>ERZ772932.456-NODE-456-length-22575-cov-2.990497_pt1 | contig 22575 bp, 20 predicted proteins | sample MGYA00511684_ERZ772932 | MGnify/ENA primary metagenome ERZ772932 (study PRJEB29015, sample SAMEA2738078) | human oral metagenome | biome: human oral; feature: human-associated habitat; material: saliva | place: China | collected 2210 ...
GGCCCCCCCGCCTTGTGTGTGGTGGGGAGCTGCCCCTCAGCTCAGCTCCCCACCGGGATACTCACCTCAATTCATGCGCCGCCTGCGCAGCGCATAGCCCGCAGCTGTCAGAAGGGCAGCACTGATCAAGATCGTGCTTGTTTCGCCACCTGTGCGAGCAAGAGATGACTTCTTGCCCTTGCGAGTGCTCTTCTTCTTTCCATCCTTTGCCGAGGCCGTGCCCGCTTGCTCTGCAGAGGCGGAGCCAGCCTGCTGTGCGCCGCTTTGAGAAGGATCGGCGCTAGGCTGGGTACTTGGATCCCCGCTAGGCTGGGTACTTGGATCCCCGCTTGGCTGGGTGGTGGGATCCGTTGTCGGCTGAGTACTTGGATCCGTCGTTGGGTCCGTCGTTGGGTCCGCCGTTGGATCCGGAGTCGGTGCCGGCAGCGAGACGCTGAGCGCAGTGCTCAAGCCAATGCGTGCGTTCGCCCGCATTGTTGTGCATGCCTCCGGAGTCGGATCAGCCATGCAATCCACGCCAAGAAGATCGTTGGTCGTAGGACGCTCGATCTTCACCATGCGGAGATTGTCGAATAAGACCGGCGCATCGCCCTCATCAGCGGCGATGGTGAAACGCACCTTCGTTCCATCCTTCGTGACCGTGAAAGTCACAGGAACGCGTTGGAAGGAACTAGGATCGCTATTGGTCCGGTGCTTCTGATCCGCAGCCATCCAGTTTTCGGCCCAGGTCCGGTCAATGACGGTCTCTGGGTTTGCAGCAGGAGCGGTATCGTTCACCGTCTGGACATCCAGATAGTTCTGTCCGACCAGTCCTTCAGCATTTGTATTCACCGTCAGCGCTTGTTCATCATCCAAGGAGCGAGCACGGCGTGCGCTTCGCGTACCAGCACTGCGGTCGCTACCCGAAACAGCTGCGCGCGTCGTTCCATCAGGAACAAGAACACCCAGCTCGGCGATTGCAAGCAGGCCATCGGGTTGGTCGGCCTTGGTCTTGTAATTGCTCAGGACTCGGATGCGAACATACTTCGCGTTCACGGCCTCGTCGAAGGTAATGCGCTGAGCAAGAGCCGTGTTTCTCAAAGTGCCTTCGGCGACCTTCTGATTGATGTTCGCTGCGTCTTGGCCAACATAGACCTCGTAGGCCTTGGGCCGGCCATTAGCTTGCCCCGCGCGTCCTGCGATCGACAGGCCGCCGATACTCACCGGCTGTGCGCCAGTGGGATCGTTTCCTTCGAAGAGTGCGAGATCAATCGTGCTGGGGTGATCGGTGAGGTTAACCCAATCCTTGTCGTAGAAGGTCGTCAGGTCCTTGTCGAACATGTTCGAGGCCGGGTTCCCTTCGTAGGCAGCGGGTGCGCTGACCAGCTGGAGGGCTCCCGTGTAGTCCTTGAGTGTCAGAGTCGGCGTGGGATCAGGGGCGGGAGTGTCGCCACCCTCGGTAGCATTTCCACACAGGACGCGGGCATTGCCCCAGTTCGCGTGGTCGTTACCATTGCCATTGCCACCGTCTCCAACGATCAAGCGGATGTATTTCATCCCTCGAACATTGCCCGAGATGTCCCTCGGTTCGCTTCCTCCCCTGATGACCGAAGTTTCTGGAACGACATCGGACCGTCAGTGCTACCGATGACGTGGAAGGTCACTGAGCCACTCCACTGTCCATCCTGCACGCCAACCGTTGCCTTGAAGGTTGTGCACTTTCCTTCCAGTTCGAAACCGAGGTCACTGGGAGCGTGTGCGCCCAGACCCTTGGCATAGGGCTGATCATTCATCGAGATCGGATCACCGTCTCCTGCTTGATCTTCACCGACCTCGCTATCACGTTCGACAGGTCCCCAGCCGTTGGAGTTCCACGTCGATGAGAAGGGGATGTCAGATAGGTAGTTGACGGCATTGGACCTGATGGATCCCAGGGCTGTCACACTCGTTGTGCCCACAGCGGTACGGTCCTCATCACCGATCCGGTAGTGGGCCTGGTGCGTCAAGGTGACGGCATTGCCGCCGGCCCCTTCGGGAATGCTCACTGTCCACGTGGTGGTGAAGGTTTCTCCCTTGGCAAGAGTCTCGGCAGTCGTGGGCGAAGTCGCCTGTGCGCTCCACCCAGCCGGAAGACTCAATTCGCTGCGGACATTGGTGACGTCCGCGGACTCATTATTCACCAAGGTCGTTGTCACCTGGACGGTCTTGCCTTCGATCGCGCTTCCCTGGGTTGCGATGCTCGCAGCAGCGCAGGCGGGGACGTCGGCGGTTGTTCCAAGATCTTCGACTCGGAAGTTATCGATCGAGAAATCGTTTCCTGACTTTCCTCCCTGGACGTTGTAGAGGCCAACCCAGTAGGAGCCGCAAGCACCAACATTGAGTTCTTCAACGAAGTGCGAGGGCCTCTCCGTTTGGGGAAGGAGCGTCGAATCGAGATAGTTCGCACTGACTCCGTCAGCTCCCGCAGAATCGTATGCGGTGACCCAGTAGTATGAACCGCTCACGGCGTTGTCGTAATCGTAGGAAATACGGTAGCGGTGTCCCGCCTGCAGATTCACGGTCTGCGGAACAGTCCGGTAGACAAGACCGCCGTTTTCTTCATGGCTCTTCAGCGACCAGTGTCCCGCGATCGCATCATCCGTCGCCTTTCGTGAACGATCGGGAAGGACTCCGCCTCGTTGAGTGTAGGGAGCGTTCAGCGAGGCCAGGACTGTGCGCGGGTCCGTGATATTGCCGGCGTCGCCCTTGACGAAGGGGCCCCAGCCTTCCGCAATATTCTCGAAGTCCTCAAATACTGTCGTCACAGGCTTGTCTCGAGTAGCCCCCAAGTCCCCATTTCGCTGCTGCGATCCAGCGCTTGTCACTCCATCTCCCGAGGCGGAAATAGTGACCTTGCGGGTCTTTCCATTGTTGATTTGGAGCCACGCGCTGCCCTGGTAGGTTCCCGCGTTCAGGGTCATCTCTTGGGACAGCGAGGCCTTCCCTGCACCCAGTTGCGCGACAGGATCACCGTGAGGATCCTTCACGACGCTGACTGAACCAGCCGTTGTGTAGCCACTCAGACTTCCCGAGTTGAATCCAGGATCAGCGAAGACGGTCCCTGCACCCCATGCCGGGGTCGAGACGGCTGCGGGAGCGTTTTCTGGAACCAGCACGAAGGCCGTGTGGTCGCGATCGCCCTCAGCCACTCCGTCATAGACCGAGGCCGGGATGGTGATCTTTCCGCCGGAAACAGCCAGATCAGTGACCTTCACGCGTCCTTGATCGGTGAGTCGGTAGAGAGCCAGAGACCCAACACCTTGGTACGACTTCGTCAGCGTCCACTCCGTCGCAGTTCCAGCGGGGTTGTAGTAGTACAGGCGATCTGCCCCGGCAGAAGTTCCGTTGTCCTTCCACGGCAAGAGGTAGCTATCGCCTCGAAGGACTGTTGCCCCGTCGTAGACAAATTCACGCGAGGAAGACATGTCTGCCTGGATCGTTCCGACAACGTAACTAGCCTCTGTTTGAGCAGTAACCGCCGTCGCCCCTGAAGCCACCGTTCCATTGGCAAATGTGTAGGTGTGCTTCGTCTTGCCATCCCCTGCATCCGCGGTGTCGTAGCGCATGATGCGAGAGTTCTGTAGGAACTTGCTGGGCAGATTGTTTGACCAAATATTGCGATAGAACGCGTCTTGGTCTTGGTGGCCAGTCCAGCCTTCGAACTCGACAATCTGGGGGTAGCCCAAGACAACGTTCGGGTTCCAATTGTCCTTATTCGCATTATCGACGAAGCGGATGACCTGGGAGTTCAAGCCCTTGTTGGTTGCACCACCGTAGTGCTCGTCATTCGACCAGTGTGACCACAGCGAGTGCCTCTCGAAGCGGTCTGCCCATTCAGATCCGACTTCCCATCCCATCTTGTTGAGTTCGTTGCCCAAGCGGTCAGCTTGCCAGCCCGAACCGTAGTAGACGTCGATGTAGATCCAGCGGAAATTCGGGTACTTGCTTAAGGGGAATTGATTGCGCAATTCCTGGAAGCGATTAACGGCACCGCCATTGCCCAAGTCGTCACGCTGATTGACGTAGTAGGACTGGTTGAGCCAGTTCCACCCGCGGCCACCGGTGAAGGGAAGAGAATGGAAAGAGTTTGCTTCCGGGTAGGCCTCGGTCGTATTGACGTGAACGCCGTAGATCGCATTGACATCCTTCGTGCTGGCGAAGAGGGTGCCGAAGTCGGCCTCGCCACCGGCGCGAGTATTGACGTTACCGCCGTAGTCCATGTGGCCCGAATCGTGGCCTTCAGAGGCATAGCCCTTGACCATGACGCGCTGCCCCAGGCCGTCAGTCGCAAGGCTCACGCGCTTGACGTCATCGGCGATCTGGAGGAAGGGATGGGTTGCGGCCGAACCGAAATCGAAGGGAATGTGAGTAACGACCCACTTATGATTGTCGGCTGCGCCAGTGATCTCGGGAGTGATATCCGCATAGGCAACTGCGGCATCTTGCCAATCAACGCCGCCCGAAGAGTTCGCGTCTCCTGTGAAGACAAGTGTCGTGTAGGGGCGTTCTTCGTCCCCAATAGCATCCGTCGCGGCCTCGGAACGGTAGGTCCACTGCCCGTTTTGCGCGATCAGAGTCTTGATGCCGTTTTGTTCGATAACTTGGCGCTTCCACCTGGAATTCCAGTTGTTTTCATAGCCGTGGGGCTGGTCGTAGGTCGCGTTGGTTTCCATACCGACGGCGACCTTATTGGTGTTGACCATGAGGTAGGCGCTGGGTTGTTCGTAGTAATCAATGGGCGTCGAGGCGGTGATGCTGGCAAAAGTATCGTCAACACCCGCATAGGAGTCGCCATTGGCTGCGCCTCGGGAGACTCCCGTGATGCCACATGCGTATGCTCCACCTTGGTCTGCATTTACTGAGACGAGGCCGTGGCCGGGAATTTCCACCGTGTGCGCGCCGCTCATCTCAGTGATGCGGAAGGTCAAAGTCGGTCGCTTTGCACCCTCCGTTCCTTGGGAGTGGGAGGTGATTTCCTGTACCTCGATCTCGGCTTTCATCGTGATCTCACTGCCGACGAAAGTTACCGTGTAGGCGACTTTCTGGTCGGAAACACGCTGCGCTTCAACAGTGTCGACGGTGTATTGGTTTCCGTCGATCGTGACCTGGTGAAGCGTTTCCGCGCGGCCGCCAACGGGGTTTCCCGCAAAGGTATATCCGGTGACCTGCGGGAATTCGTGCGAGACCGTTGCACGAAGTTGTCCCGCGCTAATGGTCGTGGGCGCGTTGAGAATAACGGGGGTATCTGTTGCACCTTCAGTAGCATGTGCAACCGCTGATCCCGGAAGGGACAAGGCGAGTGCCCCAAGGATGGCCAGGGGTCGCCAAAAGACGCGTTTGTCTATCATCGTGTCGGGCTCCTTTGCCTAGACGTGACTCATCTATCTTCCAGCGAACATTCATCAAATGCAAGGAGTTTTTGAGAGGTATTTGTTCCACAGGCGGAACACAGCTTGTCCATAATCCCTACAGAAACCGGCCATGAATTCTAGGGGCATGAACAAGAATGACTTCCCCACTCCGGCTACTCCTTCGGCCGATGACCTTGCCCGTTCCTTCGCTGCCCGCCAGCAGGCAGCCACCGCCCAGGCCACTCACGCAAGCTCGGCCTCGGCAGAACACAATACTCCTACCCAACGCACCCGCCCCGCGAAGCGTCGCCGCAAGGGACTGCGCAACGGAATCATCGCGGGTGCAACCGCGATCACGCTGGCTTTGGGTGGTACCACCGCGTGGGCCCTCAACCGCTACGTGATCGACCACGTTGAAGTCACCAGTGCTTCTTCGTACGAGGCCGCGCAGGGCAACGCGCAGACAACTTCTCTGAACACGGATAGCGCAACGATCACCTCGGATACCTACACGAACGGAAACACCACGATCTCCGTCAAGCAGGTCCAAAACAACGGCGTCACCTATTACGTCGCCGATGTCCAGCTCTCCGATGCCACTGCTCTACGCTCTGCTTTCGCAAACGATCAATTCGGCGCGAACATCACGGACCTCGTCTCCTCGATAGCAACGGATAATAACGCGGTCTTCGCTATCAACGGCGACTACTACGGTTTCCGCTCGACCGGCATCGTGATCCGAAACGGAACGATCTACCGCGATAGCGGCGCTCGTCAGGGCCTAGCCATCTACAAGGACGGCACGATGAAGGTCTACGACGAGACTTCGACCAACGCTCAAACCCTGGTCAACGAGGGCGTGTGGCAGACTCTCTCCTTCGGTCCGGCTCTTTTGCAGGACGGCCAGGTGATCAGCGGAATCGACAACCTGGAGATCGATACCAACTTCGGTAACCACTCCATCCAGGGCAATCAGCCGCGAACCGCAATCGGAATCATCGACGACAACCACTTTGTCTTCGTCGTTGTGGATGGACGTTCTCGTACGTCAAGCGGCGTAACGATGAGTGGCCTAGCAGAAATCATGCAGAGCCTGGGGGCAAAGACCGCTTACAACCTCGACGGCGGCGGCTCTTCTGAAATGTGGTTCAACGGCCAAGTCGTCAACAACCCCTCTAACGGTGGCGAACGCGCTACCTCCGACATCATCTACATCACGAAGGGAGCTTGAGCCATGTACGTGTTAATTCCTGCTTACCAACCGGATGCACGGTTGCCGCGTCTCATCCTTGAACTGCACCGAGCTGATTCAGCAATGCGCATTGTTGTCATCGATGACGGTTCCGGCGAAGAATACCGGGATATCTTCGATGCCTCGCGTACTGCAGGCGCCCACGTCATCTCCTACGAAGGTAACCGCGGTAAGGGCTACGCACTTCGGGCTGGTTTCACCTACATTTATGACCGCGCCCAAAGCCTTGGAATCAATGACTGTGTTGTGACTGCAGACGCCGATGGCCAACACACCCTGGTGGATATCTTCCGTGTGGGCCAGGCCTGCGCGACGTCCAATCAGAGTGTCCTGGGCGTCCGCGAGTTCGTCGGTCATGTTCCGGCGCGTTCGAGGATTGGAAATAGCGCGACTTCTGGGCTCTTTTGGCTTGCAACCGGCTGGAAGCTCAAGGACACCCAGACTGGACTCCGTGCCTTCCCGATTGATCTTTTGCCGACCTTGATCGATATTGAGGGCGATCGTTATGAGTACGAGCTCCGCGTCCTTTTGCAGCTTGCGAAGTACCGTCATCCGGTGACACAAATCCCGATTGAGACGATTTACGAGGCCGGCAACCCGACCTCTCACTTCCGCCCGCTGCAAGATTCCGCGCGAATTTGGGCCCCGCTCCTGAAGTTCGCTGCTTCTTCTGGAATTGCGACCATTATCGACTACGTTTTGGTTCTTCTCCTGAACGCGATTACGGGGACTTTGCTCTTCCCCGTTGTTGCTGCTCGTTTGGTCAGTGCTTCGGTGAACTTCGCAATGAATCGCCACGTTTTCGAGGCCAAGGGAACCTCCCTGCGCCGCAGCGCTATGCGTTACGCTTCCCTTGCCCTTGCGGTCGTCGCCGGCTCCTACATCATGCTTTCCGTGATGACGAGGGTGGGAGTGCCGCTATGGCTGGCAAAGATCATCGCTGACACGACGATGTATCTGGTCTCCTACTCCGCGCAGAGCCGCTATGTCTTCGCTCCGGAGAAGGAGACGGCCTCCGGGCAAGAAAACACTTGTGGTCACTCTGCCTCTGTCCAAGCCGCAGCTGTGCACTCATTACGCGCACGTGCTGCAGTGGGTTCACATAACGATACATTTCGCTTGAGCCGCGCCTCCTAGAGGAGCCCTCGCGCGCTATCCTCAATGGCATAACTTTGGCTCATGTCCACGCACCAATTAAGGAGCACCCATGCGTATCGAGATTCTGAATACGCTTCCCGATTCTTCTCACGATCAGGTTCACGAGGCCTTCGACCGTTTGCTTCCGCAGCTGTCATCTTCTGCGCAGCCCTTGTCTATGGAACAGATTAAGGAGCTTTTTGCCCAAGAATGCCTGCACCTGGTGTGCGCCGTTGATGATGAGGAGAAGATCGTGGGGATGCTCTCCCTGGTCGTCTTTGATATCCCAACGGGAAGGCGCGCGTGGATTGAAGATGTTGTAACAGATCAGGCCGTGCGCGGACAGGGCGTTGGTCAAAGTCTTGTGGAAGCCGCAGTGGACCACGCCAAGGCGTTGGGGGCTCGGACAGTCGATCTGACATCCCGGCCGACGCGAGAGGCGGCGACCCGCCTCTACCGTCGGGTTGGTTTCCTTCAGCGCGAAACCAACGTCTACAGGAAGTCGTTATAACCGTGTAGACCCAGAATGTGGGGTGGGGCAGCTTAGGCTGCCCCACTTTTCTTTTAGAGAATCGTGTCGGAGATGACGTTCAGGATCCTCAGCAAGGTATCGCGGTCACTGCCGTCTACTGCACTGAGAAGCCCGCTGCGGATTGCGCTTGCGAAGACACTATTAGCGGCCTCGTAGGCCTTGCGCCCCTCGGGGGTGAGGCACACAAGAACGGAACGTCGATCCGTTGACGATCCTTCTTTACTGATGAAGCCCTTTGCGACAAGACGGGAGATCGCGCGGCTGGTTCCAGAGCGCGTTAACGAGACAAGAGCCCCAAGCTCTCCAGAACGCATGGGCTGTTCTCCATTAGCAAGCTCATCGAGCATTTCAAACTCGATTAAAGCCAAAGGAGCGCTCTTGCTAATTTCGGAACCCAAGGCGCTCTGAACAGCACGCGTAACAGAACTCCACGCGTGCCAAAGCTCAGCTTCGCTCTCATCAAGGAGAGTCTCATTGCTTTGAGTAATCACCCTTTCAATTTATCAGCCTCAGAGAAATAAAACTACCCCCTGACCTGCGCAAATGCGCAAATAAACCGGACGGATTTTCATCGAAGTATTACAAACTAATATGATCTGACAACGATTGCATCTAAATAATTGAACAAAGTTGTTTTAGTGTCATCTCGCCTTTACTGAAACGAAGCGGGAGCCAATATATGCGACTCAATATTTACCATTGCACATATGTTCACCCGTTCCTGAATAAAATGTGCAGCGTAAAATGCAGGTATGACACCACGACTTGAGTCTAAAAATCCAGAACTCGACTCCAATACTCTTGATTATCTCCATTTCCTAGCTGATTCCCCGACGCCCTATCACGCGGCTTCCCTCGCCGCTCAGCGCCTCGAAGACGCGGGATTCACCCGCCAAAGCGAAACAGAACCCTGGGACGCAAGCCCCGGTGGACATGTTATGGTTCGCGGCGGAGCCGTCATGGCATGGGTGGTTCCCCAGAACGTCACCGATGTGACAGGATTCCGAATTGTCGGAGCACACACAGACTCCCCCGCTTTCACCCTTAAGCCCTCACCTCAGACCACGACAGGCGATGGCTGGGGGCAGATCGAGGTCGAGGTCTACGGCGGGATGATCATGAATTCCTGGCTCGATCGCGAACTATGCGTTGCGGGTCGACTGATCATGGCCTCGGGAGAAGAAATCCTGGTCCGCACAGCACCATTGGCACGCATTCCTCAACTCGCAATCCACCTCAACCGAGGCGTCAACGACTCTTTGCACCTCGACCCCCAGAAACATCTGCACCCCGTATGGACGGTCGACACCCCAGATGCCTCGCTGATGGACACGATCGCCCGCGCTGCTGGTCTGGAAAACGCAGACGAGGTCATTTCCTTCGACCTGATCTGTACGCCCTCACAAGGTCCCGCTACCTTTGGTTCGGAGGCACAATTTGTTGCCGCTGGACGCCAGGACAATCTCTCTTCGGTCCATCCTGCATTGACGGCACTGGAAGACATCGCAGGGATGGGCATTCCTGAAGGCGGAGACATTATTGTCTTGTCGTGCTTCGACCATGAAGAAGTGGGTTCCGAATCGCGCACAGGCGCGGCCGGCCCGATCCTCGAAGACGTTTTGCGTCGCACTGCTTGGGCGCTTGGACGTGATGAAGACGGCTACGCGCGCATGATTGCTTCGTCTACTTGCGTGAGTGCCGATGCTGCGCACTCGGTGCACCCGAATTACCCCGAGGTGCACGATCCTTCGCATCACCCGGTCATGGGCCGCGGCCCGGTCATCAAGATCAACGCGAAGCAGCGCTACGCAACAAACGGTGTGGGTATCGCCCTGTGGAAGCGTGCATGCACACGTGCAGGAGTCTCTTCACAGGACTTCGTATCGAATAACGCCTCGCCCTGTGGGACAACGATCGGCCCAATCACCGCAACGCGTCTGGGTATCGAGACCGTTGACGTGGGTGTTGGATTGCTCTCTATGCACTCGGCTCGCGAGATGAGCCACGTCCAAGATCTTCTTGATCTTCGCAAGGTGTTGGCTGCCTACTGGCTTGGCGCCTGATTGATTGACATGCCGTGGTGCCCGGGTGAGTTCTCACCCGGGCACCACATTTTCACCTCTTAGTTAAACGCAGCAGCGAGCTCGCCGCTCAGCGCGCGCGCAATCGTTCGCCTGAAGCGTTCATTCATCGGTGGAAGTTCATCGCCCCGAACAAAAGCAGCTTGAGTATTTTCCCCATCGGCCGGGAAGGGTTCTCCGTCCTCCCACTCGCACGCAAACGCCAAGTCAAGGTAGGTTGTTTGGTCCCCATTCTCATAGATCACAGGACCCACGACTTCGACGCTGATCAGACGCTGTGCACGCGCCTTGCAGGCCGTCTCTTCGAGAATCTCACGAAGCGCTGCCCGAGCAGGTTCCTCGCCCGGATCGATAATCCCGGTCACCGGGGTCCACTGATGATTATCCGCGCGTTGGACAACCAAGATCTCGACGGAAGCGGGGTCGATGGGAGCATTCCAATCAACGCCCGCGCCATCGCGGCCTCGAAGAACGACCGCAGTGCATCCCGAAAGCCAAAGCGGAGAATGCCCCACATGCTTGCGCAGTTCAAGAATAAAATCCGGTGTAGCCACTGATCCTCCTACTCACAGTGTCCAGATAAATGGCACCAAGAAAATTTTGACGATGATGGCGAAAGCAAACATCGTTGCGTAGGCGGCCTCGATTCGCTCATCGGCCACGCGCGCATCCGCAGCCTGCAAAACGGCCGGCTGTCCCAAGAACCCAGCGACAGCACCTGCACTACGAGGCGCAGACAAGCCAAGGAAGCGGCCCGCGATAGCCTGTGCGACGCAACAGGCCGCAACGATGATCAACGCAAGGAGAGCGGCCTTCCACCCTTGGGGGCTGGCCAATAGCTCAACGAAAGCGGGGCCAGCATTGAGGCCCAGGGCGGCTAAGAAGAGCATGAGGCCAATGGAACGGATCGTGATGTTCGCCGAGGCCGGCAGAGTCCATACCAGCGGACCTGTGCGACGAAGCGCACCAAGGAGCATACCGACAATGAGCGGGCCCGCAGCTGAGCCCAACTGGAAGGTCGCTCCGCCAAACATAGGGAAGGGAATTGCCCCGAGCGCCATTCCCAGAACCATGCCGATTCCGAAAGCCATTCCATCGACTTCACTCACGCGACGCTCGGAGTCTCCGAGGAAACTCTGGACATTGTCGAGTTCTTCTTGAGGAACAACGACTGCCGCATGATCACCAAGGTTGAGCTTGAGGTCATCGCTGGCGAGCAGGTCCAGGTCACCACGTCGAACTCGCGTAATAGCCGCACCGAAGCGGGTCGCCATATTGAGTTCCGCAATCGATCGTCCAGCTACGTCTGGGCTGGAGACGACGATGCGTTCAAAGGCCACGTCTGAGCGATCATCGGCCAAGTGCGCCTCGGTCTGGACACCGAGCTGTTCGACAACTTCTGCGATTGCCGAAGAGCCGCCAACGAGAACAACTAGATCTCCCTTGCGCAGTTCTTCGCCGGGAATCAAAACTCGCGTACGCCCCTCGCGCTGCAGGTAGGACATGCGGACACGTCCTTCTCGCCAGGCGGGGATCTTTCGGGTTGTCACAGCCCGCTCAACGCGGACAGTTACCGCGTCTAATCCCGCACCCGCGAGTGAAGGGGTGTCTTTTTCGCCGATCCACTTGCGCGTCACTGTCATCGTGACGACGATGATGCCGACGATCACGCCAATGGGGTACCCGAAGGCGTAGCCCACTGCAGCATCCGGGCTTCCACTGACGCGCGTGGCCGCGTCGAGTGCAGGGGCCGCGGTCAGTGCGCCCGTGTACAAACCAGTGACGAGGCCTTTGCCCAGTCCCAGGAAATGGCCACCCACCCAGGCAATGACAGCTCCGACGATACAGATAATGGTCGCAGAGCCCAAGAGAGAACTCTGGCGACGCAGATCGGCAAAGAATGTCGATCCTGCGGCAATACCGACGGTGTAAACGAAAAAGGCCAATCCGATTTGTTGAATAATTGCAGTCCCATGCCCCGCTTCGGGACTATATGCAGAGACCAAGAGACCAACAAAGAGAGCTCCGGCCGCACCGAAACGGAAGGGCCCGACACGAATCGCCCCTAAAATAGCTCCGAGTCCAACAACAAGGAATAGAGTCAGAAGATGGTTCTGCGCGAGGAATTGGGCCATAAGGACTAAGGGTAGCTTCCAGTGGAGAGGAAACCCAGAATATTGCGAGATAAGAGTGGATACAGTGGCGAGTAAGACACTCTTGCGTCCAGAATGTTCACAGTATTCGCACAGCATGTTACCGTTCAATAAAGGGCGACGTATAGGAAGGATCCCGCCATGACAAATCCGCAGCCGGGTTGGTACCGCGATCCCTCGAACTCCTCCCAGCTGAGATGGTGGGACGGATCGCAGTGGACCAGCTATACACAGGCAGCAACCGGTGCCACAAACGGCACGACCCCTGCAGGTAGAGTAACGACCTCGTCATCCGCCTACAGCGCTGTGCCCGCTCACCCATCAGCTTCAACGACCGGCTCTGCACAGGCACAGTACCCATCTGCTCAGGCTTCAAGCGCCCAGCCCCAAGCGCCCTTTGCGCAAGCGCGCCCTTCTTCCGCGCAGCCTCAAGCGCCGTTTGCGCAGCCACAGGCACGTCCTTCTTCCGCACAGCCTCAAGCGCCCTTTGCGCAGGCTCGCCCTGCGCCCGCGCCGGCCCAAGCACCTCTCGCGCAGCCACAGGCACGTCCTTCTTCCGCACAGCCTCAAGCGCCCTTTGCGCAGCCCCAGCCTCGTTACACTGGCGCACCCCAGGCGAGCGTTCCTGGCGCACCCCAAGCGGGCTACTCAGCGGCGCCAACGCGGCCCTCCTACGCCTCGGCGCCGCAGCCTGCGTACGGATCGAGCAGCACATCTAGCTTCCCCGGCGCGCCCGCGGCCCCCATGGCGCCTGCTCGCCCTGCGAAGCCCGCAAAGCCGAAGAAACCCTCCGCATGGACGGGTAAGCAAAAGTTCCTCACCGTCATGTACGTGCTTTTGACGGTCGCTTTTACTGTTTCTGGCTTCGCACTCATGAATTCTGCGCAGCACAATCAGGACCGCGCCTCAATCCTTGACGCTCAAATTCAGCCGCTGCGTCAAAGTGTCGCGGAACAGCAAAAGAAGCTTGACGCATTGAACAAACAGCTGGAAGGGTCGGGCAAGTGAGCAGCATGAATCCCCAGGCAACAGGTGAATCCACTGAATCCGAGAAGCCGCAGGAAACGAAGGCTCCCTCTTCGAAGATGCCGAAGCGTGTCGTGAGAATTACCGCGGCACTATGCGCTATCAGCTTGATTTGGGTAGTTGTCACACTGGTTCAAGCCCTGCTCGCTTACCAGAAGGTCAGCTCCCTGAGTTCAGAGACCAGTGATCTTCAATCGCAGTCAGCCTCGATTGAGCAACAACTCACTGAAACGCAACAGAAAGCAGCCACGGCTCGAGTACAGCCGTGGTGCGATTCGGTCACCCCAGCATCTGCCAGTGATGCAGGCAAGATCCAAGACCTCCTCAAACAGTTGAAGACCGTTGATCCGAAGGGCGAATACGCAGAGCAAGTCTGCCCCAACAAGGTCAAGGCATTCACTATTAATCAGGATTACTCCAAGCTACAAGCCTCCTTGGAGGACATCAGCGTCAAGTGCGAAGCTGACGGCAACCACGTGAGGATTTCGGGTGAGCTTAAGAAGTACAAGGGCCCGAAGGAGGCAACGAGCTCAATGAAGAAGTCGAACCTCACTCTCACGATCACTTCATCGCTTGAAGGAACCACTGATACTGCGCAAACCCAAGCAAAGATTGAGGGAATCAATCCGGGTGAATCGAAGCAATTCAAGGCAGAAGCTGATCTTCCGGCGAAGGCTCTGACCTGCCGAGTATCCGCGGTGTCCTGGTGGCCCGCTGATTTGAAGTAAGGACAGCATCGCATTTTGGGCGGCATCTTCACGGTGCCGCCCAAAATAGTAGTTGGGGGCGTGCACATCGCACGCCCCCAACAATTCGTCTAATTAGAAAAGCGCTTAATGCGCGTTCTCCTAGTTCCTCGCGATGGCCTCGCGCACCAAAGGAATCAGTTCCTCGCGCGAGGGATCCAAGGCCTCGGCGCGGAATTGTTCGCGATCGGCGCCCTCAAAGGAAGCAGCAGTGCCTGGGTCCTGATCCTTAGGGATCGAGAAACCGAAGACAATGACGTCAACGACCTTGCGGATCGGGATCTGGTTTGCTTCTGCGGAGTCATTGACGCTGCCCAGAGCCTCGAGATAGAAGATCGAGAGGATCTCACCCATGATGTTTGTCGGTAGAAGCGGCTTGCGCCCCATACGTTCGAGGGCAGACTCCAGCATGCCGGTAACAAAATCGGCCAAGTGGTTGCGCTGACTTCCCGGAATACCGCTTGCCTCGGGGTTACGCATCTGGAAAAGACGGTATTCCATGAGGAGGATGTAGGCGGTGCGCCCCTGAGTCGCCAGGCTTTCCAGGGTCCCAACGATACTGTCGAGGTCCAGCGGGCCTTCGATTGAATCAAAAGCCTGCGTCATTTCGGTGAGAAGTTGCGTCGAATATGCGATGAAAGCATCCTCAAGGAGCTCATTCATATTCGAGTAGTTCGAATAGAATGCGCCGCGAGTGTAGCCCGCACGACCAACAACTTCATCAATTTTTGTTCCCGCAAAACCGCGTTCCACAAGAATTTCCACTGCTGCGTCAACGAGGCGCGAGCGCGTGAGCGCCCGGGCTCTGCTTTCGCCCTCCGCGCGTTTCTTAGTCACAGCCACCTCCATGAGTATAGAATTACTCGGCACAGCATAGTCATTTTTTCGTTGATTTTCTCAGCCAAAATCACAGTTTTAGACGTTTCTTCGGCATTTAGTAAAGGAATGAAAAGTAATTTCAACGGTCGAAGAACATATCATGTCTTTAAGATCATAAAATTTGTGGAGTATTCATCATGGCCCCCAGCGTTCGGCACTTGCCCTTGATTTCTGGACATACAATTCCCCAATTCGGCTTTGGAACATACAAGCTCGTCGGCGAGGACGCTTATCGCGGGGTGCTCGATGCACTTGAGATTGGCTACCGCCACATCGACACCGCGCAAATGTACGGAAATGAGGCCGAGGTTGGACGCGCCATCGCGGACAGCCCTGTGGCGCGCGAGGAAATTTTCGTGACCTCGAAGCTCAACAATCCCAACCATGAGCCCGATGTTGCGCGCGCCAGCCTCGAGCGTTCTTTGGAGGAACTGCAGCTGGACTACTTGGACTTGTTCTTGATCCACTGGCCTCTTCCCATGCACTACGGCGGCGATATTATGCCCACGTGGCGAGCGATGGAGTCTTTTGTCCGTGAGGGGATGGTGCGTTCCATTGGTGTTTCGAATTTCGAGGCCCATCACCTCCAGCCGATCCTCGATGGCTGCGAGGTCCCGCCCTCCATCAACCAGATCGAATCACACCCGTACTTCGCCAACCGTGAGCTACACCGTTTCAATGCTCGCCACGGGATCATTACCGAGGCATGGGCTCCCCTAGCGCGCGGGGCGGTCCTTTCCGATCCCGTCATTGTCGATATCGCGCGCGAAATCGGTGCGCAAGAATCGCAAGTTGTTCTCCGCTGGGCAATTCAACGAGGCGACGTCGCTTTCCCGAAAGCGTCCTCGCATGAACGGCGCGCGGAAAACTTCGCCATTACAGGCTTTGAATTGGACGCGGATCAGATGCGCAGGATTGACGAACTGGATCGCGGGGAGGAAGGACGCACGGGTCCTCGTCCCGATGAGATGGACCGACTGTAGCGCTTTCGCTTCAGGCGCAACTCATATCGTTTTTGGATATGAGACAGGCACGGATTATGAGTGTGCCGCTGGGCTATCGTGAAGACATGACTCATGTTTCTACGACTGACTTGGATCGAGTTCTTGCTTCTCTCGATCCTCAGCCCAGCGGCACCTATGTCTTCTCTCTGGTCGACGAGATTCCTCAGGGGGTCGATTTCTTCGCCGTGATCCGCGACGAGGATGGCTACACCGTAGTCGTTGAGCAAGAGATTGCCCGTGAGGCAGGCATCAATGCCGATGAACTGTACACGCGAATCGACTTGGGTTCTTCCACCGAGCTTGCCGCAATCGGCATTACTGCGTCGATTGCACAGATCCTCGCAGCGCGTTCGATTACCGCGAATTTCATTGCATGCCGTCGCCACGATCATCTCTTTGTTCAGCCTGATCGCGCTCAAGAGGCCAGCGCTTTGCTTGAGGATCTTGGCCGTCGCGCTAAGGGCTGGCTACCCGCCTGAAATTCACTTTTCGGACACACGCACACGCGTCTTCGGCCTAAAGTAGAAGCATGGCTGTACTACCTACGGGGAGCGACGAAGCGATCCTCCGTCTTTCTGACGGGACGGTCAAACAGCGCAACCTTTTAACTGGAACTGAAGTGTGGACGGTTCCGGGTCGGGCTCACCGCCCTCTGACTCGCCCGGGTTCACCTGCCCCTATCATCGATCATGATTTAGATGGGCATCACTGCGCCTTCTGTTCGGGTCGATACTTGGAAACCCCTCCTGAGAAGGCGCGGATTGTTCGCACGAGCGAGGGTGAATGGGAAACTCTCCACGGCCTCGGCGCTGAGGAACTTGGGGATACCGTTGCTGAATTTCGGCGGATTCCCAACCTTTTCGAGATCGTTTCGTATAACTATTGGCACCTCAATCACGGCCATGTTCCTTCCGAGGCCGAGCGGCGCCGGATGGCGGAATACTTAGCGTCCCCGCAGGGCTACGACCACGTGATGAATGTTGTCCGCGCGCGTTTCTTAGCCTCGGGTGGAAGCCTCGAGGAGTTTGAGGATCTGTCGGATTCGGAGAAGCTCACTCAGGCGAATGGTTTCTTTTCTGGCGGTCACGATCTGATTGTTGGGCGACGCCACTTCGTCGATGGGGCGAAGGACACGTCTCAATTGGCTTCGGCTGGGACGCTGACTCCCGAGGAGCACTTCCAGTACATGTCGATGACTGTACGGGCGATGCGGGACCTGTATGACTTGGATCCGGCCGTGAAGTACGTGGTGGCCTTCCAGAACTGGCTCAAGCCCGCGGGTGCGTCTTTTGATCACTTGCACAAGCAGCTTGTAGCGATTGATGAGTTCTCGACGCAGACGCATGACGAGATTGAGCGCGTGCGGACCTATCCGGGAATCTATGACGAGCTCTTGAAGATCGCCGCGACGCGTGGGCTGGTTTTGGCACAAAACGATCATGCTGTGGCGATGGCTGGGTTTGGGCATCGCTATCCCTCCTTGGCGATTTGGCCGCTTCACGCGCCGGCTGAACCCTGGGAATACTCCCCTGAGCAATTACGAGGCGTCAGCGACCTTGTGCACGCGATGCACGCGGCGACGGGTGCGGAGGTGCCGTGTAACGAGGAGTGGTACTACCGGCCCCCGAGTTCCTCGATTCCCATGCGCATGAGGATCTTGATCAAGTGGAGGATCTCCACAATCGCCGGTTTTGAGGGCGGGACAAGGATTTACCTCAATACGATCGATCCATGGTCCGTGCACCAGCGGATGCTGGAACGCCTGGTTGTCATGCGCGATGAATGTTCGATCGCGCCGATGAAGCTGGGCGAGGAGTGCAAGGTCACGCCGCTGTTGCTGCGGTAGGTTTTGCCTTAGGACACTCGGGAGAAATCTATGAAGTATTGGTGCGTGGACCCTCCGAAGATCCGATTTCGATTTTATATCCCCTAGGAAACCCCCGAGCGCTAGCAGTTTTAGTAGAGTAAACATGAGCCTCGACACAGAGCCAGTTATCTCTAGAAATTACAAGTAACACAGGAGGGACTGTGTACATAGATGTACACATCGGTGGTGAGACTGTTCAAATCTCTTACGAAGTGTTTCAACTTCTGACAGAAAATTCTGTGGTTGCGGATTATTCAGATACACGCAGGGCGATAGAAAAAGGCCAAATAAACTTTAAGGCTCTCGAAAAACTTGCAGACAAAGCCTGGATACCGCTTCCTTTATTCTTTTCACCCCTTCCATTCGTCAAGTCACAAATCTCTGAAAAAGAGAAGAAACTCATCAAACGCATTCGCAAGGACACCCTGAACATCGGATCCCGACAAACTATCGAATTATCCCAGATTGAACTTATCCTCCGCGATTTGATTCAAAAACAACACTACGTTCGCCAGTACGCAGAAGACCTCTCGGAGAACACAATTCGTGGCCTACTCAAAAAACCTTCAGAAAGACTCGAGGACGATGCAGCAAGATTGTTAGATGCCCTCCACCTCACACACGAGGAAATACGAAGCTCAAGTAACAAGAATAAAGCACTGGAACTAATTCTGAACCGCCTAGGAGAACAACAGATATTAGTCTCACAGAGCGTTCAAAACTACATGCCGCAGCAGTTACGAAATATTCACTTCAGTGGTATGACGATTGATGACACGAAGGTTCCTTATATTTTTCTTGCCGGCGGGAAAGAAAACAATTCCGAAGAACCCGTGGGAAGAAGAATCTTCACTCTGATTCTCATGACGGTACTAATCGCACGACAGGAGTTCCAACCTGTTGTCTGGGATGCATCGAGCATAGGCGCTGATTTTGGTTACGTCTACAACCTTACCGGCACCATTCTTATGCCTAAATCAGAAATGAACATAGATCCAGACACTAACTTAGATGGAATTAAACATCTTGCTGACCAATTTAAAGTAACCCCCAGTGCTGTAACAGTCAGAGCACTTCATCTACGAAAGCTAACCTACGAGCAAGCAAGTAGGTATTTAGATGAACTGCAGCAAGAATTTATAAGTCGACCCACAACACACGCACGAGCTCCTCAGCCCGCAAAAGCTGTCTTGAAATACGCCGGATCCGAAACAATTAAACGGCTACTACCCGCGCTTGACTCGAAACGTCTCTCGTTAAAAGAGTTTTTGCGCGTCGGATGTCTAAACAAACTAAATAGACGGCAGATAGGAGACCTTAGGGGGATCATTGAGTAACGTCACGACACCTTGCTTTTTTGTCGATACAAACGCACTTTCAAAACTTGGGCCAAGATATAGGGCAACGAAATTTTTTCGAAATCACGTTCTTTTGCCCTCCGTCGTCATACAAGAAGCCGGAAATCCTGAAGACATCAGTAATCTAAAGGAGCTTGAGGAAGGCATGACGCCGCAGATTCTTCAGAATCTCTTAGAAATAATGGAGCAAGTTCCCACACGTGACACGAGCCTAGTAGATCTATATGGCAATAAAGGAAAAGCAGACCCCATCATCGTTGCTTACGCACTTGCCCAAAATTCCCTGAACGCAGACGGTTTATTTCCTCTCTACGAGGTCTACATTGTGACCAACGACAAGGCCGTCCGTGAGCTGGGACAGAGTTTTTCCATCAAGGTACTCTCATCCGAGGACTTCATCCGCCAGATAGACGAAAACAGCTAGTCCATAAAAACTTGTGGCCCCAACATCAGTTGGGGCCACAAGCCTAAACGCGGTAGCGCAGGGATTTGAACCCTGGGTGGCTGTTACACCACACAGCATTTCGAGTGCTGCACCTTCGGCCGCTCGGACACGCTACCTCGGCACCCCACAATAGCGGATCTGGCAGGATCGGGCAATTCCACGCCAACATAGATGAAGCGACCTAGACTGACGACATGGCAAAACGGCGTATCGATCCAGCAGAAGGCCACACCGCACTCCTGACGTGGTACCGCGCTCCCGAAAGCGCCTCGCGCACAACTCTCTTCACCGCCGTACGCTACACGCTCGAAGAAATCGCAGCCCTACACCCCGGTCGATCCGTCGAACTCCGCGTCCCCCCGGCAGGCGCCACTCAAATCCTCCCGGGTACGACGCACCGCCGAGGGACTCCCCCGGCGGTGATCGAAATGTCACCAGAAACCTGGCTCAAACTGGCATGCGGAATGCTGGATTGGAATGACGCGCTCTCCCTCGGGGACCTTCAGGCCTCGGGACAGCGCACCGATCTTTCCACGTATCTTCCGCTATTTTCTAATTTGCGATAGCCGGCTGATCAAGATCCGACAGGATCTGCGACGCGGCTTCAACCGGCGCAAACCACTTATTCGTCTTGTTCACCACGCCGCGCTGAGCAACCGCCGCAATAGCGGCAGAAACCGCCGCGAAAGTCACCACCGAAATCAAGGATGCCGTACCGTCATCATCCTGAGGTGCGGCCTGACCGGTCACAGCCTTCCAGCCCAGCTCCGCAACCTTTCCGGCCACGAAACCGACGGCCATAGACAGCCCTGCGGTAATGAGTTTCTGACTGAGACTGCTTCCCATGATGACTCCTTGCATCAGATCGCATCGAACACTCGATACCAACATTTTGCCCTATCGACGCGCGAATATCTCACCTTCTATGCACTATTGCTTAGACTGGTACGGTGCGAAAGACCAAGACCGCCTCTCCGTCCACTCAACGCCAAGCTCGCCGCTTCGCCAGCGCCACTCTCCTGTGTGCGCTCGCACTGAGCGCCTGTTCCCCGTCAATCCCTCAGGGAGCCCACTGGACGGACGATCCTTTCCGCACAGACTCAAGCTCGTCTACCCAAGCGGGCTCGGCCTCGGCAGTAGCGAAGCACACGAAGGCAAGCGGTGACCAAGGAATCCCGCGAGGAAGCGGAACCCTGCGCATTGCTTACGCTCCCGGCTGGCAGCTCCCCGCCGACTACGTTTCGGCTTTCGAGGCTGCAAGCGGCTACACCATTGAGCAATTCCCGGCGTCGTCTATTTCAAGCTCTCTTGACGCCGATATCCTCTTCGGCATTGATTCGGCCACGGCCGCTTCCCTGGGTGCGACGACTTCCCCCACGCTAATCGGCAACGACCCGATTTGCGCCTACGCGGATCGCTCATGGTTTTCTGCAAACCGCAAGGCCTTGCCGAACTCTCTAGCGGAGCTCTCGTCCTCAACGTACGCACCGCTCACCGCACTCCCGCCGGAGAACTCGCCAATCGGAAGCCAATACATGGCCTACGCCCAGAAGGCTCTTGGCGCAAACTTCGAGGACTGGGCAGCCGACCTGCGCGAATCGGGAAGCTTCTCATCTTCGGCCGGTGATGCGCTGGGTCAGTGGAGCGTCACGATCCCCACCGACCGCGCCTCAATCATTCCCGAGGCCGACTCCGCACAAGGCTCTCACGCGCGCCCAATCCTCGTGTGGGATGCGCGCCTGGCAGTTGCCGCAGCCTCGAACACGGGCACGGAAAGCCGTGCCCAAGCGATCCCGGGATCGTGCGTTTCCCGCGAGGTAGTGGCCGCTCCCCTACCGGCTTCCACTCATGCCGAGGCTGTGGATTCCTTCCGCGCCTTCCTTTCCTCACAACTGGGCAAGGACTCGGCTGCATACGCAGGCTTGGCGTATAACGAGGGGATTGCAGCGGATTCGCGCGCAGCCTGGTTTATGGCGCCAGCAAACTAAGACACTTTTCAGTCGTTAAGCTCAAGAGCTGCTGCAATTCGATCCCGTTTGCGTTCGCGTACCCACTGGTGGCATGCCCTCGCCGACAAGGCAAGAAGCGCCAGAACGTTGAGCGATGAGCCGATCAGAGTCATCAGCAAAATATGACTGGTTCCAGAGTGGGCAATATCTGCTACGGCGACAAGAATGTTTAAGCTCAGCGCGGTCATCAAGATAATTCGCGCGCGAGGGTGTCCCTGCCATGTGAGTGCGGCAGTGACGATCACTAGGCCAACCAGAATGACAGAAACAAGACCAACCGTTAAGCGCAGCGCGAGGAGATTAATCTGCGATTCTGCGAGCTCATCAAGGGGTCCGACATTGATCGCGGCGTACTTCCAGGGGTTTCGCAAAATAAGCACCGCATTGATGACCTCGGTCAGAACCATGCAGGCTACCAATGCCATTCCTACGACCAACTGAGTGGGGCGCCGGCGATGCGCCCGCGTATCAACAACGTGGGCGTAAGCAATTTGAACCGTGTCTTCGTCGTCAACTTCAACGTCGGTGACATCGAGAAGATAGAGGTCACCGTCGGTGACGACACGGTCGCCACCACCGTTTTTATCGTGATAGGCGCTGAAGAAGTCAGGCAAGATTTCGACGCGGGCGTCCTCGCAGGCATAGAGCACATCATCGACAATGTAGTTGCGCTCAATGTCGATATCCGCATCGATCTTGTGAGTGATTTGGAAGGTG
>ERZ772932.471-NODE-471-length-22314-cov-5.431960_pt1 | contig 22314 bp, 20 predicted proteins | sample MGYA00511684_ERZ772932 | MGnify/ENA primary metagenome ERZ772932 (study PRJEB29015, sample SAMEA2738078) | human oral metagenome | biome: human oral; feature: human-associated habitat; material: saliva | place: China | collected 2210 ...
GGCCCCAGCCACGAAGCAGATGACAACCTCAGTAAATGAATTCAGCTAGAGCTTGTCCTTTGCGGTTCCTCCGTCGCTACACAGGTCGGAGTAGTTGCAGTTGTTCGGCAGATCATTGGGGATGATCAAACCTTGAAGTCCGCTGTGATTCAAAAGCCCTTCTCGCCAGATGACGAGAAGGGCTTTGTTTGTGCGACGATAACGTACGCTATTGAAACGCATTGACGCTCGGAGGACGCTCAGTGACGTGCGCCGAGAACGCAAGTGCTTACTTCAAGAAATCCTTAACGGATGCGAGAACGCTCGGGGTATCCAGGCCGTACTTAGCAAGAACCTGAAGCGCAGGTCCAGACTCGCCATAGGTGTCCTGGACACCGATAACCTTGACCGGAACAGGAGTATTCTCGGAAAGAGCCTGGCAAACTGCGCTGCCCAGACCGCCGATGACGGAATGCTCCTCAATAGTCACAACCTTGCCGGTCTTTGCTGCAGAAGCGGTAATCAGCTCAGTATCCAGAGGCTTAATAGTGTGAATGTTGATAACCTCGGCGTTGACACCCTCTGCTGCTAGCTGCTCTGCAACCTCAAGAGCCACAGGAACCATAAGGCCACAAGCTACCAGCGTAACGTCAGTACCCTCCTTGAGGACAATGCCCTTGCCAAGTTCGAAGTGGTAATCAGGGTTGGTATTGAACACAGGGACAGGGAGGCGGCCAAAGCGCATGTAAACAGGGCCATCATGGTCGTAAGCGGCCTTAACAGCAGCCTCAGCCTCAACAGCGTCGGATGGAATAATGACCGTCATACCAGGAATGGTACGCATAACAGCAATATCCTCATTGCACTGGTGAGTAGCGCCGTCCTCTCCTACCGAGAGACCTCCGTGGGTAGCGCCAATCTTGACGTTCAGGTGAGGATAACCCACCGAGTTTCTGATCTGCTCAAACGCACGACCAGACGTGAACATTGCAAACGAAGTTGCAAAGACCTTGTGACCCGTAGCCGCAACGCCGGCTGCCATGCCAATCATATTGGCCTCAGCGATACCGCAGTCCACGAAGCGCTCAGGATACTCCTCGCCGTACTTGCCGGAACGAGTTGCCTCTGCCAAGTCAGCATCAAAGACGAGAAGATCGTCGTGCTCTTTACCAAGCTCTACCAGGGCTTTTCCGTAAGCCTCTCTGGTGGCAATTTTCTGTACGTCAGCCATGTTATGCCACCTCTCCCTCAAGCTCTTTCATAGCCTGCTCGTATTGCTCCTGGTTAGGAGCCTTGCCGTGCCAGCCTACCTGGTTCTCCATGAAGGAGACGCCCTTGCCCTTTACGGTGTGGGCAATGATAACGGTTGGCTGACCCTTGATGGTGCGAGCCTCAGCAAATGCAGCTGCAAGCTGTTCAAAGTCGTGTCCATCAGCTACATCAATAACGTGGAATTTGAACGCCTTGAACTTCTCGTCAATTGGCTGTGGCGTATTGATCTGTTCGAGGGTGCCGTCAAGCTGCAGGTTATTGTTGTCAACAATAAGCGTGAGGTTATCAAGCTGGTGGTTGCCAGCAAACATGGCAGCCTCCCAGACCTGGCCCTCTTCAATCTCGCCGTCGCCCAGAAGCGCGTAGACGCGGTAGTCCTTGTTGAACTTCTTGCCAGCAAGCGCCATACCAACGGCGGTGGAAACGCCCTGGCCAAGGGAACCGGTGCTCATGTCAACGCCAGGCGTATCGTTCATGTTTGGGTGACCCTGAAGGCGCGAGTTGAGCGCGCGGAAGGTTTTGAGCTCCTCCTTGGGGAAGAAACCGCGCTCAGCCAAAACGCCGTAAAGTGCAGGAGTAACGTGGCCCTTTGAGAGCACAAAGCGATCCCTGCAGGGGCAGTTTGGCTTGGTGGGGTCTACGTGCATCTCCTTGAAGTAGAGATAGGTCAGAATTTCTGTTGCAGAAAGCGAGCCACCGGGATGGCCGGATTTGGCCGTAAAGACCTGCGTGAGGATGCTTTTGCGCACCTCACGAGCAACCTGTTTAAGGTCGACGTCCATTTAATTTCCTTTCAAGTATTGCGTGCGAGAAACGCAGCAGGTCGGCACCACGCGCAAGCCGGAGCTGCGTGCGGATGCGTGCCAGTGCCACGCGCGAGCCGGAGCTGCGTGCGAAACCGCGCTTACAGACCGAACTTCTCGATAAGCTTTTCCTTCATTTCATCCTTATCAAGGATGTTGGAGAGAACGATCTTCTCGTCTTCTGGAATGCCGGCGATAAAATCCTCAAGGTCGCGAGCAACAATAAAGAGGTCAGCTGCGCCAGGAGTAACGTCGGAAACGGTTGAGTGCTCAACCTCAACGCCGCTCACGCCCAGCTCGTTCAGGACGTCCTGGATCTGCATCTCAACCATAAGGCTGGATCCAAGTCCACTTCCGCAACAACAAAGAATCTTCTGGATAGCCATAAGAACCCCTTTCAATTTGCCACGTACAATATGAGGGTTTACGTGGTTTAAAAAGTCGGACCCCATCCAAGGACGAAGCCCGACCTAGATATCTAAATTCTACTCGCAATGTCTGCAGCTTCTTTGATGTTTAGCTGTAAATCTGCGAACGGATTTTTTACTCGGCCTTCTTCTACTCGGCCTTCTTCTCTTCTGCCTTCTTAGGAGCAACAAGGTTGAAGAGGATTGGCAGGCAGAAGCAAACAACGCAGATGCCGGTAAGGATTGCACCCTGGACGTTCAGAGCAACGTTACCAAAGATCAGCGCCATGATGGAGAAGTCGGCATCGGAGAAGGTAGCGGAGGTAAAGCCCATGAGGGTAAAGACTGGCATGCACAGTGCAGGCAAGAAGGTAATGAGCAGGCCGTGGACAAAAGAGCCAGCAATGCAGCCCTTGATGCCGCCCTCTGCGTTACCAAAGACGCCTGCGGTTGCACCGCAGAAGAAGTGAGGAACAACGCCTGGGAGGATCAGGGCAATAGCTGCAACCTGTGCGTTAATGACACCCAGGATAAGCAGACCCAGGATGCCGCCAACAAAGGAACTCAGGAAGCCGATGATAACGGCGTTTGGAGCATAGGTGAATGCGATTGGGCAGTCAATTGCAGGCTTTGCACCAGGGACAAGCTTCTGAGCGATACCCTTAAATGCAGGAACAATCTCGCCAATGATCAGACGGACACCGGACAGAATAATGTAAACGCCACCAGCGAAGGAAAGGCCGCGGGTAAATGCCCAGACAATCCAGTTAGTAGTGGTCTCGGTGCCAATGTTCAGCAGGTCGCCGAGGTGCTGAAGACCAGCATACTGTGGGTTAGAAGCAAACTCTGCAGCAGTAGTTCCTGCAGGTACCAGGGTTAGAAGGCCGCGGCTGACAGCAACGCCGGTGATAACCAAGAACATGATGATCATGGTCAGGCCAATAGAAACGGTATTGTCGCGCAGGAAAATGAGACGCTTGGAGAACTTGATATTCTCGGTGCTATTCTCGCGATCGGAAGCAAAGAGCTTACCGACCATACCGGCAAGCCAGTAACCAGCGCCACCGAAGTGGCCAAGTGCAACGGAATCGCTGCCGGTAACCTTGCGCATGGTTGGCTGGCAGTATGCAGGAGACAGAACCATAATCAGAGCAAGCAGACATGCGCCGGAGATGTAGAGCATCCAACCGGAAAGGCCGCCGACGTGCAGGATGATGGCGAGCATAGCTGCCATGTAGAGGGTGTGGTGGCCGGTGAGGAAGATGTAGTTAAAGCGAGAAAAACGTGCGAGCACAATGTTCAGGACCATGCCGATACACATGATGATTGCGGTTGCTTGACCAAACTCGCCAAGTGCCAGCGAGACGACGGCCTCGTTGTTTGGGACGACGCCCTGCATGTCAAAGGCAAAGTTGAAGATCTCGCCAAAGGCAAGGAGGGAGCCAGTTTGCAAGAAACCTGCACCTGCAGAAAGAACGAGGAAGCCGACGATGGTCTTGAGGGTACCCTTGATGAGGTCCTCAATTGGCTTTCCCTGAAGCGCCAAACCCAGCAAGGCAACAAGGCCAACTAGGATGGCTGGTGTTGATAACACGTTTACAAAAAACTCAACAACAGGCATACAAAACCCCTTTCAACAAAACGCGTGTGTGCAAGCGCGTAGAAACGACGGTGCGCGCGTTGCCTTAAACGTAGTGCTCTTCGTCTGATTGTAGCCTACTTGTGTTTATTTTGTGTCGATTTATTTATGTTTTTGTAGGCCTAAACGTTCACAATGTTCATTTGATAGAAAAATGAAGCTCAAAACAGTGAAGAAGTGTACTCATGGAGCTGTCATGTAGATTTTTGAGGAACGGTTGATACAAGGTCCGGGCGATTATGTGTCCGTCTAACCAAAAACGTATAAACGGTCTCAAATATGCAAGGAAACTAATCAAGAATTTGATATGACGGAAAGTAGCGTCTGATTTGGGTAAAAAACCCGTTTAGTTGGAGATTTATTTTCTAGTTCGGCGTTTTGGCACTTACGTTTTCCCAGTTGGGTTTTCTCATAAAAGTTTCAATCAAATTTGCCTGTGGATTTACGCTGGTAGATGCCCTGCATAGAATTCGTCTGATTTTGTATATTCCAACTAAACGCATTTTTTACCACTTTGGGTGCCAAAACGCTTATTTCACGGTAAAAACGGTGGAAATTCACTGATTATCAGGAAAAATGGTCGGGTTGACTGGATTTGAACCAGCGACCTCTCGGTCCCGAACCGAGCGCTCTACCAAGCTGAGCCACAACCCGTTATGTTTTGCCTCGTCCGATGGGATAAATCCATCAAACATTTGCCGCTCTATGTTACCACTACAACTTGCAGGTGGTGGAGAAGCCTCGCCAACCTTTTGCTTGAGCTGCGGCTGCAATTGCGTCGGCAGCATCCTGTGATTCGCAAAGCGCAAAAGAGCTGCTACCTGAGCCGGAAACCTGAGCGCCAAGAACGCCAAACTGTGCCTTTAGCCACTCCTCTACCTCGGCCACCTGTGGTTTTAGCGATTTTGCTGCTGGCGCAAGATTGTTGAAGAGGAGGCTTGCTACCTGCTGAATGAATTGCTTACTTGCATCGTGATCAGAGGTAACACCAGAATTGCCAGCAGCGCGCAAAAGTGCGGATAGCTGTTCGTAAGACTCTGGAGCAACTGGAGATGCATCAAACTGGTCGTACGCCTCTTTGGTAACAACGCCGGTTTCTGCTGGTAAAACAATGGCAAGCGGAGCGTCAACGGTAGACGCATAGGTTTCTACCAGCGTATCTCCGGCGCCAAGCATAAGTGATGGTCGCGGATCCAAGAAGAACGCAACGTCTGCGCCCACAGCCTTGGCTACCTCAACTACCAGCGGGTCTAGCGGATCAACACCCCAGCGCTGAGTCAACAGATAGAGCGTCGCGGCGGCGTCGGCTGACGATCCACCCAGACCGGCCTTCTCGGGAATATGCACTTGCACGTCAATGGAAACATCTGGAGAAACGCCCAGCTTATTGGCGAGAAGAACCGCGGCCTTCCAAGTTGTAGTGCGTTCGGGCAACACGCAGAGCTGCGGCTCATGCGTAACCGTAAGCTCCGGCGCGTCATCGACAACAACTGTGTCGTACAGCGCAACGGGAACCATGAGTGAATCTACTTTATGGTATCCTCGCTGGTCTTTCTGAGTGTGAATGCCCAGGTGAAGGTTGACCTTGCAAGGAATCTGAATGATTTGGCGTCCAAAATTGGACAACGAGGCAGCCATGAGTGTGAGCCTAGTCGAAGTAATGCGTGCGCTTCTGAACTACTCTTCAAACTCAAAGTCAAACAAACGCTCACCGGTCTCAAAATCAAAAAGCTCAACAGTGCCGGTCAGAACGTCAACGTACTGGTAGGACTGGCGGGCAGTGCGACCGCGGCGCTCGCCAACCTCAACGATGAAAAGAGATGGATGGGCCATAACCAGGGTACCTGTGCGCTCAACAATACGAGAACGTCCCATGTTAGCCTTGACCTTAAGCTTTTGACCCTGAAGTGAGCTGAGCTTCTCGTGAATCTCGTCTACACGATTAACTGGTGGAATCTCGTTTTCCATCAATCCTCCAAGTCAATCAGTACGTTTGCGGTGCGACACGTTGATGTGTCGGAGATATGTACCGGTCGACAAACAATAGTCAGAATTTCCGAAACTCCACTATACGAGGTAGAAAATAAAATCTCAAGGTTTTACGACAAATGTCACGGGAACAACATCAGTCGCGCTGTCTGATTCGCGTCAAGTTCGCGTTAGATTCGCGTCAGGTTCGCGAGAAGATCGCGTCAGGTTCGCGTCAGATTTGCGTCAGATTTGCGTCAGGTTGGCATCGGACTTGCAACGTCAGCGCGTCAGAACCCCAACAAATTTATGACAAATAGGGGTCCTCTGATAAAATTAGTAACTAACTTCAAAACACAAGGAGGCCCAATGACTGAGACTCTGGGATATGCCATCAGTAAGACCTGGTATATCGTGCTTATTTTTGTTGCTCTTGCTATCGGAATCGCATTCCTTTCCAAAAAGAAATCATCTAAAGCTCTTGTTGCTTTATCAGCGCTTTGCCTGGTATTTAGCGTAGGGTCGTTCGCATTTGGTGGATTGACTGTTTCTGAAGCACAGTCCAAAGGCGCTTCATCTGACCAGCTCAATTCCATGAACCTTATCGAGCTTGTCCAGGCTAACCAAGCCGCACCAGCTCAGACCTCTGTTAATGACGTCAACGAGCTCTACAACAAGATGGTTTATGTCTATCAGTACGGCTCACCTATTGCGCAGTCGCTCGCGAGCGACAATCCCTTTGTTCATCATGATCTACCTTGGGTAGCAGCGACTCTTCCTGAACTGAAGAAGCTGCTCGACAAAAACGAAGTAGTCTATGTGTCAACAAACAGTCAGATTTTCAAACAGTTGCACATTAACCTTGGTGAAAACGCCGTCGCGCCTTTTATATTCTTTGTTACTTCGGTCAATCCAGCCGGTAGAGTTTTCCCACTTTCAACTGGTGATATGTCTCGTGCTGGCAAAAAAGATGGCGATAAAATCACGTTTGGTGACAATCTTGAGTTTACGCTTCGCACGGTTCATACCAATAACGGCGACTATGTACTTGCCCTTAACTACCAGACCCTTTTAGCTCTCAGTCGTTACTTCAGGGATTATAAGTAATTTTTGGTATTCCAATAAAGGAGTACAACTGACCATGTGTCGCTGAACGCGCAAAATAAGCCGCAACAAAAAACTCCCATTCACCAGAATGGGAGTTTTGTTTTCTCGGCAGATGCTTTTAAAGCTTTTAAAGCGCCTTCAAGATGCCCTTTGGATACCTTTTGGATGCTTTGGACAACCAGACCTTACTCAGCTGGGCAGAGCGAGAGGGCGGCCTCGTCAGCAATAACGGTGCAGTTAGTGTGAAGCTGCAGGATAGAAGCTGGGCACTGAGGCGAAACGTTGCCGTAGCACATGTCGTAAACAGCCTTAGCCTTGTCCTCGCCGCTAGCCACAATCAGAATGCTGCGCGCAAACATGATGGTCTGCGTACCCATGGTGTAAGCCTGGCGAGGGACGTCCTCCATGCGCTCGAACAGGCGACTGTTTGCCTGAATGGTACTCTCGGTGAGGTCAACGCAGTGCGTTCCCTTGGAGAAATGGTCATCAGGCTCATTGAAGCCAATGTGACCATTGTGGCCAATACCAAGAAGCTGCAGGTCAGGATAGCCAGCCTTAGCAACAAGCCTATCGTACTCGGCGCAAGCTGCCTCGACGTCAGGATTAGAGCCATCGGGCACATGAGTGTTCTCAAGATCAATATTTACCAGGTCAAAGAGGTTTTTGCGCATGAAATAGTGATAGCTCTGAGGATCGTCGTGAGAAAGACCGCGGTACTCGTCAAGGTTATAAGTAGAAACCTGCGAAAAGTCCAGGTCTCCCCTCTTGCACCAATCAGCGAGCTGAGCATAGGTACCAATTGGCGTTGAACCAGTTGCCAGGCCAAGTACGCAATTTGGCTTCAAAATGATTTGTGCAGAAATAACATTTGCAGCTTTTCTGCTCATGTCCTCGTAATCGCGGGTGCGAACAATCCTCATGTCTACCTCCAAGACAGAAGTCACAGTTACATTTAGTTTAACATTTGAAGCAAGCAAAAAAGTAACCGGTCGGCGAGAAGAACAAATATCTCGCTGACCGGTTTTGACCTGTTATATGGCGTGTTTCTGTCGCTATTCTGTCGCGACTCTGTTGCGATTCTGACGTGTTTCTGACGTGAAGCCGACGCAAATCTAACGCGGCGGTAGTTTTCTGTCTGGAATCTATCAGGAATCTGTCGCGATTCTGACGTGAGTCTGACACAGTAGCGATTATCTGTCCGAAATCTGACGCAAACCTGACATGACCCTGACGCAAATCTGACGCAGAGCCTACGCCGCCTATCCCTGAATCTGCTTGGAAAGATTCTGCAGAGCGTGGAAACGATGCGAGATGGCGTTCTTCTCGTCAGGCTCAAGCTCTGCCATAGTCTTACCTGGAGCATCCTCAGGCCAGAAGAGTGGGTCGTAGCCAAAGCCGTTGTGACCCTTTGGCTCGTGGCCAATAACGCCCTCGCAGTCGCCCTCTCCTACCAGCACAGATCCGTCTCTATAGACCAGAGCAACGGTGGAGTGGAAGCGAGCAGTGCGGTCCTCATCAGCAACGTTGGCAAGCTCAGCCAAAAGCTTCTGATTGTTTGCAGCATCATTGCCATGCTCGCCAGCATAACGAGCAGAATAGATTCCAGGAGCTCCGTCCAGAGCGTCAACGCAAATGCCGGAGTCGTCTGCAATAGCCGCTACGCAATCTACCTCGTCAAGCGCAGCCATTGCCTTGATCAGAGCGTTGTCACGGAACGTCTGACCGTTCTCCTCTGGATCAGGGAAATCGCCCAGCTGACCAAGCGCTACAAAGCTTATACCAGGCATTACCTTAGAGAGGATAGCCTCAATCTCAACAAGTTTGTGAGCGTTGCCCGTTGCAACTACCACGGTTGTATTTGGATCAAAGGTCACAGCGTTAGAACCCTGATTTTCACTGTTTTGACTCATGGTTACTCCCTAAATCCAGTCACTTGATTTTGCAGGTCAACAAGGTGAGCGATGCCGGCTTGACCAAGATCGAGCAGCTGGTTGAGTTGCTCTCTATCAAACGGACCGCCCTCGCCTGTTCCTTGTACTTCAATTATCTGTCCAGTTTCTGTTCCAACAAGGTTCATGTCAATGTCCGCGTGAGAATCCTCGGGATAGTCAAGGTCCAGCAGCGGCTTGCCATTCACATATCCCATAGAAATCGCGGCTACTTGTCCTGTAAGAGGGAGTCTGGGGAGAATATCCTTCTCGACAAGTGAGTAGAGTGCGTCGTGGAGTGCCACCCAAGCACCCGTGATGCTGGCGGTTCTGGTGCCGCCGTCTGCCTGAAGCACGTCGCAGTCCAGCGTGATGGTGTACTCGCCCAGGCGATTGAGGTCAACAACGGAGCGCAGCGAGCGGCCAATCAGGCGCTCAATCTCCATGGAGCGACCCTTGCGGTTGGCGCGCTCTCGCTTGGTGCGGCGGTTAGTTGACGCAGGTAACATGGCATATTCGGCCGTAACCCAACCCGCGCGAGAACTGCGTCGCCATGCGGGAACGCCCTCTTCGACGGTGGCGGTGCACAGGACGCGTGTGTCGCCAAACGTGACCAGGCACGATCCGTCGGCGTTCTTCATAACGTTGCGCTCAAGGGTGACGGGGCGCATCTGGTCCCACGCGCGGTCGAACGAGCGCGCGGGTGCTGTAGCGGCGTTGGCCTGCGTGTCGACTCCAGCCTGTACGGGTTTCTCGTCAGAAAATACACTTTCTACCTGGTTATTCATTGCACTCCTAAGAAAAAACGCGACACCCGAGGGCGCCGCGTGAGGTTCCATGGTGGGCGATGAGAGATTTGAACTCCCGGCCTTGTGCGTGTAAAGCACCTGCGCTAGCCGCTGCGCCAATCGCCCGTGACTGTAGAAGTTTATCACAGCTTCCACAATTCTTAAACAGCAATTATGAATTCACAGGTTTCATTGCACGACCTTTGCACAAACCTTACGCCAACTCTTCCAGAATTCGACGCATTTCTTTCTGAACGCCCTGCTCGGTGTTAGGCGCAATAACCTTGGAGGCAATTGTTTTGAGTGCGTAGCGAGCGTTGTCCATAACGTACGCAGTGCCCGCATAACGCAGCATGGCGTAATCGTTCATGGAATCGCCAAACACGGCAATCTCGTCACGAGAAATGCCATAGTACCTGCGGATTTGCTCAAGTCCCGTAGCCTTGTTCACACCACGAGGCACCACGTCAATCCAGGTCTCTCCAGAAGGCATGAACGAAAGCCTATCGCCCATCTCGCGCTCAAGAATCATAGCCATATCCATGGAGCGAGCCCTTGAATCGCAGCAAATAGCAGCCTTGATGATACTAACGTCAGGTGAAGGCGGATCAAACACGCGCTCGGCGTTTGGCAGATCTTTATCCAGCTCACGCACAAACGCACTCTGATCGTCCAGCAGATACGTATGCGTGCGGTCATAAACAACCAGGTGAATGCAGTCAAACTCAGACGTCAACTCAAACAGCTTACGAATAGAAGCTGACGAGAAAACCTCGCGGTCGATGACCTCGTTCTCTACATAAACCTGCGTGCCAAGAGAGGCCACGTAGTCAATCTTATCCGCGACCGGCTCAAACAACCAACGCAATGTATCGTAACGACGACCGGAGCTTGCCACAAAGTGAACGCCGCGCTTGTACAGCTCTTCGATGAGCTCGAATGTCTCTGGCGGAACCTCGGAATTCTGGTCCAGCAGCGTACCGTCCATGTCCGATGCAATGAGTCTAATCATGCTAGTTCTCCATCATAAAACGGGGAGTCTCCCCTGCTTTTGTTGCGCGTACCAGCTCAAGCAAGGCATGCGCAACGCCGTCATCTGCAGATGCACCTACGTGGTGCTTTGCTACCTGCTTGACCTCTGGAATTGCATTTGCCACCGCCACCGAGTGCGGAACTTTACTGAGGATATCAATGTCATTCTCGCCGTCTCCAAAAACAAGCACCTCTTCTGGAGAAATGCCTGTTCTTTCCAGGAGTGTCTCAAAGCCGGTCAGCTTGGACACACCCTTGGGCAGCACGTCAAACCATTGAGGAATGACCGAAACCGTGTAAACATCTGGACAAGTAGCGTCAATCTTTTGACGACAGCGCTCCATGTCCTCCTCTGTTCCCGGGCAAGCAACTGTTGCGGCGATAAAATCGACATCGTCGGGGACTTGGTCGACAATACCCGAGACAAACACCATTCTACGCTCGTAATCAGCGAGAATGTCTTTATTGTCAGGCGCACCGACAACATATGCTGGATTAAAGAGGTTAGTCTGTTCTGGATAGCAGACCAAGAACATGTTCTTCTCGTCTGCAATAGCGTCCGCGACGCCTTGAAGCGTTTTGTGATCAAAAACGAAGAGCGAGATAGTCTTGCCTTTGTACAGCACGCGCTTGCCTGTAGACATGACTCCTGTTTGCATGCACGACTCGTCGAGGCTAAAAAGACGCATCAGCTCAACGTAATCTCGGCCGGTACAAGGGCCAAAGGCGATGTCCGTTTCTTCCAGGAGCGTGTGAATAGCTTTGCGCGTGAAGTCCGACACACGTCTGTTGCCAAAAGGTACCAGCGTGTTGTCCATATCAGATAAAACAAGCTTAATCACAAACGTCCCCCGTTACTGCATGCTGCGTAGCTGGGCAAACGCAACGCGCGTCGCAGTCCAGGCGGACGCAACCCTACGCCAAAGCAGCTCCAAGCTGGCAAGCTCTACGCTGGCACGAGCTAAGCTGACACGAGCTAAGTCGCAGCATTGTACTTCTATCTAGTTGAACTATGTGCCAAGACGTCAAAGCGATCAATCTTGAGCAACACTTGGTCTAGTCCAATCATACCCGAGAGACGCACCTTTGACGCATTCGAAGTCAAAATTAGAAGATCTCTAAACCCAGAACCCCGACGGCCGCCAACCCACTCCATGCGCTTAATGTCCTGGTAGTTGATGGAAATTTCAGAGCCTAAAAAGGGCACTACAACCATCTCGTCATCAAAAAGCGAGACCTTATAACGACTCAAGATGTACCACGCCATAAACATAACAACCGAGAAGGACGCAAAAAATGCCATAACAATATCTGGGTTTGGTGTAAATACATTAACGTAGCAAAGCCAGCCGAGAATAACTGCGATTGCACTGACAAATGCCATGTCAATAATGAGCGAACGTGTAAGCGCGGCGGGAGTCACGTAGGTATCGTGATGGCTGTGGCGACGCTCGGAAATTCCAACGTTTCCCGAGTGCTCTAAAAACGCAGCTATGACGGGTGCCGCAACGACAACAATTCCAAAAAACACTGCGAGCATTGCGACCTCCCTTACTCCGTGAAAAAAGAACAATGACCCTTCATAATTATGCTACGCCCCTGCTCACCATTTTGTTGACAAGGTTGAGCGGGGGCGTAGACGGTAGAAATCTAGCTATGAATGGCAAAGCTGCACGTCAAACGGTCGCGCGCGGCGTGGCGGTACGGGTCGCGGACAGTGCGAGCGCGGCCAGTGCAGGTCGCGGGCAACGCGCGCGATGCGACGGCGCGGGTCGCGGGCAGTGCGAGCGCGGCACGGCGGCGCGGCTTGCGTGCGATGCGGGTGCGACAGCGCTAGCTGCGAGCGGCGAAGCTGGGTAGCCAGCGTGCGCTAGCTGCGAGCGGCGAACTTGGCGACAAGCTTCTCCAGAAGGTCAACGGTAACCTCAAGGCTTGGCACGGGGACAAACTCACGCACGGAGTGAGCGTTGTATCCGCCAGTAGCAATGTTAGGGCATGGCAGTCCGCGGAAGGTGAGCTGGGCACCATCGGTGCCGCCACGAGCGGCAACTGGCTTAGGCTCAATGCCAACCTCACGATTTGCCTCAAGCGCATAATCAATCAGGAACTCGTAGCCGTCGAACTTCTCGGCCATATTGCGATACTCCTGGTGAATCTCAACGCGGACGGTATTCTCGCCATAGCGCTTGTTCAAGAACGCGGCGATATCCTGCAGGACCTGCTGGCGGTTGACAAAAATCTGAGCGTCGTGGTCGCGGACGATGTAGCTGAGCTTGACCTCGGACGCAGAGCCCTCGATGGCGATTGGGTGGTAGAAGCCCTCGTAGCCCTCGGTGTGCTCAGGACGCTCAAAGGCCGGGACCATCTGCTGGAACTCGGAAGCCACGGTAATTGCGTTGATCATGACGTCCTTGGCGCTACCGGGGTGCACCATGACGCCCTTGAAGTAGACGTCGGCGTGAGCTGCGTTGAAGCACTCGTAGTTGAACTCGCCGAGAGCTTCGCCATCGACGGTGTATCCGTACGCAGCACCGAGTTTGTCCAGGTCAAGCAGGCTTGCGCCGTGACCGATCTCCTCGTCAGGGACAAACGCAATCTTGAGTGTAGGGTGTGCGAGCTCGGGGTTGTCGCCCAGGCGCTTGAGCAGCGCGCAGATCTCAGCCACACCGGCCTTATCGTCAGCGGAAAGCAGCGTGGAGCCGTCGGAGCAGATGATGTCCATGCCCACAAAATCCTTGAGGTCAGGGACCTGCTCCTGGGTGGTTGCGATGGTCTTGCCGTTAACGACGCCGGCCACCAGGTCACCGCCCTCGTAGTGGACGACGTGCGGCTTGATGCCCGAGGCAGGCGCGTCGATGACGGAGTCCAGGTGCGAGCAAAGCATCAGCGCGGGAGCCGACTCGGCGCCCTTGGATGCGGCGAAGGTGCCGGTGACGTAGGCGTGCTCGTCGACGGTGACGTCGGTGCAGCCCAGCGCCTTGAGCTCTTCGCCCAGGTAGCGAGCCATCTCGTGCTGAGCGGGCGTGGAAGGGGTGACGGTGTCGTTGTCGGGGTTGGACTGGGAGTCAACCTGCACGTAGCGCATGAAGCGCTCGGCGACATCGGGGAGCTGGTTAGTTGCAGTTTCAGACATAGGTATCCTCTCTTGTTCGGGCAAGGCCAGCGCGGTGCGGGCGTCGCGGGCGGTGCGGGTGGTGCGGTTCGCACGGGTGGTGCGGGTCGCGGCCGCCAGCCTTGGATGTTGTATGCATTTACTGTACCTCAACTCAAAACGAATTAAACCTACCTGCACGAACTTTGCGCGCACATGCCATAATAATTGCAAGAAACGCGAAAGACGGAGCGCTATGACAAACGACTTTTGGACGCCACAATTTCACCTCTTCCCACCTCAGGGTTGGATGAATGATCCCAACGGACTTTGTCAGTTTAAGTCTGTCTACCACGCGTTTTACCAGTACACTCCCGAGTGGCCTGCCAACGAGCTCCGCTTTTGGGGACATGCTGTGAGCAAGGATTTGCTCTCTTGGGAGACGCTCCCTATTGCGATTTCTCCAGATGCAGCTTGCGATAAGGACGGGGCGTTTTCGGGTTCGACCTGGATTGAGGCGCGCAGCGCGGCGGCCGGCAACGCAGCGGACGGCAACTGCGATCACGGCGGCGACGCGGCTGACGGTAACGCAGCGGACGGCGAAGTCATGCGGCTCTTCTACACCGGCAACGTTATGGACGAAACACACCCAGAAGCCGACGGCATTGACGTCGGTCGAGAGGCCTATGAGGTCATGGTGACCTCTGAAGATGGACTGAGTTTCTCGCCAAAGCGCGTTGTTTTGAAGCCGGACGACTACCCCGATACCTGCACAAACCACGTGCGCGACCCGAAGGTTTGGAAGCAAGACGGAGCTCTGCGCATGCTGTTAGGCGCTCGCGAGAGAGACGTTGCGGCTGTTCCCGCGAAATCCGCAGATGAACGCTGCGATTCGGGAGCGGTGTTGATTTATGACTCCAATGATTGTGGCGAGTCGTGGACGCTCCACTCGGTTGTACGCGGGGCTAACGCCCAGGGTCAGCGCGAGGCGTTTGGCTACATGTGGGAATGCCCTTTTTTGGTGCAGCTAAATGACCAGGAGTTTCTATCTGTGTGTCCGCAAGGGCTAAGTGAAGGCGCTAGTACGGAGCCAAGCGCTGGTACGGAGTCAAACGCCGATGCGGAACCAAGTGCTGGTACGGAACCAAGCGCCGATGCGTCCAAGGGATCGCGCTTGAGCGATTCCGCTAACTTGCAAGAGAATACTTCAAGCGAGCCTCTCGACAAGTGGCAAAACATCTGGCAGTCGGGCTATTTTCCGCTTCCAGAGGGCCAAAAGCTTATCAATGTTGAAACTGTTTCCACCGATAGCTTTGTGCTCTGGGATCATGGTTTTGACTTCTACGCACCTCAAACGTTCGTCGATGATTCTGGCCGAACCATTTTGATTGGATGGATGGGCATCATCGATCCGACTTACCATAGTTATCCTGAAGGCATTGAATTCTGCCACAACCTTACTCTGCCTCGAGAACTTTCGTTGTCTGGTGATGGTGTTATCCTGCAACATCCAGTTAAAGAGCTTGATGCTAAGCGACGAGAATGTGTGGAATTTGTCGCCGACGCTGTCGTCAAAATAGATCAACTATCTGCAGATATTGAGATTACGGACATATCCGGAGACGGAACTCTTACTCTCAACGACGCGCTTGTGCTTTCTTACTCCAAGGGCATTTTTACCATGAAATTCATTGACGAGGACACCGCTGCAGGCAGGACTCAACGCTCTATTAGGCTAAAGGAGCTTTTTGACCTGCGCGTTATTGTTGATGGGTCTACCGTGGAGATTTATCTGAACGATGGACGTGCGGTTTTCTCGACACGCTGGTTCCCTGCATCTGAGCAGCTAACGTTGAGCAGCACTTTTGTTGCTGCTAGCTCACGAGAATACAGCCTAATCGCGTAGTTCAGTGTATTTGCTTGGCATAGTCTGGCGCCGACACCAAAGGAATACTGTTTGTAGGCACGGATTGAGGCCGTTATGCACGAAATTGCATATTTCACACGTTTTATAAGCAAAATTTTCACAGGACTCGGAAAATTGCCTTTTTTGGGACTTCAGGCGGTAAAAAATGCGTTTAGTTGGGAATGAAGGAATTTAGTTCAACTTTTTATATTCGCGTTTGCCCAGGATAAGCGAAATAGTTTTAACTATTTCTTTTACTAATTGAGTCAAAACACCTCATTTTCAAAATGAATACACCAACTAAACGCATTTTTTACCTTTTTGGGCCCAAAATCGCCAAAAATGAGCCCCAAACCAAAGTTTGGGGCTCATTAACGTGTAAATCTCAGTTTTTGCGTCTGGCCGAAAGCGTTTCGTGCGCGTTCGCCGAAGCTGGTTGCGCGCCCGCCGCAGCTCTGCAGCCCGTTCGCCGCGCCGCCGTGCTACTTGACGCCGGCCTTCTTCTTGGCGCGCTCGATAGCAGCCATCTGCTCCTCGGAAAGCCTAATGGAACCGTAGTCTTTTCCGTGGTCAGGAGCGGTACGGCCGTGGTCACCCAGGTTGGCACCAGTTGCTTCCAGCGCAGACATGTGGTGTGACGAGCAAGAGTGGCCGCCCTCACGAACAACGGAATCCAGACCAAACTTGTCGCGACCGGTATATGGCATGGTTGCGTCGTTGGTAACTGGATCGTCAGCGTTTTCCAGCTTGAACTCGCCGTTTACGCCGTTCTTGTAGTTCTCCTTAGCAACCGAAATCATCAGCTTGATACGGTTGAGCTGGTTGACCTCGGACGCACCTGGGTCGTAGTCGACAGCAACAATGTTAGACTCGGGGTGCATCTGGCGCAGGCGCTTGATGACCGCCTTACCAACGACGTGGTTAGGTAGGCATGCAAATGGCTGAGCGCAGACGATGTTTGGCGTGCCTGTCTCAATGAGGTCGCACATCTCAGCGGTGAGCAGCCAACCCTCGCCCATCGTGTTACAGAGCGAAAGAATCTGCTCGGCCTTCTCGGCCAGCTCGTCGATGTTGGGATACGGCTCAAAGCGCTCGGACTTCTCCAGCATCTTATTGATTGGCGCGCGCAGGCCCTGGACCATCTTGATGCCCGCGATGTGCGTCATGCGGCTCTTGAACGAAGTACCAAGCTCCTTGTGTGTGTTGATCGCGTTGGAGAGGCCAAACAGGAAGAAGTCGACCAGACCCGGAACGTTAGCCTCGCAGCCTTCGGACTCGATGACCTTGACCAGCTCATTGTTGGCCGTTGGGTGGAACTTAACCAGAATCTCGCCGACGACGCCGACGCGTGGCTTCTGGCGGTCATTGACCACGGGCAGGCTGTCAAACAGCTCGATGGTACGCTGGCACTGCTTGTAGAATTCCTTGCGAGAAATTCCGTTGATCTTGGAGCGTGTATCAGCCATGAGCTGGTCATACAGCTCGTTTGCAGAGCCCTTGACGGCCTCGTAGGGACGCACGCGATACAGCAACTGCATGATCAGGTCGCCGTACAGGAGCGCGTAAACTGCCTTGATCAGCAAGTCAGGCTTGAACAACTTGAATCCTGGGTTATCCTCGTCAAGGCCGGAAGCGGCGGAGACGGAAATGACCGGAATCTCTGGATGACCTGCGTCTTTGAGCGCCTTACGAATCAGTGCAATGTAGTTGGTTGCACGGCAGCCACCGCCGGTCTGCGAAATCAGAACCGCGGTCTTGGTCAGGTCGTACTTGCCCGAAAGCACCGCTTCCATAATCTGGCCCGTGACCAGGATGGATGGGTAGCAGATGTCGTTGTTGACGTAGCGAAGGCCCATGTCAACGGCGCCCTGGTCAACCGAAGGCAGCAGCACAACGTTGTAGCCCGCACCCTTCAGCAGCTCCTCTACCAGCTCAAAGTGGATCGGCGCCATCTGCGGAGCCAGGATGGTGTAGCCCGCTTCTTGCATCTCCTTGGTGTAGCGGACCTTCTCGTAAGCTGCGGATTCTGCCTCGCGATACACCGGCGCACGGCGAGAAGAACTTGCGCTTCTGGCCTTTTCCAGAGAGCCATCGGCCATGCGAACGCCCTGTGGAACAACCTCGGTAACCAAGCCGGCAGCTGCAAGTCGCTCCAGCTCTGCCTGCTGCTCGTTCAGGGCAGCCATCAGCGAGCGGATACGAATACGTGCAGCACCCAAGTTGGAGACCTGGTCAACCTTGAGCATGGTGTAAATCTTGCCCGAAGCCTCAAGAATCTCCTGGACCTGGTCGGTGGTCAGTGCGTCAAGACCGCAACCAAACGAGAAGAGCTGAATGAGGTCCAGGTCGTTTCGGGACGCAACAAAGCGAGCCGCACGGTACAGACGCGAGTGGTACATCCACTGGTCAACAATGCGGATGGGGCGCTCAGGCATCATCTTATGAGCAATGGAATCCTCGGTAAGAACAGCAAAGCCAAACGAAGAGACCAGCTCAGGAATGGCGTGGTTAATCTCTGGGTCGTTATGGTATGGGCGACCTGCAAGAACAATACCGTGAGCGTCGTGCTCCTCAATCCACGCAAGAGCCTCGTCACCCGCGCGGTGCATCTGGTCCTTGACGTTGATATCTTCCTGCCATGCAGCCTCAACAGCGGCGTCAATTTCGGCGCGCGTGATGTGCTCGCCGCGGAAGCGACCCTTGCCTACCTGGGCGTCCTTCTCGCGCTGTTCACTGATGAGCTCGTACAAACGACGCTTGAGCTCGTTTTTCTTGTCGTACGGAATGAACGGAGCCATGTACTGGATGGACGGATCGGAGAGCTCGTCCACGTTGAGGCCCAGCGCCTGAGGGTAGCTCATGACAATTGGGCAGTTGTAGTGGTTGGTTGCGGAGTCGTCCTCCTTGCGCTCCCAACGAATACACGGCATCCAAATAAAGTCTGGGTCCTTGGCCAGCAGATTCATGATATGGCCGTGAGAAAGCTTTGCGGGATAGCACGCGGACTCAGATGGCATGGACTCGATGCCCATGTCGTACGTCTTTGCGGTGGTCTGGTCGGACAAAATGACCGAGAAGCCCAGCTTAGTGAAAAACGTGTGCCAGAACGGATAGTTCTCGTACATGTTCAACGCGCGAGGAATGCCAACGGTGCCGCGAGGTGCCTCATCTGCAGGAAGCGACTCGCGATCAAACAGCAGCTTATTCTTGAACGCAAAGAGATTTGGCGCCTCGTTCTTCTTAGCGCCACGCTTCTTACCTGCGCCTTTCTCGCAACGGTTACCGGTGATAAACCTGTGGCCGCTACCAAAGTCGTTGATGGTAAGCATGCAGCTGTTAGGGCAGATGCGGCAGTGCGTGTTGGTAAGCTTGACCTGCAGGTTGTCGATGGACTCGCGAGCAAGCAGCGTAGATACGCCATCAATACCTGCGCGGTCGCGGGCGAGAAGAGCGGCGCCGTAGGCACCCATGACGCCTGCGATATCAGGACGGATGACGTCTCTGCCGGTGAGCAGCTCAAAGGCGCGAAGCGTTGCGTCGGACATGAAGGTACCGCCCTGAACAATGCAGTGCTCGCCAATCTCGCTGAAGTCGCGAAGCTTGATGACCTTGAACAGGGCGTTCTTGATGACGGAGTATGAAAGACCAGCAGCAACGTCGCCGATGGTTGCACCCTCCTTCTGCGCCTGTTTAACGCGGGAGTTCATGAAGACGGTACAGCGAGATCCCAGGTCAACAGGGAGTGTTGCCTTGGTTGCAGCGGTTGCAAACTCGCGGACGTCCATCTTCATGGAGTCGGCAAAGGACGCAATAAAGGAGCCGCAACCTGCAGAGCAAGCCTCGTTCAGCATGATGTGCTCAATGACGCCGTCTTTGACCTGCAAACACTTCATGTCCTGGCCGCCAATATCAAGAATGAAATCAACGTCTGGGACAAATGCCTTAGCGCCGCGCAGGTGAGCGACGGTCTCAATCTCGCCGGAGTCTGCGCGGAGGGCCTCAATCAGGATGCCCTCGCCATAACCGGTGGTTGTGACGTGGCCAATGATGCAGTCAGATGGCATCTCGTCGTAGATGGAGTCCATGATTTTGCGAGCAGTGCCCAGGATATCGCCGTTGTTATTGTCGTACCAGGTGTAAAGCAGCTCGCCCTTCTCGCCAACAACAGCAGCCTTCATGGTGGTAGAACCTGCGTCGATGCCGATGAACACGCGGCCGTGGTAGTTGGCCAGCTGGCCCTTGGGGACTACCTCCTGGTCGTGGCGAGCCTTGAAGTCGTCAAAGTCCTGCTGGGTAGCAAAGAGTGGGTCCAGACGAGCAACCTCGGAGCCCTGGATGTCCTTGAGGTTATCCAGTGCCTCCATGACCTGCGTAAAGGTGATTGGTCGATCGGACTCGCCCGCCAGAGCAGCGCCCGTTGCAACAAAGAGGTGAGCGTTTTGTGGCAAGACGATGTGCTCGTCGTCCAGGTTAAGCGTGATGTAGAAGCGACGGCGCAGCTCAGAGAGGTACTGCAAAGGGCCGCCGAGAAACGCGACGTAGCCGCGGATAGGGTGACCACAAGCCAGGCCAGAGACGGTCTGGTTTGCAACAGCCTGGAAGATGGAAGCGGCAATATCGGCAGGAGCGGCACCCTCGTTGAGCAGCGGCTGAACGTCGGATTTAGCAAAAACGCCGCAGCGAGATGCAATTGGGTAGATCTGCTTGACGTCTTTTGCCAGCTCATTGAGGCCAGTTGCGTCGGTCTTGAGGAGAGACGCCATCTGGTCGATGAACGCACCGGTACCACCTGCGCAGGTACCATTCATGCGCTGCTCAATGCCGTTGTCAAAGTAGATGATCTTTGCGTCCTCGCCGCCCAGCTCAATGGCAACGTCGGTCTGAGGGATCAGCGTCTCAACGGCGCGCTTGGAAGCGATAACCTCCTGGACAAACTCCAGGTCAAGCCATTGCGCCAAGAGCATTCCGCCGGAACCGGTGATTGCGGCGTACATGGGTGTCTCGCCAATGTGCTTCTGAGCTTTGACAAATAAGGAGCGCGCGGTTGCGCGAACGTCGGTGTGGTGACGCTCGTAGTTTGCGTAAACCAGCGTGCCGTCCTCGTCGATGACGGACAGCTTTACGGTTGTGGAACCAACGTCGATGCCCAGCATAAGGTGGGCCTGAGACAGGTCAAGTGGGACGTTTGGTGCAAGCTCGGCACCATTCTCTACCAGCTCAAACTTTGGACTAATCATTGTTTTCCTCTCCGAGAACAAGAGTTGCAAGCGCAAATCGTGGAACGTCTAGCTTGATTGGCTTGCCGTACAAATCGCCAGGTGCAACAAACATGAGGCCGGTCATAAGGCCTGCCATCTGCTCGTCGCTCTCGCGCATGCCGCCGATTAACCAGCGGATAAGGACGCCGACCTCGGCAGAAATTGCAAAGGTCAGATAGTAGTCAAAGAAGGGACCAAGTGCGCGCGGATCAAGATCGTGCAGGGCGCGCTGGGCGATAACCTCGTGTACCAGGTGCTTTAGCTTATCCTGGAACGCAGGGTCTCCACCGTTGCCCAACAAAGGACGCAGGTAGAAGCCGTGTTTGCGAATGCTGCGAAGCATCTCCGTTGCGCCGGGGCATGGCTTGTATGAGTCAATTGCCTCCCTGAGCTCAAAAAGATTGACACGAGCAAGCTGCTCAACAGCAGGTCGCAGCTCAGCCAGCGCTTCCTTTTCGATGTGAAGCACCAGGTCAGGGATGTCTTTGTAGTGGGAATAAAAGGTTCGACGCGTGAGGCCGGCGCGCTCCGTCACACCTGTGACAGTCACGTAAGTAAGGTCGCCGGTTGCGTCTATCTCTTCTGCCAGGGCTTTTCTGAGCGCCGCGCGAGTTCTGGCGGTACGTCGATCAAGCTTGCAAGCTGACAAAACAGCAGGTGCAGACAATGTTTGCGTCATACGTTTCTGAAGCCTCTCCTGGTTGCAGGTACGCGAGCGCGTAGCAGATGCGCTGTGGGTGCTAGCGCATGTGAGCGGCGCGGGTGGCGCGGCAGCACAACAACACCGTAGCGCCCGACTTATTGCACATACTGAGTATTATTACACACTCTGTGCAATAACTGCAACCGCGAGAAGACCGTTTTTCTCGCCAGATTTACTTTGACCGCAAGGGTTCTATTTTGGCCTGCTAGCGCGCCTAATTTCTTCAAAGATTCTGTAACTTTTGCCTGATAACAGCAAAGAATCGGTGGATTTGCCTGATTTCATCAAAGAATCTGTGTCCTGAACACAGATTCTTTGCACTTTTTAGGCGGGGTTTAAAGCGTGTCCGAGCTCACCCTTCCAGGGAGCCTGATGTTATCGTCATGTCTGAACAATTTGCCGGAAAAGTACACCATCTCTGAGCTATTTGCCG
>ERZ772932.472-NODE-472-length-22306-cov-21.995551_pt1 | contig 22306 bp, 36 predicted proteins | sample MGYA00511684_ERZ772932 | MGnify/ENA primary metagenome ERZ772932 (study PRJEB29015, sample SAMEA2738078) | human oral metagenome | biome: human oral; feature: human-associated habitat; material: saliva | place: China | collected 2210 ...
CGTCCGCCTTGTCGATATAATCGACCTTTAACCAGTGCTTCGGGTGGTCTGGGTTGGTATCGCATATAATACGCGCGCCGTAACCGGAGCAACGCTTTAGTATTTCGTCGAAAACCTCTTTATTCGCGAGCGTGGCCTCGTTAACGTATGCCCCGAAGGCTGTCATACCCCGAATCGCTTTTAGACCCGCTATGGACCCCGTAAACGTCGTTACAACGTACACGCCGAATAAGGTAAAGTTCCCGTGTCGGTCAAACTGGAATTCGTGCCCGTAAGCGTCCGTGATCTCGCGTAAGATATTCGTTTGCAACGTCCCGGACGATACAGCGCCCAGAATGTACATCGGAGTTTGAACCCCGACTTTTTCAGCATTTTTCTTGACTCGTTTCAGTTCCATCAAGAAAAGATCATTGTCGAGCTTTGTCTTTCCGGCCCGTACTGCGCCGTGGTTTATCATCATGTACCAATCACGAGAAATGGACCGACGCAAGATCCCGATCTGTTTTTCTGTGTACAGTCGATCAAGTGCCATCTTGAATCACTCCTTCCAGCTTTTCGAAATAATCGGCCATGATATCCTCGGACGCCATACCGCCTTCGAGCGCCTGTTCTCGTTTCTTATTCTCGAGCTGTTGGGCCTTGATCCGTTCCTTTTGCTCTTTCTGATCGAGCTTGTCTTTCGTGCCTTCGTTACCGTTCATCTTGGCTAGTAGCTCGATCGCTCGCATATCGCCTTTTAGTGCCTTTTGTAAAAGCACTGTCGCGACCGCTGTTTGATTCGTCGCGCTCAAGCCTTTTTCTTCGAGCATTTCTTTGAGTTGCGGACTGAAGACGTCCATTTCCAAAATCTGATTGACTTTCTTTTTTAGGTCCGCTTTTTCCCTTCGAGCCTTCCCGGAGGCGATACCGGCTTTTCGGGCATTCCGTCGGCGTTCTTCGGGCGTTCGCTGCTCGTTTGGTATTAAGTTGTCAATCCCGGCCATCGCCTCCCCTCCTTTGCTGTTTAATTTTGTTAGATCGAGAATTTCTCGCCGTTCTTTTTTCTTTTACAAAAAAACAGTCTCACTCAGAAAGGAATAGGAGTGAGACTGAAAAGAAAAGTATAGAGTATAGAAATGTCCGGCAAGGGGAAGAACTAAAGAACCTTACCAAAAGCGGACGGGCGGAATCGAACCGCCGAAACGAAGTTTTTTGAAAAAATATAAGGAGATACCCAAAAATGAGCTTTTTAATGAAAAGTAAAACGTGACTGCTGCAACTGTTGGCTTGTTGTCCCTGTCGTCCGCGATGAAGATCGTCGTTTCCTTCAATCTTCCGATAATACAATTTTATCACCTTTTTTTGAACACTTTTCCCAAATTTAAGCCCTTTTTAGAAAAATAGTTGTATATTTCGTTTCCAACCCCTCAAAAAACGGTTTAATGATATTCCGATAGACTGAATTTTTCGACATGAATAATTCAAGCGCTACCCCTTCAACATTTTTCGTTCGAGTCACATATAGGGCCTTAATCGCCTCCCAACTCGAGGGAGCACACTCGCTTGTGTATTCTTCGATAGCTTCCGCGAGCATATAGAGCCGGATCAACTCCGGATCATTTTCTTTGAGAATAACGTTTTTAAGAGCCTCTGGCGTGTTACTTGCTGCCTTGCTCTTGATGAACCAATTCTCATCGAAATTTTGATAAGGGAAAGTGATTTCTTCGATTCGTTCTTTGATCTCTTTGTCGAATGGATATCTTCGAAGCGCGTCGATTAGATATCCGTATCTCGTTTCAATTCTCAAGCTCCCCTCCTTTCTAGCTTCAAGCTATTCACTTCTCTTTCTCGTAAACGTCAAAGACGCCTCTCTTTTGATTGTTTCGGAATTCCAACGCTTGGGCCTTCGTCGGGAACTCAAACTCCTCGAACGTTGTTGAATGATTACAATCCCAGCGCGTCAGCTTGTCATACTTTCTCACGATATAGACTTTCACATTATCCCCCTACGCCGTTCTGATCGGCAATTTCTTGTAATTCCTGTGCCATACGTGAATTATAATCGTTATTCAATTTATTTATAATCACGTCTTGCATTATGTTTTTTTCTTTTGCTTTTTCGAGCTCGTCCTTTTGCGTTTTGATTATTTGCTGTAGCTCGCTGTTGCTCGTTTCGAGCGTCCGAATCCGTGCTTCAATATTTACACACGCCCCAAAATAAACCAAGAGGATAAACACAATATTTGCGAAAAACAGCTTTACATTATTCGTCATCTTCTCGTCCTTCTTTCCACATAGCGATCCCAATCACTGCGAGACCACCAAGCCACGCAAGCGATAAGAGTCCGAATATAACAGTTAATAGGTCCATTATTTTTCCTCGTTTTTTCTCTCAAAATATCTTAAAGCAAGCCAAACATCTGACAGGGTTGGCGTGCCTTTGAAAAAGCCATTCCATTCCATCGAATGAAATTCAAAACTACCACCAAAATATTCAACACGAAAGTATGGTTCTTTTTGATCTTCATCTCGAAAGATTGAATTTATTTGATTGGTATTTATTATGCGTTCTTCTGAATTGTTTCTAAAAATAACAAACATCACTCAGCTCCTCCATCCAATACCGTCAAAAAATATCCCACCTCTAAATGGTGAGCCGGCATTTTTAAAACGTTCAATGTTTGCTCTGTGAGTTTCTGAAAGTCTTTCTTCGAACATTTGCAAAAAATCAGATATAGACAAAAGTTTGCGTTCCCGATCCTCAAGTTTCCTAATCAATCGTTTTCTTGTTTTATTCAGCGACATCACTCCACCTCATACCTCATCAAATAAACTTAATTGAGCGTTATGTTTTTTTATCCGCTCCTCTGCTATACCGAAATAATATTCATCTATTTCAGTTCCTATAAAATGCCTATCTAGCTCTAATGCTGCCAGTGCTGTCGTTCCACTTCCCATAAATCCATCAAATACAATATCTCCAACGTTTGAGTGTTTCATAATGCACCTTTTTATCAATTCGATAGGTTTTTGATTTTGATGGAGTAGTTTATCTGAGCTAACTCGTTTGAAATCCCAAACATCTGTTAAGCGCTCGCCATTAAATTTCTTTCGCCCTTTGTTCGCCAGTATTATCATTTCATACTGCTTTCCAAATTGCGCTTCTAAATCGCCAGCTGTGTGGTTGTTTTTGCGCCATATAATGATATTTTTTACTGTGAAATATTTTTCAATTTCTTTTTTAAAAAAATCAACTTTATCAAATGAGCAAAATATATAAATAGCTGTATCATTTTTTAAAATTCGATAACACTCTTTTATGTACTCTTTTATCAATTCAGGGTTGTTATCATTTTCAATAACGTTTGAAAATTTATGGCTTTCTTTCCGCCAATTTGTTTTGTAATTGATTAAATAAGGCGGGTCGGTAACAATTAAATCGATTTTATTATCAGGGATTGTCGCCATAAATTCCAAAACATCCTTTTTTATAATTTTATCTACTTCCACTTGCTATACCTCCTCGACTTTTTTTAGCAATCTTGTAAATCAAAATATTCCATCAGCTTGTCCTGCAATTCTCTTAGAGTCGAGCATTGTTCAAGAAAATCAGATATGTCGTTTATCGTGTCTTCTTTATTTAATGTATTTTCTGCAACTGCATCAGCTACCCATTTTGGATGTGTCCCAGCATAAGAAAATTCATCCTGTGGTAACAACTCAAGCAACGCTTCATAGCGCTCCTCAAGAGCAATTAAAGAACCAAAGGCATCTATGTAGTCAGTATCTGCTTTCTTGTTTTCAAAGACTTCTGGTTGATTTTGTTTTACAATCTCAGCATAAATAGCAGACCATTCTTCATCTGAAAAACGGGATTTTTCAACCAATGCACCATACTCTATTTCTCTACCGTCTACTGTTACTTTGTAATTCATTCCTTTACCTCACTTGTAATTCTATTACGCTCTACTCTTAATTTTAAATTAGTATCATCACCGAAACACACTAATGTTGTTTCTTCCTCCCACTGGTTCTTTGTATATGGGTATCTGTTGGGTCTCATTCTGTTACCTCCAACAATTCGGGATTTTCGTAGATGTTGCCGAGGATTTCTTCGGCCTCAGTCCAAGCATAACCTTCTCTTATACCTTTTAGATATATAGCTGGCATACCTCCAATATAAGTACCACCGTATTCTTTTTCTAGGTATACTTCATGAGGACAACCTCTGGTACATTTTATAATATCTCCGACAAAGACCTCTTTCCCATTTTTATCAAGTAGACCTGTTGATTGCATGAGTTCAATTTTTTCCGCCCCACGGAGAAAAGTAATACCATCTCCGATAGACTCAAATTCATCGTCAAACCAATTCATAGTATCTACTATGATCATTTTATTTTCTTCTTTAAGCCATGCTCTAAATTTTGGTTTCATTCTTCTGCCTCATCATAATATTTCTCAAACAATTCTCTATCTATTTCGCCAAGTTTTATCATCTGCTGAACAGCAGACTCTACTTTTAGTAAATATAACAAAGTATTCATAATAGGTTTATCCTGTCTATTTTCCATAAACTATCACACCTCTTTTACTTCAAACAATGGACTGTCAAACACTTCACCAAACCCAGCCTCTTCAAGCTCTTTGTGGGTGTGTTTTCTTCTATTTGTATAAATGTTGTTATAAAAACGATAGTCGCCGCTGTTTGTTTTTACCAGATAATCATCTGTGCATTTCAATCTAACTGTATAGTATTTCTCTTTTTTGACTGTGTAGCCGAATTGGTGCATATTCACTAGAGTTTGGAATGGCTCGGTATGTGCTTCTATCACCCAATTTTCAAAATCGTTCAATTCTTCGTCTTCATACATGCTTGAGATCGTGTTGATGCATCTAAACAAATTCCCTTCAAAATCATCTTTGTTTTCCTCGTACCAATCCGCTACGAACTGCGGAACGGCTGGCTTTTGTGGTTCGTCTAATTGTTTTAAATCTTTCAAAACTTCAGACGTATCGACCCTTCTGAAACAGTCATGGTTCAAATACTCGTATTTCTCAATTAATTCTTTTTTTCTCATTCCGTTACCTCTTCCACTTCTACTAGTGGGCTTTCTAGCAACCACCCGATCCCTTTTAGGTTCAGCTCGTCGATTGTAAACGACTGTTTAAATTTTAGCTTGTATCGTCTATCGTCTTCGAGCTCGATCATGTATGTTTTCGTTGTTTTGTTGAGTCGTTTTGAGTTGCAAAGCAGACTCCGCAACGACTCGATCTTTCGCCCAGTCTGTTCAGTGATCTCTTCCATCGTACCGAACGCGATAAGCGTATCGTCTTTGTAATAGGCAAACGTCCGGACCTTCATCGGCGAGCCTAAAAGCTCCACATCATCAATTCCGAAATAATCGCATATAGCCTCGATTCCTGTTTTATCGGGTACACGATCCCCACGAAGCCAATAATCGATCGTATTATAGGACCAGCCCAGCTTTCTTGAAAGCTGTGTTTTCGTGACTCCTTTTTCGTCCATCAATCGCTTTAGATTTTTTCTTAACTCGATTCGTTGATCGTCGTCATACTTTACGTATTCCATCGCTATCCTTTCCACTCAGAAATAGAGATATTGTATCGTTTGCCGTTTACTTTGACCAAGCGTTCGATAGTTTTCGCATCTTTGCTGTTTTCTAACGCTTTAATATCTCTGATACAATTTTCACCTATTTCTAGTTGTGTTTCGAGATTGTCATAGGATCGGCCCTCAGCTTCGGCCAAAACCTCAAAATAAGATTTTTCTTTCATACTTTCACTCCTTCCGCCTGCTTCTCGAGCCATTCAAACAAGAGCCCGAATTGCTTTACGACTAATTCGTCGTCATTGTATTTTTTGCAGATCTCAGCGATCGCGTCCACGGTCCAAAACCAGTAACGCTCAGACCCAAAACCGAGGCTTTGTGCTACTTGGTTATTTCGGGCCATGAAGTCCGGGAGCTCGACGCTAAAGAAATGTATATAATTCATCGTCCCACTCCTCTATTCTGACATAGATCCCCACGACCTCAGACCAAAACTTCTCAGCGATCTCGCTTGCGACCTGTGCGTCATCTTTCCAAAATCCGAGCTTGGTCATGCAATCCTTGAATAGTTTTTGAAGATTGTCCGTGTCTGGTTTAGTTGTCTTATACTGGCCAGTGCGTACTCCCTTAATCATCGGGAAGCACCATTTAACCGTGAGGCGTACTGGCCCTTTTAATTTGTCCGGGGGAACGTGACGCGCAAGCAAGCTCTCAAATTTTGCCCGAGCGTTTTTTAACTCTTCCGGCTCGTAAAAAATCGGCTTGCCATTTCTCACGTTTACTTTTTTCTGCTGGTGCGTTGTCGTCGGAATTTTTTTCATCGGCAAAAAGAACTCAATCATTTTTCGCCACCTCTTTTATAATCGACTCCGGTCCATTTTCCGGTTTCTGGATCGTAAACAATATAGCCGGCTGATCCTAATTGTCTCCAAAGCCATTCCATTAAGTCGGGCTGATTTTTTATCCAAGCGTACACTTGACTTTTATCATTATCAAATTCTTCACCCGGCAAAGTATGATAGAGTGGGGGCATAGTTTTTGCAACAAATAATTTTTCAGAACGTCGTTTTTGTTTTTTGTTTTTACTTCCAGTAGTACGTCCCATTTTTTTATACCTTCTTTTTTACTTTTTATTTTTAGCTTCACGCTCTCGCGCTTCGTCCATGCTAGGGGACAGGGTTACAGGGTTACAGGGGGCGGGAGCAAAGCCCCCCTGTTCCTGTTCCTGTTCCCATGGACCATCAGGGACATTTTCCTAAATCTCTCCATCTCGTAGATGAGAGATTCTGTCCCTCATTTTGTCCCTAGGGACATTTTCGATAAATAATCGACTTTGTCCATCGTTTTGTCCCTCAAATTGACCTCATAAGGACAGGGACATTTTCGATAATTTGTCCCTTGTCCCTAGGGACATTTTCGAATGACACATTCGAGTTTGTCCTTCGACTTTGTCCCTGTCCCTCATTTTGTCCCTAGGGACAAACTCGATAATGTCCTTCGATTTTGTCCCTCAAAAACATTTTTATCAGAGGGACATTTTCGATAGTGTCCCTCGAGTTTGTCCCTCATTGTCCCTCATGTTTGGGGTCTGTTTTTGCTATAATTTCTTTGTTTTCTATCTCAAATTTGCCGTTATTTTTGATCCATCGACGAATAGTTTTTTCGCTTACCGGCTTGTCTTCGAGTGAGAAATAAACGATCAGATCATCAATTGTAACTGGACTTATTCCATCGTCAAGGGCCTTGATAGCTGTTTCGATTCTTTCGGAGCGTTTTTCGGTTCGCTCTTCTTTTGACAACTTCTTATCAAAATTTTTCTTCCATGGTGAATTCTTCGCGTTCGTGTCCTCCCCGAGCTGGATATCTGCCAAAACTCCCGAATCGTCCAAGAAATGCACTGGATAGCTAAACCACATATTGATAGGCTTGAACTTGGCAAACTCTCGAAGCGTCCCTTCCACGCGCCACGCTGTCGAAATTTCGATCGCTCGACGGGCTTCCTCAATCTTATCTGTCCAAGGCTTACGGTCGAGTACGTTTGGAATGGCTCTTTCGAAGTGTGTCCGCATAATCGCTGGACTTTGGAGATCGTCGAGGCTTACTTCCTCTTGGTAATATCCAAGGTTGCACGTTTGCAAGGCCTCTTTATAAATCCGTGTAGCTGTATGATTGATCCGTTGAGTGAATAGCTCCTCCGTAACGTCCAATTCCACCAAGTCGATGAGCGCGTCCGGATCTCGAGCAAATACGCCCGAACCACTGGCCCGGTCCATTGACTTCTTGCCTCCTTGAGCGCCTTTTGAGTGGTGGTGACAGTAAATCACCGAGCACCCGAGCTCTGTCGCTACTTTGTCAAACTGGTTTGTAAAGTGTGCCATTTGGTCCGCGCTGTTTTCGTCCCCTGTCAGAACTTTATAGATCGGGTCAATAATCACCGCTATATAGTTCTTTTTGAGCGATCGACGGATCAATTTCGGAGCCAACTTGTCCATCGGTACAGTCTTTCCGCGCAAGTTCCAAATATCGATATTTTGTAAATTGTTTGGCTGAAGCCCCATTGCTTCGTACACGTCACGAAAGCGGTGCAAACATGACGCACGGTCTAATTCAAGATTGACATATAGGACCTTACCTTGTGTACACTTCCACTCAAGCCATTTCTTGCCCTCTGCAATTGCGATAGACATTTCGATCAAGCTGAATGACTTCCCAGCCTTGGACGGTCCAGCGATCAGCATTTTGTGCCCTTGGCGAAGCACGCCTTGGATCAGCTCGGGCGCTAGCTCTGGAAGGTTGTCCCAGCTATCCCCCAGCCCTTCCGGATCTGGAAGATCGTCGTTTAAGTCCTCGATATATTGGTACCATTCTTCCCAATTTCTTTTTCCGATATTCGTATCAACTAAAAATTGCTTTTGGCCGTTTCGTTCGAATCCCGGCATACGGGACAAGCGCGACGGGTTGCGGTTTTGTGTATCGACTGATATTCCGTTCTTTTGGCATATCTTATATAAATAGTCAACGCGCTTTCTGTATTCGTCGTAGTTGCCCGCGTCCACTTTCACGATAGCGTGTAAGGACTTGTTCCCACTATAGACGAGGGCCACGATAGGAAGCTCGAGTTCCTTATAGATTGCGTTTTGTTTCTCAACGCTCATGCTGTCAGACTCAACGAGCGCGTACCGATAATCAGTCACGTTCTCATTCTTCGCGCCCTTACCATCAAGCGGATTGAATCGAATCCACGCGCCCGCTTCCTTGTGGTAGTCCCCGAGAACGGCCCCGATATCACCGTTACACTTGGAAAGTTGCTCGATTAGTTGCCCAGCGGTCCGGTCATACGCTCCCTTGGTCGGAAGCCATTTTTCAATTTCGCCCGTTTCGTCATTTACTTTTGGATAGCTTTCCGTAACATATCCGACATTCTCAGACGATTCAAACAAGGCTTCGAGATATTTGATAATCTCTTGTACTGGGTTCCAGTTTGTAGGCTCATGAATCTCTTTCCCTTCGATCCAGTTCTTATCAATGACGCGATAGTCTCGATCTATTGTGTCGTTCCAGTCGAGTTCGTGAGCTCCCTCGCTGTCGTTCGAGTACGGGTTTACCCAGCCGTGATCTTTCGCTAGTTGGACAATCGTCCCACCTGTCACGATCGAGCCCGCTTCTTCGTTGAAGGTGTCCCACTTTTTGAAACACTCAAATTTTCGATACCGCGCCGGATCTCGTAAGGACCAATTGTCCCAGTCGGAGGCCGTGTACCCTTCGTGCTTCAAGGCAAAGCCGACATTTATCCAATCTTGATAAGATAGAATCGAGGGGTCTATATAGTCTAAAAGTGGTAGTAGGTCAAATTCTCGTTCCATTAGTCCCCTCTATTCCTTTTTAGTTTTTTTTCTTTGCTGCAATTCCAAACGCTCCGAGGCTCAACCCGAGAAGTCCGAGGAGGCTGATCGCGCTTCCAAATTCTGACCCCGTATTAGGAAGTGTAGCCGGCGCGCTGTACGCTTCGACTGTTTCTTCAGATTCGTTTTTCGCGTGATTTTCGCGTGATTTTTCAAGCGATTTAACAATCTTCACTTCTTCGACTTTTGGTGTTTCTTTTGGTGCTGGTGTGTTTGGTTTGTCTTGTTTTTGCTGTGGTTTTGGTTCGTTGCGTTTGGGCTCTGGAATATCGATCACAAGCTCTGGTTTTTCCAATACTGGCGCGTCCGGAGGTGTCACCCCACCTTTCCACTCTGGTTTGTCAAGTTGTGGAGCGTCAAAAGGTACTGTACCACCCTTCCACTCTGGTTTTTCCAAAATCGGAGCAGGAGGCATAAGCGGGATATCTTTTAAGTCGATAGAAGGCTTGTCATAGACTGGCGCTTCATTCGGGATCTCAAAGATTGGTTTATTTTCCCCAGACGCGTCCCCCTTGCCTCCGACTAGTTGAACATAGCTATATGAAGTAGCTCCGTCGGTTTCTGCCTTAAGCTCGACCTTATTCGTTGGGTTTGTGCTGTCTTTGACCGCGTTTGTTAATTTAGTTTTGTAATACAAGTAGACCATTTTGTCCAAGCGGTCCATAGTGATATTGAAGCCGTGGTCGCTCTTACTGATTGATTTAACGAGGTCCATCGCTGATCCCTTGTCAATCCAAGGATCTAGGCTTTCAATATTCTTGATTTCAAAATAGTTATCAACTAACTTTTGATTTTCGCTCATTGTGTCGATCAATTTGACGTAATTCAAGATTTTGCGCGCATAATTGACGCGTACAGTCCAGTTGATGACTGTCGGGTCTTCTTTATCTTGACTCCCCCACTTGGAAAGGAGTTCATCTTTACCAATTTCTTGTTCCTTTCCAATTTGAGCATTTACGATCGTTCCATTAAAATTCACGCTCACGGGCTGGCCGCTTTGGACCTTGTCAGTCCATTGCGCGTCGAGCTTGAGGCTCATTTGTTTGTTCAACGGGTGATTTTTGAAATAGTCGTTAAATACGGTTGTCACTGTGCCGGCTGTGCTGTCCGCGGTTGCTTGACCGACAACGGCATTTTCTGGGTTGTGGACGTCAAACGTGAAGCTAGTTTGAAACGCGACTTCTTTCGGAAGCGTGAAAACGACTTTATCTCCCGCGTTGATTTCCATATTGTCCGGGAAGTGAACGTTCTTATATTCCACGCTAAAGGGTTGATACTTCCCTGTACCGTTTGACTGATCGACAACGACTTCCGGGTTCTTGACTTCAATCACATTCCCGCTCTTTTCAAAACTTGTTGGAAGTCCTTCTCCTCCCTTATTCTCAGCTTCAGCGCTTCCTGCTCCCGCGTCATTGTTAGAATTTGCTGGTTGATCTGTTTCCGTTGTTGGAACAGTTGATTCAGTTGTGTTTGCTGTTCCGCCTTGGTTTGTTGCAATTGTTGCAGTCTCTGGCGTGATTCCTCGATCAGACTCATCGGCATTTACTCCCTTAATTCCAAGTGTAGCTGTTGCAATAGTAGCGACTGTCAAAAGTGTTAATTTGTTAGTTTTCATTGTTTTTCTCCTTTTTTTAGTTTGGCAAGTATTCGCTCGCTCTGATTCCGTGCGGTATTCTCCACCCGTTCGCTGCGATTCGATCAATCATATTTCTAGCGCTCTCAAAGTTCCACATTCCGACGTTGCGGAAGCCTCTACTTTCAAGGAAGCGAATTTGTTTCGGCGTTGAAAGTCCTTCGTTTCTTCGCTTGTTCAAGCGATCAAGTAAGAGATTCGCTTTTCCAGCGTTGCCCACTTCATCGGTAAAGATACCGTACTTTTCGAGGGCCTTGAGTTGTTTATCAGACGGCGGGGCCATTTCCCAGCCAAAGTTAGGGACATAATTCGAGAGATCTTCCGCATGGATAGACATTTCGAATTGTAACGGGTCGACAAGCTTTCTCTTACGTTTCCGCATTTCTGCGAGTTGTTTCGCAAGGGCTTCTTCACGTTCTGCGACAACGTCTTCCGCGCTTTTGGCTTCCATAGCCTCGAGATCGAGCACGACGCCCGTTTCTTCCTCCATATTCTCGACCATTTTCTTTACAACTTCCGGGCTCTCACAAATTAAGTGAGCCGGCCGACATAGTTCGTGCCGTTCCGTGTGCCATAAGAAATCGAGAAGAAGAAGTTCTTCTTTCCCCGGAAAAAGACGCGTCCCACGTCCCACCATTTGAGAATAGAGCGCCCGGACTTTTGTCGGTCTTAATACGACCACACAATCAACCGACGGACAATCCCAGCCTTCCGTGAGTAACATAGAATTGCATAGAACGTTATATCGGCCCTTCTCGAAGTCCTCGAGCACTTCCGCCCGATCCTTTGATTCGCCGTTCACTTCGGCTGCTTTGAATCCTCGTTCGTTTAAAATATCGCGGAATTTTTGGCTTGTCTTAACAAGTGGAAGAAAGACGACTGTTTTCTTGTCTTTGCAATACTTGGCCATTTCGTCCGCGATCTGTACGAGATAGGGGTCGAGTGCCGTTCCGACATCACTCGCTTTAAAATCGCCCGCGGACATTGACACGCTTGATAGATCGAGATTGATCGGAATCGTCAAGGCTTTAATTTTGGAAAGATAGCCTTCTTTAATAGCCTGTACGAGTGAATACTCATAAGCCAAGCTGTCAAAGTACGATCCGAGATTGCGCATATCAGATCTATCTGGGGTCGCTGTAACCCCCAAGACTTGCGAATCTTGAAAATGACTTAATACTTTTTGATATCCATCTGATACGGCGTGGTGCGCCTCGTCAACAACGATCACATCGAACCAGTCGGGCGGGAATTGACTTAAACGCTTTTCCCGTTGCATGGTCTGGACAGATCCCACGACCACCCGATACCACGAGCCTATTGACGTGCTTTCGGCCTTTTCTAAGGCTGTACCGAGTCCCGTCGCGGTTTTTAGCTTGTCGCTTGCTTGATCTAATAACTCGGATCTGTGAGCGAGCACTAACACGCGCTTCCCTTCTCTGACTTGATCTTCGATGATTTTTGAAAAGACGACCGTCTTTCCCGTCCCAGTCGGAAGGACGAGAAGGGTTCGTTTTCGCCCTTCTGCCCATTCCTTTTGAACGGCTTCCCGCGCCTCTTGTTGATAGGGTCTTAACTCCATACTTTAGAACCTCCTATATTAGAACGGCCCTCCTGTGAAGCCTCCCTGTGCTGGTTGTTGTGGTTGTTGATACTGTGGCGCTGGTTGTTGGTATTGTCCCGGTTGCGCGTTTAATACCTTCGTATAGTCGACGTCTTCGGCGTAAATCATACCTTTTACTTCGTTGTATTTATTGCCGTTATACTCGCGAGATCCAACCTTACAAACTCCGACTTTTCCGATAATAGCGTTCCAGTCCATACGAAGGGGCTCACCTTTACGTTTTTGCCCAATAGCTCCAAAGAACGCTGATAACATTCCCTCGGTTGAACTGTGTAAGTATAAGTTATGCTTGAGTTCTGTTTCGCCTTCATTCGCTACGATAGTAAGGTGTACTGTCGCTTTAGGGCAAGCTGGGAGTTTACCGGGATTTTGAGGGTTTGGCGTGTGACGTCCGCGCTCGTAACTCTTAACCGTGAACCAGTATAGACCGTCTGGTAGAAAGACGAATTCAGAATCCTTTTGAATCGTGTCGTCCCAGCCAAATTCGCGTTCGAAGTTGTTATTAAATTGTTGTTGTGTCATGATAATTTCTCCTTTAATTCTTATAAGTTGTTAGCGTTAAATGGTAATTCCGGATCTTTCCGGACTTGGTTTTTAATGACGTCCAGTGTAGCGTCCCAATTCGCAACGATCATATCCCAGTAATTGCTTGGGAAGTTTTCGATCGGCGTCCCCATTGGGAAGTGTCCGCGGATATACGCGACCTCTTGTAATTCGTTTTCGGTAACGTTGTTCGGCGCCATTAAGTCAATCAATGCTTGTGGTAATAGTCCCGCTTGTGGAGCTCGTCCCATCTCTTGGGCCACCTCTTGAGCGACCTCTTGCAATTGCTCGTTAATGTTTTGCTTTGGTTGTTCTGGCGCCGGTTGTGACTGTGGCTCTGGTTGTGGAGCCGGTGCTGGTTGTTCAGTTGGTACGGGAGCCGGTGCGTTGAAGATATGGGCCACGCTTTCAAACGTAAACGGTAGCTGATCTGGTAAACCGTGACGGTTCTTCGCGTCCCACGCTGGGCGATGATTCGTATACATGACGCGCTCGCCCCCTTGGGCTTTTTTCTTTCCCGTGTCCGTGGTCATGACGATTGTCTTATAATTTGCAAAAAGAACCATATCGGCCCACTCCTTAACTAGTGGGGCTGTCTTTGAGCTGGTCTTTTGTCCGAGTTTTAATTCGTATCGGTCATAAGATCCCATCTCGTCCGGCTGTTCAAATTTCTTGATTTGTGCGTGAGCTGTCAGAATGACATTGATCCCGTTGTCCACAAGCTCTGATAAGCTATTTAATAGACGCCCGATCTCTTCTTGGACGTATGTATAGCCCTTGCCCCAGCCAAAATCTTCGATTCCGTTCTTTTGGTGTTGGGCGCACACATAATCGACCGCGAGCTGTTCCGCCCAGTCGATCGTATCAATGACTAGCGTCTTACACGCGTCCGGATTTGCTTTGATAAACGCGATCTCGTTTTTGAGCATTGCCCAGCTTGTGGGCTTGTCCATACGGGCCACGTCCATATTGTCCGTTGATCCCTCGGTATCAATAAATACCGGATCCGGGAATTGACTCGCAAAGCTAGACTTTCCGATCCCTTCGGGGCCATAGATCACGACCTTTTGAGCTCGTGCCTTCCTTCCTCTTGTGATTTGCATTTTTTATTCCTCCTCGTCGTCCTCATCGTCCTCGTCGAAATTGCTTTCTAAGATCCCACGGAGAAGATTTTCAAGGCCTTTGCGTTTTGCTTTTTCAATCTTTTCGGTTAAATCTTCGGGCTCTTTACCGTCGAGGGTTTTGAGTTCATACGTTGCATTGACAATACTCAATTCACCCCCGAACGCTTCAGCAGTCTTCCGCATTTCGTCGCCTTGTTTTTCCATCGCTGAAACACTAATAGTTGAGGCGTTTTGGAGATCTTCTGACCAATTCGCCGTGTATGCAAAACTCGCTTTATTACTTTTATAATCGACTAAAAAATTCCCTGTTTCTGTGTTACGAATAACGACGAATTTTTCTGTTTTTTTCATGATTTTTCCTTCTTTCTGTTTTTAGAATCCGCCTTGCCACCCTTGGGGCTGTGCGATTGTTTCGGGTTCGATACTGTACCCGTCTTCGATAATGACCGAACATTCTCCGCCCGTTGATACACGCGTCGCGATTGCTTGCAAGCCCTCTTGTTCGAGCCATGCCCCAAATTCCGCGAGTGTAATCTGGTCCATCTGCTCGAGCTTGTCAATTAGGACGAAGCCACAATCTGGCTTGAGCTTGCGAACGATAGCCGTTGCCACTTGTAATTGTTGCGACCCGGACATATTGTCCCAACGTTGACCGATGTATAAGAGCTCGCCATCGTCAACTGATAAGCCTGGAAGCGGTAAGTCTGCATTTGTCAGCAAGTCCGTTTTTTGCTTACGAATACCTTCTATCACAAGATCCAACTCGCGATATTGTTCGCGGTAAACCTTCGCGTCTTCTTCGGCCTTGTCTTTGTCAAGATTCGCCCGGACTTTGAGGTTGATCTGCTCAATATTCGCGATACTGTCTTCGATCTCTTGCGTCGATTCGTCGATCAAGTCTTGCGCGTCTTTACGAGCAATATCCAAGTCTTGAGCAAGTCCTTGCTCTTTCTCTCTAGCTTCTTCTAGCTCTTTTTCCAAGCGCTTCACGTTTGCAAGAGCGAAATTATAATCGCTTTCGATTTTCGCCAAATTCTGGCGCTTGCGAGCATTTTCGCCATTTCGCCCAAGGATCTCTTGCTGTTGCTGGATAAGATCAGCAATCGAAACGAGTTCTTTCGGCGCGTCCGGATAATACGGCTGTTCTTTGGCAAACTTCTCTTTCTGGTCCGCTATGACGCCGATTGCGTGGCGTTCTTGGTACTTGGTTTTCTCTTCCATTTCAAGTTGGACGAGCTGATCTCCGACGCCAATAATTTGCAATAAGGTTGTCGCTTTTTCCTTATTCGTCATTTCCATAAATTTTGGAAGATCAAGAGCGAGCTCTTCGACGAAGCTATCAAGCAATTTCTGACCGGCCTTGTTACCGCTTGGATCGATGACTTTCAGATCGCTATTTTTGCCCTTGCGTTCGACGATAAGGCCATTTGATAGCGTGATTTTTAGACTCGGGGGAATTGTTGACCCCTCGCGTTGAGCTTGCGAAGGTTTGTATTTATTGCCACCTAAGGCCCACGCTATCGCGTCTAATACGCTTGTTTTTCCTTGATTGTTGTTCCCCCCGACGATTGTCAGTCCTTTCGCTGACGGCTCGATTTTGACCGCTTTAACGCGTTTCACGTTCTCGATCTCGAGCTTGTTAATTGTCACCATTTCTAACCTCTCCTTTCAGACGAGCGAGCTCGTCAAGCAGTCGTTCTTCCCGCTCAAGTGTGGCTTTCAAAATTTCTGTTTGCTGTAAGTTGATGAACCACAAGCGATTGAGTGCTTTTGATTGTTGCTCGATCTTTCGCGTCTTCTTACCAAACATGGAACGGAACCTCCGGAGATTCTGTATAGAGCTTCATTGCTTTTCTACGGCTAGCGAGCTCGTCTTCGTATTGCTCAATGACTTGTGCGTTGTGCTCTGGAAGTCCTTCTTCAATTGCTTTAAGTGTTTCCGTTTTAGCGATTTTCATTCTTTTCTTGTGGTCCTTCCATGAAACGATAAGGCCAGCAATGAAGCACACGCCCCCGATAGCAACGGTTCCGGCAACTTGCCCAGAAATAATAATTTGATTCATTTTAAATACTCCTTTTCTTTTTCTAAAATTTCGTACACGTCCCGGACGTCATACATTTTCTTCTTTCCTTGTTTTCGAAACGCGAGCCCTCGACGCTCTAGCTTCTTTACATATCCATGATCGAAGCCGAATTTCTTCATTAAGGCTTTTTGATCGAGTGGAATTTGTTTTTCTTCTATTTCTTTCTTTACCTCGTCTCTCACGATATCCACGATCGATCTGAGATAGACTTTCGCGATCTCGTCCGAGATCAAGGGTGGCAAGTATAACTCCTCCATTTCTTCGTTCCTCCAATTGTGCGGGCAAGCACTTTCTGATATAATTAAGGTAGATATTTTAAGTAAGCGCTCGAACGTTCTCGCTCGGGTGCTTTTTCGTGTCCTCTTGTTCTCTTTAGTGAACGCTCTCGGTAAAAAAAATACCGATCTCGTCTTTTGAGAATCCGAGGATTGTTGCGACCTTTATCAATTCGTCAGCGTCGAATGATACCAGACCGTTTTCGCGTTTAGCGTATCGAGCGCGATCAGACCAGCCAAGGGCCTTTGCCATGTCGTCTTGCGTGAGTCCTTTTGCGACTCGTTCCGCTTTGATTCGTAAATGATTTACGGTCATATAATGGACCTCCTTCCGTTTGTTTCTTCTGTTCTCTTTCGGGAACAATCTTAGTATAAACTAACCGTTCTCTTTTGTCAACACTTTTTTCAAAAAAAAATACATTTTTTATTTTTTTAGTATTATTTGTACTTTTTCGGGAACGGTGATATAATAGAAACGTGAATAAAAAGGAGTGAATAAACCATGAGGACAAACGACGAAATAATAGAATTAATAAAGGAATTGAGCGCCGAAAAGAATATTTCTTTGAGTGAGCTTGCAAGAAAAACGAATATGGCAAAGTCGGGGATCTCTCGCTATTTTAATAAGACGCGTACTTTTCCGTTGAATCGGGCGGACGCTTTCGCAAATGCGCTCGGAGTAACCACGGAATTCTTACTCGGAGTTAAACCCGTAAAGAAAGAACCGGACTTTTCAAACTTGGACCTTCGCGAGCTGGCAAAGAGCGCAAAAACATTTGACGGAAAACCACTCAATGAAGAAGATATCGTCGCTATACAAAATATTATTGAAGGATATCTAAAAGGAAGATTATGAGAATAGAAGATATTTGTCACGAAGCGGGCGTCACGCTCGCTTACTTTGACAACGACTTGTGGCCACGGCCTGGAATGATCTTATCTGATATGAAGATCATTTTTGTTAATAAATCACTAACTAGAGAAGCCCAGAAACGCGTTATTTTGCACGAATTAGGTCATTTAGAGCACACGACGGCCGAATATACCATAAACCCGATCAAGTGCGAGAATGAAGCGAATCGAGCCATGATACACGCGCTATTGAAGGAAGAGTTAGAAGCCGGTGACGCGAGCGAGTTTAATTATGTGCATTTTATGGAGCGCCATAAACTAAAAACGACGGCCGATGAGTTAATGGTAATAGATGAATACTATCGTTTGGTTGGATAGAAGGAGAAAAAACATGGATTTTAACAAAATTAAGGATTTCGCAAAAAAAGCGACTGAAAAAACAGCGGACGGAATTTCATCAATGAATGAAATGAGAAAGAAAGCTGCTCAAGAAACAAAGATTTCAATCGGAACGACAACGATCCGAAAGACAATCGACGGACTATATTATATTGGATTCTATTCAGACACTCCGGAGCTATTCGAGTTCGAAAATTTTCAATTTGAAGGCTCGACTATTATAGAGCGCACAAAAACGACTGGTACGACCAAACAGAAAGGTAAAAAAGGGAGCGCCCTTTTAGGCGCTGGTATCGGTTCAGCGTTTGGCCCAGTCGGTACAATTGTAGGTGGCGTGATCGGGGCGTCTGGAAAACGAAAAGGTAAAGTAAGCACGGACACCATCACCACTCAAGAAGAAAAGCCCGGACTTGCTAAATTGTACTTACGGAATATCGAGACAAACGAAGTCAAGACAATTAAAGCTAAAATCACAAACGCGCAAGCAGATAATATTAAACTGTTTTTCGAATAACAAAAAAAGCCCCGAGGAAAGCCACGGGGAAAACATGATATAAGTTAAGTATAGCAAAATCATTTCGTTCTTTCAATTGTGCGGGCAAGCCAAACGGAGGAAAGACATGATAAAAAAATATACAACTAAAAACGGGGAGACTCGTTACTTATTTCAAACCTATCTGGGGATTGACCCCTTGACCGGAAAAGAACGACGGACCACGCGCCGGGGTTTTAAGACCATGAAAGAAGCTAAACAAGCCGAAAGAAATTTGCTACTTGACGTGGAAGAAAACGGGCTTCCGAGTATTGAACAGTCCCAGCTGTTAAATCCGACATTTGAAGAACTAGCTTCCTTGTGGTTAGAAAATTATAAAACCACTGTCAAGCCTAGCACGTTTGAAAACGTCCGGTCAAAAGTTGAGAAAATGACGGAAGAACATTTTGAAGGTATGAAGCTAAAGCGAATTACAGTCACATACTGCCAAAGGGTAGTGATTGAATTAAGTAAAAGCTATATACTTTACAATCACTATCTTTCAGTCATTAACCGAATTTTCAAATATGCTGTCTTAATGGACGTAATCAATTCAAACCCTTTTGATAAAGTAATCAAGCCGAAAAGCCGGCAAACTCAAAGAAAGGGCAACTTTTTGACCAAGGAAGAGTTAAAAGAGTTTTTAAAACTAGCGCAAACTACCACGCTATCTTATTTTTTTCCGCTGGTCCATTTGATGAGTTATACCGGGTTACGCCAAGGGGAAGCCTTGGCCTTGAAATGGTCCGATATTGACTTCGAGAATAAAAAAATAACCGTCAATAAAACGGCTGTCAGGATCAAAGAGAAACAAACTCTTCAAACGCCTAAAACAAAAAACAGTAAGCGCGTAATTTCTATCGATCCCGCCACCCTTTCAATTCTAAAAAGCTGGAAAAAAGATCAGATAAAGATCTATTTTAAAAACGGCAAGTATTTCGAAGGCGATGAAAATTTCATCTTCACGAATCAACGGGGCGAGTGGGTACACATTCACAATTTTATCCGTTATTTCAAGCGCTTCATAGCTGACCGCGAACTAAAACCAATCACACCCCACGGCTTGCGACATACACACGCTTCATTGTTGTTTAGCGCGGGCGTAGAACCTAAAAATATTTCTGATAGATTAGGCCATAGCACCGTTCAAATCACCCTGGATTTATACACCCACATAACGGAAGAACAGCGGACCGATACCGTGGAAAAACTGCTTGAATACATGGTAATATAAATATGTCGTATTCAGTCTCGTATTCATTCATTTCAGCACCTCATAAAATCAGTGTTATCAAGGGGTTAGAGGTGAATGGTACTATTTTAGCATAAAAATAAACATTTCGGGAGGATTTCTATCTTAGAAAGTTAGCTTTTCTGCTGAGTATAGAAACGTGGGGGATAAATGATCTGAACGGGTTGGATCCCTTGCGTCTGATAATAGGTCATAAATTGCTGGTAGTAATCTTCTACATCCTCTTCAATTTGAAGCAAGTTCTGTGAAAGGATCGGACGACAAAGAGGATAAAAGAAATCCAGTCCCAGTTCCATCAGATGGTGTCCCTGCAAATAGAGTTCTTCCTGAAGTCTCATCCACTTTGGGTGACGGTAAAAGAGCTGTTGCTGTATATAAGTTAAAAATGTACGATCGAGCTCGACTGCCATTTGCTGCATGGGTTGCGAAAGATAAGGAGTCCGTAAGACTTTCAGTAAGGACTTTTGACCAAAAGAGAAAATTTCTGTTTGATAATGCAATCGCCCTCGTAAATCCTCATGGATGAGGTATTGTAAGCGTAACTCTTTCTTTGTCAGATCCAATTCCCAAAGATGGAACCCGCGATTCTGACTATAATAAAGCAATCCAGACTGTAGCTTTGTTAGTCTTTTTTTGAGCCACAACTTTTTACCAAGTAACCAATAGACCTGATAACCGTGGGCGCGATAAGCATCGCTTCTCTCCTTCAAGCGCTCTAAAGATAAAGAGCTGCACTGCACTTCCAAAGCTAAGTTCTTGTCTACTACCAAAAGATCGGCAATTTGTTGAAAGTCTGCTAAATAACTTTCTACCTCTGTATGAGATTCCTTAGAGGCCCAGTCATAAAGACTGGCTTTCAATTCCAGATGTTCAAAACTCTCAGCTTCGTGATGATAGGGACAATGCTGTAACTCCACATGAGCAAAATGAGCCCGTAGAACCGAGCCATTTTTTAGACGCACTGGGCTGTGACAAGCTAAGCAATAGAAGGGTCCGTCTGTCACAGCTGGGATCTCTTCCATACAGTTCCACCGCTTTTGATTTTTATCCACGGCAATAAACATAGGCCCACCTCCTCATCTATATCATTCGAAAAAAAAATAAGAAAAAGGCTGGAAATTCCAACCTTTTCTTCCTTTTATTCTTCAGAATCTGAATCATCACTGTCGTCATCTGCAACAGGTGATTTACTCAATTCTTTCTGCATATCTTTCATCTCTTTACGAGTACTTTCCAACTCTTCTCGAGCATCTTTCAAGCTTTCGATCAGAGCTTCACGGTCTTCTTTAGGAACGACAGTGCTATCTGAACCGATGCTTTCCAAGCCTTCATTAAAGATTTCTTTTTGATTTTCCAATTCTTGCTTCAAGGCACTAATCGTTGCATCGTATTGTTCTTTTGCAGAACCCGTCACAGAAGTACCTGCTTCTTCAGTAATAGATACAGATTGATCCATTAATTTTGCAAACAACTTTTTGAAGTCTCCAACTGTTTATGCTTTACTGATTTCAGCATCTGTTAAGAGACTAGAAGATAAGGTATCTTCAGAATCTGTTGAAGTATCCTTACTTTTTGAAGTGTTGGCAGATTTGCTCGTCACTTTAGTAGTTGATTGACTATTTGAAGTTTCTTCTTTGTGTCTTGTTTGTTTGAACAAGCAGCTAGGGAAACAATCGTCAAAAGAGCAGCTGTCGATAAGATCATTTTTTTCATAAAATGGTCTCCTTTATTTTTATTTTACCTCATTCTATCATCGAATACTTTGATTGCCAAATCAATCACTAGTTCTTGACAATAGCAAAAAAAATTGGACAGAACACGATGAAATCAGTGTTTCTATCCAATTCCTCTGTAGCTAGTCGTACAATTCTAGCCAATAAATTATTCTACATTGCCACCAAAAAGGCTGTGAGATCTTCCTTGGGGCATTTTTAAGGCAAAGGTCATTACAAAAACGATTCCTACTATTCCTGCTAAAAAGAGGCTCATAAGTTGATAGCCGCCGTATTCAATAAAGTGTGCAGCCAGTGGTTGTAATAGAATCGTACCTAGGTAGCGTGCCCCCTGTACAATAGCCATAGCAAGAACCAAGTCTTTGCCATTTACCTGTTGGGAGATAAACCGTAAGGAGACCATAATCAAAACCATCCCTGTTGTATGCTTGGCTAAGAGTGTCAGAAGCACTTTTAAAAAGACAGGACTTGGAAGAGCGTAGACAGCATATTGAGCAAAAATAATTCCAATTGGAAGAGCGATCAAAACCCGTAAAGGCCAGTGGTCCATGAATCGATCGGAGAAAAAGATCAAAGGAGCTTCTACTACAACTGAGATAGCCACAACCGTAGAGGCAATATGAACCGGTAGACCACTATCCATGAGCAACTCAGGAATATAGGTGTGACCGATATTACCAACCCCTGAAGCCAAGCCAATCAGAATAATAAAGAAGAGATAAGGACCATTGTGAAGAAGGGGGCGAATAGAAACTGGCTCTTTAACCTTTTCTTCTTTTTTCTCTCTTGTCTTCATCCGAAC
>ERZ772932.475-NODE-475-length-22261-cov-30.401063_pt1 | contig 22261 bp, 16 predicted proteins | sample MGYA00511684_ERZ772932 | MGnify/ENA primary metagenome ERZ772932 (study PRJEB29015, sample SAMEA2738078) | human oral metagenome | biome: human oral; feature: human-associated habitat; material: saliva | place: China | collected 2210 ...
TTGTGGCGCGTCGTCTCGGGACGGCCCGAGGTGATCGCGATCTTGCGCCCGACCAACGCGTTCGTCAGGGTCGACTTGCCGACGTTGGGGCGCCCGACAATCGAGACAAAGCCGGCGCGGAAGTCCTCGGGAAAGTCCGGGATCTCAATGGTCGCTGCCGCGTCCTCGCGCAGGGACGCGAGCGAGGTCAGTGCCTCGAACGCGTCGAGATCGGCGTCCTCCTCATCCTCCAAGCCCTCGAGGTCGCCATAGTCCTCGTCCTCCTCAGAATCCTCAGAGCCGTCAGAATCCTCAGAATCTTCGGAGTCCGCGTCGTCGCCGGACTCAGCCCCGGCCTCGTCCGAGGTTTCGCCGAGGCCGGCCTCGATTTGCGCGCGGGCGTCGGCTTCCGGGTCGGCGGCGTCGGGTGCTACCTCGATGCGCGCGTCCCCGAAGGCGTTGGGGCCGGCCATGAGTTCGTCGTCGGAGGGAAATCGCATGTCAGTTGTCCTTGTCGTCGGCGGGGTTGTGGTCGGTGATGAGTTGGGCGTCGGGGTCGAGGCGGCACAGGATCGTGGAGACTTGGCGGCGGCGTCCGCGCGCCTCTTCCGCCGTCATCATGACGCCGGCGAGGGTGCCGGTCGCGCCGGGCAGCGGAACCTTGCCGATCGCCTTGGCGAGAAGGCCGCCGACGGAGTCGACGTCCTCGTCTTCGATGTCGCGGCCGAGGAGCTCGCCCAGCTCGGAAATCGGGTAACGTGCGGGCACGCGCCAGGTGCCCGGCTCTGTTTCCTCGGGTTCGATGGAGTGGCGGTCGTGTTCGTCGGTGAGTTCACCGACGACCTCCTCGAGGATGTCCTCGAGGGTGACCAGGCCGGCGACGCCGCCGTATTCGTCGATGACGATGGCCATGTGGAAGCGCTCGGCTTGCATCTGGCGCAGCATGTCGTCCGCGGGCTTCATTTCGACGGCGTACTCGGCGGGGCGCATCATTTGCTCGGCGCGCAGGTCCAGGTGGCCGCCGGTGGCTTCCCAGCGGGAGACCAGGTCTTTGAAGAACAGGATGCCTCGGATGTCGTCCACGTCGTCGCCGACGACGGGGATGCGCGAGAAGCCGGAGCGCACGAACAGGCGCAGGGCGGAGGGCGCGGGCGTGTCCGCGTCGATGGTCACCATGTCGGTGCGCGGCACCATGACCTCGCGCACGAGCGTGTGCCCCAGGTCCAGGACGGATCGGACCATGTCGCGGTCCTCTTCCTCGAAGCTTTCGGGTTCGCCGACCTCGTCGACGATTTCACGCAGGTCGGAGATCAGTTCGGCGCGCGCCTGCGCTTCGGTTGGTTCGGGGGCGGGGCGCGAGGAGCGCAGGCGGGTCAGCAGCGGGTCTGCGACGTGGCTGAGGCGCGCGAGGCGATCAGCCAGCCCGGTCCCGACCAACGCGATTCCTTCGGGGTTGCGCGCGCCCCACTGGGCGGGCAGGAAGGAGACGAAAATCAGCTGGATCACTGCGATGACGGACACCGCGATGAGGGCGATCGCCCACCAGGGCAGGCGCGTGTCCACCAGGACGATGGTGCCCGTGACGGCGTAGACGACCTGCCAGAAGGTACGGAAAGCGCGCAGCGAGAGCAGGGTGCGCCGACGGTGATCGACGAGGCCGTAGAGGGTGCGCGCGTTCCTGTGTTCTTCCTCGATGAGGTCTTCGACGCCGGCCAGGGTCAGGCGCTGAATCGCCTGCTCAACGCTCTGCGCGACGGACGCGAAGGCCAGGGCGATGACCGCCAGGATCAGGAGGGCCATGGAGGGCACACCGACGATTGGCGAGGCCGGGGCTGCCTCCAGGGGCACGGTGAGGGTCATCGGGTGGCCAGGAAGGTCAGCAGGAGCTTGCGCTGGAGGGCAAACATGATCTCGCGCTCGGCATCGGTCGCGTGATCGTAGCCGAGGAGGTGCAGCATGCCGTGCGTGGCCAGGAGCAGCATTTCTTCGGCGGCGCTGTGGCCGGATTCGGCGGCCTGGCGGGAGGCGATCGCCGGGCAGATGCAGATGTCGCCGAGCATGCCGGGGGGCGTGGGACGGTCGGCCGTGCCGGGGCGCAGCTCGTCCATGGGGAAGCTCATGACGTCGGTCGGGCCGGGCAGGTCGAGCCAGCGCACGTGCAGGTCTTCCATCGGCTCGGGGTCGATGAAGATGATGTTGACTTCCGCGTCGGAGCTGACGTGCATCTGGTCGAGCACGTAGTCGGCCAGCGCGGAAAACTCGGCTTCGTTGATCTCGTAGTCGGTCTCGTTGATGACCTCGGTCATGACGTGTACTCCCTGCGTGCGGTGTTGTGGCTGCGGGTGCGCGCGCGGCGCGCGGCGTTTCGATCGTCGTAGCGCTGGTAGGCGTCGATGATGGCACCGACCAGCTCGTGGCGCACGACGTCGGCGCTGGTCAGGCGGCAGAATTCGATGTCGTCGATGTCGCCCAGGATGTTTTCGACGACGGACAGGCCGGAGGTCTGGCTGCCCGGCAGGTCGACCTGCGAGGCGTCGCCCGTGACGACGACCTTGGAGCCGAAGCCCAGGCGTGTGAGGAACATTTTCATCTGGCCGACCGTCGTGTTTTGGGCTTCGTCCAGGATGATGAAGGAGTCGTTGAAGGTGCGGCCGCGCATGTAGGCCAGGGGCGCGACCTCGATGGTGCCGGCGGCCATGAGCTTGGGCAGGGCCTCGGGGTCGAGCATGTCGCCCAGGGCATCGTAGAGGGGGCGCAGGTAGGGGTCGATCTTGTCGGTGAGGGAGCCGGGCAGGAAGCCCAGGTTTTCCCCGGCCTCGACGGCGGGGCGGGTCAGGACGATGCGGCGCACCTCGCCGGAGAGGAGGCGGCGCACGGCTTGAGCCATAGCCAGGTAGGTTTTGCCCGTGCCCGCGGGGCCGATGCCGAAAACGACGGTGGCGCGGTCGATGGCGTCCGTGTAGGCCTTCTGGCCGGGGGTCTTGGGGCGGATCGAGCGGCCGCGCGCGGAGAGGATCTCCTCCTCTGTGGGGGCTTCGCCCGAGGTGAGGCGTCCGAGCAGCCCGATGGCCTGCTCGACGGCGGTGGCGTCCAGCGCGGTGCCGCGTCGGGCCATGCCGATGAGTTCCTCGAGGAGTCCGGCGGCCACGTCGATGTCCGCCTGGGTGCCGGCCAGGGAGATGTCGCGCCCGGTCACGAGGAAGCGGACGTGCGGGAAGCCGCGTTCGAGGGCGCGAAGCACCTGGTCTGCGATTCCGAGGACCACAATCGGGTCCATGTCTGCGGGGATGGTGACGCGCCCCGTGGTGTGTGCGAGGGTGGCCGCCGCGAGCGTCGGCGCAGTGTTCTCCGTAGTCATACTGCTTCCAGTCTACTCTGCCGCCCCATCTTCCTCAGCCTCATCACCTTCGTATTAGCCTGTGTGTATGAACAAACAGACCGTGCACGGAGAAGCTGTCAGCGAGGACCAGATTGACGCGTGGGTCGCAGAGGCAGAAGCAGGGTACGACGTTGAAATGCTGCGAAAAAACGGCAGCTCCGCGCAGTGAAAGCCCGTCAGCAGTATCACTCGCCTGTGAAATATTGAGCCATGACCACCCTCGAAGAACTTGTTTCCAATCCTCCGGAGCTGCCGGTTACGCGCGCGCTGGGCGCTATCGCGGCGGCGACGCGACCGGGCGGCTGCGCGGTGGTAACCGCTCCCCCGGGCACGGGTAAGACGACGCTGCTGCCGCCCGCTGTCGCGGTTGCGCTCACCGAGCACGAGGCCCCGGCCGGGCGGGTGCTCGTCACCCAGCCGCGCAGGGTGGCCGCGCGCGCCGCAGCCCGCCGTATCGCCCGCTTGCTTGGCGAGGAGGTCGGCGGGCAAGTCGGCTATTCGGTGCGCGGGGATTCGAGGGTTAGCGAGCGCACGCGCGTGGAGATGGTGACGCCGGGCGTGGCGTTGCGCCGCCTACAGCGTGACCCGGAGCTGCCGGGCGTCGCGGGCCTCGTCATCGACGAGTTCCACGAGCGCGACCTGGACACAGACCTGGCGTTGGCCTTCGCCTTGGATGCGCGTTCGGCGCTGCGCGAGGACCTGTTCATCGCGCTGACGTCGGCGACGCTGGAGGCTTCGCGCACGGTCTCGTGGCTGCGCGAGGCGACGGGCGAGGAACCCACGCTCGTTGACATTCCGGGCGATATTTTTCCGCTGGAGCTGCGTTACGCTCCCCCACCGCGCGGTGTCGAAGCCGTGGGCGCGATCGGGAATGAGCGCGTGGGCGTGCGCCGCGAGTACCTGGCGCACGTGGCGCGCACGGTCGAGAGCACGGTTGAATCCACCGAGGGGTCGGTCCTGGTGTTCCTGCCGGGCGTGGGTGAGATCGAGGCCGTGCGCGGCGCGCTGAGCGTCCCCGGCGTCGAGGTTCTGACCTTGCATGGCCAGCTGGGTGCCGCCGAGCAGGACCGCGCGCTCTCCCCCACCGATCAGCGCCGCGTGATCCTCTCCACCTCGATTGCCGAGTCGTCGCTGACGGTTCCGGGGGTGTCCGTCGTGGTCGATGCTGGCCTGGCCCGCGAGCCGCGCTTCGACGCGGGGCGCTCGTTGTCTTCGCTGGTGACGGTCCCCGCCTCGCTCGCTCGCTTGGAGCAGCGTGCGGGCCGCGCCGCGCGCACTGGGCCGGGCATCGCCATTCGCGTCATGGACCCGGTGGACGTGGCGCGCAGGCCCGCCCAGTCCGCTCCGGGCATCGCCACGCAGGACCTGACGGACGCGCGCCTGCAGGTGGCCGCATGGGGCACGCCGGTGGAGGAGCTGGCCCTGCTCGATGCTCCACCCGCGGGCACGTGGCAGGCCGCCGGGGAGCGTTTGTCTTCCCTGGGTGCCATCGACGAGGCCGGGGCCGCGACCACTCTGGGCCACACTTTGGCGTCGCTGCCGTTGGACCCGCCCCTGGGCAGGGCGCTCCTGGCTGCGAGCGCTCTCCTGGGGGCGTCGAAGGCGGCGCGCTTCGTGGCCCTCTTGTCGGAGGACGTGCGCGCACCGGGTGCCGACCTGGGAGGCCTCGAGCGCCGATTTGGGCGCGGCGGGGACGCGGGAGTCGGCCGCGCCCAGGCGGCGCGCATCAAGGAAACGGAGGCACGCCTGAGGGGCCTCGCGTCCAGGCTGGCCGACAGGAAGTTGGCGGGACTCGACCTGCCCGGCGCTGACGCGTCTGACGCGACGCGCGGCAACGCACGGGCTACGGGTGGCTCTCGGGAGAGGCGACAGGGCACGCGAACCCGCGAGGACGAGCTGGCCCTGACCTGCGCGCTCGCCTACCCGCAGTGGATCGCGCGGCGTCGCCCGGCCTCGTCCGCGTACATTCTGGCGGGCGGCGTGGGCGGCGAACTGCCCGACGGTTCTCCCCTGGAGGGCCAGGAGTGGCTGGCGGTGGCCTCCATTGACCGCGCCCCGGCCTCGCGCCACGCTCGCATCCTCGCCGCCGTCCCGCTGAGCGAGGAGGACGCGCTGGCGGCGGGTTCGGCTCTCCTGGCCACCCGCACGGACGCTTCGATCGACAAGGGCGTGCTGCGCGCGACGCGCACGCGCAGCCTCGGCGCGATCCCCCTGTCCTCCTCCCCTGCCCGTGCCCTGGGCGACGAGGAGGCGACCGCGCTGGTGGCGCAGCACCTGGCCTCACGCGGACTCGGCGAACTCGGCTGGGGGAAGGAGGCCTCGTCCCTGAGGGAGCGCATGCGGGCGCTCCACGACGTGCTCGGCGAGCCGTGGCCGGACGTGTCGGACGAGGCCTTGGCGGGCAGCGCGCACCAGTGGCTGGCTCCGTGGGGGCGACGCCTCGCGTCAGGCGTTCCCCTGTCGCAGGTGTCGATGCTGGACGTGCTGCGCTCGCTGCTGCCGTGGCCGGAGGCGGCGCGCCTGGATGAGCTGGCACCCGACAAGCTGCCGATTCCTTCCGGCGGGACGCGCCCGATTGACTGGAGCGGTGCGCATCCGGTGCTCACGCTGCGCGTCCAGCAGGCGTTCGGGTGGACGGACACGCCGCGCCTGCTGGACGGGCGCGTCCCCCTGGTCCTGCACCTGACGGACCCGGCGGGGCGGCCTGCGGCGGTCACCTCGGACCTGACGTCGTTTTGGGCGGGACCCTACCGGGACGTGCGCGCGCAGCTACGCGGGCGCTACCCCAAGCACCCGTGGCCCGAGGACCCGCTGCACGCGGAGCCGACAAACCGGGCCAAGCGGCGGAGCTAGTGGGAAGTGCCAGTCCAATGCAAACGGATCGTTGCGACCGCATCCGTGGGTTTGGAATCATTCAACGCGGCGAAAACACCTGCAACCCGCAATCGTGCGCAGCTTCGCGCATACGGTCGTCGTAGGTAACGATTCCGTCTAATTCACTGCCCAGCTCGAGGGCTGAGGCCAAGTGTATGGCGTCGAGGCTGCGTAAGAAGGGATGCGGCAGGGAACCCGCCTGATTGTATGTTTCCGTGTCCAGTGTGAGGATGTCAAAGATCCCCACGGTCTCGGCCACAATTGCGGGGTCCAGCTGCTGACGAATCGCGACGCGACCAATCTCCGTGCGGGATAGATCGCACGTGAAATAGATGTTCGGCTCGCTGTTCATGAAGCGATGCAGGGCAGCAGTCTCAGCCTCATCACGCATAAGCTTAACGATGGCGGACGTGTCGAAATAGAGAAGCATCAGTAACGTTCCTCGTTGCGTATCTGCGCCAGAACGTCGGAGAGCGACTCCCCCTGCGTCGGCACGGGGAGTTTCGTACGTGATCGCGTTGCGGGCGCGATACGCCCCTGCGCCCGCAACTGCTCAATCTTGCTGGGGCGCGTCGCCGTCATCTGCGCGACCGGGCGGCCGCGATCAGTGATGGTAATGACCTCGCCGGCGGCGGCCCTGGCCACCACTTGGGAGGCGTTTTGACGCAGTTCCCGAATACCAACGGACTCCATGTGCTACATGGTAGCACATGGAGCCTGGTGACAAACTTCGTCAGTCCTGCAGTTTGCCGACGATACCCCGCCCGTCAGGGAGGTTTTTGGACGGCATCTGGTAGGTGTCGAGGTCCGCCATGGCGGGACGCTCGAGCCCCAAGTCGCGCAACTGCTGGTACGTCGACATGCGCACAGGACCAAGCTCGGCGACAGGCTGGCCTTCTTGTGTGAGCGTGACGACTTCCCCGGATGAGGCCCGCGCGAGCGCGGCTCCTACATCCTCTTTGAAATCACCAATTTCTAGAGCCCTCATGGCTCTATTCAAGCATGCCGGAGGCACTTTCAACGACCGGCAGGACCACACTATGACACAGCGCTCCCATACAACAGCCAATCGACTGGCATCTCGCCGTTTGCGAGTGAAAAGCGACACGCCCGGGATGTTCACCCTGTGGAATAGATCCGCCACCCAGTCGTTCTAATAAGTATCACCTCACTAACTGAAGGAGAAACATGTCCACGAACGCACTCGAGTCCGTCGACCTGCTGGTTGTTGGCGGCGGCAAGGCCGGAAAGTCCCTCGCGATGGAGCGTGCGAAGGCCGGCTGGAAGGTCGCCATGGTGGAGCGGCGTTTCGTCGGCGGCACCTGCATTAACGTGGCATGTATCCCCACGAAGTCCTTGGTCAACTCGGCTCGTCGCCTGAACGACGCCCGCACGGACGAGGCCTTCGGCATCGTCGGCACCGAGGGCGCTCACGTGGACTTGGCAAAGCTCCGCGCCCACAAGGAGGGCATCGTCGGTGCCATGGTGGCCGCGCACGAGAAGATGTTCGCGGCCTCCGGCCTGGATTTCATCCGCGGCGAGGCTCGTTTCACGGGCGAGCGCACGGTGACGATCACCCTTGAGGAGGGCGGCGAGCGCACGATCCGCGGCGAGCGCGTCCTCATCAACCTGGGCTCGCGCCCGGCGCATCCCGCGATCCCCGGCCTGTGGGAGTCTGGCGCGTGGACGAACGAGGAGATCCTGCGCCTGGAGGAGCTGCCCTCCTCCCTGGCGATCATCGGTGCCAGCTACATCGGCGTGGAGTTCGCATCGATGATGGCGACCTTCGGCGTGGACGTTACGCTCATTTCCTCGGGGAATCACGTGCTGCCGCGAGAGGACGAGGACGCCGCCCGCGTCGTTGAGGCTGGCCTTGAGGCCGCCGGCGTGCGCATCGTGCGCGGCCGCGCGGCGTCAGCCTCGCGCGAGGGCAACACGACGACGCTGACGCTCACGGATGGCTCCACGGTGTCCGCCGAGGCGGTCCTGGTGGCCGTGGGCCGCGTGCCCAACACGGACGGCATCGGCCTGGACGAGGCCGGGGTTGAGTTGACGGATCGCGGTTTCGTCGCGGTGGATGAGCACCTGCGCACCTCGGCTGAGGGCGTGTGGGCGGCCGGCGACTGCGCGGGCACCCCCATGTTCACGCACGCGTCCTGGTCGGACTTCCGTATCATCCGCGCGCAGCTTTCCGGCACGTCACTGAACGATCCGACGACCACCACGAGGGGCCGCACGATCCCCTACGCCGTGTTTGCCACCCCCGAGCTGGCCCGCATCGGCCTGTCCGAGGGCGAGGCCCGCGAGGCCGGTCTCGACGTGCGCATCGCGAAGGTTCCGACGGCTGCGATCCCGCGCGCCAAGACGCTGCGTTACGCGGGCGAAGGCTTCTGGAAGGCCGTCGTGGACGCGAACACGCACCAGATCCTGGGCGCGACGCTGATCGGCCCGAACGTCTCCGAGGTGATTACCGCCGTGCAGCTCGCGATGGCCGGTAGCCTGACCTACGAGCAGCTCCGCTTCCTCCCGGTCGCGCACCCGACCATGACGGAGGGCCTGCAGGTCCTCTTCGATTCGCTGGGCTAACACCGGAGTGAGGCTAGGGGCGCTTCGAGTGCCCGAAGCCCCTTCCTCGCTCTGGAACATATGAGCGGGCGGATCCGAACCATACGTTCGGACCCGCCCGCTTTCTCATGCTCTCAGGAGAGCGCGAGGACACGTGACCGGGGAAGGGGCCACGGCCTCGTCAGTGGCGGCTCAGCGGCGCAAGGCACCCGACTTGTCGAAGGTGTACCACGTGCCATCGATCTGGACGCGGCCGGTCACCATCTGGCCGAACTCGTTCAGGTAGTACCAGGTACCACCGTCGTTGACCCAGCCGGTCGCCATCGCGCCCGACTCCTGGAAGTAGTACCAGGAGTCGCCGATCTTCGTCCAGCCCGTGGCCATCTTTCCGGAGTCCACCAGGTAGAACCAGGAGCCGCGCACCTGCGTCCACCCCGTCGTCATCGCGCCGGAGTTGTCCATGTAATACCAGGCGTCGGAGACCTTGGTCCAGCCGGTCGCAATGCGGCCGGAGGTGCCCAGCCAGTGCCACGCACCGTCGTAGGAGACCCAGCCGGTGCCCAGGATGCCGTTCTCGTCGAAGTAGTAGCTGTCCGCGCCGATGGCGAGCGGACCCTTCGCGCACGTCGAGTCGGTGTAGCAATACTTCCAACCGGCGGGGTCGTTCACCCACGCGCCGCCCTCGTGAGCGGATGCATCGACGTGGAAGTGCACGTCGTCCGCGACGTCGTCATCGGCGCGCTCGTCCTTGTTACGGCCCTCCGCGGTCACGGTGACCGAGGCGAAAGGCTCGTCGGCGGGCAGCTTGCTGGTGTCGTAAGGGCCGCCGAGGAGGACGACCTGGTTGCCGGTGAACTCGCCGGTGCCCTCAACCGTGACGGGATCCTGGTCCTCAACCTTCATGGTGGCCGTGGTGACCGGGCCGGTAACGGTGGTGCGCACGTAGATCATGCCTGCGACGTGGGCGTCGGCCAGCGGACGCCAATCGGTGCCGCCGTCGTAGGAGTACTCGACGCTGCCCATGACGGGCTTGGGCTGATCCTTCAGGACCGCGTCGAGGGCGTTGACCAGGCCCGCGCCGCGGTATTCCTTGCCGTCCGTCGGCTCGGCGAGGCGGTCGTAGGTGTAGCCGGCCTGCTTCTTGACCAGCGCGATGACCTCATCGGCCGTGTAATCCGGGTGGATCTCCTTGACCAGCGCGGCCACGCCCGCCGCGTGCGGGGAGGCCATGGACGTGCCCGACAGGTAGCCGAACGGCGGGTCCTTCTCCCAGGTGGGCATGGTGGACCAGATGCGCTGGCCGGGGGCGGCCACGTCGACCGAGTTCTTGCCATAGTTGGAGAACCCGGCGCGCTCGAGCTTCGCGGTGGCCGGGTCGGCACCGGTCGGCAGCTTCAGCGCGGAGACGGACAGGACCGAATCGTTGAGCATGGCCGGGACGTCGATGCCGCCCGCGACGTTACGCTCAACGGCCGCCCCCTCAACATCGTTGGGGGAATCCTTGTCGATCGTCGGGTTGTCGTGGTCGTCGTCGGAGTTGCCCTCGGCGGCGAAGTTAACGACGCCGTGCTCCTTGGAGTAGCGCACCGCGCGCGAGGCCGCTTCGAGGCCCGCGGCCTGGGAGGCCTCGTTCGGCATCCAGAAGGCGTAGGGGTCCATGTAGTAGCTGGAGTTCGACACGTCGACGTTGTGCTCGGCCGCCCAGTCGAAGGCGCAGGCCACGTACTCGGGGTAGAAGGAGCCGGCCTTGTTCGAGGTCTTGATGGCGATCAGCGTCGCGTCGGGTGCCACGCCGTCCACGCCGTAACCGTTGTGCGAGGCCGCGATGGTGCCGGCGACGTGCGTGCCGTGGTAGTGGTCATCCTTCCAGGCCGATGGGTCCTGGTTGGGGATGCCGTTGACCTGGCAGCCGACCGAGCGCGAGGCGTCGATGCGGTCCTTCAGGTCCTTGTGGTCGGGGTCGATGCCGGTGTCCATGACGGCGACGGTGACTGTCGCGCGGGGCACGTCGACCTTCTGGGCTTCGATCGCGCCGATGGCGGACAGGCCCCAGGCGTTGGCGTCGCCCTCGTCGGGGGTGAAGTCGTTGAGCTGGGAGTCGGCGGACAGGCCGGTCTCATGCTCGGCGGCGGCCTCGTTGACGGCGTTCGCTTCGGCGTCGGTCTTCGTGGGCTGCTCGGTACGGACCTCGTCACCCGTGACGGTCTTGTAGCGGGTGGGGCCGATGGAGTCGTAGGAGATGCCCGCGGCCACGAGGCTCTTGCCGAGGTCGGGCGCGTAGGCTGCCTTCACCGACTGGACGAAGAAGGAGTTGAATTCGGGGTATTGGGCCAGAACCACGCCATTTTCCGAGGCCTTGGAGACGGCCGCGTTGAAGTCGTAGCGCGAGGCGGTGGCGGGCAGGTTGACCGCGTAGTTCATGACCTCGTCCTGGGCGCGCGCCTCGGAGGTGATTCCGGCGACGCTTTCTGCGTGGGAAGGCGCTCCGAACGCGGTGAGGGTTAAGCCGACCGTGAGGGCGGCTCCTCCCGCGATGAGGGCCTTCCATGAGCGTTGGTGCATCAGAGTTCCTCGTTTCTGTGCTGCTGTGCTAACGGAGACGCGGCCCCTGGTCAGTCCAGACAACGCGCCATAGTGTCAATCATCTCAAGGTTCCTGACAAACCTCCTAGAGGGGTTTCACATTTTAAGAAGTCTTGACCTAATTTATGGCGACGGGTAGGGATTTGAGCATTTTTGACGACGGGCGGCAGGCTTGCAGCAGCTCCCAGTCCCCAAATCCGCAGATGAATCCAACAATGCACTAGACAGTTGTTCACCAATTGAAATAAATAGCGATACTCAAGGCTACTCCCGTGCGGGAAAGTCCTTTTACGCAGGCATTGGTCGACTAGGCGCAACACTTGACAGTTGGACATGATCTGTCAGACATTCTATGCTACCGTCAGAGACGACAGTCACACGCAAGTGATGGGAGGCACCGATGCCGACATCCGTTTACGTGAGCTTTGACGCGCCCGAAGGGGTGCCAGCCACACCTAGGCGGCTTCACGCTGCCCTGTCAGCAGTGTTGGACTTACCGCCGGGTATCAGCCCGGCCAGAGCTTCCCAGTTCCCAACGCTGGCGCACCGGCCACCGCACGGCGCGGGCGGCGTGAAACCGTATTCGCTCGGGGAGCTCTGCCACTCAGAATCCACGTTCGGCGTGGAGGTGCGTTTCCTGGATGATCGCCTGGTCGACACACTGGACGCATGGCTGTCATGGGGAGGCGTCATGCGCCTCAGCGCAGGCACCGAGGACGACGCGGTGCTGATTGCGATCGAGGGACAGATCATCAACCAGGCATCCTGGGAGGAGCTGGTGCAGCGGGACCAGGACACCGCGTGGGAGATACGACTGATCACGCCGACGACGTTTTCATCGAAGGGGCATCACGTTCCAAGCCTATCTCCGGCGACGATTGCGACGAGCCTGCAGCAGCGCTGGTGGACATGGAATCGGAGGTTCGCTCCCCCGCGCATCGACCGCCATGCCATGGCGAGCGTGCTGGCGACCCAGGATTTCACGCACTCATCCACGGTGTCGCTGGCGATGCCACGCAACTCGGACCAGGGCCGCCTCAGCTCACGCCAGATCCCGGCCCACGAGGGCCACCTGCGCATCAGCGGCGTCGAGGGGGCCGAAGCGACCCGCGTCTTCTCGCGCCTGATGGCGCTGTCCGCATACACGAACGTTGGCTCGCACACGAGCTTCGGCATGGGCGTCATAGACGCTGTGGCCGCATAAGAAAGGAGATGTAATAATGCTACAAGATAAAGTACTTCCATGGTGTCAAAAACACAGAAAGCTAATCACTCTTAGCACAGTTGCTCTAGGCATGATATTCCTATTAATTTACGGACGCTTTCACTCGACACCCGAAGAATTCGCAATTAACTTCGCACTTCCAGCAGCATACACACTACTCGCACTGATTCCTGGGTACTTCATTGTCGAAACAGTCGGCAAAGGGCTACTCAAACTCAAAGAGCGCATTGATTACGGACTGGAACATAAAACAATTCTCCTCGCCGGAGACAAATCGGAATGCGACAAGGTCCAGGCACAGCTACACTATTCACAACTGTTAAATAAGAATAATATCACAAATGAAGCGACTCTTATAACAGCAGAGACACCGAAATATGATTGCAATTTAGACACATTCACCAAGTACGACCTAGTTATTCTCTGCTTCATGGGAGAAAATGGTACCCCTATATCAAACGAACAAGCTCAACTACTATCCGACACACTCGCAACCATCGGCGATGACAAAATACTAAAAGATGACATAGAGGTAGGTAACAGCGAAGACACAGTCGTTGGACTCATTGTTCTGTGCCCACCCAGCTCCCTCAAAGAGCCTAAATACTTCGGGGAAGCGGATTTATCAAAGCATATCCACGATACAAAGCCTTTCCAACGTCCTTTTACTGTCGTAGTCAACCAAATTGGACGGATGATGACAGACATCTTTTCGCTCCTCACAACGCTTCCACCGCGCAGTGGAGACTAGGGAGGATCCAACCATGACAAGTTACCTCGTCATGCTGCAGACGAACAGCAATCAGTCGTTCATCTTCTCGTCTCCTCGCCTGCGCGAGCAGATCGGCGCGTCCTTCGAGATCACTCTGCTGTCCAAGTGGGTGAAGGATAAAGCAGAAGAACTCCTTGATACGAAGACTCTTCCGAGTTCCTTCTGGGTTTCCGACTCGTCCGGCAAGGTGATCGTTCGCTTCACCGAGGCTGATGGATATCCAACGGATTTAGCGAAGCGACTGATCCAAGAGGTCACGCTCCGTGCACTGACTGACGCCCCGGGCCTCGACGTCACGGGTGTCTTCATTGAAACGTCATCTGATCCGGTTGATCTGGCGGACCTGAACAGACTCGACCGTGCCTTCAGTGAGTACTCGCTGAACCGCCGACCGGCGGCGGCTCGCTTCACGCAGTTTCCGTTCCTGGAACGCGGCTCAGAGTCCGCTCTTCCCGCATCTGCATCGCTTCACGATCTGAACCTCATCCAGGAGCCTCTGAAGCCGAATGACTTCGATGAGTCCTCACCCTTGTCCCTCCCATCGCGTGTGAAACGCGCGTTAGCGACGACATCACGAGAACAGCAAGTTAAAGATGTACAGAATCGGCTTAAAAAGCTAGGCAAGAGTCTCGAACAAGAACCCCAACTCAATCCAACTAAGCTTGCTGCTGCATTCCAGGATGGCGAGGAATCCGAAGACACCAAGGACATGTTGTCGTCGGTCGGAGTCGTCCATATTGACGGTAACGGCGTTGGCGCGATCATGCGCGATCTGAAACGTGCACATGATGCCGTCAAGAAAATTGCTAACAAGCGGCAGGATATGACGATTGTCTCCGGAATTGATGACTTCCGATCATTCATTATGTCGGTGAATAAGCGCCTCGACGATGTCGTGAAGGACGCCATCGCACTGTCTTGGTACGACGTTCAAGAACTGACTCCAAAAGACGCTCAGGAACCGACTCCAAAAACTGTCGTTCCCATCGTGCCCGTTCTCGTGGGCGGTGACGACGTCACGGTCTACACGGACGGACGCTACGCGATTCCCTTCGCCGAAGCCTACATCCGCCACTATGAGGAACTCACGAAGGACGACGATCTTTTGTCAGTTCTCGCCATTGTTGCTGGAGGAAAAAAGGCCGACGCACCAGAGCGGGACCACTTCGAAATCGACGACTACATCATTCAAAACCCCGGCCCGCTCACGGCCTCGGCGGGCGTGGCCATCGTGGGCCGCAACTTCCCCTTCCATATCGCTTACGACCTTGCGGAAGAGCTGGTGTCGCGCGGGAAGGAGCTCGGTAAGTATCCGGGGACGGTCCCCTGTTCGACGATCAACTTCCACGTCCTGCGCGACGCGACGGTCCTGTACCCAGATGACACGCTGGACGAGTACAAGGGCCGTACGCAGCGCCCCTTCCTGATCGGCCACTACGCGCCGGAACGTATCGGGGACGCAACCACGACATCGTCCGAGGAAGCACCCACTGCAGAGCTGCAGCCGTTGCCCTCATGGGAGTGCATCCTTCAGGCGGTCGCGGCCTTCGACGGCAAGAAACCGGACGACCCCACGCAGACCACCGGCGATCCGTTCCCGCGTGCCCGCGCAAACCGCATCGTCAAACTCCTCGCGGAAGGCGATGCCGAGAAGGCCGCAACAGAGTGGGACGACGCGCTACAGAACGCACCCAGTGCTGGACTCCTCGCCAAACAGCTGAAACTTCTCCCCCCTCAATCGTCAAGTTCCAATGAGGCTGACGAATCCCTCGAGCAGATCAAGTGGCTCCTGGACCTGATCGACCTGTCCGAGAACTTGCCCGACCGCTACCTTGCTTCCCGGATTAGCAGGGACACCGACATCTCTGGCTCCGCGGAAGCAGCAGCTAAATCCACCGAAGGAGGTGCCCAGTGACCACCGCTTCACCTACCACTTCTCCGAGTGCGAGCGGCCACGTGACCATCGTGTTCACGTCCGACTGGGGCGTGTCCACAGGCGTGGGCCACGCGGGACGCACACACTCAACAATCGAGCGTTGCGGTGATGACCCGGTCGTGCGCGGCACGGTCATCACGGGCGTCCTACGAGAACAGGCAATGCTGGCGGCGAAGGCCCTCGACGGGTCAGAGGAGAAGTCCCCTAAGAAGTGGACCAACTTCGCCCTGTGGCTCTTCGGCCAGGACCCCGACAGCAAGCCGGGCTCAACCCCCCACCCGCGTCACGTTCTCTTCTCGGATGCGACCCCGGCCTCGAAAATCCCAATCCACGACACGGTGTCCCTGTCCATCGACCCAAAGACGGGGACGGCACGCGACCAGTTCCTGCGCTTCACTGAGCGCGCGGCGGCCGGCGTCCTCACGGGCTCGTTCACCCTCATCGACGAGGCCGGGGCCGAGATCTCCGACCAGGAGACGATCGAGGCGGCGTACTTCCTCCTGGGGGTCGCGGGCCTCATGGTCCGAGGCATCGGCTCGGGCCGCAGCGGAGGCGACGGCGAGTGCACGGTCCTCGTGACCAACCACGAGGTTGAGGCACGCGCCGGGCAGTCCACGTCCGCGTTCGTCACATACGCATCGGACCAGGCAAAGTCTCTGCGGACGAACCTCAAGAACCTTGCGGCGTCGCTCACCACAAAAGTTGCTAACAAGCTCCCCGCCCCGCAGCAGAGCGGCACACAACACCAGGTCGGGACCATCGACGGTTCCGCAGCTCAACACAGCGGCGGACACCACCTGATCCTTGACCTCACGCTCAACTCGCCCATCGTGTCCTACGAGGTCCCCTTCTCGAACGAAATCCGCTCCTTGGATTTCCTGCGCGGGACGGTCCTGCTCCCCTGGCTGCACCGGCTGGTGTCGTCAAAGAAGCACGGAGAGGATGAGGCGGTCATTACCAACGCCGTGACCGGTGGCCACCTGTTGGTTTCGGACGCGTTGCCCGTCATTAGTGACACTGAGGGACTCCCCGTTCCCCTGACGCTCAAGACGGACAAGACGCTGCCCTCGGACTCGCTCATCACCCTGTACGGCGATTCCCCCGAGAATAAGGGGAAGATCCCCGTTCGCGGCGGGTATGTCTTCTTCGCCCCCAAGGAAGGCGACGGTGAAGAACCCGGTACGAAGACTCAGGGCTGGTACGGTAAGCCTCCCCTGCGCGGGCGACAGACGACCGCCATCAACCACGAGACGGGCGCGGCCAGCAAAGGGCAACTGGTTCTCGTCGACGCACTGCCCGAAGGCCTGAAAATGCGCGCGCACGTCTGGGTGTCGGATGAGCTCTGGAACGCCGCCTCTGTCTCCATTCTTCTCAACGAGCCACGCGTGGCCCGGCTCGGGTCGCGCAAGCTCACGGGCACCTTCGGTTCCGCAACGTGCACGCTCCGCGAAGAGACAGCCACCGAGCGGGAGTCGCGCAGCCGTTTCGGCAACGCTGGTATCGCGCAGCCCACAGGCGATGCATCCAAGTCTGCCAACGGGACGGCACCCGGCGAGGGCACCCCGGCCTCGTCCGACGATCAGACAGTCTCTCTGTGGTTCGCGTCCGACGTGATCGCGCGCTCCGCTGGGCTCGGGGCCGGAGGGACCGTCGACGACCTCATTCGCGCATTCAAGCGCGAGGGCATCATCGTCGAGGCAGTCGGTACCCCCTCGCTCCGTCACCGCCGCGTCGACTCGTGGTCGCCTGCGGACAACGGGCCGCGCGCGAGTCGCCTTGCGATCCAGGCGGGATCGGTGATCCAGGTGTACGTCAGCGAGGAGGATCGAGACAAGCTCCTGGAGCTCGCCCCCTTTGGAGTGGGCGAGCTGACGGCGCAGGGCTACGGGCGATTCGTCGTGGACCACCCGCTGCTCAGCTGTAAGAGCCTCATCGTCACGAAGGCGACAAAACAGGACTTTATCTCCTCGACGGCAATCAAAGGAGGCGAAGGCAAGTGACCTTCACACGCTATGAACTGACTATCCCCGTTGAGCTGACGTCAGAGCTCCACATCGGCGGTGTCGACGCTGTTCCCGACCGCGACGGAGAGGGAACCGTCATCCGCTTCTGCCGCAACGGCCTCCACGAGCCGACGATCCCAGGAAGGTCCATCAGGGGCGCGGTTCGCGCGGCCTGCCATGTGCTGTGGGAGGAACGAAAGCTGAAGGACGACCCCTGTGGCGCCTTCAGCGAGATGAATTGGAAATCGCTGTGGGGTGACGATCTTACTCACCGCGAAGAGGATTCCCGTAATGATGTGCTCCCTGTTCGCCGAAGTGCACTGACTTTCCACGCGGTGTCCTTCCCGGAATACAAGGACAGCGACTCCGGAGAATCCCAGTTGCCGAGGCGTCACGGGGTCGGCATCGACCGGACGACAGGAGCGGCCTCGGACGGAGCGCTCTACGAGCACGAGTTCCTTCCCCGCGGCACAGGGTTCACCATTCGCATCACCGCGGATGGGCGCGATGGCGAAAAGATGGAACGCGAACATTCGGATGGGATTCCGGGGCCTGCGACCTCCGACACCGTCAAGAAGCTCCTCGAGTTCATCGTTGACGTCCTGACATCCGGTGCGGTATGCCTCGGTGGACGGACTGGCTCTGGCCAGGGAGCGATCCAGGTTATTGAGCCGAAGCTCCGTCGCACCGGCAAAACGACCGATACCGGTGCACTGACTGCACCTGCGGACGTTCTCGATGCGCTCATCGGTCCGGACCCGGAGGGAACGCCGATTCCCCTCAAACTGGGCGAATGGTCCCTCGAAGAGCCTGCACGCATCAAGATCACTTGGTGGTCGCCCACCGGCATTTTCGTCGCCGAGGACGAAAAGCTGACGAAACAGCGCAAAGAAGAGGCTCAGAAGAAGGACCCCACCGCCAACGGAGTAACAGAGCCCCTCCGCGATCCGTCTGTCCCCTGGGATGAGGCCCAACTCCTTATCCCGGGAACCTCGATTCGCGGTGCATTGCGCTCACGGGCCTCACGCATCGCGCGGACGGTCCTCGCGGCAAGAGACGAATTGTCCGCTTTCGCGTCCCATGATCTCCACGATCAGATCGCTGCGGAACCGAACCTGGTCCGCTACATGTTCGGCAGCACGGAGTATCGTGGCGCGGTCACAGTCCATGACTGTCTCTCGACTAAGCGTGGGAAACGCATCGAGGTCACGCACAACGCGATTGACCGATGGACGGGCGGCGTCATCGACGGCGGTCTCTTCACTGAGGCCGTCTACCTAGGAACGAAGTGGCAGCCGATCACGATCAACATTGATCTGCGCCAGCTCCTGAACAACATCGAAGCTGAGAAGGGGGAAGCCAAGAACAAGCCCAAAGAGGCAGAGAAAAAAGAGACAGAGCAGCATGACCAGAAGGACTCTCAGCAACGGGAGCATGTTTACGCTTCCTACGCTCACGCTGCCTACGTCTTGCTCGGGTTGGTGCTCGCCGAGTTGACCGCGGGTACTCTCCCCTTGGGTAGCCGATCAACGCGGGGTCTGGGCCAGGTCGTCGTTTCAACGATCAAGGTAGAGGGTGCTGACCGTGAAGGTGTTGACCTTCCGTCGTGGAATTTCACTGGTTGCGAAGCACTGCAGCAGCCGGCAACTGGAGCTGGCGTCATGACGGACGCGCTCTACGAGGGACAACGCGAGCTCGCACGACGGGTCCTACACCATTTGAAGGATAAGTATGACAAAACGGACTGGTCTAAGCGCCTAGAGAACGGCCCAGGAGCCGCGCGTAAACAATCTGAAGGGACGGGAGCCGCCGATGACTGACAAGAATCAGAAAGCGATGCTGACACACTCATCTATCCCCCCGGTTTCTGGTGACACACCACGCATGGACGTCTTCCTCTGCTATGTGCACACTCATTTGGGTGAGGACGTTCAGGGCCTGGCGTTCGCGACCAACGGGACGTGGACCGTGTTGGGATTCGATAAAAGGTCCTCTGCCGAAAAGCCGAAGCTCTCTGTCACGCCGATCGATGGGCGAGAATTCGATCCGACGAAGCTATTCGAGCTGCGCCTGTGGGTACCGGTGAAACTGCCTGACGAACCCCCAGAGGGCGACGTTCTGGCTCACGAGTTCCGCTGGGTCAACGGCGTGGGTGCCGTTGAGTTGAGGGTCACCGCGGCCACCGACAGATCACAGTCAAGTGGAAATCAGGAGCCTGGTGACAGAGGCTGGGTGCACGCGGTGCAATATCTGGAACACGTTCCTTCTAGCAGGAGCACGGCGAATCCGGGAACCGATTCCACCGATAACGAGTCGAACCAGACCTGTGGAGGAAACGGGGCAAGCCACATGACGGCACTCGAGTTCATCCAAGCAGAAGATAAGTACGGAAATGCGGTCGTGGTCGACCAGCTATTCACGGGAAGGTGGAACTAAAGATGGGCGATAAACGCAAAGAAATTAAATATGAGGAACATAAGTTCCACTCAAGCGTGAACCGAATACCGCGACTACCAGACGAGGCGCGGAAGAACGATACAGCAAACTACGAAGCGATTTATCAAGAGGGCATACAAACACACCTTGATCACCTCCATTCTGACAAGCTAAGCGGTTATTTCGATCTTAGATTGACCGCACGATCACCGTTGCTTATCGGGGAGCAGACAATCGAAGAGGGTATTCATTACCTTCAAGTCCAAGAACTCGATGGGAAATCCTATATTGCTCCCACAATGATCAAAGGGCTTCTGAGCACCACGTATGAACGCATTACATCGTCACGCTTCCGAATCTTTGACACGCCGACACACGTTAAACCGCTAACATATCGCACAGACCCAAGCCAATCCCTCAAATTAACTCCAGTACGTTACATTGAAGAAAGCGATGACGGTCAACAGCTAACATTTGAGATCCTCGACGGAGGTGAGCAAGGTAATATTAAACTCGCGCATATCCCAATCTGGTATAACGAGAAGGCACTAGCAGGTCGATACAGCCTGCGAGACAACGCAGCAAAGAAGCTTGCAGAACACTTCACACACGGGGAAAAAGTACGCTTCAGCGCCTACAAAATCAAGCGCCGATGGATAGTCTCATCAATTTCCAGAATCGATGACGACTGCGCGATCCATATCGGCAAATTGCGCAAAAAGCAAAAGAACGAGAAGACACAAGATCCACAAGAATTCATTGGCTACCTGTATATTACGACAGCGAAAGAGGATCTCAAGGAGAATAAAACCAACTTTGAGAAAAAATGGGCAGAACGCATATTCATTAAATGTCGCTGCAACAACACTCACTACAAGCAAAAACTCGCGACATGCAGCCCAGCCATTGCCGAACAATACTATACGATTCTTAGATCGTACCAAGAAATTCAAAAGTCGACTGACGAGCGAAACAAAACTAACGATGAACCGCTCATCACCACTCACAACATTTTTGCTCGCATGAGCCCCGAGAAATGCACCCTAACGGAAGGAACACTTGCATATGCAGTGATTGATCAAGACGACAAGATCTCTGAGCTAATTCCCATCACTGTTGGGCGACATGCTTATTCACATTCCCCTCTTGACATTGCTGAGCGTGACAATGTGCGCCCAGCCAAGAACCTGAGTGAAGCGTCAGCAGCTGACAGATTGTTCGGCTTCGTTGGCAGCAACGACGACAACGGAACCGCACTACGCGGTCATATTAAGGTCGCCCCTGTCTCCATTTCAGAAAATTCTATTGCACGTCCATCAAAGGAGGAGGAATACAAGTTACTCCCCCCTCTACTTAGCCCAAAGCCAAGCAGTGGCCGTCGTTTTCTAATCTATCGGGACGACTTTCCAAATCCGACGAACAAAAGTAAGCGCACAGGAAAACATTCCAAGCAATCTGAAAGTAATCATTCTAGATATACACTCTTCGACCCGTCTAATTCTTCGTTGGGTGAGGCAGCATACCCGACACATCGATCCTGCAGGGAGCAGTCACTAGAGACAATCATCAATAAGTACGTTACTAGCGGCGGCGATCTAAAATTGAATGAATCCATCCAACTTCATGTAAGATCATGGATTGAAGAAGGGAGTATTCTCTCATGCAGGGTTCATTTTGAAGATATTTCTCCCAAGGAACTTGCTTTTCTCCTATGGCCACTTATCCCAGAAAACCTTGCCCCCAGGGGGTGTTCAGGCATCGGTTATCACAAGCTGGGAATCGGAAAACCTCTCGGCTTCGGCCTCATTGAGGCAGAGATTGCAGACAAATTGGTTTACTTCCAAGAATTCGCTGATATTTCAGGAGGCTACTCGAACCTCACAACAGTCCTTGGCTCGCAATTTAAGAGCACGAAGGCCGCACAGCTGATTAAGGATGGCAACATCGGGGACTTGACACATTTGCCGTCGATTCGCGCTTTTCAAAGGATTGCTTACGGTTTTGGGGACGATAAGTCTGCATCGGAGGGAGATGATAGAGCAGTTCCCGTTAGATACATTAACCTTAATGAGAACAAGGTTAACAATGCAACCGATAGGAATGGCAATCCCCTATTCTTCAAAAGGCATGGCTGTCATGCCGGGCGCGCACCTCAAGCCCTTTGGTCTCAAAGCGGTTCTGAGCAGCCAGATGTTTTTCTGACAGAAAAGAAGTCCGATCATGGCAATAATTCCAGCCAGGGTAGGACAAGAGACGACACAGCACATGGCAGAGCAGATAAGAAGGACGAACACAAGGACAAGCGAGGTAAACACTCCGGCTCACATTCCAAACAGAACGGACGATGCTCCAGCAAGACACAAAACGACATACCTGACAGACCCAGGAAACGAGGGGGAAGACGCCGCTCCCGCAAGCGCTAGCTCCCCCTCACCACACTCCCCGGCACAACCCCACATCGTCCAGCGCTATGGCCGCGCCGAGTATGTCGGCGTGGTCGGCGCAGGATG
>ERZ772932.481-NODE-481-length-22072-cov-10.499705_pt1 | contig 22072 bp, 19 predicted proteins | sample MGYA00511684_ERZ772932 | MGnify/ENA primary metagenome ERZ772932 (study PRJEB29015, sample SAMEA2738078) | human oral metagenome | biome: human oral; feature: human-associated habitat; material: saliva | place: China | collected 2210 ...
GCCGGCGCCCGGGGCCCCGTGAGGCCCAGCGGCTCCGGGGAGATCGGGGTTCACGGTCGCCATGACTGACTCCCCCACCACCCTGCAGTGCGCCCGGCAGAGCGCCCGGTGACGTGCTCAGCGGACTGCTCCCCGTCCCGTTCCCCGGCCTGCTCTGCGTCCGGTTCTCCGGTCCGTCCTCGGGCTTGTCCCATGGTGACCGGGGCCGGTTCGGACACCTTGGGGGCGAGGCCCCGGGCCAGCAGCTCTCGGGTCAGGGCCGTGGCGGCGCGCCTGGTGGCCGAGCGGGCCCGGACCGGATCCTCCCCCAGGGCGAGGCGCTTGACCAGGACCCGGTCGGTGGGGACCCGCCCCAGGACCGGGCAGCCGGTGATGAGCTCGAGGTCCTCGGCGAGGACGTCCTCACCCGCCTGGCGCGCCACGAGCCAGACCGGCACCCCACCAGCGGCTTCGGCGGCCGCGGCGGCTTCAGCATCGGCGACAGCGACTTCGCGACCGCCGGGCACCGGGCCCCGCAGTCGCGAGGCGATGCTCTCGGCGGCGACGGCCGAGCGCAGGTCGAGCCCAGTGACGATGAGGACCCCGGCGCCCGGCGGCGGGGGCGCCCCTCGGGGCAGGTCCACCAGCACGACGTCGTGCTCGGCCCGCATGGCCTCCAGGACCGCCGCCGCACACGGCAGGGGGCCTCCGCGCACGTCCCCGGTGAGGACCGGCATGGCGTGCCACACGGGCAGGGCCCCGACGAGGTGGCCGGGCCGGAAGGCCGACTCCTCGGCCGGCAGGTCCGCCCAGCGCAGCCCGGTCAGGACGCTCTGCCCGCACAGGAGGTCCAGGCCGCCGATGGGGTCGAGGTCCATCATCGCCACCCGTCTGCCCGCGCGGCCCAGCGCCCACGCCAGGTGCAGCAGCAGGACGCTGGTCCCCAGGCCCCCGCGGGCGCCGGTGACGGCCAGGACCTGGGCGGGGCGCCCCGAGCGCGCCGCCCCCGGGCTCCTTCTCCGCTCCCCCAGCTGCATCTCAGCACCGGACTGCGCAGGCTCACCGGCGGAGGGCCTCAGGGGAGGGAAGGAGACGTCTCGGCCATCCCACACCGACCTGCGCCCCGTCGCCGGTCTGACCCGGGCCGCCTGCCTCGCCCCGGCTCCGTCCACCGTCTCCGACGTCGGGTCCTTCTCCTCCGGCTCCGGAGCCGCCGCGTCCCCGGACGCCGCCACTGCCGGGATGGTCGGCGTCTCCTCCGACTGCTCCGACAGCCCAGGCATCTGCGGCCGCCCCGGCTGCCATGCGCCGTCCTCCGCGGTCACGGGCGTCTGCCTTACTGGCGTCCTCACCGGCATCGCCCTCTCCTTTCGGCTCGCTCACTGTCTGCCCGGTCCTGCCCACGGCCGGCCGTCACCGCGGCCGTCCTCCCGGCTCCCCGGCCGGTAGCCCGCACGAGCAGTACCGGGACACTGCGGGCAGCCCTCCACCAGGGTGCGGGCCCGCCCGCGGCTGCGCCCAGCGGCGTCGTCGGCCCTGTGGAGACGGGGCGCAAAAGCGCGCCTGTGGCCCCGCGGCCACCGCGCCTCACCGCGCCCCACCGCGCCTCACCGCGCTTCACCGTGGCCCAGGGCCGCTCAGCGCGGCAGCCCCGGCGAAGGCGCAGGCAACCGCGGGGCTCACACGCCTGACACCGGAGCTCCCCTCGTGGTGAGATGGGTCCATGAGCGCGCAGGACCGCGCAAGCGCCCCCTCCCGACTGCCGGCGACGTCCCCGGTGACGGCACCGACCGCCCCACCGGCTGCGCCGGAGCTCCCGCCTGCCGGGCCGGCCCCCGCCGGGCACCGTGCGGCGGCCTACTTCGACCTGGACAAGACGATCCTGGCGACGTCGTCGACCTGGGCGCTGGGGACCCCGATGCGGCGCAGCGGCCTCATCTCCTCCCGCGCCCTGGCCTACGGGCTCATCGCCCAGATCCCCTACCTCCTGGTGGGCGCCGGCACCCAGCGCTCCAGCAGCCTCATGGAGCACCTGGCCCTCATGTCGGCCGGCATCAGCCGCCGGGACCTGGTGGAGGTCGTCGAGGGCGCCCTGACCACGGCGATCGAGCCGGCCGTCTACGCCGAGGCCCTCGACCTCATTGAGGGCCACCGCCGGGCCGGGCACGACGTCGTGGTGGTCTCGGCCTCCATCTCTGAGATGGTCGCCCCCATCGCCCGCCTCGTCGGGGCCGACCGGGCGGTGGCCACCCACATGGAGGTCGGCGAGGACGGCCTGTTCACCGGGCGCATCTCCCGCTCCATGCTGCACTCGGAGAAGGTGGTGGCGCTGCACGAGGACGCCGCCGCCCACGGCATCGACCCGGCCCGGTGCTGGGCCTACTCCGACTCCATCTCCGATGAGCCGATGCTCAGCGCCGTCGGCCATCCAGTCGCCGTCAACCCCGATAGGGACCTGCGGCGCCTGGCGCAGGAGCGGGACTGGCCGGTGCGCGACTTCGCCCGCCCGGTGCGGCTGCGGCCGCGCTGGGAGCCGCCGAGCCTGTCGACCCGGGCCTCGGTCATCGCCCACGTGGCCGGCGTGCTGGCCGTCGGGGGCACCGCTGCCTGGCTCATGGCTCGACGCCGCCCGCGCGGCGCCCGCGGCCTCTGAGTCCTCCGGCCGGGCTTCGGTCCGGGCTCACCTGGGCGGCCCGACTCACCCGGCCCGCCAGGTGCCGGCCTGCACCGCCCGGCACAGGCGCTGGGCCTCCTGAACCCCCGCGAGCACCGCCTCGGCCTGCCACACCACCCAGGCCACCACCCCGTCCATGCTGCCCGAGGCGTAGGCCCCGGCGGCCTCGGCGTAGGCCGCCGGCACCCGCCCGGGGTAGAGGTCGGTGACCGCCGTACCGGTCGGCTCGAGCCCGTCACGCACCAGGAGGTGACGCACGAGCAGCCGCCCCACCGCGGCGTTCCCGGCGGTGAAGGGGCGGGCGGCCAGCATCTCGGCGTGCACGATGGCCGCCCGCACCAGCGCCGGCGCCTGCGGCGCCTCAATGAGATCGACCAGTCCCGCCAGCCTCACCGCCAGCTCCTCGCCCTGCGGCGCGACCCCCGGACCGCCCTCCCGGGCGGGCACCTGCCCGGCGCGCGGCACTCCGACCTCCTCCAGGCCCACCCGGCCGCCGGCTGCCAGGGGGCCGACGACGTCGCGGTGCAGCATGGCCAGCAACGAGCGCGCCGGAGGCACCGCGGGCCGTCCCCGCCCCACCAGGTCCGGCATCCAGCCGACCAGGCGGGTCCCGGCGCGCCACAGCCCGGCAACAGCATCCAGGCCCGGGTCGCCCGTGGCGGCCTCGGTCAGGGAGGCAGAGGCCACGTGCTCACGCAGCACCTCGGCGGAGACCACTGCCCCCTCCACGCCTCCCGAGGCGATGGCGCCCCGGATCGCGGCCTCGGCGCGGGCCTCGCGCCACCGGCGCCGCAGGGCCTCGTTCCAGCGCAGCTCGGAGCAGGCCTCACGCACCGCCGCCTCGGCGGCGCGCACCCGCTCATCGGCGGCCACGGCCCTGAGCGCCTCCAGCGCGGGATCCTCGGGCGAGGGGGCGCCTTCGGCGGAGGACCCGGCCGTCACGCCTCCACCGGCCCCACCGATAATCAACCCGTCGGCCGGCATTCCGGGGCGGCCCGTCACGCCCCGCGCCACGGGCCTCCCGGGCCTCCTGGGTCCCCTGGGCTCCGACGAACCGATCCCCACAGACATTCGCACCACGCCCCCACTGTGGCACACCACGGTCATCGTCGGCCACAGACGCCCTCAGGCGCCCCCCGGCCCCGTATCCCGAGGAATCCAGCACGAGGCGAGCGCACCCCCTAGACTCGATCAGGTGAGTGACTCCCCCTCCCATGACGCACCGGGCTCCGGCCCGCCGCCCGCGACCCCTGGCGCATCGGGTCGGCCACCGCGCAGTCGCCGCCCCGACTACGTGCTCACCGCCGTCGTCGGAGTCCTCTTCTCCTTGGGCGCCTCCGCCCTGCTGGGCCTGGCCGCCGACCAGACCTCGATCCTGCGCACCGGCCTGCTGCTCGGCGCCCTCCTGCTGCTGTCCGCCGCCGCCGCCGTGCTGTTCGCCAGCCGCTCCTCGCTGGGCGCGCTCGTCACCGGACTGACCGCGTTGACCGCCCAGTCGATGGTCTTCCTGGCCCCCATTCACGCGGCCTCCTTGACTGAGCCCTGGCAGCAGCGGCTCGTCAGCACCGGTTTCATGCTCACCCTGGCGGGCCTGTGGCTGGGTGGCTCCTGGGGGATGCGCCAGGCCCGCCGCGCCGGCCAGGCCCAGGGGCACGCCGCCTTCCGCCTCACCGAGGCCGACCGGACCGTGGGCTCCACTCCGACGCCGCCGCCCTCGCGCCGCCGCGACCACCTCCTGTCCCTGCCCTGGGTCATCGCCGGGCTGGCGCTGGCGGCCTTTCTGCTGCCCCGTGCCTACCTGCGGGCAGTCGCCCCCGGTGTCCAGACTGGGCCGCTGCTGGTCGCAGCCGTCCTCGTCTCCCTCCTGGCCCTGGCCGCGGCCGGCGCCTCGACGGCCCGCTCCACCCTCGGTGCGCGCGTCATCGGCCCGGTTCTCGTGCTTGCGGCGGTGCCCACGCTCAGTAACGGTATGATCCCTGGCGGCCACCTGGTCTCCAGGCTCCTGCCGCACGGCCCGAACGCCGTCGTGCTCACTGCCATCGGCATCGAGCTCATGGCGATCGGCTGGGGAGCACATGTGGCTCGCCGGCAGGGCCGCGCCAACGCGCTGGCCAGGCTGCGTTCCGGCGTCTGAGGGGCCCACGCCCGAATTCGTGTCCTGGAGATGACCGGCCCCATCCGGCATCCCCCTCCTACTACCGTGTGCATGCGTAAGGAGACCTCGTGAGCACCGACAACACAGACCGCACCGCGCCGCAGGCGCCCCTCGCCTCCGACGACGCCGCCCCGTCCTCCCCAACGACGTCGACGCCCACCGCGCGGACACAGGCCACGGACCAGCGTTCAGAAGAGGTGACGGCCAACCCGACCGATCAGCCCGCCGCCTCGCCCTCCCTCGCGAGCTTCATCGGCAAGGCCAACCGGGTCTCCCAGTCCTCCTCCCCCGCGCCTCAGGCACCGGCCGGCAAGGCCGCCCAGGCCGGCAAGGCCGCTGCGGCCGGTGCCGGCACCGACGAGGCCGATACCGTCGAGGCGGTCGATACGGTCGATGACGCAGCCCACGACGGGGCCGGAGAGAAGGAGGCCGAGGCCACTGACGACGGGGGCGACACCCTCAACCTCCGCGAGCAAGCATCCTTCCCCGCGGCCGGGGACCAGGCCGCTGCGGGCGCTGAGTCCGTTGAGACCACCAAGACCACTGCCGCGGGCGCTCAGGCAGCTCCAACGCCGTCCGACACCGTGACGCGCAGCGACGAGGCCGTCGCGGCGGCAGCCAGGACCGCTGAGGCCACCGGGATGCCGCCGTCTATTCCGCCGACGTCGGAGCCCGGCGAGGTGGACGACGAACAGGTACCGGTCGCCGTCGAGGCCACGACGACCACGGCTCCTGAACCCGCCGCAGTCCCCACTGGTTCCACGGTCTCCGCCGGCTCGGCTGTCACCGCCCCGGAGGCGTCGTCGCCCGCCCCGGTGGACGACGTGGATGACAAGGCCGAGGCGCCGGCCCCGACGGTCAGCGCCGAGCCCCTCAGTCAGCCGGCCTACCGACCGACCACGGCAGCCGCCACCGCGCCTGCGACCACAGAGGCCGCGGTCGCGCAGGGACCGGCCTCCGTGACCGACACCGCCGAGACCGCCACAGTGCCGGAGGGCCGCATCGAGGTTGAGGACTTCGAGGCGTTCGACGACGTCGAGGACATCGAGGACCCAGCCGAGGACGATGACCTCGCCGGCCAGGACGTGGACGACGACCGCACCCCCGAGACCCCGGCGATCCCCACCCCCGTGACCGGCTCCCCGGCCGTGAGGGCCGTACCCGTCTCGGTGGCCACCGGTGCGGCCCGGTCCTCGAACGGGATCGCGGACGCCACCCCGCCGACCCCCTCCACCGCAACCAGCACCGCGGATGCCGCCGTCAGCCTGGACGACACTGACAGCACCGAAGTCGACGACATCGATGGCTTCGACGGCGAGCACGACGAGGAGACCGGCGAGGCCGGTGAGGTCAGCGAGGCCGACGAGGCGTCCGAGGTCAGTGCCGAGAAGCTTGCTGAGAACGTTGCCGAGGAGGCTGCGCAGCCGGCCTCCGCCTCCCAGACACCCGCCGACACGACCGCAGCAGCCGACGCAGCCGACGCAGCCGCCGTCGAGGAGGTCGATGACACCGATGACGGCTTCGCGCCCATCGAGGCCCCCGCCGTCTCGGCGGCCTTCGCGGCCCCCTCCGCGCCGTCGACGACCGTGACGACACCGGCCGCCCCGTCAGCGGACTCGCCGGAGCCCGCCTCACCGAGCCGGCCCGGATCCGAGCGGCAGGAGCCGGCGTCAGCGCCGTCAGCGACCTCGGCGCCATCGGTGCCCGCTTCGACGTCACCGGCTGAGCCGGAGGCGGCAGCGCCAGTGAACACCGCGGCGGTCAACCGTCCCTCGGCTCCGTCCTGGCCGGCGACCCCCGCGGCTCAGCTGGCCCGGACGGGCTCCGCCGCCAGTGCCCCCTCGGCGCGTTCCACCGGGTCGGCGCCCTCCGCCCACGCCGCCCTCTCCTCCGGCACCCCGGCCCCCACCGCCTCGACGGAAGGGATGGGCGCGGGGCTGGGAGCAGCCCCCCGGGCCGCCGCCTCCCCGTACATCGGGCACTCTGGCGACCGCCCCGAGGGGCCTGCCAGCACACCAACCCCCGCCCCGGCGGGAACGACGCCACAGTCGGAGTGGGCGCCGTCAACCCAGGCACCCCCATCAACCGAGTCGGCCCCGGCCCCTACGAGCGCCCGGGACTACCGCCCGACGCCGGCAGCCTCGCCGTCGGTCCCCTCCCCGCAGCAGACGCCCGACTGGTTCGCAGCCGCCCCCGCCGGGCGGGGCCTGTCCGCGAGCGCCGACGCCGGGCAGAGCGACGACCCGGAGGAGCGCGGCCGCTCGCGGGCCCGGCAGGCCGCCATGGCCATGACCGGTGCCGACGAGGACGACGACGCGATCCTCCTCAAGGGCGCCAGCGTGCTGAGCGCCCCGAGCTCGCGAGTCGAGACCCACTGGGCCGGGGTGCTCGTCGCCATCGTCCTGTTCCCCCTGGCCTGGTTCCTCGTGCACGACGGCGCCGCCACCCTGACCGGCGGCAACCCCTCGGCCTGGCCCTCGGCCGCCTCCCCCATGGGTGCGCTGGAGATCCTGGGCGGGACCGCCGCCTGCGCCGCCGCCCTGTTCATGATCTCGCGCTCCTCGCTGGGGGCCTTCGTCGTCGGCGCCCTCAGCACAGTCGTCGGTCTGCCCTTCATCCTCATGCCGGGGGTCACCAAGTCGATCCTGGGGCCCACGGTCAATCGGCTCCAGGCCCACTCCGACCTGGGCAAGGCCCTGTCCACCTACGTCATGGACGACGGCCTCTCGGGCCGCTTCATCCTGATGGGCGTGCTCACGATCATGGTCGCCGTCGTCGGCCACGTGGCTCGCCGGTCCGGGCAGCGCACGCAGGACGACGGTCACGGCCCGCGTGACTGATCCCGACACCACCTCGCCGTCTTCCGGTGCCGAAGAGGCAGGAGCGCCGTCGGCTCGGCGGATGCAGACCCTCGCCGATGCGGCCCGGGACGCAGTGCCCATCGTCGTCGGATACGTGACGCTGGGGCTGGCGGCCGGGATGCTGCTGGTCGCCGAGGGCCTGGCCTGGTGGTGGGCGCCGGTGTGGAGCCTGGTCATCTACTCCGGGACCATGCAGATGCTGCTGGTGCCACTGGCCGGTGGCGGCGAGCCACTGGCGGCCATCGCCCTGTCCACCGGTTTCGTCTCGGGTCGGCACGTCTTCTACGGGCTGGGCTTCCCCCTGGAGCGGGTGCGTGGCAGGGCGCTCACGCGCCTCTACGCCGTCCACGCGATCACCGACGAGGTCTACGCGCTGCTGGCGGCGCGCGACCGGCGGGCCATGAGCGGGCGCTACCTGGTGGGCGTGGAGGCGATCAGCCACGCCTCCTGGGTGTCGGGCACGACCGTCGGGGCGCTGGCCGGCACCGCGCTGGCCTCCGTGGTGGGTGAGCGCATCGAGCTGCTCGGTTTCGTGCTCACGTCCCTGTTCGTGGTCCTGGCCATTGAGAACTGGCGCAATCACCCCGATATCGGGGTGCTGTGCGTGGGGCTGGTGGCCGGCGGGGTCGGCCTGGCTATCGGTGGTTCGGCGGCACTGCTGACCGCGCTGGTGATCCTCGCCGTCGGCCTGGTGGGGCTGTACGCCTGGCGCGGCCGCCGCCCCGGGGCGAGCGCGCCGGAGCCCGGGCGGAGGGGCAGCTGATGCTCACCAACTCGCAGATCGCAGTCGCCGTCGTCGTCGTCACCGTCATCACCTTCGTGTGCCGGATCGTGCCCTTCGTGCTGCTGCGCGGGCGTCAGGACAGTGCGGTGCTGGCCTTCCTGTCCCGGGCGATGCCGCTGGGGGTCATGATCGTCCTGGTGGCCTACACGCTGGGTGGGGTGAGCCTGTCGCCGTCGAGCTGGCTGCCGGCCGCCGCCGGGATCGGAGCGACGGCGGGCCTGCACCTGTGGCGGCGCTCCATCGGGCTGTCACTCATCGGCGGCACCGGCGTGTACGTCTCCCTCAGCCTCCTGCTGGGCTGACCCGCCCTCCTTCTATTCGCGGCCGGTGGCCGACCATGTAGAAGACGATGAGGGCCACGTAGGTGACCACGCTCAGCCAGGCGCTGACCAACCCCAGCAGCGCGGCCAGCGAGTAGAGCCACGGCCCCATCGCGAAGCGCCGGGTCATGGAGCGCACCTCCGCCTCGGAGACCCCTGCTCGCAGGCGGCCACGGTCCCGGACGGAGGCCCGCCACAGGGCGTTGAAGAACAACCCGCCGACCACCATGACCATCCCGTAGAAGACGGCGCCCGTGCGCTCGTCGTGGCCGGACTCCAGGGACCGGGTGAGGACCGAGGTGGCGAAGGGCAGGAAGGCGACGTCGAGCAGGAGGAAGAGGTTGCAGATGAGCATCCACTGGTCGACGCTGCGCACCCGCACGAAGATGGCGTGATGGTTGAGCCAGACCTGCCCCACCAGGAGGAAGCTGAGGACGAAGCCCAGGTAGCTGGGCCACAAGGAGGCCAGGGAGTGCAGGAGGCTCCCGCCACCGTCGGGCAGCTTGATCTCCAGGCTCAGCAGGGTGATCGCGATGGCGATGACCCCGTCGCTGAAGGCCTCCAGGCGTCCGGGTGAGATCGGCGCCGACTCCTCCTCCCCTTGTGCGCCGCCGGCCCCAGCGGCCGCTCGCTCCTTGGGAGCCGCGTCAGTAACCGGGTCTGAGGCCACGACATCCACGTGCGCACAGCCACAGGAGTCAGTGCGGACGCCCTCGGCGAGGTCAGCGGCAGAACCATCGGCCGAGTCATGGTGGCGATGGGCAGTCATGCCTTCTCCTTCCCTCCGCGATCAGGAGCGATGTGGAACCCGATCGTCATCTCCGGCCCTGCTCCGGGAGCCGGTTCACCCCGGCACATGTCCATATCGGTGACAAAGAGGATATCCAGGCGCTCATAACGTCACCTGAACCGCGGAATCATTGCGCCGCCGGGGACATTCCTGTACCGGCGGGGGCATTCGACGCCGTCGGGGACCGAATTCCTGTCCCCCAACGCGCGTCTTGTCCCCGGCCGGGACGACACGCACCCAGCCGCGTCGAATGTCCCCGGCCGTTCGAGGACGCCCCCACCAGGAGACACCCCGCGCCGCCGGGGACATTCCGGCACCGACGGGGACACTCCAGTACCGACGGGGACACTCCAGTACCGGCGGGGACCGAATTCCTGTCCCCCAACGCGCATCTTGTCCCCGCCCGAGACGACACGCCCCCAGCCGCGCAGAATGTCCCCGGCGGGCGCCCCAGAGGCGGTGCAGGACGACGTGGGCGGTACTGGGCGGCCCCGTCGCCGGTACGGGGCGCCGACCAGTAGGCTGCGGGCGTGCCTGTTGACGTCAATCGCCCCGGCCCCTGGACCCACCGTAACCTCACCGCCCGCGGCACTCGTTTCCATGTCGCGCTGGCGGGCCCCGAGGCTCCAGCCGGAGCCGGCCCCCTCACCCTCCTGGTGCACGGCTTCCCCGAGTGCTGGTGGACCTGGCGTCACGTCATCCCCGCCCTGGCGCAGGCCGGGCACCGCGTGGCAGCGCTCGACCTGCGCGGCTTCGGAGGCTCGGACCGGCCGCCGTCGGGCTACGACCTGGTGACACTCACCCAGGACCTGGCCGCCGTGGTCCGCTCCCTGGGGCACGAGCGGGCCGTGGTCATCGGCGCGGGGCTCGGCGGCCAGGTCGCCTGGGCGCTGCCGAGCCTGGCCCCGGACCTGACGACGGCGGTCGTCCCGGTCGGCGCCCCCCACCCGCTCGCGCTGCGCTCGCTGTGGGCCCGGGCGCTGTCGGGACCGGCGCTGCAGTACGTGAGCCTGCGGATCCCGGGCCTGGCCGAGCGCCGCCTGCGCAGCCGCAGCGCCCTGGAGGGCCTGCTACGTTCCTGGGCCGGGCCGCACACGCGCGAGGCACTGGCCGAGGAGGCCCCCTACTACGCCGAGCTCCTGTCCCGACCCGGCGCCGCCCGCAGCGCCCTCGAGCCGCTGCGCAACCTCGTGCTGTCCCGGGCGGAGACGGCGGCCCTGGACAAACCGGTGACGGTGCCCGTCCTGTCGGTGCAGGGCGAGCTCGACCCGGTCCAGCCCGCCCAGGCCTACGCGCGCGACACCCACCACGTGGCCGGCGACCTGCGTCAGGTGACGATCCACCGCTCCGGCCACTTCCCCCAGGAGGAGACCCCGGCCGGGTTCGTCCGGGCCCTGCTGCCCTTCCTGGCCGACGTCGCCCCGCCCGCCTCCACCTGAGGCCGCGAGCTGGGCACGTATCGCGCAACCCCGTTGTTCTTCGGTAGGTCTGCACAAGAAGTACCTCACTCGACGGGTGCATCACGGTCGGCCCGACGCCGCCACCCGGCTCGGCGGGTTCGGTACGACGCCGGCTCACACCGTCTCACACCGGCTGGCGCAGGTTGTCCATGAGGGAGCGCCGGTCGAGCTGGGCGGGCAGCCAGGTGGTCGCCACCGCGAGCGCCAGCGAGATCCCGCTGACGAGGGCCAGCAGTCCCACCGGGACCGAGGCGACCAGGACCGCCGTCCCGCCCCCGGAGTACAGCGCGGCATAGACGGCGCTAAAGGCAGTGGCCGCCAGCCCGAAGATGATGCCGGTGACGGCGTAGATGACGCCCTCCAGCGCGGTGGAGGCCAGAACCGTACGGGTGCGCGCCCCGATGACCCCCAACAGCGCGCCCTCCTGACGCCGGGCCCGCCCCACCATGGCGATATTGGCGATCCCGCCGACACCGGAAATGAAGAAGGTTGGAACCCCGACCGAAAGGAACCCGCTGACCGAGCCCTGCGCGCCGGTCGCCTGGCCGGCCCCGACGGCAGCGTAGACGGTGCCGGTCAGGGCCACGGCGATGGCGAAGGGGACGATCGTCGTCATCGACAGGCAGGCGCGGTGGCGGGCGTTGGCGCGGGCGGCGAACCAGGCGGGGCTTCGGCCCGGGATGAGGGCGGTCCACCAGGTCAGCAGTGGCCGCAGCGTCCAGTTCGGCACGCTCAGGGCGGCGATCGCGGCGAGGAGCCCCATGGAGGCGCCGGCCATCGCACGTTCCCCCGGGTCGTTGAGGTTCATACCGGACGCGGCCATCTCCGCCCTCTCCGCGTCACTCATGGGTAGAGAGCTCTCGAAGGGGGTCATGACCAGCCCCAGGAGCATGATGCCGACGACCACCCACTGCCACCACCGGGTCCGGGTCTGCGGGGCCGTGGCCTCCCGCAGCGCCTGCATCTCGGGGATCGACGCCGCCCGTCGGGCCGGCCCCATCGCGCCCAGGACGCAGAACAGCATCGTCACGGCGATGGTCAACGGCACCCCGAAGCCCGGCATGATGATGGGCAGATTCTGGGGAAACACATCGAACTCCCGCCAGGTGAGCAGGTAGAGGCGGACCAGCGGCAGGCTGGCCACCGCCCCGATGGCGCCTCCGAGCAGCCCGATCACCCCGACCTGCGCCAGGATGATGCGGCGGATGCGGCTGCCGGGGATGCCCAGGACCTTCCACAGCGCGTGCGAGCGCTGCTGGGCCGAGACGGTCAGGCCCAGCGTTGTGGACAGGATGACGGCGGTGGCCAGCCCCGCGTAGGACACGAGGCTGGAGCCGATGATGTGGGCGGCGTTGATGAGCTCGGCCGAGCCCTGGGCCTGGGCCCAGCTCAGGGCGCTGTACCAGGCGGTGATGATGACGCCGATGATGGCTCCGCCGACGGTGGCGACGAGCAGCGACCACAGCCACTGGCGGGCGTGGTGGCGCAGGTCGTTCCAGATGAGTGTGACCATGTTCTTCTACTCCTGTCCCGGTCAGGCGGCGCGCGCGGCTCGCGCCGAGTGGACGAGCTCGGCGATCTGGCGGGCATCACGGCAGTCGGTCCACTGCACCAGGTGCCCCTGGCTCATGACGGCGACCGCGTCTGCTCTGGCGGCGGCCTCGACGTCGTGGGTCACCATGACCACGGTGGTGCCCTGCTCGGTGAGCCGGCGCAGCCAGTCCAGGACGAGGGCGGCGGAGTCCAGGTCGAGGGCGCCGGTGGGCTCGTCGGCGAAGACGATCCGGGGGCGGCTGGCCATGACGCGGGCGATGGCCACGCGCTGGCGCTCCCCTCCGGAGAGCTGGTGGGGCTTGAGGCCGGCGCGGTGAGCGAGCCCGACGGCGTCGAGGGCCTCCTGGGTCTGGGCGCCGCTGAGGGGACGCCCGGCCAGGCGCGAGGGCATGGAGACGTTGTCGGCGGCGCTTAGGGAGGCGATGAGGTTGTACTCCTGGAAGACGAAGCCGACGTGGCGGGCGCGGAACCGGGCCCGCTCGGCGGCCCGCATCCCGGAGGTGAGGGCGCCGAGCATGGTCACCTGTCCGCTGGTGGGCTCATCGAGGCCGGCCATGCAGTGCAGTAGCGTGGACTTGCCCGACCCGGAGGCCCCGACGACGGCGGTGAAGCTGCCCTCGGGCAGGTCGGCGTCGACATGGTCCAGGGCGGTGACGCGGGCGTCCTGGCGTCCGGGGACCTCGTAGACGCGGGTCAGGCCGCGCAGCCGGATGGCGACCGGCGACGTCGGGCCCGGCCCTGCAGGCGGAGTGGTCGGCGGCAGGGATGAGGCGGGGGCGGCGGTCGGGTCGGAGGGGGCCAGGGGCGAGTGAGCGGTCATGACTCCAGCCTGACGGCGCCGTCTCTCCCAGCCCATCCGGCCATCTGGCGAATCGGAGGTGGGGCTGGCCCGACACCGGTCCCGGACACCTCCACCTGACGTCCCCGAGAAGCGGATTCTTCGCGTATCCCTGCAGAAACGGTAGGACGACGCAGCATCCGCCCGGATCGGCGTCAGCTCGGCGTCGGCCTAGCGCCGGCCTGCACGGGCTCGGCCCTCAGACCCCCACCTGCGGGCACAGCCCGGCCTCGAGCAGCGCGCACTCCCCACAGCGGGGCGAGCGGGCCGAGCACACCCGGCGCCCGTGCTCGATGAGCCGGTGGCAGCCGTCGGTCCAGCGCCACGGCTCCCACAGGGCCGCGATGTCCTTCTCCACGCGCAGCGGGTCCTTCGACGTCGTCCACCCCAGGCGGCGCGAGAGCCTGCCCACGTGGGTGTCCACGGTGATGGCGGGCTGCCCGAAGGCGTTGCCGAGCACGACATTGGCGGTCTTGCGCCCCACTCCCGGCAGGGCCACGAGCTCCTCTCGGCTGCCCGGCACTCGCCCCTCGAAGCGCTCGGTGAGGGCCTGACCGATGCCGAGCAGGTGGCCGGCCTTGGCGCGCTGGAAGCCGAGCGGCCGCAGGATCGCCTCCAGGTCCTCGCGCCGGGCGGCCCCCAGGGCGGCGGGGTCGGGGTAGCGCTCGAAGAGCTCGGGGGTGACGGTGTTGACGCGCGCGTCAGTGGTCTGGGCCGACAGGACGGTGGCCACGAGCAGCTGGAAGGGGCCGTCGTGGTCCAGGGCGCAGGCGGCGTCGGGGTAGAGGGTCATGAGCTCGTCGTCGACGGCGCCCGCACGCCGGGCCGGCTCGGTCGTCAGCGCCGTCTCGGCAACCCCGGGCGCAGCCCCGACCGCCCCCACCATCTCGGCCTCAGCAGTCTCGCTACTCGCTGCCCTGCGCACTGTGTCCTCTCTCCGCGATCTCGCCGGCGGCGCCACCAGCACCATCAGCGCCACCAGCACCACCGGGGCACTCCTCCGAGCCTCGGCCCGCCTCAGAGCGGGCTTTCCGCTGTAGACCGCCATTGCAGTCGATCCCGCCGCCTGCCCGCAACCTCACCGATGGGACCGTGTCGCACGACGCACCCGATGTTGCTCACTTCCCTTTGACCTGCAACACACGGGGGCTACAATGCTCGACGGCGTGCCACAGGTCACAAGCCGTGGCAGGATAGACCCGAGGGCTCCCGCATGCGGGATGCCAGCCCCCTAACCACCAGGAGGATCTCCGTGGAAGACAGCATTATCTCCAGGATCCCGCTCTTCGAGGGCCTGAGCCCGGAGGAGCAGGAGGAACTGCGCGCCATGATGACGCAGACGACTCTGCGCCGTGGCGAGACCCTCTTCAACGAGGGCGACTCAGGCGACCGCCTCTACATTCTCCTCTCCGGGAAGGTGAAGCTCGGCCACGCCAGCGCCGACGGCCGCGAGAACCTGCTCGCGGTGCTCGGCCCCGGCGAGATCGTCGGCGAACTGACCCTGTTCGACCCGGGCCCGCGCTCCACCACCGCCACCGCCGTGGCCCCCACCGAGCTCCTGACGCTGGACCACAACCAGCTCATGACCTTCGTGGAGTCCCACCCGCAGCTGGCCAAGGACATGCTGCGCGCCCTGGCCCAGCGCCTGCGCCGCACGAACACCGCGCTGGCGGACCTCGTCTTCTCCGACGTGCCCGGCCGCGTGGCCAAGGCCCTGCTGGACCTGGCCGACCGCTTCGGCTCACCCACCGACGACGGCGTCCACGTCCCCCACGACCTCACCCAGGAGGAGCTCGCCCAGCTGGTGGGCGCCTCGCGTGAGACGGTCAACAAGTCGCTGGCCGAGTTCGTCTCCCGCGGCTGGATCCGCCTGGAGGGCCGGGCCGTCACGCTGCTCGACGTCGACCGCCTGCGCCGTCGCGCCCGCTGAGGTCCCGTCTCGGGTCGCGAGCCCTCAGCGCAGCGCACCGGAGAAGCCGCCGGGCGCTGACACCCGCATCAACCGCAGAGACGACGCCGCGCCTGCAGCCGGAAGGTACCGGACCGCAGGCGCGGCGTCGTGCGCACCGGCCTCGCCGGGCGGCCCGTCAGGACCGGGGGCGCTTGAGGTAGGCGATGAGGTTGTCCGTGCCGGAGGGGCCGGGCACGACCTGGACGAGCTCCCAGCCGTCAGCACCCCACTGGTCGAGGATCTGCTTGGTGGCGTGAGTGATGAGGGGGACGGTGACGTACTCCCAGGTGGTCGGCGCAGAGGATACGGGCTCAGATGATGCAGTCATGGGCCTCAGCCTAGAGCCCACCGCCAGGCGCCGGAAGCCGGCAACGCGGGGAAGGCCCTCAGGAGGCGCAGCGCACCCGGGCCAGGATGCGAGGGGCACGGCGGGCGTGGATCTCGGCGACGAGCTCGTCATCCTCACGCTCGAGCCACAGGCCCCAGTCGTCGACCTCGGGGAAGCGCCGCAGCAGGGCGCGCCTCTCCCGCTCGGTCAGCCCGCCCCAGACGCCGAAGCTGGACTCGGAGTTGAGCGCCTCGGCCAGGCACTCCATACGAACCGGACACGCGAAGCACAGGGATCGTGCGTCGCGCTGCTCAGCGCCCTTGCCGAAGAGCTGGTCAGGCTCGACGGTGGCGCAGGCCGCTTGGGCCGCCCAGGTCTGGTCGTCTTGAATCATGCTCACTCCCGATCCATTCAACGGCCGACGCCGTTGTCGGTCACGTCACAGTCGTTACCGTATGGCAATCGAGTGTCTCTCACCAAATCCTCCCCTCGAGACCTGGGCAATCCGATCGGCGCAGATCCCCGACAGTGCGCCGAAGATCAGTACCGACGAGGAGAGTTCTCTGATAGCGAGCCGATTGCCGGACATCGAGCCCGCTGCGCCCCGAGCCTTTCCCACGGCTGAGGATTCCGGTTCTCACGGACGACAGCCCACCTCCGAACCACACCTCTCCTCAAAAGATCGTGACGTCACCGTGACTCCTACCTGGTGAATTACTAAGAATTATCTGTGTGCCGGAGCCGTCTCGCTATGTGATCGAGCCGCCCCGTCGTCGGGCGCCCGCCACGCCGTCGAGTCGCCCCCAGTCCCGCCGAACAGAGGGCGCAGAGCCGGTCTCCAAGGGTCTTCCCAGCCCGAAGAGGGTCTACGCCACTGCATCCTCCAAGCGATTCCACGTAGGCTGACGCCATGGCGAAATCCTCTGCGCGCGGGCGCTCCCTGACACCACCCCAGGTCGTCTCGATGCTCGTGGTCTTCCTGACTCTCTCGTGCGTCGGCGGGGTCTTGTCCGCGGGCTTCGCCGCCCCCTTCGTGGGCGCCACGGCAGCGCTGACCAAGGCATCCGCCGAGCTCTTCGAGGAGCTCCCCAGCGACTTCAACGTTCAGCCGCCCAGCCAGATCTCCACCCTCCTGGCCTCCGATGGCTCCGAGATCACCAAGTTCTACGCGGAGAACCGCATCGTGGTGCCCCTGAGCTCGATCTCGGTCAACATGCAGAACGCGATCGTCGCCGTCGAGGACCAGCGCTTCTACCAGCACCAGGGCGTTGACCCCACCGGCATGGTGCGGGCCCTGGTGTCCAACAACGCCGGCGGCTCGCGTCAGGGCGCCTCCACGCTGACCCAGCAGTACGTGCGCAACACCCTCATCGAGACCGGTCTGAAGAACGACGACCACAAGCTCATCCGGGACGCCACGGAGAGCACCGTGGCCCGCAAGCTGCGAGAGATGAAGTTCGCCCTCAGCCTGGAGCAGAAGTACTCCAAGCAGCAGATCCTCGAGGGCTACCTCAACATCGCCGCCTTCAGCCCCTCCACCTACGGGGTCGAGGCCTCCTCGCTGCACTACTTCAATAAGCACGCCAAGGATCTGACGGTGGCCGAGGCCGCCCTGCTGGCCGGAACCACCAACGCACCCAGCGCCTACGACCCCAAGTCCCAGCCGGAACTGGCCAAGAATCGTCGGGACTGGGTGCTGGCCAAGATGCTGGAAGAGAAGTTCATTACCAAGCAGCAGTACGACGAGGCGGTCAACTCCGAGATCAAGCTCGACATTCAGGACTCGCCCGCGGGCTGTGGGGCCGCAGGCAGCTACGCCTACTTCTGCACCTATGTGGTCAATGAGATTCTCGGCTCGGAGAACTTCGGACCCAATGTCGCCGCCCGCCGTCAGCTCCTGACGCGCGGTGGCCTGAAGATCACCACCACCTTGAACCTCGAGCGTCAGAGTGCCGCCGACTCCGTCATTCAGGCCAGAACTCCGATCGGGGGCTCCGACGGAGCCAACTCCACCATCGTCTCGATCGAGCCCGGCACTGGACGAATCCAGGCGCTGGCTCAGAACACCAACTACGAGGACTCCCAGCTCGTCTTCGCAGCGGACGCCAAGCACGGTGGAATCGAGCTCCCCGATGGAAACGTCGGCTTCCAGCCGGGGTCGACCTTCAAGGCGATCATCCTGGCCGAGTGGCTCAAAACCGGCCACACGCCCTACCAGATGCTGAACGCGTCCGCGCCGAAGAACTACGGGCCCAATACGTTCACAGTTTCCTGCGATCCCGACCGTGCGGCCGGTCCCTGGCCCGTCAACAACGTCGCCGGAACCAACGCCGGCATGATGACCGTCAGAGAAGCCACGAAGCAGTCCATCAACACGGGCTTCACCGAGATGCTCAGGGACCTCGATGTCTGTGAGGTCACGAAGCTCGCCGCCTCCATGGGCATCACCAAGGCGGACGGGAGCCCGCTGGATCCTGACCCCTCCATCGCCCTGGGAAGCACTCCCGTCCCACCGCTCAGCATGGCCAACGCCTACGCGACCTTCGCCTCCGGCGGCAAGTACTGCAAGCCCATCGCCATCGACCAGATCCTGGATGCCAGCGGCACCTCGATGGCCGTACCCGGCGCTGACTGCACCCAGGCCATGGACCAGGGTGCCGCGGACGAGACCGCAAAAACGCTCCGGGCCACATCCGAACCAGGAGGTACCGCTAAGGACGCCGTCTTCGGTCGACCGATCGCGGGCAAGACCGGAACCACGGATGAGGCTGAGAACACCTGGTTCGTGGGATTCACCCCGCAGCTGTCCACCGCGGTCTGGATCGGTGACGCCACGGAGAGCGGCAGGAGCCTTGTAGGCAGGACGATCGGAGGGGTGTACTTCCCGAAGATTTACGGTAGTGACCTGGCCGTGCCGATGTGGCGCGACTACATGTCCCAGGCCGTGGCGAACGATCCTGCCCTGCCCATTCCCTCCCACGGGTGAGCGACTCTCCCCGCGAGAACGACAACTGCACAGAACAGGACCCGACTCCCCATGACGCCCTGCCCTGCCGGCCGCGCCGCCCTGTCCGTCATCGGCACCACCGCTGCCCTGGGGGCGGCCACGCTGGCCTACAGCCTCATTGAGGCCAGGTGCCCCGTGCTGCGGCGCATCGACGTGCCGGTGCTCGCCGCCGACGAGGAGCCCCTCACGGTGCTGCACCTGGCCGACCTTCACCTGACGGGCCGCACCGAGGCGCGGGTCGCCTGGGTGCGCCGGTTGGCGCAGCTGCAGCCCGACGTCGTCGTCAACACCGGCGACAACCTCTCCCTGGCATCCGGGCTGGAGCCGCTGCGGCGGGCACTCGAGCCGCTGACGGGTCTGCCCGGGGCCTTCGTCATGGGCGACCATGACTACCGCTCCACCGTCTTCCGCCTGCCGACGCGCTACCTGCACCGGGACCCGCGCAAGGCCTCCAGTCGCGTGCGCGACGAGGACATCGAGGCCCTGCCCTGGGAGGAGGTCCGTGACCTGCAGGCCGCAGGCGGCTGGGTGGACCTGACCAACCGGCGCGGCTCGCTGAGCGTGCGCGGGCGGCGCATCGAGCTGGTCGGCGTCGATGACCCGCACGCCAACCGCGATGTCCTGCCCGTCCCCGAGGCCGCCGGCTCAGCGGAGTCGGCCACCTCCCTGCCGGCGATCCGTGACCATGAGGGCCGGGTTCTGCGGCTGGGGCTCACGCACGCCCCCTACCGGCGGGTCCTGGAGGCGATGTCGGCCGACGACGTCGACCTGGTCCTGGCCGGGCACACCCACGGCGGACAGCTGTGCGTGCCCGGGGTGGGGGCACTGGTGACCAACTGCGACCTGGACCGGGGGCGCGCCTCGGGCCTGTCGCAGTGGCCGGGCCGGCTCGGGGACCCGCGGGCCGCCGACCACATGTACCTGCACGTCTCCGCCGGACTCGGCACGAGCCCCTACACGCCCGTGCGCCTGGCCTGCCGGCCCGAGGCCACGCTGCTGCGCCTGCTGCCGGCCTGAGGCGCCGCGCCCTGCCAGCACTCCCCCACCAGCGCCCTTCCCACGCAGCACTCCCACGCAACACTTCGACCCGTGCCCCGCTAACACTTCGACCGAAACTTCATAGAAGACACGGAGCCGTGTCGTTTTTGAAGATTCTGTCGAAGTGTGTGGGGGTCGCGGGGTGCGCGCAGTAGGACGGGGCAGGCAGAGCGCTCAGGTACGCCGGCGCCTGGGTGCGGCAGTCAGCGGCGCCAGCGGGCGAAGCCGCCCTCGGAGTTGATGACCTGCCCGGTGATCCAGCGGGCCTCGTCGGTGAGCAGCCAGGTGATGAGGCGGGCGGCGTCGTCGGGCTCGCCCCAGCGCCCCTGGGGGAACATGACGGCAGTCGCCTCACGGTCCGCCTCGGTGACGTAGCCGGTGTCGACGGGGCCGGGGTTGACCGTGTTGACGGTGATGCCGGCGTCGATGAGCTCTTCGGAGATCGTCGGGGTGAGACCGGCGATGGCGGCCTTGGCGGCGGCGTAGGCGATCTCCCCGGGCAGTGGGCCCAGACCCTGGCCCGAGGTGAGGAAGACGATGGCGCCGCGTCGGCGCGCGGAACCGGACGGAGCGGGCGAGGCGAAGCCCTCCTGGGCGGCGAAGGCCTGCGCCAGGAGGATGGAGGCGCGGGCGTCGACGGCCCAGTGGGCGTCCAGCACGGTCTCGGTCATCTCGCTGAGCGACCCGTCGGGGCTGCTCATGGCCTGGTTGCACACGAGGGCGTCGAGGTGGCCTGCGGCGGCTGCGGCCTGCTCGACGACGCGGGCCGGCTCCCCGGAGGCGGCCAGGTCGGCGGGGATGTCGACGAGCCGGGCCGGGCCGACCAGGTGGCTGCGGATGGAGGCCATGACGGCGTCGATGTCATCGGCGCCCCAGGACTGGGAGACGTCGTGCGGGCGGTAGTGGTGGGCGACGATGCTCGCCCCGTAGTCGGCGGCGCGGCAGGCGATGGCGTGGCCGATGCCGATGCGGCGGCTGACTCCCGTCACCAGGACGGTGCGCCCCGCCAAGGGCAGGGGGTCGCGGCCGACGGGGCCGATAGGACCGGCGGCGGCGCAGGGACCAGTGGGGCCGCCCGGAGCGGTGGAGACGTGTCCGTGGTGAGCGTCGGTGGTCATAGGGCCAAGCGTAAAGAGGTCTGCCACACATGTACGGGGACTTTTTCTTCCGGCCGGGGACATTCCACGCGGGCGGGTGCGTTCGCCTCCGGGCGGGGACAGTCCGCGCGTACAGGGACGGGATTCCAGTCCCCCGACGCGCGAGATGTCCCCGGCCGCGACGGATTGTCCCCGACGGCGTCGATTGTCCCCGCCCATTCAAAGGGGGAATCGAGGGGGAAGGGGAAAGAGAAGAGGACAGAGGGGAGACGCAGACGGGTCGGCGCCTCAGTCCTCGAGGTCCGCGAGCTCGCGGGCGAAGGCCGCGTGGTTGACTTGCGAGGACAGGACGAAGCGGATGAGCCCCAGGCGTCCGACGGCGCCGGGATCGGTGTGGGAGAGGCGCTCGACGGCGCGGGCCCGGGCCACGGCGATCTCGGCGACCCGGGTGATCGGCCAGCCGTAGACGCCGGCGGAGACGGCCGGCAGCGCGATGCCGGTGCAGCCGAGCTGGATGGCGAGCGCCAGGGAGCTGTCGAAGCAGGCGCGCAGCAGGGCGGGGTCGTCCTCGCCGGCATGGAGGTTGGGGCCCACGGTGTGGATGACCCAGGCGGCGGGCAGGTCGAAACCGGGGGTGGCCACGGCACGGCCGACCGGCAGTCCGTCGGGCAGCTCGGTGTCGCGCACCTTCTGGCAGGCATCGAGCAGGCCGGGGCCTGCGGCGCGGTGGATGGCGCCGTCGACGCCCCCTCCGCCCAGGAGGGTGCTGTTGGCGGCGTTGACGATGGCGTCGACCTTCTCGGTGGTGATATCGCCGACGACGGCCTCAATGCGCATGGGAGCTCCTTGTCTGCGACGGGTGCTCGGGGGTGTCCTCACGTCTTGTCAGTCCTTGCGCCTTTCGGGCGGAATGGGGCCCGATGACGAGGGCACCGGCCGCTCAGGGCGCTCCTGGGCACGGACCAGCAGGTGGACCCGCCGTGAGCAGCCTGGCACGGTGGGCACCTCGAACCAACCGGGTTCCCACAGGGAGCGAACACCGACGTGACGGAGGACTCAGCCGATCCGATTTCCTCCCCACGGTGGGTGGAGGCTATGCTGTCGCCTGCTGCACACGGGGTGTGGCGCAGTTTGGTAGCGCGCTTCGTTCGGGACGAAGAGGTCGTGGGTTCAAATCCCGCCACCCCGACGATGAGAAGACCCATGAGCTTGCTCATGAGGTCTTCGAAGAGGAGG
>ERZ772932.490-NODE-490-length-21789-cov-17.531195_pt1 | contig 21789 bp, 19 predicted proteins | sample MGYA00511684_ERZ772932 | MGnify/ENA primary metagenome ERZ772932 (study PRJEB29015, sample SAMEA2738078) | human oral metagenome | biome: human oral; feature: human-associated habitat; material: saliva | place: China | collected 2210 ...
CACCTCGCGGTTCCACACGCGCAGGACCTGGTCGCCGTCGGGAAGCTTGGCCAGCGCCCGCACGGCTTCCTTGACGATCTTCGCCCACGCCGGCAGGCCCTTGATGCGGGCCACGGCCTCGTCCTCGCTGCCGCGCGCGTTCACGCCGGGCACCAGATCGCCCAACGTCACCGAGACGACACCCGTCTCACCCAGGGAGGGGAGCACCTGCTCGATATAACGCAGGAACAGGCGCGAGGGACCCACGAGGAGGACGCCCGAACGCTCGAGGCGCTCGCGGTGGGCGTAGAGGAGGTAGGCGATGCGGTGCAGCGCGACCGCCGTCTTACCTGTACCGGGACCGCCCTGGACCACCATGAGGCCCTTATCGGACGCGCGAATGATACGGTCCTGCTCGGATTGAATGGTGGCGACGATGTCGCCCATACGGCCGTCGCGTGCCTCGCTCAGCGCATGCATGAGTGCACCCTCGCCCTGGAGCTCCAGGCCTGACGCGTTCGATGCGTCCAGCAGCTCGTCCTCCAAGCCGGTCACTCGACGCTCGCGCGTCGAAATATGGCGGCGGCGAACGACGCCGTCCGGCTCAGCCGATGTGGCCTGGTAGAAGGGACGCGCGGCGGGCGCACGCCAGTCCACGAGGAGAGGAGTGCCGTCCTCGTGAGACAGCGACAGGCGACCCACGTGACGTACCGACCGATCCACCATGTCGAGGCGACCGAATACGAGGCGTTCCTCCACGCCTTCGAGGCGAGCAGCCATCTCGCCCAGGTGAGCAGACAGGGCCTCACGCTCGGTCCATGCCTGAGCGTTGCCGACGCCGTGGGTGGAGTGGACGCGGCCCTGGCGCTCGCGGTACGAGGCCCGCAGCGCGTCCAGGCGCTCGTAGGCACGGTCGACGAAATCCTGTTCGGGCAACGGAAGGTCGGTCGACGACTCGTCATGAGTGCTCGTGGCCATGGCTCCTCCTCGTTTCTGTGGCCCTCTATTGTCCCCTACTTTTGCCTTCGGCGCCTCCACTGTCCGACACGTGTGCGTGACTTCGCCCCAAGCTCAAAAATGATTCCCGCGTGACGTGGCGGGTGCGGCACGGGTACGTTAGACACGAGGTAGAAGAATGAGTATGAGGAGGAGACGTGAGTATTAACGCCACTGACCTGTATGCCGACGGTCCCGCCGCCGGTGCGAAGGCGAAGATTCTCCTCATCCATTTCGACGGCGCGATTGACGCCGGAGCGGCGGGGCGCATGGCGATCCGCCAGCTGCTGCGTTCCCTGCATAACGAGCGCGTCGCCACGTTCGATGCCGACACGCTCATGGACTACCGCTCGCATCGGCCCATCGTCACCGTGGATAACTGGGTGTCCTCCCCGGACATGGTGATGCCGCAAACCGTCCTCGACCTCGTTGAAGACGATATGGGCAATCCGATCCTGGTTCTGCATGGCGCCGAGCCGGATGCCCACTGGGAGTCTTTCACCGCCGCCATCCGTGATATCTGCGAACGCGCGGGCGTGGAAATTACCTTCTCGCTGCATGGCGTTCCCTCCGGTGTGCCGCACACGCGTCCCACACCCGTGCACGTCCAGGCGACGGATGAGTCGCTCCTGCCATCGGGGTCCAACGCGATCTCGAATCACATGCAGTTTCCTTCGCCGCTGTCGACCTTCATGCAGATCCGCATGGGACAGCAGGGGATCGGTGGGCTCGCGCTGCTCGGGGCGGTGCCGTATTACATGGCGGACACCGGTTACCCGGCCGCGTCCTCGGCCCTCTTGACCTCGTTCGCCAAGTTCGCGGACCTGTCGCTGCCTGTCGGCGACCTCGAACAGGGTGCCGCTCAGGATCAGGAAAGCATCGAGAAGCTCGTCGAGGGGAACCCGGAGATCTCACATACCGTGTCCGCCCTCGAAGAGCACTTCGATGCGTGGACCGGTGGTGCGGGGGCGATCCCGCTGCCGGGCATGGGACAGCCCCCCGCGACCAGCACCGAGGAGAAGACCTCGAAGGATATCGGTGACGTCATCGAGGCCTACCTCGCGCAGGTCTCGCGCGCTCAGGACGAAGAAATCGCGTCCGTCCAGCGTGCGCCGCGCACCGAAGAGGACGAGGAACCCTCTAAGCCCGACACCCTCGAGGACGTTCTCGCTCGCGTCGAGGCGCGCCGTAGGGGAGAGGGCCCCGGTCCTTCCTCGCCGCGCCACCGCGCCTAAGGCAGCGGCGTCCGCGGCGGGGCCGAGCCCGTGCCTGAGGGCAGTGCCTCCGCCTGCGCGCCACGGCCTCGTCACTCGGCCCGGGGATACCCCGCCTGCGCGTCCGTGAGCGCGGGAGTCCCAGCCACCCACCGCTCCAGGTCCCGAGGCCGCGTGATGCGCGCAGGAAGCGCCAGCGTGCGCAGAGCGCGATCAATGCGGTCAACGTCGACGACGTCTGTGGCGCTCGCCAGGGCGACGACGTTGCCGCGACGTCCACTCCGTCCGACCTTCGGGTCCTGGATAGACGCCACGAAGGGGAAGGCTTCTTGCAGCGCCGCGATGTCCTGGCGTGCGTTCGCCGGTCCACCGTGTGCGCAGTTCACCAGGTAGACGCCCCGCGCGGTGAGTGCCGCGCGTGCCCGCTGCGCGCACTCAACCGTGCGCAGGTGATCGGGCGTGACCCCCGACGCGAACGCATCGCGCACGACGACGTCGAACGAATCCTCGCGCGTCTGATCAAGGACTGCACGCCCGTCACCAACGCGGATCTTGACCTGCGGGGCCTTGGGGATCGGAAAGTGCTCACGGACCTGTTCGGCAAGCAGACGATCAACCTCGACGGCGACGTGTCGGGACTGCGGGTGCGACGCCGACCAAGCGCACGCGAGCGCGCACGCCGCGCCACCCACATGAAGCGCACGGAAGCGCTCCTGGGCCCCCCAGAGTGAGGACACGACGGCGTCCATGTGCTGCATGTACTCGAACTCCAGGTAGGTGGGATCCGAGGTGTCGACCGCCGACGATTCCACGTCCCCCAGGAACAGCGTCGCGCGCGGACCATCCCACCGGATACGCGCCGAGCCGAAATCCGTGTCGAAGGAGATGTCGCGTGACGAAGATGAGCGTGCCATGGTGGACACTGTAATCACGCAGAACGCCCACAGGCATAGGAGGTGACATGTCAAACGCTCCCAGGGACGCGCGCGCGAAGCGCGACTGGGGATCGGACGATAGCGCCACCCCGATCCTCCACGTCGACATGGACTCCTTTTTCGCCCAGGTCGAGATGCGCGAGGATCCGAGCCTCGTTGGCCGGCCTATCATCGTGGGCGGCACGTCCGGACGCGGAGTCGTCACCTCCGCCACCTACGAGGCCCGTGCCCTGGGCGTGCGCGCCGGCATGCCCACCTCGCGCGCCCGCGCCCTGTGCCCCCATGCAGCTTTTGTCCCCGGCAGCCACGCCCTGTATCGGCGCTATTCCCAGGAGGTCATGGGGATCCTCGCGACGATCACTCCCGCGCTGGAGCAGGTCTCCATCGACGAGGCCTTCCTCGACGTGTCCGGGGCGAGGCGGCGCCTCGGATCGCCCCTCGAGATCGCGACCCTCATCCGTACGCGCATCCGCGACAGCGTTGGCCTTCCCGCCTCCGTCGGCATCGCCTCGACCAAGTCGGTTGCGAAGATCGCCTCCTCGCACGCAAAACCCGATGGCCTGCTGCTCATCCCGCACGAGGCCACGGTCGAGTTCCTCCATGGTCTCCCCGTGGGGGCCCTGTGGGGAGTGGGTGGACGTACCGGAGCGGTTCTCGACCGCGAAGGAATCGATACGATCGGCGACCTCGCCCACGCGTCCCTTGCGCGCCTGACGAAGCTCCTCGGGGTCGCCTCCGCCCACCACCTGCACGACCTCGCGTGGGGCATCGATCCGCGCCCGGTGGCCCCCGCGCGCGCCGAAAAATCTGTCGGCATGGAACGCACCTTCGAGGAGGACGTGCGCTCGCGGGCGCAGATTGAGGAATTCATCCTGGCGGCCTCCCACGATTGCGCACGTCGACTGCGCGCGGGTGGGGTCGTCGGATGGACGATCGGGATCAAGATGCGCGGCGCCGACTTTCATACGATCACGCGCAGCGTGAGCCTCGTGGCTCCCACGGACACGGGGCGAGACATCGCGAGGGCCGCGCGTGAGCTCTTTGCGCGCGAGGACATGCCGATCGGTGGGGTGCGCCTGTTTGGTGTGCGTGTCGAGGGTCTGCAGTCGCGCTCCGGAGGAGTGGCCGTCACACTGGACCGTGATGAGCGCCCGGCCGCTTCGGAACGGGCGATGGACCAGATTCGCACGAAGTTTGGCGTGGGCGCACTCGCTCCCGCCACCCTGCTCGGTAAGAAGACACCCGAGAGGAGGTCCTTCGGTGCGGATGATCGGCAGGCTTCTTCCGCTGAGGCTTCCTCCGACCGACGAGGCATGGGCGCGGACGGGCCGGGGGTGGCCGGCGGCGAGCCGCAGCAGGGGACCCTCCTGTAAGGCCAGTTAGTATCCGACATCGTGGACGCGCTAAGCTGTCGATAACACCCATGTGAAAGGGGCATCCAATGGCTCTCACCGAGTATGAGAAGAAGATCCTTGAGCAGATGGAAGCATCTCTGCGCGAGGAGGACCCGGCGTTGGCCTCGCAGATGTCTGCCCCCGTCTCTGACGAACCTGAATCCGAGGCGCCTGCGGCACCTCGTGGTCCTCGGCGTATTGCGCTGGGCCTGACGGGTGCCGTCCTGGGCATGATCGTTCTCGTCTCTGCTGTCTCTCTGGGCTACTCCGTGGCGTCGATCCTCCTGGGGGTTGCCGGTTTTGCTCTGACCGTCGCCGGTGTGCTGTATGCGCTCTCGCGACCCGGGGGCAAGGGGAACGGTGCCGATGAGCCTGCCTCCGACAAGAAGAACGAGGGCGGTGGCTGGGAGTCCTTTATTCAGGATCAGGAACGACGTTGGGATAATCGCAAGGGCGACGACTGACGTCGTACGCACACAGCTGTCGAGAGTGGGGCGCGCCGGGAGACCGGGGCGCCCCACTTCGTTCTTCGTCGAATGCGATTGCGGGCTGAGATGGTCCGCTGGATCTGCCACTTGATTCCGTGCTCTGTGGTGCTGTGTGGACCGCTCGGTGTTCCTCCACCTTGCTCCCCAGGGTTCTCCATCCGACTCCCCGTGGCTGCTCCACAATGCTCCCCACCCCGCTCCCCGGGGTTCCCCACCCCGCTCCCCACTGCCCTCCCCGAGAGGGGTTGCGCTGTTCTCTAAGTGCGCCCAAGCCTCGTAAAAACGCTGCAATTGCAATGAATAGGGTCTCTTCTGGGTGATGTTGAGGTGTGTGGTGGGAGGGGGCGTGGGCGCGACGCACCGAATGTGTGCAAGATTTCCCCCACTTTTCTCCACCTGAATTTTTTATTGAAAACACGCCATTTTCTTGCTCTGTTTGTTACGCCACGCCGGAAGTTTCTCCGTAAATATGGGGTGTGGTGGGTTAAAGTGGGGGAAAGTTCCGAACAGGGGAGGGCGGTGACATGTTCCTCGGTACGTACGAGCCCAAGCTCGACGACAAGGGTCGCATGTTCCTGCCTGCGCGCTTTCGTGAGGATATGGAGGGCGGAATCGTCCTCACTCGCGGCCAAGAGCACTGCATCTACGCATTCCCTGCCGCGGAATTCGAGAACATGACCGCGGAACTGCGCCGCGCGCCCCTGTCGTCCAAGCAGGCGCGTGACTGGATCCGCGTGATGCTCTCGGGAGCCTATAAGGAGATCCCGGACAAGCAGGGGCGCATTAGCGTCCCCGCGGACCTGCGTGCGTACGCGGGCCTGGATCGCGAACTCGCCGTCATTGGCGCGGGATCGCGAGCCGAGATCTGGAACGCCTCGGCTTGGCGCGAGTACCTCGCGGTCCAGGAAGAGGTCTTCTCCAACACAGCAGAAGAGATCATTCCGGGAATGTTCTGATCCGTGCTCTCAGGTCTCCGCCCGCTGTTCCGACATCACTTCCCCGATGGCGGAGCACGGTGGGGGACCTGGGTGGACGGATCAAACGACAACAGACGTAAAGGAGGCGCGGCATGCGCGATGCATCGGAGTCGGTGTGCGATTCGTCGCGCCCCGCGAGCGAACGCCACGTTCCCGTGCTTCTCACGGAGTGCCTCGACATGCTGGCCCCCGCGATCGAACGCCCCGGTGCCGTCCTCGTGGATGGAACCCTGGGGATGGGTGGACACACCGAGGGCGCGCTCGAGCGCTTCGAGGGGCTCACCGTCATCGGCATCGATCGTGACCCGCAGGCCATCGAGCTGGCCTCTGAGCGCCTCGAGCGTTTTGGGACGCGTTTCCGCGCGGTCCACACCACCTACGACAACATCGATAAGGCGGTCGAGGACCAGCTCGGTCAGGGGGCGCGCGTGGACGGCATCCTCATGGACCTAGGTGTGTCCTCCCTGCAGCTCGACGAGGCCGAGCGTGGCTTCGCGTACTCCAAGGACGCGCCCCTGGACATGCGGATGGACTCAACCACCGGACCCAGCGCAGCCGACCTGCTGGCCACGGCCTCGGAAGGTGAACTGATCCGAATCCTGCGCACCTACGGCGAAGAGAAATTTGCGCCGCGCATCGCTCGGCTCATCATTCGTCGCCGCGACACAGCGCCGATCACGCGCACCGGAGAGCTTGTGGACATCATCCGCGAAGCGATTCCCGCCCCCGCGCGGCGCACCGGCGGTAACCCTGCCAAACGCACGTTCCAGGCGCTGCGCGTCGCCGTGAACGACGAGCTGACCATTCTCGAGCGGGCGCTGCCCAGAGCCCTCGCGAGTCTGCGAGTAGGTGGGCGCCTGGTCGTGGAGTCCTACCAGAGTCTCGAGGATCGGATAGTCAAAGAAGTGCTGCGTCGAGGGTCGACCAGCAGTGCTCCTCCCGGACTGCCGATCATCCCAGAGGAGATGGCTCCCAGCCTGCGCCTGCTGACGAAGGGCGCAAACAAGGCCGATCAGGCCGAACAAGACCACAACCCCCGATCCGCATCCGTGCGACTGCGCGGTGCGGAGCTCATCCGCGAATGGAAGGACCTCTCATGAGTGCAGCAACTGCGAAGGCACGTCCCGCAGCGCGTCCCGAGCTGCGCCGTGAAGAAGCCCACGAACTTCGCATCGTCGAGGGAACCCGTCCTCGCCGTTCGGTCGCTGCGATCCTCATGCTCTTCGTCGCCGTCGCCCTGGCCTCCGTCGTCGCGTCGATGGTTCTCAACACGCGTATGGCTCAGACCTCGTTCGAGATTCGCGAGCAGCAGCTCGTCCTCAACGAGCTTGAGGCCCAGTCGTGGACGATGCGCGCGGAACTGGATCGCAAGGCCTCGCCGACGGAGCTGGAAAAGGCTGCCAAGGCAAACGGCATGGTGCCCGCGGGTAAGTCGGGCTTCATCACCCTCGAAACTGGTACCGTCGAGGCTGGGACTCCCGCGAAGTAACCCGGAAGGCGAGTACCTATGGATACCGTCATCACCCGTTCGCGATGGATCGTAGGCATCCTTGTTGGTGCTCTGTGTATCTGTGGCGTGCGCTTGGTTCAGCTGCAGATCATCGAGGGGCCGTCTCTGGCCGCTCAGGGCCAGCGTGTGCGTACCTCCTCGACGGAGGTCGCGGCTGCACGTGGCACGATCACCGATGCCACGGGCGTCGTCCTGGCGAACTCGATCCAGACGTATGACATCGCGGTGAACCAGGTGAACATTCGCGCCTTCGTTCACCGAGACGATGACGGTCACGAGGTCGGTCGAGGTCCCGCGGAAGCGGCGCGCCTCCTGGCCCCCATCCTCGGCATGAATGAGGCGGAGCTTGGCGGGATGATGCTGGGTGACTCCACCTACGTGTACATCAAGCGCAACGTGGATGCTGTGTCCTATCGCGAGATCCGCAAGCTTGACATTTATGGCATTGAGTGGGAGTCCGTCTTCGAGCGCGAATACCCCAACGGCAACGTCGCAGCCCCCGTTATCGGCACGGTCAACGCCGAGGGGCAGGGCTCCTCCGGCATGGAGGCCCAGTTCGACGCGCTGCTCACGGGTACGCCCGGCGCGCAGGCCTTTGAGATTGCGCCCAACGGCGCGGTGATGCCCGGCGGCAAGAAGACGACCGTCGAGCCGAAGAACGGTGGCAATGTGGAGCTCACGTTGCACGCTGACCTGCAGCATCAGGTCCAGGACCTGCTGGATGCGCGTGTGGTGAAGCACCAGGCCGACTGGGGTGCGGTCGTCATCGAGGATGTGGCAACGGGTCACGTGCTCGTGATGGCGGATTCGAACTCCAAGGAACCCGACAACGCTAACCCCCAGAAGGTGCACGCCGTTCAGGACACCTTCGAGCCTGGTTCTGTGGGCAAGCTCGTCACCGTGGGCGCAGCCCTCAACCAGGGGACGATCACGCCTACTAGTGTCTTCCAGGTGCCCTACGCGCTGGATCTGCCCGACGCGGGCGGTCCCATCACCGATTTCCATGAGCATGATGGCGAGACTCTGACGGCGACGGGCGTTCTTGCGGAGTCGTCAAACACTGGCACTGTCTTGATCGGTCAGACGATGAGCGACGAGCAGCGCTACTCCATGATGCGCGCCTTCGGTTTCGGTGAGGAGACGGGCATTGAGCTGCCCGGCGAGTCCGCTGGCCTGATGCGCAGTGCGGATCAGTGGCAGGGGCGCGACCGCTACGTGACGATGTTCGGTCAGGCTTACGCGATCACCGCGATGCAGGAGGCATCCGCGATGGCGACGATCGCGAACGGGGGAGTGCGCATTGCTCCGCATATCGTGAAGTCTTGGACGAATGCGGATGGAACGGTCGAAGTTCCCGATACGAGCCAGCCGGTGCAGGTGATGGACGCAACGGCGGCCTCGCAGCTGCTCACCATGATGGAATCCGTCGTCGAAGACGACCTGGGTACCGCAGGTGCGGCCAAGGTACCGGGCTACCGAGTGGGCGTCAAGACCGGTACCGCTGAAACGATCATTGACGGAGCGTCGGGCCTTGTGTCGACGACAGCCGGCATTATTCCCGCGGATGCTCCGCGTCTGGCGATCGCGGTCGTGCTCTACAACCCGAGGGTGGCGTCAGTCTCATCGGATTCGTCGGCGCCGCTGTTTGGCGACATTGCGCGCACCGCCGTTGGCAACCTGGGTATCCCCGCCTCCACGTCGTCAGCTAACCTATATCCGACGACGCCGTGAGTCTGAAGGAGTAGAACATGCAGGCATCAGCACAGTGGATTGCTGAGGCAGTGTCGGGTCGCCTGGTCGGTCCCGATGTACTCGTGACAGGCCCGGTGGTCACTGACTCGCGTGAGGCGGCCGCGGGATCGCTCTACGTCGCGCGTCGCGGCGAGGCCGCCGACGGACACTCCTTCGTGTCGGGTGCCGCTCAGCGCGGTGCCGTTGCCGTCATCGTTGAGCATGAAGTTGACGAGGCCGTGGCTCAGATCGTCGTGCATGATTCGACTGAGGCGCTGGGAGCCCTGGCGCGGGCGCACGTCGATAAGCTGCGCAGCGGGGGAGACCTTGACGTCATTGCTATGACGGGTTCGGTGGGCAAGACCACGACGAAGGACCTGCTGCTCCAGATCATGAGCGAGGACGGGCCGACGGTGGCCCCTAAGCTTTCCTTTAACAACGAGGTCGGCCTGCCGTTGACCGTTCTCCTGGCTGATGAAACGACGCGTCACCTCGTTCTCGAGATGGGTGCCTCGGGCCCCGGCCATATCACCTACCTGACGGACATCGTCGCCCCCGACGTGGCCATTGAGCTGTGCGTGGGGCATGCCCACGTGGGTGGCTTCGGTGGTTTCGAGGGAGTCGCGGCAGCAAAGGCCGAGCTTATTCGGGGCACCCGTCCGGGTGGTCCCGTCATTCTCAATACCGACGACCCGAACGTCGAGGCAATGGCACCTCTGGCATCCGGTGAGGTGATCCGCTTCTCCGCATCGGGCGATCCGCGCGCCGACGTGCGTGCACTCGACGTTCGCCTTGATCGTGCGGATCGTGCTTCTTTCACTCTCGTGGCCCCTCAGGGCCAGGCGCAGATCGACCTGAAGATCGTCGGACGGCACCACGTGGCGAACGCGTTGGCCGCCGCTGCCGGCGCGCTGACCCTCGGTGTCGGGCTGGAGACCGTGGCAGCGGTCCTGTCGAGCGCCCGCGCCCTGAGCCCCCATCGTATGGACGTGCACGAGCTCATCGTGGATGGCACCGCGATTACCTTGATCGATGACTCCTACAATGCGAACCTGGACTCGATGCGCGCGGGTATCGCGGCGTTGGCCTCGATCGGCTCGGATGCGCGAAAGATTGCGGTTCTCGGAGAAATGCTGGAACTGGGGGATGACTCCCAGCCGCTGCACGAGCAGGTTGGTGCGCTGATCGCCGATGCGGGTGTCGACACACTCATTGGCCTGGGCTCGGATGCCCACTACTATCTAGAGGGAGCGCCAGGCGTGCCTCATCGTGAGGTCGCCTTGGATCCCGAGCAGGCCGCGCGCCTGGTGATTGAACACGCCGTGGATGGCGCCGTCATCCTCGTCAAAGGCTCCTACGGGTCACATTCGTGGCAGGTCGCAGACATCCTGCGAGAGAAGGGAACGAACCGGTGATTGGACTTATCTCGGCGTTCATTATCGCCATGGCGCTGTCCGTGACGGGCACGCCGCTGCTCATCCGTTTCCTGGTGCTGCACCAATACGGTCAGTTCATTCGCCAGGATGGTCCAACCCAGCACCTGACCAAGCGTGGCACCCCCACGATGGGTGGCGTCGTCATCATTCTGGCGACCGTCGTCGCGTGGCTGATCGGCTCCGCGGTCGCCGGTGCGGGACCGTCGTGGTCCGGCCTGCTGCTCGTGTTCCTGTTCGTGGGCTTGGGCGTCATTGGCTTGCTCGACGATGGCATCAAGATCATGCGTCAGCGTTCCCTCGGTCTGCACCCGTCGGGAAAGATCATCGGACAGGTCGCCGTCGCGTCACTCTTTGCGCTGGGGACCCTGATCATGCCGAACGAATTCGGTGAGTACGCGGGTTCGCTCTCGATTTCTTTCGCTCGTCCGACGGCCCTGACGCTCGGATTCGCGGGCCTCGGAGTGGGCATCGCGCTGTATCTGATCTGGACGAACCTGATCGTGACGGCGTGGTCGAACGCGACGAACCTGACCGATGGCTTGGACGGCCTCGCGGCGGGTGTGTCCATCTTCGTGTTTGGTGCCTACACCTTCATCACCTACTTCCAGCGTATTCAGGCATGTACGCAGCTGGGAGCAAATCAGGCGAATTGCTACTCGACGCGCGACCCCCTCGACCTGGCGATTTTCTGCGCCGCGCTGATTGGCGCGCTGGCGGGCTTCCTGTGGTGGAACGCGTCTCCTGCGCAGATCTTCATGGGGGATACGGGTGCTCTCGCGCTGGGCGGCGCGGTCGCCGGCCTGTCGATCCTCACTCAGACCCAGCTGCTTGCCATCGTCGTCGGCGGTCTTTTCGTGGCCGTCGTGCTGTCGGACGTCATCCAGATCGGCGTCTTCAAAGCCACCGGAAAGCGCGTGTTCCGTATGGCTCCTCTGCATCACCACTTCGAGCTTCTGGGCTGGAAGGAAGTGACGATCGTGATTCGTTTCTGGCTGATTGCTGCGATCGTTGCGGTCGCCGGCGCGGGTCTGTTCTACGCGGAGTGGGTGTCTCGTCGATGAGTCGTCTCGCTGCTGTTGTCGGTTGGGGCAAGTCCGGTCAGGGTGCGGCGGGAGCGTTGCTCGCCCGCGACTGGCGGGTGCGGGCGTTTGACGCGCGCGGCGGGCAATCGCTCTTCTTCGACGACGTTGCCGATGTTGAGGTCCACGCTGAGCAGGACCCGACCGCCCTCGTGAGCGCGATCGTCGAGGCTGGCCCCGACCTCGTCGTCGTATCCCCGGGTGTGCCCGCGCATCATCCCGTGTTTGCTGCCTGCGAGCGGGCCGGTATCGACCTGTGGGGAGAGGTGGAGCTCGCCTGGCGTCTGCAGGAGGAGGGCCCGCATGCGGGACGTCCCTGGTTGACGGTGACGGGCACGAACGGCAAGACAACGACCGTGGGTATGCTCGGTCAGATCCTGCGAAGCGCGGGCGTCAAGGTGGAAGAGGTCGGCAATATCGGAACTCCGATTACGCGGGCCATCGATTCCGACGCCGAGGTGTTCGCGGTTGAGCTGTCGAGCTTCCAGCTGCACACGGCACACACGGTGTCGCCGCTGGCGTCGATCTGTCTGAACGTGGACGCGGATCACCTGGACTGGCACGGCAGCGTCGAGGCCTACGCGGCCGACAAGGCCCGCGTCTACGAGAACACGATCAAGGCGTGTATCTATCCCGCGTCCGATCGACGCGTTGAGGCCATGGTGGAGAACGCGGACGTCGTCGAGGGTGCGCGCGCCATCGGCCTGACGCTCGGAGCCCCCTCGGTGTCGCAGTTCGGCATCGTCGAGGGCCTCCTCGTCGACCGCGCATTCGTGGAGGATCGTGCGCGTCAGGCGGCCGCCCTCGCGCATGTGTCCGACCTGTCGGGGGCTTATGGGGCGCATCCGTCGGCCGCCGTGCTGTGCGATGCGTTGGCTGCTGCCGCGCTTGCCCGCGCGTACGGCGTCGAGCCCGAGGCCGTGGAAGAGGGGCTGCGCTCCTTCCGTCCGGCAGGTCACCGTCGCGCGATCATCGCCCGGGCGGCGGACCTGACGTGGGTGGACGACTCGAAGGCCACGAATGCGCACGCCGCACGCGCCTCGCTGGCGGGGCTGCCTCCTCGCAGCGCGATCTGGATTGTTGGCGGCGACGCGAAGGGCCAGGATTTCACGGAGCTCATCACGCAGGTCGAGCCGATCCTGCGCGGCGTCGTCGTTATCGGTGAGGACCGCTCCGCCCTGGTTCGCGCCCTGGCGGAAGGCGCCCCTCAGGTGCCCTTCGTTGAGGTTGACGGCCACGAGGACTGGATGTTCTCCGTCGTGAACGAGGCTGTGGCACTGTCCATGCCGGGCGATACCGTCGTGCTCGCACCCGCGTGTGCGTCGTGGGATCAGTTCGACAACTACGGTCAGCGCGGCGATGCCTTCGCTGACGCGGTGTCGCGCCTGGCTGCCCAGTGGGGGAGCGCCGGTGGCGACGAATAAGCGCGGGTGGCACATCCCAACGGTCACGTTGCCTCGAATCCGTTTCGGGTCCGGCCAGGAGCGTCAAGAGGATCCTGTGACGACGTACTATCTCGTCGTCCTGCCGGCCATCGTGCTCTCGGTGTTCGGCCTCGTGATGGGTTTTTCTGCGCAAACGGTGACCTCGATCGCGCAAGGGGAGAACCCCTACACGGCGTATGCGCGCCCGCTGCTCATCATCGTCGTGTCCCTGCTGATCGCGATGATCGTCCAGTTGGTGCCCCAGCGCTGGTTCGTCTATCTGGCGCCGGTCATGTTTGTGGGGGCGCTCGGTTTCCAGTCCTTGGTCTTGAGTCCGCTGGGCCGGTCTGAGGGCGGTAACGCGAACTGGGTGAAGGTCGGCCCGATCATGGCCCAGCCGTCGGAGTTCCTGAAGCTTGCGCTCATCGTCTTTTTGGCGCTGATGGTCTCGAAGTCGGCGTCGAAGCGTTCGGATCTGCGCGCGATGGCGGTAGCGGTGGGTCTCCCCATCCTTATCGCCCTGGGCGCGGTCATGCTTGGCCGTGACATGGGCACGGCGATGGTCGTTGCGGTGGGTGCTCTCGGTGCTGTGTGGGTGGCTGGCCTGCCCAAACGGTGGTTCGGCGGCCTCATCATGATCGCCATCCCGACCATGGTGCTGCTCGTTTTGTCGAACCCGACCCGCATCCGCCGTATCCTCGCTATCCTCCCGGGCACATCGAAGGGCCCGGACGAATCCGCTCCCGAACAGATCGACCATTCGCTGTGGGCGCTGGGCTCGGGTGGTCTGACCGGACTCGGCCCCGGGGCATCGCGCGAGAAGTGGAACTACCTACAAGCGGCCCACACGGACTTCATCTTCGCGATTGTCGGCGAGGAATTTGGCCTGCTTGGCACCCTCGCTGTCCTTGTGTGCCTGGGCCTGCTGGTGTGGGGCATGATTCGCGTAGCGCGCGGGTCCTCGGACCTGTTTGTTGTCGTCGTCTCTTCGGGCGTTGCCTCGTGGATCGGGGTTCAGACGATCATTAATGTGCTGTCGGTGACGGGCCTGGGCCCTGTTATCGGCGTTCCGCTGCCGCTGGTGTCCTACGGTGGCTCATCCTTCCTCTTTACGATCACAGCGATCGCGGTCGTAGCGTCGTTTGCGCGCGCCCGTGCCGGCATGCGGATGATCGGCCGGCCGGACGAGGCATCTGCGGGGCGCGACCCCCGCGTGGCACCCCGTCGGCGCGCGGCTCGCTAAACTGGGGCTACGCACGCGTAAAGGAGACGCTTATGGTCAAGGTTGTGATGGCTGGCGGCGGGACCGCCGGTCACGTGAATCCTCTGCTGGCGACAGCGGCACAGCTGCGTGAGAGCGGCGCCGAGGTCGTGGTTCTGGGGACGTCGGCTGGTCTGGAGTCGGATCTGGTTCCGGCTGCCGGCTTCCCGCTGGTGGAGATTCCTCGCGTGCCCTTGCCGCGCCGCCCCTCTCTCGCTTTCTTCACGTTGCCGTCGCGCTTCTCGGACGCCGTGAAGCGTTGCGCGCGTGCCCTGGAAGGGGCCGATGTCCTCGTTGGTTTCGGCGGTTACGTGTCGACGCCCGCGTACATCGCGGCGAAGCGCGCGGGTGTTCCGATCGTCATACACGAGCAGAATGCTCGTCCGGGCCTGGCCAACAAGGTGGGAGCGCGCAATGCGGCGGTCGTCGCCCTCACCTTCCCGTCGACCCCTCTGAGTGCGCGTAGCGGCAACACGGTTGTGACGGGCCTGCCCCTGCGTGCGGCGATCGCAGATCTGGCGAGCCGCCGCGCGGACGCGCAGGGCGCGGCGCAGGCACGCCGCGAGGCTGCCGAGCGTCTGGGCGTGAACCCCGATGTGCCGACGTTGCTCGTCACGGGTGGCTCACTGGGGGCTCTGCACGTGAACGAGTCGATGACTGGGGCCGCCGATGCGCTGCCGGAGGGTGCCCAGGTTGTGCACCTGACGGGCCGGGGCAAGGACGAGCCCGTGCGCGCCGCCGTCGAGGCAGCGGGCCTGTCGGATCGTTGGCACGTCATTGATTACCTGACCACGATGGAGGATGCGCTGGCTGTCGCGGACCTCGTCGTGTGCCGTTCGGGTGCGGGAACTGTGGCCGAGATGGAGGCCCTGGGCCTGCCATGCATCTACGTGCCGCTGCCGATCGGTAACGGCGAGCAGCGCCTGAATGCGTCGGACCACGTGGCTGCCGGTGGAGCGCAGCTCATCGACGATAAGGACTTCACGGCCGACTTCGTGCGCCGCAATGTCTTCCCGCTGCTGGGCTCGACCCGTCTGGCAGACATGGCTGCCGCCTCGCAGTCCCTGGGCCGCGCGGGCGCGGCTCGCGCGTTGGCCGATCTGGCCCTGGAGCAGGTGAAGGAGGGCGGCCATGAGTGAGCCGACGCTGCAGGATCGTTTTCATCTGATCGGTATCGGCGGCGCCGGTATGAGCGTCGTCGCTGAGCTGCTGGCATCGCGCGGTGCGACCGTGGAGGGCTCGGACCGCGAGGAATCCGCTGTTCTGGAACACCTGCGCTCTGTCGGGGTGCGCGCATTCGTCGGGCACGAGGCTACGCACGTGGATCCGAGTTCCGTGGTCGTGGTGTCGACTGCGATCCGCGACGACAACCCGGAGTTGGCGATCGCGCGCGAGCGCGGCCAGCTGGTGATTCACCGTTCGCAGGCGCTCGCGCTGGCGGCGTCGGGCATGCGCTTTGTGGGCGTTGCTGGTGCACACGGGAAGACGACGACCTCCGGCATGCTGGCGATCGCGCTGGCGGCGTGTGGTCTGGATCCGTCCGTCGCCGTGGGTGGCGTGCTGCCGCAGTTGGGCACGGGTGCTCACCTGGGGGCCGGCGACGTGTTCGTTGCCGAGGCTGACGAGTCCGACGGTTCGTTCCTGAATTACTCTCCGGCGATCGAGATCGTCACGAACGTGGAGCCCGATCACCTGGACCGCTACCACTCGCGCGAGGAGTTTGAAGAGATCTTCGTCGAGTTCGCTCGCCGTCTGGTTCCCGGTGGCCTCCTGGTGACGTGTGCGGAGGATGCAGGTGCCGTTCGCCTGGCGCAATCGGCGCGTGCCGAGGGGCTGCGAGTCGTCACCTACGGTCGCGTCGAGCGCTCGCTGTGCACCCCCGATGTGGTGATCTCGAATGTTCGCGTGGAGGCTCACGGGGCTGGCGCATCGGTGACGTGGGGAGAACGCAGCGCGTCGCTGACGTTGAGTGTGCCGGGCGAACACAACGTGCTCAATGCGGCCGCCGCGTGGGTGGCAGGCATCGAATGCGGGTTGTCGCCTCAGGCGATCGCCGACGGGCTGGGAGAGTTCACGGGTGCGGCCCGTCGCTTTGAGGCACGCGGCCAGGTCGGTTCGCGCCGCCTGTTCGACGACTACGCCCATCATCCGACAGAGGTCGAGGCCGCGATCCGCGAGGCGCATGTCGTCGTCGGCGACGGCGAGGTGAGCGTCGTCTTCCAGCCGCACCTCTACTCGCGCACGCGCATCTTCGCGGAGCGTTTTGCCCAGGCGCTGTCGGGCGCGGACCACGTCGTGCTTGCGGGGATCTACGGCGCCCGCGAGGATCCCGAGCCGGGAGTCGACTCGACCCTCATTTCGTCGCGCGTCGAGGGTGCATCCTACGTCGAGGACATGCACGAGGCTGCTCGTCTGGCCGCCTCGCTGACCCCCGAGGGCGGCGTGTGCCTGACGATGGGTGCTGGTTCCATCACTCACTGCGCGGCGGACGTGCTGGATGAGTGGAAGCGGATGGAGGCATGAGGCCGCCTTCTCCGAGGCGTCCGGGGGGCTCACGCCCTCGCGACGAGCGTCCGTCTGATGCGGGTGAGGCTGGTTCCGCCTTCGACGAGATTATCGCTCCAACGCACGAGGCCGAGGAAGCGGAGGAGCCGAAGCGTCGTCCCGTCTCGCTGGTGGAGCGTCGCCGCGCACGTGCGGCGGTTGACCGGCCCCTGCCGGTTGCCGATGCCGCGTCTGTGCTGGGAGGCGAGGAAGCGACGGACCTGGGTGATCGCCTGCGCGAGCGTCATCGTGCGCGTCGCATGCTCCTCGTGCGTCGTATCGCACTCACAATCGTGACGCTCGCTCTGGCTGGTGGCGGTGCATGGGTTGCGTTCTTTTCGCCGGTCTTTGCTTTCTCCCCGTCAGCGGTCATTGTGTCGGGTGAGGACGGCACGCTTGTGACGGCTGACTCCGTGCGCGCGTCGATTGCGTCTTTTGAGGGCGTACCGCTGACGCGTCTGAGCACGTCCGCGGTGGCGCGTGCGGTCGAATCGAATGTTGCAGTGCGTTCGGCGACCGTTTCGCGCCGGTGGCCGACGAGCCTGCGCATCTCCGTCAGTATGCGCACCGCGATGGCCGTGGAGGCAACCGCCGGCGGCTATCAGCTTGTGGATGATCAGGGCGTGGCGTTCCAGCAGGTTGCCAGTGCGGGGGACTACCCGGTCGTGACGCTGCCGGAGGATCGTAGTGTTGGCGCTGCCGATATCGCCTCGGCGCTCGGTGCACTGGATGACGCTACGCGCTCGCAGGTGGCGACTGTGACATCGACGGGCACGCAGGTGAGTTTCACGCTGCGTGGCGGCCAGACTGTCAAGTGGGGAACGAACGCGGATGCGCCGCAAAAGGCGCGCGTGCTTGCCACGCTGCTGGCGAATGTGAAGGCGAGCACCTACGACGTGTCATCGCCGAATCACCCTGTGACCAGTTAAGCCTTCTTTGTTGCCCGCGTGTTGGCTTGAAGGATTGCTCGCGGACCCCTAACTTCTTTCCGACACGAAGCACGTTAAACATCAACCTTCAACTAAAGGTTGAGGGTCTGATGCAAGGGAGACATCCATGGCGACACCGCAAAACCACCTGGCAGTGATCAAGGTCGTCGGCGTCGGCGGCGGCGGAGTTAACGCCGTGAACCGAATGATCGAGGTCGGCCTCAAGGGCGTTGAGTTCATCGCGGTCAACACTGACGCGCAAGCTCTGCTCATGTCCGATGCTGAGACGAAGCTCGACATCGGCCGTGAGCTGACGCACGGCCTGGGAGCCGGCGCGGATCCCGCGGTCGGTCGTAAGGCTGCCGAGGACCACATCGACGAAATCACCGCTGCGCTCGAGGGTGCGGACATGGTCTTCGTGACCGCCGGTGAGGGCGGTGGCACCGGTACCGGTGCGGCCCCCGTCGTCGCCAAGATTGCCCGCGACGCTGGCGCGCTGACGGTCGGTGTCGTGACCCGTCCCTTCTCGTTCGAGGGCAACCGCCGCGCGGCTCAGGCCGAGGGTGGCGTGACAACGCTGCGCGAAGAGGTCGACACCCTGATTGTCATCCCGAACGATCGTCTTCTGGAGATCTCCGACGCAAACATCTCCGTGCTCGATGCCTTCCGCGCTGCCGACCAGGTCCTCCTGTCGGGTGTTCAGGGCATCACCGAGCTCATCACCACGCCGGGCCTTATTAACGTGGACTTCAACGACGTCAAGTCGGTCATGAAGGATGCCGGCTCGGCCCTCATGGGCATCGGTGCTGCGACCGGCGAGGATCGCGCGCTGCGCGCCGTTGAGAGTGCGATTTCGTCTCCGCTGCTCGAGGCGTCGATCGACGGCGCCCACGGCGTGCTCATGTTCTTCCAGGGCGGCTCCGACCTCAGCCTGCAAGAGGTCTTCGCGTCCTCGCAGCTTGTGCGTGAGGCCGCGCATCCCGAGGCCAACATCATCTTCGGTAACGTTATCGACGATGCCCTCGGTGACGAGATCCGTGTCACGGTCATTGCTGCCGGCTTCGACGATGCGGCCGACGCTCAGCTGTCGCGCCCCACCGCCGCCCGTGTTGCGGCACCCGTGGCCCAGCAGCGTCCGGCAGCTCCTGAGGCGAAGGCTCCCGCTGCGGAGACCACTCGCATCAGCCAGGTGTCGACGCGTCGCCCGCAGCACCGCGCCGACGTGGCTGCGCCGGTTCGCGAGGCCGCTCCTGCCCCCGTCGAGGCGCCTGCCGCCGTGGAATACGAGGAGTCCGAGTCCGAGCACTCCTTCGAGGTTCCTCGCGTCTACCCCGAGGCTCCCGAGAAGGAAGAGCTGGATATTCCCCCCTTCCTTCGCTGATGAGTGAACAGCTCTGGGCCGGTGCCCGGGTCCACCTCACTGAGGTGGACCCGGGCACCGGTGCGCTATGCGGCAATGTTGGTCTGCATGTGGGGGATGATCCGACGCTCGTTCGCGAGCGGCGCCGGTTGCTCTCGCAGCGGCTGGGTCGCGACGTTGTCTGGATGGATCAAACTCACTCGACGCGGGTCGGGCTTCTTCGGGTGCGTGGCGATGAGCTCATCAACGTGGATACCGAGGCCGTGCTGGAGCATCCAGCGCCGGGGGAGTGGGGGCCTGTCAACGCCGATGGCGTCGTCATCGACGCTCGTGGTTGTCAGGGGGCTCCCGCCCTCGCTGTTCAAACGGCCGATTGCCTCCCCGTCGTCTTGTCTGCTGCTTCCGGTCAGATCGTCGCCGCCGTGCACGCGGGCAGGCGCGGGCTCCTTGGAGGAATCCTCACTCGTGCCGTGGAACGCATCCGTTCCCTCGAAGCCGGCCCCATCGATGCTCTCATTGGCCCGGCAATCTGTGGGAGCTGCTACGAGGTCCCCGCAGGAATGGCTGAGGAGAGCGAGGCCCTCATGCCCGGCATTCGTACCCTGACGTCCTGGGGAACTCCAGCGCTCGACCTGCCCCATGCCGCGGCCTCGTCTCTTGAAGGCTTGGAGGTGGACGTCGATATCGATGAGCGATGCACCCGTGAAGATTCTTCTCTTTTTTCCTATCGCCGCGACTCTTCGTGCGGGCGCCAAGCGCTGATTATCGTTCCCGCCTGACCTCGGATCCCGTTCACGTGGGTTCCGTGAGCGCGGCGCGCTGTGCCCCGGCCACGGCATGAATGACCCCGTGATGAGGGTCGCCAGCGTCCTCCTCGCGACGCGCCGAGCGCCCTGCGGGGTGCGGCCGCCCGGTAACTGTAGCTTGTGGCTATGCATCGGCTGAAGGAGGAACAATGAGCGAGTCGTTCGGTGCACGCGCACGTAAGTTCATGGGCTGGTACTCACCCGAGGAGCCCATCGATGAATTCGAAGAATTCGATGAGGTGGAAGAGGTAGCACCCGTGGCCGACATTACTCCCGTGTCCCGCCCGACCCTGACGAGCATTCGCCGCGAGGAGCCGGTCGAGGATCTCACGCGCATCGTGACGATCCACCCCACTGCCTACTCCGATGCCGTGACGATCGGCGAGGCGTTCCGCGATGGCACGCCCGTCATCATCAACCTCACCGACATGGGTGAAGAGGAGGCGCGTCGCCTCGTCGACTTTGCCGCCGGCCTGACCTTCGGCCTGCACGGCGTTATCGAGCGCGTCACCAACCGCGTGTTCCTCCTGTCCCCGGCTTCTGTCGAGGTTCAGGGTGACAACACGTCGGGCCGACGTGGCTCGCTGTACAACCAGGGCTGAGAATCTCTGTGATCATTCTCGGCTGGTTTGGGTGGGGGCTGAGCGTCCTCATCAACCTGTACATGATGGTGCTGCTCGCGCGCGTCATTCTGGATTGGAGCCAGTTTTTCGTGCGCGGATGGCGTCCCACGGGAATTCTGCTCGTCGTCGCGAATGCTCTCTACACGCTGACCGATCCTCCGATTCGTTGGATTGGGCGCTATGTTCCACCGCTGCGCGTCGGTGGCGGCATGGCGATTGATGTTGGTTTCATGGTTTTGTTCCTGGTCCTCATCATTACGCAGCGTTTGGCTAATGTTCTGTACTTCATGAGCCTGTAGTACCTAAATCTCGAGATGAGAGGCCCCACAAAAGTGGGCCTCTTCTCGTGATGGATGTTGCTAGTGTGACAATTTCAGTTATTATTTTCGTGACGTGATAGCGGGCGGCCTTCCCGGTCGTCCAGACGCGCGGCTCCCGCACGTCCAATCGAAACGACCGAGAGGCGAAGAAATGGCCCTGCTCACCACCGAGGATGTCCTCAACAAGAAGTTCCAGTACGTCAAGTTCCGCGAGGGATACGACCAGGACGAGGTTGACGAGTTCCTCGACGAGGTTGTCTCCACCATCTACTCCCTGCAGATGGAGAACCAGGATCTGAAGGAAAAGCTCGAGGCCGCTGAGCGTCGCATCGCCGAGCTGTCCAACTCCGACTACACCCCGGCCGAGACCCCCGCCCCCGTTGCGGCTCCGGTCGTCGAGACCCCGGCCCCCGCCGCTCCGGCCCTCACCGGCCCGCAGGACGCCGAGTCCGCCACCTCCATGCTGGCCCTCGCCCAGCGCGTCCACGACGAGTACGTGCGCGACGGCGAAGAGCAGGCCGCGAAGATCATCGCCGAGGCCAACGCCGAGCGCGACGCGATCATCTCCGACGCCCAGAAGCAGAAGGACTCGCTGCTCTCCCAGCTCGACCAGGAGCGCGAGCTGCTCGAGAACAAGATCAACGGTCTGCGTACCTTCGAAGCGGAGTACCGTTCGAACCTGCGCAACCACCTCGACACCCTCCTCAAAGAGGTCGAGAACGGCGAGAACTGATCGCGATCGCTTTAACCGGCGGCGGTGCACTTCGCGGTGCGCCGCCGCCG
>ERZ772932.493-NODE-493-length-21729-cov-3.749239_pt1 | contig 21729 bp, 18 predicted proteins | sample MGYA00511684_ERZ772932 | MGnify/ENA primary metagenome ERZ772932 (study PRJEB29015, sample SAMEA2738078) | human oral metagenome | biome: human oral; feature: human-associated habitat; material: saliva | place: China | collected 2210 ...
TATGTATATGATAATAAAGAAATTAAGAGTCGATATAAATTTCCGGTTATATATGAGACTGTTTCGGCCGGATACAATGGCGATAATTATGATCCAGAGGAAGACAAGTTCTATGGTTTTCTTAAATTGCGAAACGAATCAGATGCAGGTAAATATACGGTAAAATTAAATTTGGATGAGCAAATGTTAGATCCGGAAAAATATCCTTATAATAAATGGACTTCGGTGTATAGAAATTTATCTAAAAAACATAAAGTTCCGGCTCAATCTATCAGATCTGCGGCAGATTGTTATTATATGATTATATATAAGAATGTAAATGGAAAAGAAGTTGAAATTGCTAGAGAAATAGGTTATGGCCTTGATGAAGAGGATTAAAGAAACCTCATGCTGATAAATAATATTGGGCTGTCTTAGTTTATTTGAATTTAATTACAACGGAATTAGAAATATAATAACAATGATATTGAAAAAAGGGAGGGGAATAAATCCTCCCTTTTATAGTATAAGAACGATATGTTATTATCGGGAAGCCGGAATACCGGTGTGATAAAGACATTGTTAGTGTAAAATAGTTGTGGAGTTTTTTAAGAAAAGGAAATAGAGATCATCTCCAAGTGATAGAATAAATTATCACCAAATTCATCATAAGGAGAAAGATCTCTATGGAGCTAATTATACAACAGATTGTAAGCGAATTGGTAAGTAAAATTCTTGAGCAAGCATATTCAGGCGGAATAAATGATATCGATGCATTGGCTGCGTCAGTTCTGGAGGAGTGCAAGAATTCTGCATCACAGATGATAGAAGCAATTCACGCAGAAGTTAATATTACAATTCGAAAAGATAAGGCAGGACGTAAAGACCTAGGACTGGTTTTAAAGGAAAAGGAAAGACCTCGCAAGCTATATACAGAACTTGGAAAGCTTCACCTGCCTCGCGACTATTACTACGATAAAAAAGGTGGAAAGCATGTATCTGTCCTTGATTATATGACAGGAATCTCAGCATACGAAAGAATAGGTGATACGGTCAAGGCAAAACTCGTTAGCCTTGCAACGGATGTTTCGTATGCAAAGAGTGCAGGGATAGTAACCGGAGGAGAGATAAGCCGGCAAACGGTCAAAAATCAGATTAGGAAGCTAGGTCCGCTAGAGAAAGAGAGTGAAGGAGAGGAGAAACGAGAAGTACCGGAACTGCACATTTATGCGGATGAAGATCATGTATCAATGCAAAAGCCTAAGAAAGAGAAAGGCAAGAAGAACAAACAGTTACCACTTGTTACCGTAACCGAAGGGATAGAGTGCAATGGCACCAATAGAAATAGAACGATTGGTAAAATGCATTTCGTTGATATAAATGCCAAGGAAGTATGGAAGAGTGTAGAAGGATATCTATACAAGACCTACAATCTGGAAAAAACGGATGGTATATACATTCATGGTGACGGTGCCAAGTGGATAAGGCATGGTCTGGAAGATATGGCAAATACATACCATGTTCTAGATGGATATCATCTAAAGAAACGCCTTAGAGATATTGCAAAGAAGTTTCCGAAGAAGAACCTGAAGAAAAGATTTCATAGCGTAATTATGAAAAACGACAAGAAGAAGGCGGATGTAATATTGCAGGAATTACTATTTGAGTCAGAAAGCGAGAGGCAACGAGAAAGTGTTAAAGAATTTGAGGTATACCTCATGGGTAACTGGAATGAGATTGTAAATCGAGAGACATTAGATGTGCCGGGCAGTTGTACGGAAGCCCAGATTAGTCATGTGTTGTCCGAAAGATTCAGTAGGGATCCGTTAGGATGGAGCGAAGAAGGTCTTGATGTTTTATCGAAATTAAGAGTATATGTCCAAAATGGCGGTAAGATTAAGGCGAAGGATTTCAAGAAGAAGCCGGAAGTAACATACCGAATGTATGCAGAGAAGGTGCTTGATGAAGCTGTAAAAGGAGCATTCGACTGGAGCATCATAGAAGGCACGCCAAAGATTATGAACATTGGTAGTCCAACGCAGATAGCAATACGTGGCATCGGAAGTTTAAAAAACACACTTTGGAGTTGATTGTCAAGAAAAAACTCCACAACAAATTGACACCGTCAAAACAGATGTTGGGTTTGACTTCAATAATACATAGTGGTAGAATTATGAAGTTATACAAGGAGAAGAACATGAAACGACATATGCTGTTTAGCCCGGGTCCTGTGAACACGGCTCAAAATGTACGAGAAGCTCTGATGCATTACGATATATGCCATAGAAGTAAAGAATTTGAAGTTTTATATAAAGGTCTATGTGAAAAGATTTTAAAGATATTTAATGCAGATGAAACATATAAGTCAGTTGTGATTTCCGGCTCTGGAACTTCTGCAAATGAAGCCGTACTGTCGTCAATTTTTCACGAAGGGCAGAGGGCTTTATTGATAAGAAACGGTGAATTTGGAAATAGATTGAAACAAATTCTAAAGCAGTACGGTATAGAATTTGTGGACTGCAATTTTGAATGGGGAATGCCGGTAGATGTAAGACAAATCGAAGAAACACTGAAGCTGAACACAGATGTAAAACTTATTGCAATGGTATACCATGAAACTTCGGCTGGAATAATCAATCCCGTAAGTGGAATTGGAGATCTTGCTTATAAATATAATATAGAGTATTTTGTGGACTGTGTTTCTGCAGTCGGCGGTCAGTACATAGATGTGGTTAAAAATCATATTACTTATGGAACCACGGTGGGAGGAAAGTGTCTCGGTGCCTACCCGGGAAGTGCAATGGTTTGCTTTCAAGAGAAGGCAGTAAAAAAGCTGAATCCGGATATGGGTAGGAATGTTTACTTAAATTTATTCAGGCATTATGAGAAAGCTGTTAAATTTAACCAAACTCCGAATACCCCTAATGTGAACCTGTTTTGGGCATTGGATAAAGCCCTGGATAATGTTTTGGAGGAAGGGCTTGATCATTTAATCAAGAGATACAGGGAGTGTGCCGCAATCATAAGAAAAGGTCTTAAAGAGCTGAATCTTAAGGTTCTTTTGCCGGAGGAGTTTATGGCAAATACAGTTACTTCCGTGTTTTTGCCACCGGAAAAAAACTTAGATGAATTTATAATAAACATGGAAGCCGACGGATATACAGTATATCCGGGAAAAGAAAAGTTTTATGAGATGAATATTTTTCAGATTGCCAATATGGGTGAAATTTACCCCGATGATTGCAGAGATTTTCTAAAAGTATTGGCAAAGCATATATGAATATCATAAATCTCTACACTGTCAAAAGTAGCATGTGCGTATGTGTATTATAGGTACAGCGGTCAAAGAACCTGCCGCTTTCGTCTCACTCGAGAGTGTGATAAAAAGTCTGTAAATTAAAAACAAGCCTTCTATGGTAAAATAAAAATACTATAGGAGGCTATTTATTATGGCAAAGAAAAAAGACGTGTATCACGTAAAACCTCTAACCGAGGGAAAGAAAAATATCATCGCTTCTCTAATCGAAGAATATGATATAGAGACAGCAGATGATATCCAAGAAGCACTCAAGGATCTTCTTGGAGGGACAATTAAGTCAATGATGGAAGCTGAAATGGATGAACATCTCGGTTATGAAAGTTACGAGCGAAGTAGCAATGACAACTACCGTAACGGAACTAAGAGAAAGAAGGTTCGTAGCAATTATGGAGAATTCGAGATTGATGTTCCTCAGGACAGAAACAGTAGTTTTGAGCCACAAGTTGTTAAGAAGCGTCAGAAAGATATATCTGAAATTGATCAAAAGATAATCAGCATGTATGCAAGAGGACTCACAACAAGGCAGATTTCAGAGCAGATAGAGGAAATTTATGGATTTGAATGCAGCGAAAGCTTCATATCAGATGTAACCGACAAGGTACTTCAAGATATTGAGGATTGGCAGAACAGACCTCTTGATGATATCTACCCAATACTCTTCATTGATGCTGTTCACTTCTCTGTTAGGGATGACAACATAATTCGCAAACTTGCTGCGTATGTAATAATGGGAATCAACTGTGACGGCATGAAAGATGTAATAAGTCTTGAAATTGGTGAAAATGAGAGTAGCAAATACTGGCTTGGAGTTCTTAACAGACTGAAGAACAGAGGGGTAAAAGATGTTATGGTAATCTGTGCTGATGGACTATCAGGGATAAAAGAAGCAATCTCAGCAGCATTTCCTAATACTGAGTACCAAAGATGTGTTGTGCACCAGGTTAGAAATACGCTAAAATACGTCTCATACAAGTATATGAAAGAGTTTGCATCAGACCTAAAGAAAATATACCTTGCAGCGGATGAAACTAAAGGCAAGGAACAATTAGAGCGTGTTACAGAGAAATGGAATTCAAAGTATCCAAACTCCATGAAGAGCTGGCATAAAAACTGGGATGTCCTGACGCCAATATTCAAGTTTTCGTCAGATGTGAGGAAGATAATATATACAACAAATGCGATAGAGAGCCTGAATAGTACATACAAGAAACTCAATAGACAAAGAGCGGTATTTCCTAGCAATAAAGCTCTACTAAAGGCTCTGTATCTTTCAACACTTCAGGCTACCGGCAAATGGACTCAGCCAATTAGAAACTGGGGGAAGGCATACGGAGAATTTAGCATAATGTATGAGGGTAGAATGCCCCTTTAAATTGATTATGAGAACAAACAAGGACCGCTCACAAATTGAGCGATCCTTGACATATCCTGAAAAATATTTTATATTGTGGCTGTCAATAGAGTAAGCCAATTTGGGCGAGACTCTTCTAATAACTACCATAGAAGGTTAATTTACAGAAAAAATCTCACACTCTCTTTAATTACAACATTATTACTATTGCTAATCTCTTATTTTAAAGAAATGCCTTTAATTATTTATTCTTTAATGCCTATTTTTGCAATTTGGTATACCATTTTAACATATTCTGATTGTAAAAAAAATAGATTTGATATAACTACCACAATTATATTAATGTTTTTTTGCATAATTGCATTTGTATTATCAATAATTCCGATTTTATCTGAACTCTTGTTATAATACACGATATTTAAAATTGAAAGAATTATAATAAGCAACTAAAAAGAGCATAAGGAAAAGCTGATAGAACAATGTGTGCTAAGTTGGTAGTACCAACAGTTTTATATCTTCGCACCATTTTATCAAAAGGTACGGTTTTTGTTTAAATATTTCACGCTCTTTCAGTTAGCTGTTTCCATTTACCTTTTTTCATGGTAATATTTCTTTGTTCCATTGGGTTCTCCATTCTTATTTTGTTTGGTAACAAAATTTTAACTGAATGAAGTCCTTAATGGAACTTTTTTATTATTTTTGCGACAATTTATTTTACAACTCGCCCTGAGGGTATTTATCGGAATTTTTCTTTGAGTTGCGGATAAAAAGTGGTATAATACTACAATAGCCGAACTATACGAATTTTGAGGATGAACTATGAAAGATATTATCTGTGATAAAGATTTATTTGACAGTATACCGTTGCCGATGTGTGCAGTGGATTCCAATGGTAAAATAATTGGATTTAACTCACATATAGGAGAGGTTTTTCTGTACGATGATATTATCGGCAGTGACTTTTTTGCAATAACGGGACTGAAAATCGAGGATGTAATAAACGCAGGAGAAAATAAAACGAATTTAACTATTGAAAGAAGTGATAAAACCTTTAGAGTTTTTACCGGAAGAAATGATTTTGCCCGCCAAAACAAAGCTCTGATATTAGATGCTTCTGCAGAAGCCATGGATGTCGATAATTCTGTGAGTGAAACGAATGAGCGTGTGAAAACTGATGAAAAACCTCTCATAGTATTCTTTTATGATATAACAAGATACGAAACCCTGAAGACAACATACGAAGGTGAGAAGACCTGCGTTTCTTTAATTCGTATAGACAACTACGATGAATTGATTGCAGGCACACTCCCGGATATGAGAATGGAGGTTTCGTCCAGAATAGATAAAACGATAAGGAAGTGGGCATCAGATTGTGAGGCATCCATTGTAAAGCATGAAGAAGACGAGTATGCAATGTATTTTCAGAAGACCTTTCTGACAAAGATGATTGACGGCAAGTTTTCTATTCTCGATGAGGTGAGACAAATTGAAACAGAAGTGGATTTTCCTATGAGCCTTTCCATAGGTGTTGGTGTCGCCGAGGATAACATGTTTGATACGGAGGAGTCTGCAAGGGCTGCCTTAGACCTTGCCTTAGGGCGAGGAGGAGATCAGGCGGTTGTTAGGAAACATCATCAGATTGATTATTACGGGGGAAAACTTCAGACCGTTGAAAAAACTAACAAAGGAAAATCCAGAGTAATTGCTCATATTTTAAAGCAACTAATCGCAGAAGCAGGAAGAATTTTAATAATGGGTCATACAAATCCGGATATGGACTGCTTCGGTGCCGCTTTGGGAATGTTTAGAGTTTGCAAGATGCAGGGGAGAGATGCAGGCATCATTGTGGACGAAGTAAACGATCCTTTAAGGGTGATATATAAACAGGCAAAGGAAAGTGAAAATTATAGTTTACTTTCAGGAGAACGGGCACTGGAGCTTGCAAATGAGGAAACCCTTTTAATCGTGGTGGATACCCATAGACCGAGTTATGTATCCTGCCCGGAATTGCTGGGGAAAGTTGGGAAAATTGCGATAATTGATCACCACAGGAGAGCCACTGATTTTATCAAGGATGCCGATTTGTCATATATTGAATCCTATGCTTCATCAGCCTGCGAGCTGGTATCAGAAATTCTTCAGTATGCAGGAAAGAAGAGAGCTTTAGAAAAACTTGAGGCAGAGGCACTGCTGGGTGGTATTACTTTAGATACAAACAGATTTGCAGTAAAGACGGGCGTAAGAACTTTTGAGGCTGCAGCTTGGTTGAGGAGATCAGGTGCAGATACCACGGAAGTAAAAAGATTTTTCCAAACTGACATGGAAATGTTCAGAGTTAGGGCAAAAAGTATAGCTTCAGCAGAACTTCACAATAATGGGGTAGCAACTTCTTTGTGCGAGGGATACAATAGAGATGCACAGATAATAAATTCACAGGTTGCAGATGAGCTTTTGAATATAAAAGGTGTTAAGGCATCCTTTGTCGCAGGAAAGAATGATTCCGGAAAAACCGTTGTAAGCGCAAGGTCATTGGGCGAGCTTAATGTTCAGGTTATTATGGAAAAGCTGGGAGGCGGAGGTCATTTAACTACGGCAGGTGCCCAGGTGGAAGAAAGTCCCGAGGATGTTCTGGAAGTTATCAAGAATATAATCGGAAGTGAAGAGAGGTAGAAGAGATGGTTGTAATTTTAAAAAGAGATATTAAGGGAACGGGCAAGGCCGGAGACATTGTGAAGGTAAGTGATGGCTATGCCAGAAATATGCTGATTCCAAAGGGTTGGGCTATCGAAGCTACTAAAGGAAATATCAATACTTTGGAGAAGGTGAAGGCAAAACAGGCAGAAGAAGAAGCCGCAAGGAAGACTTCTGCTCAGGAACTTGCAAAGAAAATAGAAGAGACAGAAGTTTGTATTGAGACTAAGGCGGGAGAGGGAGGCAGGCTGTTCGGCTCAATTACATCAAAGGATGTTTGTGAGGCCCTGAAAACTCAGCACAATATTGCCATAGATAAAAAGAAACTGCAGATGAGCCAGCCGATCAAGGCTCTTGGAACATTCAGCGTAAAAATAAAGTTATACCAGGATGTTTCGGCAGAACTTACAGTTAAGGTGAAAGAATAATGGCAGAGAAAATTCCTCCACATAATTTAGACGCAGAGAGATCGGTTTTAGGCTCCGGACTTTTGAGTAAAGAAGCCCTGTCAGATGTCATGGAGATTCTGAAACCGGATGATTTTTACGATGGCGCAAACAAGGAAATTTACACAGCAATGATTGATATGTTCAGGGAGAATAAATCTGTGGACATAGTTACCGTGTGTGAAGAATTGAAGCGTAGAAATGTGCTGGAGATGGTAGGCGGCAGATCCTATGTAGGTACATTGTCCGGGGAAGTTCCGGTGACAACGAATGCCTCGGAATATGCTAAGATTGTTGCAGAAAAATCATCTATAAGAAAGTTGATTCATACATCAGAATTGATTCGTGAGAAGAGTTTTGATGAAAATGAAGAAGCAAAGGAGATAATCAATTTTGCAGAAAAGGAAATTCTCAGCGTAGCACAGGAACGGCAGCGAGGAGATTACTCAAAGCTTCAGGATGTATTGGTAGCAGACATTGAACTCATCAATGAAGCTGCGAGAAATCAGGATAAGATTATAGGAGTTCCCACAGGATTTAAACCCTTCGACAGTATGACCTCCGGACTTCAGAAATCAGAGCTTGTAATCGTTGCGGCGAGACCGGCTATGGGAAAAACAGCATTTGCACTTAATATTGCACTCAATGCCGCAGTTAAACACGATGCGTCTGTTTTGATATTCAGCTTGGAAATGGGAAAAGAGCAGCTTGGAAACCGTCTTCTTTCCATGGAATCTCGGGTTGAAATGGAAAATATCAAGAAGGGAACATTGGATAATAATGACTGGAACAGAATTTTTCTGGCAGTGGATAATCTGGCAAAAGCCAATGTATATATAGATGACACACCGGATTTGAGTGTATTTGAAATAAAAAATAAATGTAGAAGATTAAAGGCAGAAAAAGGTCTTGATCTTGTGGTTGTGGACTATCTGCAGCTTATGAAATCTGAGGGAAGAGCAGAAAACAGGCAACAGGAAATAAGCACATTATCCAGATATTTAAAGCTTTTGGCAAGGGAAATGGATTGTCCGGTTATTGTGCTTTCACAGCTTTCTCGTGCTCCGGATCAAAGACCAAACCACACTCCCGTGCTTTCTGATCTCCGTGAGTCCGGTTCTATTGAGCAGGACGCAGACATTGTACTTTTTTTGTATAGAGATGATTACTATGCAAAAGAGGAATCGGAAAAACCGGGAATATGTGATGTTATAATAGCAAAGAACAGAAGTGGTCCTACCGGCAATATAGAACTGGCATGGGTAGGAAAGTATACGAAATTTAGTGATATAGCGAATGGATTTTAAGAAGAAAAAGGTTAGGGATTTATATCTTTACGATACGCCTGTCGAAAATATCTTTATAAATGAATACTTACCCCAAGCAAAGGGGGATTATGTCAAGGTGTACATGTATGGCTATATGCACGCTCATTTTGACATAAAATTAGATGAAGAAGCTATATCAAAACAGCTGGGGTTGTCGAGAGCAAAGGTTTCTGAAGCCTGGAGCTATTGGGAAGAAATAGGAGCTGTCAAGCGTCATTATGTCCAAGGTGATAAGGTAGAGCCTGTAATTGAATTTTTGAGTATTAAAGATCTGATGTATGCAACTTTGGAGGAGGACGCCCGGGAGGACAAAGTTTCAGAAAAGGATTTTAATGACAATAATCTTAAGGAAATATTCCGGCAGATAGAAAAGTTGATGGAAAGACAGCTGAGCTCGACAGAAATTTTGAATTTCAATGAAATGCTCACGGAGGAGCATATCGCAGCGGAACTTATTTTCTATGGTATTGAGTACTGCAAAGGCAAAGGGAAGGACAGTCTGAAATATATTCAGACTGTTATAAGAAACTGGGCAATTAAAGGCTTTTCAAAGGTTTCCGAGGTTAAAGAATATATGGAAGAAAATGATAGAAGACATCTTCAATACCGCAGAATATTGCAGGCCTTCGGTTTTACCAGAAATGCCACTGAACAGGAGAAACAGATGATGGACAGGTGGCTTGATATAATGGGCTATACCATGGATACCATCGTGGAAGCGGTTGGAAAAACTGCGGGAATTTCCACTCCGAATTTTAATTATGTAAATAAAGTTTTGGAAAACTGGAAAAAGGACTCAGAAAAGAAAGGCATAAAGGATGTAAATAGTCGTGTGACTGTCACAGAAGCTCAGTTAAATGATTATTACAGATATATTTTAGAAAAGGACAAGGCTGAAGCAGAAAAACGCACTAAAGAGATTTATGCCAAAATTCCTAGAGTGAAGGAAATAGATAATAAGCTCAACGATATAAGAAGAAAACTGGTTCAGAATATGTTGGAGGGAAAAGATTATAACTCTAAAGATGCAAACGAAGAGAAAACAGATTTAGAAGTCGAAAGAGCCGGACTTCTTACGGATATGGATTATGAAATGGATTATACTGATGTCAGGTATTTGTGTGAAATTTGCAGAGATACAGGGCAGACAGATTTAGGTGAGGTGTGTGCCTGTAGGGTAGAGCGCATGAAAGAGGCAGAGGATTGGATAAAACAGAAGGATATTTAAAATGAACGATCGCAGAGCAGAGCGCAGAAAAAAAAAGAAAATCAGAATCAATATAGGGAGAATGATTGTTGTAGCTGTGGTGATAGTGCTTATCGGCGTTACATCTTTTAGTGTGAAGAGGATTGTAGCCTTGAAGATTGAGCAAAACCAATTAAAGCGTGAGCAGGCATCTCTGAAGGCAAAGAAAGAGAAACTTAAGTACGAGCTGAAACATATAGACAGTGAGAGTTATATAGAGGAACAGGCAAGAAAACAGCTAAATATGATTAAACCCGGTGAAATCATTTATATGATAGAAAAAGATAAATCCAAGAATAAAAAGAATGAGTAGTTATGCAGAAAATCAACGAAGTTATAGTGGTTGAAGGACGAGATGATACGGCAGCGATAAATAGGGCGGTAGAAGCTAAAACCATTGAAACCCACGGATTTGGAATGAACAGCTCCATGTGGAAGGAAATCGACAGAGCATATAAGGGTCCGGGAATAATAGTATTCACCGATCCTGACAGGGCAGGCGAAAATATAAGAAAAGAAATAAAAAAAAGGTATCCAGACTGCAGGGAGGCGTTTTTGCCACAGGATAAAGCTCTGAAAAAAGGAGATTTAGGTATTGAAAATGCAGAGCCTGGTGCCATTATAGAAGCCTTAAAAAAGGCGAGAACCACAAAACATACGGAAGCTTTGGAATTCACTGCAGAGGACTTGCGTAGGGCAGGTCTTGTGAACAACCGTTTTAGCAGGAGAAGAAGAGAGCTCTTTTCTGAAAAACTGGGCATCGGATATGGTAACGGAAAAAGCCTGTTAAAAAAATTAAACGGGTACGGTATAACAAGAGAGGAGTTTAATGGAGCTATACAATCCCTCAGTGATACGGGGAATAAAGAATAAATACAGATTTAAGTTTTCCAGAAGTTTAGGACAAAATTTTTTGACGAATAAGGAAGTGATTGATGGAATTGTGGAAGGCGCAGATATAACTAAAGAAGATTTGGTTATAGAAATAGGTCCCGGAATAGGAGTTTTAACCGCTGCAGCAGCAGAAAAGGCAGGTAAAGTCATAGCCATTGAAATCGATACAAACCTTGTCACAATTTTGGGAGATACCCTGGCTGAATTTGATAATGTCAAGGTTATAAACGAAAATGTCTTGAAACTGAACCTTGCAAAAATCATAGAAGAGGAGGCGAGAGATTATAAAGCTGTCAAGGTTATAGGGAATCTGCCCTACTATATAACCACAGCGATTATAATGAAGCTTCTGGAAGAAAAACTCCCTGTTGAAAGCATCACAATCATGATGCAGAAAGAAGTTGCAGACAGGATTAAATCCGAGCCGGGAAGCAGAATATACGGAGCAATTTCTGTTGCCGTACAATATTATTGCAGGGTCAATATAGTTGAAGATGTTCCGAAGGAATATTTTATGCCTATGCCAAAGGTGGATTCTGCTGTACTCAGATTAGATGTGAGAAAAGAAGCACCTGTTAACCTTTTAGATGAAAAAATGTTTTTTAGATGTATAAAGGCAGGTTTCAGTCAAAGGAGGAAAACACTTTTGAATTCTCTTACAGGTACGGGGTTTGGAAAAGGGGTTATTTCAAAGTGCCTTGTAAATGCAGGAATTGATGGAAAGAGGCGTGCAGAAACCTTGTCGCTTTCAGACTTTGCGGCAGTGGCAAACGAACTGGTTAAAGAGGGGAAAAAGTAAATGCATAGAATTAGAGATTTTTATAATAAATATTTTAACAACACGATTATCAATTATTTGTTGTGGGCATTTTTTCTGAATTTGTTTATTGAAACTTGGGCCAGACAGAAAATGCCGCTATATGGCGGGCTTTATTTTATGGTAAAAGAACCTTTGGTTTTTTTCTATAATGTGCTTGTGATTCTGTCAACAATTTGCATTGGACTTTTATTCAAGAGAAGATTTTTTGTAACTCTTCTGATTTCAAGCGTGTGGATTACTATCGGTATTGTGAACGGAATAATTTTGATGCAGAGGATGACTCCGTTTACCATGAAAGATATGGATTCTTTTGATGATGCGCTTACAATTATGACCAATTATATGTCCATAAAGCAAATTATCTTATTATTTTGCGGAATAGCCCTTGTGGCTGCACTTTTTATATTTTTGTTTATAAAAGGACCGAAAGTAAAGGACAAAATTTCCATCAAGAAAAATATAGTGGTCATTATCTTGGTAATTGCAGCGACTTTCGGAAGCACCTACGGGTTGATTAGAATCAATGTTCTTGACACTTTCTTTGGAAATCTTGCTTATGCCTATGAGGATTATGGAGTTCCGTATTGTTTTATAAATACGTGGCTTAATCAAGGCATACACAAACCGCATGGATATTCCAAGGATAAGATTAAAAATATAATCCAAAAGAGCGGTATTGATAAGAGCGGAAAAGTCACTTTGGTGAGGGGTGATGGTACGAAGAAGCAACCGAATATTCTTTTCTTACAGTTGGAGTCTTTCGTGGATCCTACCCTGTTTAAAGATATAAAGGTTTCCAAAGACCCGATACCTTATTACAGGAGCCTTATGAAAAAATATTCCTCCGGAAGTCTGACTGTTCCTGCATGTGGCGCAGGAACTGCAAATACTGAGTTTGAAGTTATGACAGGTCTTTCCGTCAAGTTTTTTGGACCGGGAGAATATCCTTTTAAATCGGTTTTGAAAGAAAGAACTGCAGAAAGTATTGCAAGGGATTTGAAGAATATCGGTTATTCTACTCATGCAGTGCATAATCATAGAGGCGTTTTTTACAGCCGAAATGAAGTATTTGATAATATAGGATACGATACATTCACATCTCTTGAATATATGAGTGATGTGGAAAAAACTCCTAAGAACTGGGCAAAGGACAATATTTTACCGTCACAGATTTTGGAAGCACTTAAATCCACAAAGGGCAGAGATTATGTATACACAATTTCCGTTCAGGGTCACGGAAAATATCCGTCAGAGTCTTTAATTGCCCATCCTAAGATAAGAGTAACCAAGGCTGCAAATGAAGAGACGAAAAATAAATATGAATACTATGTCAATCAGGTATACGAAATGGACTTATTTGTGAAAGACCTTATAAATAAGTTAAATAAATTCGGAGAGCCGACAGTACTTGTCATGTACGGTGACCATATTCCCGCCCTGGAGATGGCAGAAAGTTCATATAAGGCAAAGGATTTATATCAGACGCAGTATGTGATTTGGGATAATATCGGGATGAAGAAAAAGGATGGAGACATAACGGCATACGAACTGACGGCAGAGGTTTTAAACCGCCTGAATATCCATGCGGGAACGACATTCAGGTATCACCAAAATGTGAATCATAGTTCATCAAATTACCTTCCTGATTTAAAACTTCTGGGATATGACATGTTGTACGGAAAAGATTATATCTATGGTGGTTCCAATCCTTTCAAGAAGAGTGGAATGAAGATGGGCGTGAAGAAAATCAAAATTGACAAGGTGGTCAATGTGGGAGGTAAGTATTACATAAAAGGAGAAAATTTTACTGAATACAGTAAGGTGACTTTAAATGGAAAAGCTTTGAAGACCGTATATTTAGGACCCACCCTGCTGGGCCTTTCAGAAAGTGTTGAACTAAATGATGCAGCAAAGATGAAAGTTAGTCAGATTGACAGAAGCAGCAATACGATTATAAGCACCACGGAATAACCTTAATAACAAACTTAATTTATGTTCGATGGAATAATTTTAATCTTTGACCGACTTATTTCAGGATTTATTGAGTATATTTGTCAGTATGCAGGCAGGGGAGCAATATTTGCAAGGAGGTAAGCATGCGTACCTTAGAAACTGAAAATTTGTTATTGAAAATGTACAGTAGAGATGATGCAGAGGATTTGTATAAATATGCCAAGAATCCTAATGTCGGACCTGTTGCAGGATGGAAGCCTCATGAAAACACAGAGGAATCTTTGGAAATAATTGAGCAAATGTTTATTCCTACAGAGGCTTGGGCGATAAGAGAAAAAGGCAATGACAGGGTCATCGGAACCATAGCACTTGAGAATGATCGCCATAGAGATGAAAACTCTAAAGAAATAGGATATTCTCTTGCTGAAGATAAATGGGGCAAGGGTTACATGACTGAGGCATGCAGGGAGGTTTTGAGATTTGCCTTTGAGGAGCTGGGACTGAATCTTGTAGCAATTTGTACAGGTCCGGATAACCTTCGTTCTCAAGGAGTGATAAAAAAATGCGGTTTTACTTACGAGGGAAGGATTCGTAAATCATATGGAACTTATACCGGAGTTTGCAGAGATTCACTATGCTATTCAATGCTGAGAGAAGAATATAAGAAACTGAAGTAATTATATCTTTTAACCGATAAAAAATTAAAAATGATCTCTAAAAAGGGTTATCGATAGAAAACAAAAAAAGTTTGAAAAAATTGCGTCAATCGTTTAAGATATAAGTACATTATGGTTCTAATAGTAAAATATCTCATATGCTTATAGCTTGTAGCTTGCGATGTATGTTTTAAGGAAGTATTTAATTTGAGTTAAAAAGGGGGAGTCTGACATGATGAAAGAAAGAACATCCGGCAAAATTTTCACTTTGACATTGATAGTAGCTATTTTTGCAGTGTTATTGGCAGGTTGTGGAGAAAAAGAACCAAAATTCGGCGAAAGGGTGAAGGATTATAAAGGCTTTAAAACCTTGAAGGAAGAAAAGATTATAGTAAAGAATAATCTTACTCTGCAAGCCTTTGTGCCTAATGGAAGTATTAGTAAATCCACGCTGGGTGGCATTACGGCAACGCATAACGGCGTTACACTTTCTCTGAAGATGCTGGACGCAAATATTGTTAAGACGACAGGCGGTCCAAAGCAATACCTGAAAAGATTGGGAGCGACTACAGTAGTTACAAGTACTGCTGCAGAAGAAAAGCGCAATGATATTATCGAAAGATCTGATGTGACCTATGCCTCAAAATATACAATTACGAGAAGTCTTGGAAGATATACCGGTACAAGCAAAACAGAATTCATTAAGACAATTGAATTTGAAGGAAAAACCTACTATGCATATGGATATATAACCATTTACGAAACTTCGGTAAACAGCGATACCGAAGAGTTACTGAAAGAAATGAAAAAATATTATGGTGTGGACATATACCATGATAAAGAAAAGCTAAAAGAGAGGACAGAGTATTTTACAAAGAATCCGCCGAAGTATAAAAAGATTTTTGTAAATAAATATCTTGTTCAGATTCCTGTAGATTGGACCCAGGATTACAGGGTGTCAAATGCACAAGTAAAAACCTATGGTCCTAACGGGAAAGCAACAGATATAAATAATCTGTTCATTGGAAGCCAATATATTTCTTCAAGTATTGACAATTTGCCTAGTGGCGAACTTGAAAAAAGGATGAAGCTGCACATGGAAAAATTATTTGCAGATTTGAAAATGACTATGAAAGCGACAAGACCTTCTATACACGGAACAAAGGCATTTACCGTAGTGATGAAGAAGGGTGGAATAGAGTATAAAGGATACTTTATAGCAGAGAGGAATTATGTGTTGTTTATCTATGCTGCCGGCAGAGGGAAGGTTAGCAGTGACTTGAATGAGATAGTCAAAAATGCCTTTGATAATTTAGAATACACTAGGCAGAGAGATAATAAAACCAATGTTTAAAATATGAGAAAAGTTAACATGATATATAGTTAATATGTAGTGATAAAAGAAAGGAGAAAGAAATGGGATATGATTATGGCACAGCAACTACAGCAGAAGAAAGTTTACTTGCAGGTTTTTTTGCTGGGATGTTCTCAGTTTTTTGGGTATGCGTACTTTTAGCGATTGCAGTGGTTGGTATAATTGGACTTTGGAAGGTATTTGAAAAAGCAGGGGAAGAGGGATGGAAAGTATTGATTCCTTTCTATAATATGTATATTCTTTTTAAGATAACCTGGGGGAATGGCTGGCTCTTCCTTTTGCTTTTAATACCGGTTGTCCATGTGGTTATACCGATTATTACGCTTTATAAATTAGCAAAGAGTTTTGGCAAGGGCGTTGGATTTTTCTTTGGATTATGGTTCTTGTATCCGGTATTCATTATGATTTTGGGATTTGGTCCGGATCAGTATCGTGGTGGAGTACAGCAGAATGTAAATATTACATATAATAACGATTCCTCTTGGGATAATGTATATTCGTCGAATAACGATTTTGCACCGCAGAATAATTCTCCTGTGAATATGCCTGTTAATTCAGGAAATGAAACCTTTATGCAAGGTCAAGGAGAACCGACAAGAAACAATGCTGCACAAAGCTGGGGAACACCTACAAATAGCAATACTACACAGAATCAGGGAGCTCCGATGAACAATAGTGGTGCATCAAGTTGGGGAACACCTACAAATAACAATGTTGCACAGAATCAGGGAACTCCGATGAACAATAGTGGTGCATCAAACCGGGAAGCTCCTGCAAATAATAATGCTGCACCGAGTCAAAGTAATCAGGCAGGAAATAATATTCCAAATGCCCCAAATGCCCCAAATGCTCCAAATGCCCCAAATGCTCCAAATAGTTCCAATGATACAAAAAATATCAATAACATCAATAATGATCCACACTTTGGCGGTTGGGAATAATAAAAAATTACAAAACGATTATAAATTCTAAGTAATTACAGAATCGAAAGCTGCAGACTACCTATCATGGATAGTCTACAGCTTTTTTTGTTTTGTTATATCATTTGCTTATCTTATGCTATTTGATTATTGCAATTCCTTCAATCTTAATGAGGCTCCCCATAGGAAGTTTACTGACCTCAAAGGCTGAACGAGAGGGAAATACTCCGGAAGGGAAATAAGTTCCGTATATTTCGTTTACAGTGGCAAAGTCATCAAGATTTGCAAGGAAACAGGTGGTTTTTATCAGGTTATCCAGGCTAGTTCCCGCTTCTTCCAAAACAGCCGATAGATTTGCAAATACCTGCTTGGTTTGTTCCTCAATTCCACTTGATACGATTTTTCCGGTAGATGGATCCAGAGGAATCTGACCACTGGTGAATACCAGATTTCCCACCGTATTTGCCTGTGCGTATGGTCCGATTGCTGCCGGAGCCTTGTCTGTTGCGATTATTCTTCTCATTTTCTTTCCTTGTCCTCGTATTATTAAATTATCGTGTTGTAATGTGTTAACTTGCATCAGGTCACATAATGCTATACTGTTTGAGATGCTGTGGATTAAACAGTATGGAAATCTACTTTGAAATGAGCGTGAGTGTTATTATTCACCGGTTAAATCCGATAATTGTTTTTTTACACTTTCAAAAGAGGTCGATCCCTCCGACTTTTTTGCCTTTATGCAGTTCACAATATCGATTGCCGCATATATGTCCTCGTCAAAGGCATTTGAGAAAGACTTGAACTCATCCATTGTCAACTCATCCAAAGCAACCCCTTTATTTATCGCATAAAGAACCATATTTCCTATGATTTCATGACAATCTCTGAAGGGAATCCCTTTCGCCACGAGGTAATCAGCCGCATCTGTGGCATTCATATATCCGAATTTGGCAGCAGAAGCCATTTTGTCTTTTTTTACTGTCATGGTGGCTATCATTTCAGTGAATATTCCAATCGATGCCTTCAGAGTATCAACAGCATCAAACAAGGGCTCTTTGTCCTCCTGCAGATCTTTATTGTATGCCAGAGGCAACCCTTTACATATGGTGAGAAGTGCCATCAGATCTCCATATATTCTGCCGCTTTTTCCTCTTATCAGCTCTGCCATGTCAGGGTTTTTTTTCTGAGGCATAATGCTGCTGCCCGTTGAATAGGCATCGTCAATTTCAATGAATCCGAACTCAGCACTGCTCCAGTTAATCAACTCTTCGCAAAATCTGCTCATATGCATGATACATATACTGCAGCAGCTCAGAAATTCAATCGCAAAGTCTCTATCGGCCACAGCATCCATTCCATTTGGCAAAATTTCATTGAACCCCAGCTCAGCCTTCAGAAATTGTCTGTCTGTATCATAAGTGGTTCCCGCAAGGGCTCCGCTTCCCAGGGGAAGTCTGTTTATTCTTCCAAGACTGTCGGCGAACCTTTCTTTGTCGCGGGAGAACATCTGATAATATGCAAGCAGATGATAAGCCAGAGTTACAGGCTGTGCCCTTTGAAGATGTGTATATCCCGGCATTACCGTTTCGATATGCTCTTCCGCAAGATTTTTGATTGTCTCCAGAAGGACAGACAGCTTTTCATCAATATATGCGGACTCTTTCCTCAGATATAATCTGAAATCAAGAGCTACCTGGTCATTTCTGCTTCTGGCTGTATGGAGCTTTTTGCCCGTCTGTCCGATTCTGTCAGTCAGAATCGTCTCTATGTTCATGTGGATGTCTTCCGCTTCGATGGTAAAATCAATCTTACCGGTTTCGATGTCCTTCAATATTTCTCTAAGTGTTTTGACGATAAGCGCCGATTCTTCCGAAGATATGATTCCCTGTTTTCCCAGCATTTTGGCATGAGCTATACTGCCGGTGATATCTTCTTCATACATTCTTCGGTCGAATCCTATGGAAGCATTGAATTCATCACTCGACGAAGTCGCTTCCTTTAAGAACCTTCCTTTCCAGAGTTTCATCCTGTCTTGCCCCTCCTTCTACAGTTTCCTTCTGAATTGCACGGATTTTCAGTGGCAGAGACCACAGATTGATAAATCCTTCTGCATCGTATTGATTGTAAACTTCATCCTTGCTGAATGTTGCAAATTCTTCATTGTAAAGTGAATAAAGCGATTTCTTGGCAGCAACAATTGCATTACCCTTGTATAACTTCATTTTTACCGTGCCTGTAACTTTTTCCTGGGTTACATCTACAAATGCACTGATTGCTTCTCTGAGAGGTGTGAACCAGAGGCCATTGTACAGAAGCTCGGCAAATTTATCACCGACAATTTTCTTGTAATGTGAAGTGTCTCTGTCGAGAATAAGCTCCTCCAGACCCGAGTGAGCGGCAAAGAGGATAGTTCCTCCGGGAGTTTCATATACGCCGCGGGATTTCATTCCGACAAGTCTGTTTTCTACTATGTCTATTGTGCCTATACCGTTTTTGCTACCAAGTTCGTTTAATTTCATGAGAAGTTGAACCGGCTCCATTTTGACACCGTCTACTGCCACAGGAACGCCTTTTTCAAAATCTATTTCGACATAGGTGACCTCATCCGGTGCCTTTTCCGGTGGAACGCTCAAAACATGTATACTGTCATAGTGTTCGTTCCATGGGTTCTCAAGTTCGCCACCTTCATGGCTTATATGCCATATGTTCTCATCCCTTGAGTAAATTTTGGCGGTTGATTGACTGATCGGAATATCGTGATCCTTGGAATATTCAATGAGATCTTCCCTGGATTGAAATTCCCACGCATCCATTCGCCATGGAGCAATAATCTTAATCGACGGATCAAGTGCATGAACAGCAGTTTCAAATCTCACCTGATCGTTGCCCTTGCCTGTACATCCGTGGGCGATGTAAAATGCACCCTCCTCTTTTGCTATTTCAACAAGTTTTTGTGCCATTAGAGGTCTTGCCATTGATGTTCCCAGGAGATAGTTCTCGTAGGCTGCTCCGGCCTTTAATGTAGGCCAAATATAGTCGGTTATAAATTCTTCCCGAATATCAACGGTAATCGCCTTTATTGCACCCGTTGCAAGAGCCTTTTTTTCGATTGCATCAAAATCTTCCTTCTGACCGGCATTACAACACACTGCGATAACTTCATAGTCGTAATTTTCCTTTAGCCATTTCATGATTACGGAAGTATCGAGTCCCCCTGAATAAGCCAGTACTACTTTTTCTTTACTCATTGTTTTACCCTCCTTTTGCTGTGCTTTTATATTATATTATACCGTACTTTTTATTATCCCCATTCTTTTTCACATTCGCATTACCACTGCGCCATTTACTTTATTCCCAACTGAATAAATCTTTCTAAATCAGACAAAAGAATCTTTTGTAATCTGCATTTACCAATGGATTCAGGAATTACCATAGATATCGAATCGGCACTGATTTTTTTATCATTTTTGGCATATTTGTATAGTTGTTCTGCGGAATAGGGAAGGTTTAAGTCAAAGCCGCACTTTGTCAAAACCTCTGTCAGATATTCACTTGCATCGTATCCGGTGAGTCCCATTTTAAAAGCTGCTTTTGATTCAACCACCATTCCCATGGCGACTGCTCTGCCGTGGGATATTCTGTAGGAACTCAGTTTTTCTATACCGTGACCTATGGTATGACCGAAGTTCAGGAGCTGACGCATTCCAATATCCCGCTCGTCCGCCTCTACCACTGATTTTTTTATGGAAACACATCTTTCGATTACTTTGCCGTAATCTTTGGCTAAAACTCTGTCTATTAGAGAGCTTTCCATGATCATTCCACTTTTAATGGCTTCAGCAACTCCGTCCAGAAGAAAAGCTTCTTCCATACTGTCAAAAGTTTTGTAGTCACATATTACCATAGAAGGCTGCCAAAATGCTCCTGCCAGATTTTTTCCCGAAAGAAGATTAACGGCAGTTTTTCCGCCCACTGATGAATCCACTGCAGCAAGGTATGTGGTAGGGATTTGGATATATCTGATTCCTCGCAGATATGTCGCAGCTGCAAAGCCGGACAAATCACCTACAACGCCTCCACCCAGTGCAATGATAATATCTGAACGGGAAAAGGCTTTTTCTGCAAGGGATTCCAAAACATTTGCATAAGTTGCTATACTCTTGGAATATTCACCTTCCGGAAAAACAATTTTATGTGTTTCAAAACCATTTTCTTCTAATGATGATGATAAAATTTTGGAATACAGTTTGTTTACCTTGCTATCTGTAATTATGCAGACACGACAAGGATTTACACACCCTTTAATATATTTACCGGATTGATCCAGAATTCCTTTTCCTATGAGAATATCATAAGGCCTTTCAGTTGTTACAGCAAAACGCTCCATTTTTCAATCTCCCCATAACTCTTCTTTAAACTAACACATAGCTATGCTATAATGTCACTTATTATTAAGTCTGATTCTAACATAAAAATTTACCATTTGCAAAAGTGTATATATATGAAAAAAATGAAGAAAATATTTATTTTGTTCTGCTTGCTTGCAGCAATTATCATTGCTTTGACCTACGGCATAAACAGACATATTATCAATACGGAAAAAAAGAATATTGTGGCTAAGGTGACTACTAATGAAAATATCCTTGAGAAAACTGAGATTGACCAATCTAAAAATTTCAAAGGAGATTGCATCATGGTGTTGGGTTGCGGAATAAAGGATAGAGAAACTCCTTCACCTATGCTTAAGGATA
>ERZ772932.494-NODE-494-length-21725-cov-3.773373_pt1 | contig 21725 bp, 16 predicted proteins | sample MGYA00511684_ERZ772932 | MGnify/ENA primary metagenome ERZ772932 (study PRJEB29015, sample SAMEA2738078) | human oral metagenome | biome: human oral; feature: human-associated habitat; material: saliva | place: China | collected 2210 ...
TCGCTGGTACTGATGGTGCCATCACACTCACGGCCTCGGGCGGAACAGGGCGCTTCAAGGCACATCTGCTTGATGCCTCTGGGGTGGAGATCCGCACCCAAGAGTTTGGCTCAACAACTACTTTCTCTCGCCTTCCAGCAGGGCAATATACCCTCAAGGTTTATGATAGCAATGATTGCTTCGCCAAAGACGGTGGAGGCAATGAGCTCATACACCGCGTCACACTGGCTGAGCCCTCCGAAGCCGTGTCTGTTTTGGAGGAAGCTGTCGTAAGTCCCTTAGCTTATAACTCATCTGATGGCTCCATCAGTTTTAGAGCCTCAGGGGGAACTCCACTTGCTAACGGCTACCAGGTTCGTATCATACGTCTGTCGGATGGTCGCAGCTTTACTCCTACTTCTGTACGCCCCGATGGAGGAGCGTATATCTACACCCTATCTAATATATCTAGAGGAGAATATCAGGTCATTGTAGAGGATGCCCGCTTTGATGCTCTCGCTCCCGAGGATAAGAATGCCCCTTGCGGTTGCCGAGCAAAGCTTGATATAACGCTCAATGCTCCTCCTCCCCTAGGTGTTGAGGTCAAGGAGAGTCGCTTCGTTAGCTGCCACGGAGATAGTAACGGAGAGATAACAGCACACGCTAAGGGTGGCAAGCCCCATATAGCGAGCCGTCTGCCCTACACCTACACTTGGTATAAGCTAACCAATGGTTCTAACGAAGAGCTAAGTCAACAAACAGATAGTATCGCTCGTGGTCTCAGTGCAGGACAATATCAAGTGAAGATTACAGATGCTAATAACATCAGTGTATTATCTACCATATTTACATTAGTTCAGCCCGAGCCCCTAAGCCTCAAGTTTAAGGTCATCAGCCCTAATTGTAGTGGAGGAGAAGGCTCTATCGAAGCGCTTGTTACGGGAGGCACTGCTCCATACTCATATGAGTGGAACAAGGAGGGTGAAACCAACTCAAGTCTTCGAGTTAGCGAAATAGGGACCTACTTCCTCCGTGTTACAGATAGTAGAGGCTGTACTATTGATGCTACAGCAGAGGTTTCCTCACCTGACGCCCTTGTTGTGCGACCAGAATTAGTGCACCCCAGTTGCTTTGGAGCTTCTAATGGTAGCATCAAACTCAATATCAGTGGAGGTACGAGTCCCTATACGATACGTTGGGTGGATAGTCCTAGTCTTACCACTCGTCAGCGAGATAAACTCCAGGCTGGAGAATATGTAGCTCTGATATCTGATGCTGCTGGATGTACGCTACGCTATCGCTTGAGCTTGACACAGCCAGACGAACTCAAGGTAAGCCTCTCCGAAGCCTTTACTCTCTGTAAAGATCAAAGTCGTAATCTACGAGCTACATCCAATCAAGAGAATGTAAGCTACTCATGGTTGCGTAATGGTCAGCCTCTCAGCGAAACTGGTAAAGAGCTTAGCGTTAGCCGTGCCGGCACTTATCGTGTCATCGTGACCAATGAGGGCGGTTGCACAGCCTCCGCTGAGGTTATAATCCGTGAGAGTCAGACCGAACTACCCATTGATATTACAGCTCCAAGCTCTGTAGACCTAGGAGCAGAGATCCATGTAGTTAATATCAGTCAAATCAAGGCGGATCGACTAAAATGGCATCTCCCTGTCGGGGCGGTTGTCAAGAGCCAGAGTGATGAGAGGCTTATCTTCACAATGAACTCTGCTGGTATATATACAGTAGCACTTGAGGGCTATCTTGGAGACTGCTCTACACTTGTTAGCCAGCGTATCGAGGTACTACCTGCTGGGAGTGTGACTCTTCCCGATGATAAGGTTGGAGCCATGATCAAACAGTTTCTTGTGACTCCTAATCCAACGACAGGAGAATTTAAGGTCTTTATTGAGCTCCGAGAGCCTCAAGACTTTACACTGCGCCTCCTATCTCCGACCATGGTCGAGATGGATAAGAAGGCTCTAAAGAAAGTGCAAGTGCAAACTTTTGAGTACGAGCTGCGAGGGAATACCTCTGGAGTCTATACCGTAGAGCTTCGTGTCGGGGAAGAGAGGTCTTTGCTCAAGGTGACAAAACAAGGCAACTAATTTATTTAGATTATAATCGTGATAGCGATGTGGAGATCTAAGCACACGGGCTTTGCTCGAACCATACTCTATAAAGTCTTATTCTTCTCACTCCTCCTTTTGGGAGGGGGGAGGGAGCTGTGTGCTCAGTTCTACCCCATCCATGCTGTGGTTCAGTGGCCTAGTCCTCAGAGTCCGCACTTAGTGGACTATTATTCCGGCAGTCGCGATCGTCTTATCATCACGCTGCATAACCGAGATCTTCAGCAGCCGTTACTTCTGGCTCGCTTACGTTTGCAGATCAAGAGTAATGGCTTCCTAGCCCAGACCCGCGAGGAGCTGTCGTATCCTCAGCTGGAGCTTATGGCGGGTGTACCAACGCGTCTGACGGCAACAGACTTGATGCCTTACCTTCGTCCGGAGAGCCTGCTTATCAACGGACGTCTGCGTAATGGTCAGTTCCCGACGGGCTTTACAGAGATTTCTGTACAGGTGGTCGACTACTATAGCCAGCAAGTCCTCTCGTCTTGGCATACGGCGCGTGCTTATCTGGACAGTAAGCAGCCGCCTATGCTGAACCTCCCGCAGCGTGATGAACAAGTGGGCTATCGTGATCCACTCTTCATCCGCTTCCAGTGGTATCCTCGTCATCAAGGGTTGGCTGGTACGGAGTATGAGTTTGTCCTCAAGGAGCTCCCCGATAATGGCGCTGCTCCTCAGGCTGCCTTCGCCTATGGCAACGAGATCTATCGCACTCGTACGCGTCATACGACGCTCAACTATACTCACCTAGAGCCGATTCTCTTGCCCAATCGACGCTACGCCTGGCAGGTGCAGGCTATCGCTCGTGATGGTGTAGATGAGCTAGGTCTGTTTGAGCATGGGGGCTTCAGCGAAATATACTGGTTCACACTCAATGAGAACTGCCCCGTGCCCACGGGGCTGAAGGCAGATCCCCGCTATGCTAAGGTAGACTTCTCGTGGAATAGAGTCGTCGGTGCTACGGGCTATATGCTTGCCTGTCGCCCGAAGACGAGCAAGGATATCTACGAATGGAGCGAGGTGCAGTCCTACGGCGAGCGAATGACGCTTGCTCAGCTGAAGCCCGGCTGGACCTACGAATGGCGTGTGGGCACGCTCTGCACGGGTGATAAGCCTATCTACTCGGCTATTCAAGAGGTAACGCTGCCTAAGAGTAACGTAGACCTTCTTCGTGACTGTGGTAAGGAGCCACCGCGCCCCAACCTCAGTCCCGATCCCGCCTTAGATATTCAAGTGGGGGATACGGTGACCATTGGTGGTGACTATCCGATGGTGATTACCCAGCTCCAGGGGCTTGGTGATGGCTGGTACTCCGGTCGTGGCACGACACGACTCAGCTCTATCATCGAGCTTCCGCGAGTGGCCCTTCGCTTTGATCGCCTTCGTATCAATATCGAGAAGTGTCAGATCGATGGGCTTGTCGAGGCTATCTACGCAGATCAGCCTGGCGGTATTGCCGATCTCGACAAGATCGATGATGGGGGTAAGAGAGTCCAGCCAAGTAAGCTACGCATCAGAGAGCGTAAGGTAGACTTCGCCCTCGGGGATATGCCCGATATGAGCTTCGACCCCGAGACCGGAGAGCTGGAGGTGACCGATGCAGAGGGCAAGCCACAGCGTATTAAGCTTGACCTTCCCGAGGGAGGGGCGTCTGCTTCGGCCTTCCCAATGATCATCACCGACAGTAAGGGCGATAGCTATCAGCTTAGCCCAGACAAGTCGTCAGAGGTGAGTAGCAGTGGTGCATCATCAAGTACCTCATCAACGGAGGGACGTGTAGGCATGAAGCAAGGCATTAAGGTAGAGCGTGTAGAGCGGATTGGCTCTTTTGATGCGAGCCGCTTAGCTCATGGTATAGGCCCGGTTCGCTTTGAGCCATCAGCACAGGCACGCTATGCCTTTGACAGCGGCACTGAGTCCTGGTACCAGCACTCCGTCAAGCTGGACGAATACTACAAGCCTTTTGCTAAGGACTATATCGCTCCCTGGAAGCTCGTCCCTACGGGAGAGCAGGATGTCGTCGCAGCACGCTACGAAGGGAAGAAGGCAATTGACCTGAGCCGTGTTCGCTTTGCTACGTCTCCTAATAGTCCTGCCCTGCCAGCAGAGCTCCACGAAGAGAGCAAGACCTGGAGTCTCAAGCTCCCGGGGGCGGATGCCCAGAGTAGCTATGATGTCTATGCGATCTATGAGGGGCAGGTCATCGGTAAGCTCCGTGTCGTAAGCTATCCGAAGCAAAGCTATCGTGTGCGTCTCGTATCTGTGAATGGGCAGCGTGTGGGCGATGTCTCAGAGCTAAGTCAGCACCTCAATAACATCTACCAGCAAGTAGGGGTAGAGTTTAGGCTCTCCGAGACGGATAGTTTCCAAGCAGAGCTATCGAACGGGCATATCAGGCAAGACCTTAAGAAGCTCCGTGACAGCTACGAAGAGCAACACCCACTCGGCAAGGATGAGGTCTGTGTCTTTGTGCTTAGCTCAGAGCTAAGCAAGTCATCGAAGCTCGAGGATGTAGAGGGCTTAATGCCTCGCAAGAGTCGTTTCGGCTACATCTTTACAGGCAATAGCCCCAATGGGAAAAGCCTTGCCCGTACCCTAGCCCACGAACTGGGTCATGGCCTCTTCACGCTCCAACATAGCTTCGACGATGAGTACGGAGGTAAGCAGTCACAGGATGAAACTGCGAACCTCATGGACTACACGGTGGGGGCGACCAAGCTCGTGGCACTCCAGTGGAATATCATCTCTAACCCAGCTCCATTCACAGCACTAGACAGAGAGAAGGATGCACAGATACGTGAGGCGGGTGCAATCTGGATGACCCCAGATTGGGAGCCATTCATCTGCGATGTCTCCGATCACATATTGAGTAGAAACAAAGAGATTCCCCACGGTAGTATAGGTGGTATTAAATATAAAGGTCAGATATATGAATATAGCTCGGCCCTAAAAACATACGTCAATGCTGAAGGAGGGCAATTAGCCATTACCAAACCAACCTCTGGAGACTCTATATACCTGGTCAATCGTGATAGAGGGGAATGTGGTAGTGTCTACCGCGGTGCATGGGCTTATGTCAGGAGTGTCCGAAATATCAATTTTTCAGACAGCGTATCTTTACGCTATGTCGGTCCTCTCCAATGCTTCTCCCTCCCTAATCCAGATAGAGTAGTGGAGGGTGGAAAAACTGTGATGTATTTTATCGGTGAATCCTCTGGCTATAAGGATAAAGTTCTGGATCTGTTATACAAAGAACTTGCAAACAAAGAGGATAGAAACCAGCTCACACAAAGCCGCTTTTCGGGTCACGTCTGCTTAGTCGTTACAACCCAAGGTGAAAATCTTGCAGGGAATAAAACTTTCGCTGACTTACAGAAATCCTATCATAATGTTGTCTCTATTCAGATTAAGATAGAAGAGGATGGTACTGTTTCTTTAGTAAACCTCTTCACAAGCAAGCCTCTAAATCAAGATGGTAGTGGTCTAGATATTGAAAGAATAAAGGGGCTAATTCAGAAAGAGCCTTGGTACATTCAAGCTATTATTCTCTATGAACTTTCTGATTTGCTAGACCAAGGGATACAGCATCTAAAAATCTCAGAGGATATTTGGGCTTGCACAGGCTCTCCCAGTATCTATAAAAAACTTATTGGTTATGTTTTAGATATCTTCTCCAGTCTGGTCCTACCTAACAATATTAAGCTATCTGATGAGGCAAAGTTTGCTTTCTTATGTGGCTTTTGGGATGGGATCGTGGATGTGGTACAGTCTGTCCCTCAGCTTACAAAGCTGATGCTCTGCGCCTTTCATTCAGACTGTAGAGACAATGCGTCTAATCAATGGACGAGTTTTAAGGAGGCGACCATAGAGGATGAGCAGGGAGTGTTAATCTGTGCTGCAGATCAATACTGGTGCAAGGCGTATGAAATACTAGCTCCAGCGTTCAAAGAACTTGTTGCAGATGACTGTAAGACGGCTCATACTGTAGGTGCGATAGTTGGGCCTAGTGTGGCAATGATGCTGGGAGATGCACCAGCAGGAGCCGCAGTACTATCTCGCCTTGGCTCTGTAGGGAAAGGGCTGTGGCAGATTCTTCAGGCTCTGAAATTTTGTGATCGTATCACGGATATAACAACCTACCTAGGCAAGCCCTTAAGAACTGCGATTAAGTTTATACGAAATAGGGGGACAGGCAGGCTGGACGCCAAGGTCACTGTCAACAATACCTCCATTCTAGATGTTGCAGAAGGTCAAGTCAAAATCAAACGTGGACAAACGGCTACTGGTGTTCCTAAATACGAGTCCCTTTCGGATGATCAGATGCGCCTAGTCCTTGAAAACAAGGATGAGCTCACCGAGATAGTAGAGGAAGTAGATAACACTTCTAAGAATACTCTAGATCCCAGTACAAATAAGAATCCCAAGGCAGACGCGAAGATCGCTAAGGGGGCTAGGAGTCGGGAAATTATAGACCAACTCAAAACGGTTGGAGAGGTGTCCAAGGATCTAAGAGAAGCTATTGAGGCTCTCGATGAGGACCTTCTAGCTCAACTACACCATGACCTTGTGGTTAGCTCTCGGAGTAAGACCTTGAGGGAAGTACTTACCTCAGTAGAAGACCTCGAGATCTGGAAGACGCTCAAACAGGACTTTCACAAGGCTCATAGTATAGCTAAAGATAGCCCCAACTGGGAGCGCTGGGCAAAGTCTGAATTCTTCAAGGAGATCACAGATAAGGGACGAGAATTCGGCAAAAATGTCACAAGTGCGATAAAAGACAAGAGACTATATCAGGAGTTAAAGAAGGTTCTTGCTAAGAGTGATCTAGATGGATATGAACTCGAGACAGAAGTCCAGCTATTCATCGAAGGGGATCGGTATATGGTCGCTGATATCCTTCTTTTTAAGCGTGATACTGATAAAAATATTATGGATGTGATACTCATAGAGAATAAACTTTCGAGTTCTACAAGGTTCACTCCTAATCAAGCTGAAATGTTTGCTAAAGTTCGAAAGGCCAAGCGACTAGAGGTAGAGGTTCGTAGCTTAAACAAAGCAACTAAGAGAGGTGAAGTCATTCCTCTATCTAGCTCGCAACTAATAGAGATTCGAGGAGATGGTAAAACAACAGGTGTATCTAACATAAAAATCAATAAAATTAAATAACAGACGATGCTAAAGTCAGAAAGAAAGAAGCTCACACTAGAGCGCATCGATACGGTCTTGAAGCCGCGAGGATACAAGGCTCGGATAGCCGATGGTATCCGATACTATCTACCCCAAGACGGTGTAACTGTCGCATGGGCGATCGTCTTCCTTAACTTGGGTTGGATCAACTCGAGAGAGGCCATGGTTACCCATGACGAGGTAGAGCTGATACTACAGAGGGTTGCAGATGAGAACTATCCTTTCCCTTGGCAGACACATAGAGGGACAATACTAACCCCAACAATAAGTCACAGCACGTTCGTTGATGAGTATCAAACGGCAGATATGGATACCGAGGAACAGATAGAGGATTACTGTAACTGGTATCTTGGCTATATCAATGGCGAAGGAGCGGACTTCGTGCGGCATTACTCCTACTTGCCGAATGTCCTCAAGCGCATGGATGAATTGGTCGAAGCTGGACTAACTTGGCAGTATCCTCACAAGGGTATACTAGAAGGCAATACAGATGCTTTCTTTCGAGGTCTAATCATTTCCAAGCTCTGCAATGATCCGCTATCTAACTTCGAAACTAAGGTTAAATTTTGCGACAAATGGCTCTACAATGGAAGAAATGACAAGTGGCTTCCCTACTACGAGAAGCTAAAGGCCGAGGTGCTCCCAACCATCGAACCCAAGTACAATCTATAAGAAGATATGAGCAGGTACGAAGATAATCTTGCGGGATTTTATAAGTTCTTTAGCCAGGCGCTTATCCGGCATGGCTATACAACGAAGAAGAGAGATGGCGAGACATTCGCCTTCCTTAAGCCGTTTGAGTATGGGCATTTCATCTTTTCCTTTAGTGTCCACGAGGATACTGGTCTTATCAGAGTAAGGCCTCCTCAGGCATCGTTTGATGCCGTGGAGAAGATCCTGCAGGAGATTGATTACCCAGGCAAACTACAGTTCAGTATCTCTTTGGGTACATTTATGGGAGAGCTATCCGAAGCCATGGATAAGCTCCAAAAGCGAATGGAGGCCTCTCCGACGGTAGAATCAGCGTCTTTACTTGGGCTTGAAACCTTTCGCTATATCGAGCAAGAGTTAGAGAGCTTCGAGGAGGAATACTCGATCCCAAGCAACATTATTGAAGAACTGGAGTATAGAGATTTCTGGGCAATGGCCTTCAATGGTTCTCCTCCAGAAGCTATGTTCAGAGGTCTAATCTTCTACCAACTGGCGAGTCCTGAACTTCTTCCCGACAAGTTGCATCAGAGCGATCAAATCTTTGAAAGTAGAGAGCTCGTCCCAGATGATGCGTGGCGTATCAGCTACCAAGGGTTAAAGAAGAAGTTGCTCACGCTGGAAAGCTTATAGTACTGATGTATCAACGTATTCTTTCATTGTGCCTTCTAATTCCAGGCCTCACTCTACTTCTCTGCTCGTGTTTGCGAGAGGAGGCGGTTCCCATTGCCTCGTCCTTTGAGGTTACGATTGCAGAGGATAAGACCTCTCCAGTGACGGTCAAGCTACAGAACAATAGCTATGGAGCCGACGAGTATGAGTGGACGTTTGAGGGCGGTGTACCTGCCAGTTCAAGGGATCGAGCTCCCGAGCCTGTAACCTTCACAGGGGCGGGTGAGCATAAGATTCGCTTACGCGTATGGAATGCTGTTGATGAGCGCATCAGCGAGCAAGTTATCCGTGTGGACTCTGCGATGAGTATTGACTTTGACTATGCTATTGCCATCAATGATATTGCTCCAGGGGTAGTATCTATCAGCAATAAGAGCCGAGGGGGTAGTCGCTATGAGTGGACTTTTGAGGGAGGTAACCCCAGCTCTTCTACAGAGCAATATCCCTCCGCTGTTACTTTTGCAGATGGAGGCACGCATCGCATTCATCTCAAGGTCTTCAACGGTAGTCGCTATGAGGAGCTAAGTAAAAGCTTTACGCTACAGCCCGCTATGCAGGCAGACTTCGACTATGAGCCCATTGCCGTAGACCAAGACTGGGAGGCCCCTTTAACGCTACAGACTCGGAACCGAACCAGTGGAGGGCTAAGCTATCGTTGGTCTTGCGAGGGTGCTACGATAGATAACGCTGCTACTGAGCATCCTTCTGTGCGCTTTGAGCGGGCTGGTATTTATCGCCTTAGACTGGTTGCAAGTAACGGCAAGGAGGACAAGGTTGTTGAGAAGACATTAACGATAAAACCCAATAGTGGTCTGGTCTTTCAGCAAGACCTTAAGTTTGGCATTAATGAAGCTAAGAACAGTATCGGTTGCTTCTATTCCTCTCGCTTGGGTGGTGTGTTAACCTCTCAGCGTATCGCACAAGAGAATGTAGGTGCAAGTATTGACTTCGGGTTCTTTGCGTTGAACTCCTCATTCAATTATTGCTATTTCTTCTCTCCACTTGAGGCACGAGCTAATGCTTTCCCAGCGATCCCCAATGCTATAGCCTCTACCTTCATCAATAGCCCATCGGCTATGGGTATCCTGGTGAGTAATGATAGCTTTGAAGCCCTAAATAATGCACAAGCTCTTTCTCGATTTACTCAGTGGGCGGAGCCTAGTAGAAGGCACTTCACCAAAACGCAGAACCCACACTTCGTTCTGTTTAGAACCTCTGATGGCCGTAGGGGGATTATTAGAGTCAAAGGCTTTGTGGAGGCTGGAGCTCAATCATACATTCTTGCAGATGTCAAGATAGAAAAACGACTAGGAGAATAAGATTATGTTTATGCTACGTACGTCAAGGATATATTTCACCATAGCCTTTTCTTTACTCTTAGCCATAGCTATGCTGGCGATCTCGCCAAGCTTGAAGGCCCAGAATGTGGATATAGAGGAGGTCATGAGCTTCCGGAAGAAAAAGCCGATCAAGATTAGTGGTAGTATTTCGACCAGTGCCTCCTACTTTTCTGCTAAGCCACAGCAAGCACGGCAAAGCTTTACTTATCAAGTGACGGGGGCAGTTAATATCTCCGTGTATGAGCTCTTCAATATCCCCTTGTCTTTTAACCTCAACAACTACGGCTCTAACTTCAGCTATCCATCTCTTCCTAATCGTCTCAGCCTGCACCCATCATATAAGTGGATCAAGGCACATATTGGCGATGTGTCGATGACCTTTAGCCCTTATACGATGAGTGGGCATCAGTTTACGGGGTTAGGGCTAGAGCTTACACCCGGGAAGTGGCAGATCTCTGCGATGGGTGGTCGATTATTACGCCGGGTTGACTTCAATCCTGAGTTGCCGAGTATTAGACCAACCTACGAGCGCTGGGGCTACGGGCTCAAGAGTCGCTATGATGGAGATAAGTTCTTCATTGGAGGTACAGTGTTTACGGCTAAAGATAAAGCTGGTGTTATCTCTTTTGATGCCGATGCTCTTGGCCTTAGTCCCAAATCCAACCTTGCATTGGGTATCGAGGGAGGACTTAGTCTCATCAAGGATCTGCAGTGGTCTTTTGAGTATGGTCTTAGTCTGATGCAGCAAGACCTCCGCACTAATGCTCGTCAAACTTATCATGCTTTTAAGACTGAGCTTAGCTATGAACTAGTGGGTAATCATATCGGTCTTGCTTATGAGCGTATTAGTCCAGACTACGAGACTCTAGGTGCTTACTACTTTAATAATGACTACGAGAATTTAACAGTCAATTATAGTCGAAACTTCTTCTCAGATAAACTAAGCCTAGCACTGAGTGGTGGGGTACAGCGAGATGACCTCTCCGGCGACAAGAAAGAAAAGAACAAGCGTTTTGTGGGCTCAGCCAATATCGGCTTCACGCCCAGTGATCGTTTCTCACTGTCGCTGTCGGCCTCAAGCTTTCAGGGGCATCGTAATATCAAATCTAGTTTTGACTATATCAATCAGCAGATGCCCTATGAGAATCTTGATACGCTGAACTTTGTACAGCTCAACAACAGCCTTGACCTCAACATGAACTGGCAGGTCAAGAAGAGTGAAGCACAAAACCATAGCCTCTCGGCAAGCTTAAGCTATCAAGAAGGTGCAGATAAACAGGGAAGATATATTATGCCAGGTAAGCTCACCCGCTTTCTTAACCTATCAAGCAACTATAGCATTGATTTTTCAGCACTCAAGCTTGCTATAAACTTTGGAGTTAATGGGAGTAACAACTATGCTCTTCGAAAGAATATGTTCACTTGTGGGCCCATGCTTAATCTTAACAAGCGCCTTTTGAAAGATGCGATGAGTATGGGGCTAACATTATCTTATAATCAAACGCGCGATGAAGGGGTGCTACAGGCAAGCATATTCAACCTCCGCTATCAAGCGAGTTATCGGTTCCTCAAGCGACATAGCCTAAATGCTAGTTTGTCTTATCAGAGTCGTTCTTTCCATAACCTACAGACTCCGAGAAGCTCCTCTATTACGAGTCAAATTGCCTATAGTTTCTCATTCTAGAATATCATTCACCTATGCACATAAGTACATTCTTTAAAAACTCTTGTCTAGTCATCTTTTGTAGCCTTTTGTGGGCTTGTGAGAAAGAACAACTCCCAGGAGAGGTACATCCTCAGACACAAAATGCCTATCAGAATATAGAGGAGGCTCAGGCTGCTGTCGAAGCTTTGTATCATCTTGGCTATCCTTCTATCGCCCTAGAGGCAGATGCTAACAAAGGTCTCCCCTTGGCTTGGTCTGTTTATCTCTCAAGACTCATTGAGAGTGAAGCCAGTGAGGGCTATTATCCCGATCTACACCAAGGGAAGGTGAGTAGCCCTAAAGTCCAAGAGCTTAGCAAGAAGTTATACACGAGTTATTTCGATGCTATTGAGCAAGCCGACACCATTATAGCGCGCATAAATGACAGCCCATCTGTGAATGTCCAAGAGCGGGAGAGGCTACAAGGGGAGGCTAAGTTTTTCAGAGCCCTTAATCGCTTTTCTCTACTTAGAACTTTTGGAGCTCACCCTACAACTCGTACCAGCTCAACTTCAGGGACAGAGGTAGCTCTTTATTCTTTAGTCATTAAAGATCTTCAAGATGCTATTGCTCGCTTACCACATAAGACCTTTATAGAGAATAAATCTCGAGTTAGTGCTTTCATAGCTCGAGCTCTTTTGGCGGAAGTTTATATGCAGATGAGTGGCTTGCCACTGCGAGAAAACAAGTGGGCAGAAGCTACTGCTATCTTGAGGCCTATCTTGACATCGGGGAAGTATCAACTTACAGGACATGGTCTCGGTGAAGACTTATCTGCCTACAATAAGTTGCGTCAAAACCCTATGGCTCCAGAGTACCTGCATACTTGGCAGGCAAAAGATGGTAGTTCGAGGTCTATTTTCTCTTTTCCTAGCAAGGCGAAGGGCTGGAGTAATGTGAAGACTACTGTTGCCTTTAATGCTTACGAGCCAAGCAAGCTTCTACAATCATTGTATGCAGAGGAGGATATAAGAGCTAAAGATAGACAGTTTTTCCACTCCTTTTTTAAAGTTCAGGAAGGCAATAAGACAATCTTTGAAGTCTTTAACCCTACCCCCTACTTTTGGCTCGCTGGAGAGGGAAATAGCCTTTCTGCTCCAAGGGTAAATCAGCTTGGAGTCTATCGCTATGCAGAGATACTTCTTATGTTTGCCGAGGCTCTTTGCCAGTCTGAGGCTACTGTGCGGGAGGAGGCCGTTGATGCCCTCCTAGATGTAAAGTTGAGAGCTATGCCACATTTAAACAGAGAAGAGGAAAAGGCTGAGTTGATGGCTCTGGGCATAGATGCCTTCTTGCAAAAAGTCTGGCTTGAACGCTTCAGGGAGCTAGTCCTAGAGATGAAAATGGGATATGATATCGCTCGTACAGGCTTTTATCCAAGCAAAGTGCAAGGTGACACTGAGATGATTTTTGTCCCCCTCACTGAGGCACATAGTCCAAGTGGTGGAGCACTACCTAGAAATCTGAGGCTTCCCCTTCCGTTAAGCCCTACTCCTTGATCAGATGTTTGAGATTAGCATCATTCTTAATTCGCTCGATCTCGCTTTCGACAAGGCTTAGGATCTCCTGCTTCACGCATTTATAGTTGGCTTCGATGGTCTCAGCGAGACTATCGGAGCCATCTTCATTAAGGAACTCCGCGATGATGGGGATGGGCTGGTAAGCCTTGGTTTCGGCTGATACCTTATCGACATCGACGACAATCTCAGCGTGGAAGATCTTCTGCTCGATGCGCTCATCGAAGTTGTCAGATACGGCCCCGACGAACATCCCCTGCGTAAGGTTACTAATCTTGCTGGCAGGTATCAGGCTATCGAGCTGTGTGGAGATCGAGGTCGACTTGTCATTTCGATTGATAGTCATGGACTGCCGTTGCTGTAGGACCTTCCCGAAGCGTTCGGAGAGGGTCTTGGCTGTTTCACCCACGACCTGACCGCTGAAGACATTCCCCACGGTGTTTTGAATCACTTTGCTCTCCTTGTCGCCATAATCACGTGTGAGCTGTGAGAAGTCCTGAAAGCCTAAACATACAGCGACCTTGTTGGAGCGAGCTGTTGCGATGAGGTTATCCAGGCCGCGGAAGTAGATGGTTGGTAGCTCGTCGATGATGACGGAGGACTTGAGCTGCTTCTTTTTGTTGATGAGCTTGACGATGCGAGAATTATACAAGCCAAGAGCCGCGGAGTAGATGTTCTGTCGGTCGGGGTTGTTGCCCACGACGAGGACCTTGGGTTCACGCGGGTTATTGATGTCGAGAGAGAAGTCATCCCCAGTCATTACCCAGTAGAGTGCAGGGGAGATCATACGAGAGAGAGGGATCTTTGCCGAGGCGATCTGTCCTTGTAGCTGGTCTTGTGCTCCGCCCTCCCAGGCATCCATGAAGGGGGAGAGGTAGTTGGCGAGCTCATCATAGGCGGTGAGGATGGGGAAGATTTGGGCGTAGGGTCGGTTGAGGAACTCGATGGCGTGGGGGAAGGTGCAGTACTTACCTCCCTGGTAGATCTTGAGGAACCAGATGATGGCCGCCAGCAAGATGATGGGTGACTCGACGAAGAAGTCTCCCTGCTTCTGTATCCATGTCCGGTTCAGGTTCAGCATGATGGTGTAGGCGGACTCGTAGGCATCGGAGATATCCGTCATGAAGGCGGGATTGATGGGATTACAGCGATGCGACTTGCGCCGATCGTCGAAGTTGATGACAAAGAACTGAGGCTTCACCTCATAGGCATCGAGGTGTGTCAAGAGATGGTTGTAGGCGATCTCCGAGAGGTCTGGGAACTTGTAATCGTAGATGTACATGGCGAATCCCTTCTCGATCTGCTGTTTGATGTAATTATTGACTATAGCGAAGGACTTCCCTGAGCCAGGGGTTCCGAGTACCATGGATGCACGGAAGGGATTAACAATGTTGATCCATCCCTTGTGCCATCGCTTTTTGTAGTAGAAGCGGGTGGGTAGGTTCACGGAGTATTCGTTCTCCAAGAGGCGTGTCTCCTGCATGAAGCTCTCATTCTCGAGGTTGAAGACGTCGTCCATGAGGTTGTTATTAAGTAGGCGACTTATCCTGGGACAACAGGGAATGGGGTCATCGCATCTTTTAGTAACCGATGACAGAATGATGACTATCTTTGCGATAGTAATGAAGAAAACTATGGAGAAAACTAGTAGAGAAAAGCGTATAGAAGCTTTCAGAGCATTTCGAGACAACGCCGAGACAACATTCAATTCTTTTAAGGAGAAAAGTTCCAGCTTCCAGAAGTTTGACGATGCGTATATCCTTTGTGTTTGCCCTAAAGGGAGGAATGGAGGAATCAATGAGAAACTTTGCGAAGTATTTTATGGTTCTGGGATTTATGATCAAGAGCGTACGCTGGATAATAATTACAATGTGTCCGTTCGAAACCTATTCGAGACAGGCGCTACGCTAGCGTTTTCCTTACTTGATGATGGCTATGTCTTAGTTACTCTTCACCTCCCATATACAGAGAGGATGCAGCCTCTAGTTAAGGAGGTTGTTATAGATTTTCATTTAGATCCAATAAAGCTAATACCAAGAAGGCTGAAGGCTTATTGGAATAAGTTTAATTTAGCTATGGTGGTGTATAGTCTAGTTGGAGAACCTAAGTGGTACCACCGAGCATACTGGACGTGTTGGTTGTTTTTCCAACAGACAATTAAAGATAACTATCTTCAAGAGAGGGGATGCTATAAGCTTGCTAAGACTTTGGCTAATTATGTCCTATCCGTTGGCTTGAGCGGTTTTTTGATTTACTTGTTCACAATAGCACCTCAGAACAAAGATCAGTCAAGGGTTGAGCTCTTATTAGAAAGACTTATAGAGCAAGCTGAGGACCGAAATCAGAAGCTGGATGCTATACTCAGTAGAGAGGACTCCAAGGCGACTACTAGAGATTCAGTCCTCCGTGACTCCATCCGACGGAGAACTCCGTAGTTCTCCTCGAGCTAAGACGACTTTACCCCTCGCATATAAGCTCCAACAGAGGAAGTCCATTAAATATCCGAAGCGACGTCGTCGCTTCGGATATTTCTTTTTGTGGGGGCGAGATGGGTGCGGGTAGGTGCCTTGGGAGCAGGGACGAAATTTATTTCTTGGGGAGAGGTACATCGTTCGTCGGAAAAGGGTAACTTTGAGGGTGAAAGAGCCGAACGTATAACCTTCCCGAGCGAAACGTATACGTCTTGGGCACGAAACGTATACGTTTTGGGGCAGGTCGCTTTACCTCTCATGCGGAGAGGCTTTCAGAAGAAGAAAAACACACCTTACCTTTCCCCTGTATAACGTCTCCGACAGGAGCAAGGATAACCAGCTGGAGACACCTTAAATAATTATGAGTAAGAAAAACAAACCCATTGGTTACACCCTCGGCCAGCGCAAGGTAGGCATCGGGCCGAACAAAGGCAAGGTGGTGATTCAAGCCACCCCTTCGGGCCGTCACCGTATGAGCTTCGAGCGCTTCTGCGAGCTGGTGGCCAAGGACACGACCCTCAATTACATGGAAGTGCAGAGCGTCTTGAACCTCGCCGCTGATATGGCACGCGAAGTCGTGGCCAACGGTGACATCGTGGACTTCGGCCGTCTGGGGACGCTTTCGCCTTCGTTCAAGAGCAAGGTCGTGCCCGTCGGGAGCGAGTTCAATGCGAACGTGCACATCACCGAGCCTCGCGTGAATCTTCGCCCGAATACCATGTACTTCCGCCTTCGTCCCGACGAAGTCAGCTACGAGCGTATGGAGGCTACGCCCAAGGAAAAGAAGAAAAAGAAGCCTGAGGGCGGTGGTGGCTCCACGTCTAACCCAGGTGGCGACGGCCACCTAGGTATCTAAGTCTTCGCCGAAGCACCAACGAACGGAGCCCCCCGACGTGATGCGGATCGCATCATGTCGGGGGGCTCACTGTTTTTACCTATCCCCTCTTCGGATAAGAACAAAGCTATAGAGTAACAGAGGCTTAAGAAGAATATCCCAGAGGCTACAGTGTGCCAGCTCACCGACAGCCAGCTCAAGGAAGAGGCCTATCTCCGTAATATCCATCCTGGGTCCTGTGGTCTTTGGTATTGCCGTGTGGGATGGCTTGTCGGGCTCTTTGACGGCGTGGTTCTCTCGCTACATCTCGGTTTATCTCTGGCTACCCGTCAGCTCTATCCTTACGGCTCTGCTTACGAAGATCCAGGTCTTGATGATCCAGAAGGATATCTCCGCCCTAAGCGATCCCAACTACCTGCCTGACTCAGGCTCGTGGTATTACATCGTCTTCTTCCTCATTGGTATTGTGGGCTACTTCTGTGTACCTACGGTTGCTGGGTGGATCGTTGAAGCTGGAGGCGGTATCGGCTCCTATGGGCGCAATGTCAATCAGGTGGCTCAGCGCGGGATGCAGGGGGCTTATGCTGGAGGTAAGGCAGCAGCTGCAGGAGCAGGTGCCAGCATAGGCAACCTTGGTGGCCGCATCAGGGGTGCTTTAATCAAAGGCTAGTAACACCAGAGAGAAGTATACACTATGGAATTTCAATCATTAAAGAATATCGAGACGGCATTCCGCCAGATCCGTCTCTACATCCTCCTCTTTGCCTTGCTCTGTGCTGGAGTCTGTGGCTATGCCCTCTATAGTTCCTACCGCTTTGCCGAAAGGCAGCGCGAGAAGATCTATGTCTTAGATCAAGGTAAGTCGCTGATGCTGGCTCTTAGCCAAGATGCCTCGCGTAATTGCCCTGTGGAGGCTAGGGAGCATGTCCGTCGCTTTCATGAGCTCTTCTTCAGTATCGCCCCCGATAAGGATGCTATCGAGGAGAATATGTCTCGTGCCTTTGCTCTCTGTGATAAGTCAGCCTTTGATTATTACAAGGACCTAGCGGAGCAGGGCTACTACAACAGGGCGATCTCGGGCAATGTCAATCAGCGTATTGTGATCGACTCGATCCACTGCAACTTTGAGAGCTATCCTTATGAGGTGACGACCTACGCCAGGCAGTTCATCTTAAGGCAGAGTAATGTCACCGAGCGAAGCCTAGTGACGAGCTGTACGCTTCAGAACTCTGTACGCTCAGATGATAACCCGCAGGGCTTTCTGATGGAGCACTTCCTTGTACGTGAGAACCAAGATCTACGGAGCTATAAACGCTAAGACCATGTCTACTCGCTTTTCCCTCTATCGCTACTATCTCGGGGTGCACTACAGGCTTCGGGCTTACTGTGATCGGCTTAGTCCTAAGGCTCGTCGATATGTGGTCTACGGTATCAGTGTGCTCTACCTAGTCTGCTCCCTTACTATGATAGCCCAGGTGCTCTTCCCTCGGAAGGCGGCACAGCAGCCTCCTATCCCTAAGTATCAGCATCTGGATATCCCTCTCCGTCCTTCTCGGCTGGATAGCCTCGGGCGTTCCCTCTCGAGAATTACTCATCAATTGATAGCACACTATGGATAAGAAACAGCAAGAACAGCTCCGTAAGGGGCTCGTCTTTGGAGGGCTGGGACTCATCTGCGCCCTCTCCCTTTGGTTCATCTTTGCTCCCTCGGATAAGGATAAAGCCGCAGAGCAAGAGGGCCTCAATAAGGATATCCCTGAGGCAACAGTGCGCCAGCTCACCGATAACAAGCTCAAGAGCTATGAGCTGGGCGACAAGTCGGCTTCAGAGAGTGAGACGCAAGCTGAGATCGGGCGCCTCTCGGATTACTTTGCAGAGGAACCCACCTCCCTTGATGCACAAGGACAGCCCTCCTCAACGAAGATTGAGGGCTCGCTCCAGCGCTACGAGGAGAATAAGCGTCTCTTGAGCTCCTTCTATGCCACGGATCCTAATGCAGAAGAGCGTGATGCTTTGCGAGCTGAGAACGAAGGTCTCCGTGAAGCTCTACGTAAGAAGGAGAGCGAAGAAGATGATGAGGAGGAAAAGCAGCTCCGCCTGATGGAGCGTAGCTATCAGATGGCCTCCAAGTACCTTCCCAAGGGCGGGGAGCTTCCAGCTAAAGCCTTTCTTCGTGCAGAAGAGCGTACTATCGTAGATCCAGAAGCAGAGAGCGCTCTTCAAGAGCCCAGGATGGAGCTCCTCGCAGAGCCCAAGCACATGGTCTCTAGCCTAGCTCAGCCCATGGCCGATTCAACCTTCATGCAAGAGTACGGGAGCAAGGAGCGTCATCTAGGCTTTCACTCAGCGCTTGCTCAGCCCTCTTCTATTCAGCGTAACACCCTGCCCGTGGTGGTCGATCATACGACGATACTACGAGAGGGAGACTATGTAGCCTTGCGCCTCTTAGAGTCCGCCCATATCGGGGAGCTACGTATCCCACGGCATAGCTTGCTAATCGCTCAAGCTAAGCTCGGGGGGAATCGCCTGCAGCTCCTTGTCAAGAGCATTGAGATCGGTGGGCATATTATCCCTGTTAAGCTCTCGGCCTATGACCTTGATGGGCAGGAGGGGATCTATATCCCGGGGGCAGAGCAGGTCTCAGCGCTGAAGGAGGTAGGGGCGAACATAGGAGGTTCGGTAGGCACTTCCTTCACCTTTGCTAGCTCGGCCAAAGATCAGATCATCTCCGAGGCCGCTCGTGGCGTGATGCAGGGAGCGAGCCAGCTTCTTCAGAAGAAGCTCCGCACGCTTCAAGTCACCCTCAAAGGAGGCTACCGTCTCTTCTTAGTTTCCAGTAAGTAAATCGTAAAAGCACTATGACAATGAAGCAATGGATTCTTTCTGCCCTGCTCTTCGGGGCAAGTATGACTACCGCCCTTGCTCAGACTACGACCGATAGTCTGAGAGCTCAGACGGGCTATCGTCCCCTTTCCACGGGCGATCTCTATCAAGGGATGAGCAAGACCATCCCCTCGGGGCGTGTGGTCTTACCCTATGGTCTTGAGGTCACCTTTGACAAGACTTCGCACCTGATCTTCCCCTCCGCTATCCGCTACGTAGACCTCGGGAGCAACAAGCTCATCGCAGGGAAAGCGGAGGATGCGGAGAACGTCCTGCGTGTCAAGGCCGCCGTGCGTGACTTTGAGACGGAGACGAACATGAGTGTCATCTGTGAGGATGGCTCCTTCTATGCCTTCAATGTGAAGTATGCCGAAGAGCCCGAGAAACTCAGCGTCGAGATGGCCGACTTCTTGTCAAGCACGGAGGGTAGGCTACCGAGCAATCGTGCCGACATCTACTTTAAGGAGCTGGGGAGTGAGTCGCCCATCCTCGTGAAACTGATGATGAAGACCATCCATCAGAATGATGAGCGGACGGTCAAACACATCGGGGTACGCCAGTTTGGGATACGCTTCCTCCTACGTGGCCTCTATGCACACAACGGCTTGCTCTACCTACATACCCGCATCGACAATGAGACGAACCTTCCTTACTCGGTAGACTTCATCAGCTTCAAGGTCGTCGATAAGAAGGTGGCTCGACGTACGGCCGTCCAGGAGCAGGTTCTGCAGCCACTACGAGTTTATCACGAGGTGACTCGGGTGCGTGCAGAAGGATGCGAGCGCACGGTCTTCGTGCTCGAGCAGTTTACCCTCTCGGAGGACAAACAGCTTGAGGTAAGGCTTTACGAACGAGGTGGCGGACACACGCTTGCCTTCTACCTCGATGAGGAAGACCTTCTACTTGCCAGGAAGATTGACAACCTTAAGCTCAAGTGGTAAGCCCTATGAAGAAGTTTTGTTTACTCCTCGCTTGTGCTGTCTGTGGGTTCTTCTTTGTAGAGGCGCAGCGTCTCATCCCCAGACAACAAGGGATTGAGGTCATCGCGTCCGTGCTACTTATCAAAGGAGAGAAGGTCTTTAGCAAAGAGCAGTGGGGCCTTGGTGTATCGCTTACGAAGTACCTTAAGCGAGCTAACTATGCCTTCCTCTTGGCTGAATACGAAGAGCAGCGACTCGCGTATCGTGACTATGAAGTTCCGATGCGTGATGTGCTTCTACAAGTGGGCTATATGCAGCCTATTCTCTCGGATAGGGGCAAGAACATCTTTACCTACCTCGGCATCTCCGCCCTCGGGGGCTACGAAGAACTCAATGAAGAGAAGTCCTTGCTACCTGATGGAGCGACGCTTCTAGACCGCTCACGCCTCGTCTATGGCGGAGCTCTGCATAGCTCCGTTGAGTGCTTCCTCTCGGATAGGCTACTCCTTGTCCTCAAAGCCCAGGGGCGACTGCTCCTGGGCTCTGATCTGCATCGCTTTCGTCTCGCCCTTGCCTTGAGACTGCACTTTAACCTATAGACAGAAGACGAACAATGAAAAAGAAACTTGTGAATATGCTGTGGGCTGTGGGGCTACTTACCGTAGTGAGCCTTTGTCTCCCTGCTTGTGACCGCGAGCTGGAGGTACAGCAAGCTTATGACTTCACGCTGGAGACGATGCCCGTCCAGAAGGACCTCCGTAGGGGCGAAACTGCCGAGATACGATGCTCCCTCAAGCGAGCAGGTCGCTTTGCTGGGGCACACTATACTCTTCGCTACTTCCAAAGCGAGGGTAAGGGGATGCTGAGGCTGGATAAAGGAGTAGCACTCAAGCCTAATGACCGCTATTCCCTAGTGAGAGAGGAGTTTCGCTTGTACTATACCTCGCAGTCAGCAGACCGACAGACCATTGACGTGTACATCGAGGACAACTTCGGGAAGGTGCAACAACTGACCTTTTCCTTTGACCGTAAAATGAAATAGAGGGCGATTGAAATTGTCACATCCTTTGAATGACAGACTGCGGACAGAGTGTCAGTAAATGAGGAGCTATATTAAGGATGGCTGGGTGGCATACTTTTTGTAGCTATTCTGAGTATTCACTTAAAATTCTTAATCACTATGGATGAAATCCTCAAGACATTATATCTACACTTAGATTCAAATACCAGCTATTTGCTCAAGAATGCTGAGTGTCAACTTCTTATGAAGCTCATTTATAAATACCCTGAAACCTCTGTCGATGAGGTCTGCAACCACTACGGGAGAATAGCAAGACGAGTGGATCAAGGACGGTTTGATGACCTAGTGCAGTATTTGTTAGATCGGG
>ERZ772932.508-NODE-508-length-21296-cov-5.855892_pt1 | contig 21296 bp, 17 predicted proteins | sample MGYA00511684_ERZ772932 | MGnify/ENA primary metagenome ERZ772932 (study PRJEB29015, sample SAMEA2738078) | human oral metagenome | biome: human oral; feature: human-associated habitat; material: saliva | place: China | collected 2210 ...
CTCCTGATTTGCTTCGGATAAATCACCGTTTAAATAAGAAAGGGATAACTGGTAACGACCATAATATTGCCCGTTTTGAGCTGTATAACTGCCACTTGATTCTTTCTGAGCAATCCATTCTTTAGCTGTTGCATCTTCAGCACTCAAGCCATCCGAAGCAGAAACAGTAGTTGTTACTTGTGTAGTTTCAGTTTTACTAGTAGTAGCTTGCTCTGCAGTCTTATTCGTTGCATTCGCATCTTCAATATCCAGAACTTGTCCAACCGTAATGAGGTTTACATTGCTAATCTTATTTTTCTGAGCAATGGCATCAACTGTCATATTCTTCTCCTTAGCGATAGCAGATAAGGTATCCCCAGACTTTACAGTGTAAGATTCTGCACTGGCGAGAACGGGAATTAACATTCCTGATAATAAGCTAAGTCCGATAACACGTTTTACAAACATTTTTTTATTCATAATTTTATACTCCTTTTCTGTATGTTCTCTATCTTACAGAAGAAATGTTTCAGAAATTTTATGAAAATACGTCAAATGTTTCAAACATGTGTTAGCGAGAATAAATAACACCTCAAATAAAATAGTTTTAAGTATCTTTTAAGGTTATAACAAAATTTCCCTCTTAAATAGAAGAAAACATGCCCTAGATTTGTTATAATGAAAGAAAAGAAACCCTAAGGAGCAGACTGATGAATTCGCTTAAATTCCAATCCGTATTTGATATTATTGGACCAGTTATGATTGGACCTTCTAGTAGCCATACTGCTGGAGCCGTTCGTATTGGAAAAATTGTCTCTTCTATTTTTGGAGAGGATCCGACAGAAGTTGAATTTCAGTTGTTTAATTCCTTTGCCAAAACCTATCGCGGTCACGGAACAGATTTGGCCCTTGTAGCTGGTATTTTAGGCATGGACACAGATGATCCAAGAATTCCCAATAGTCTTGAAATTGCACATGAAAGAGGAATTCGAATCGTTTGGTCTATTCAAAAGGAGAGTAATGCTCCTCATCCAAATACGACGACCATCACGGTAAAAAATGAGCATAAAACTATCTCCGTCACAGGAATTTCTATTGGTGGGGGAAATATTCAGGTAACTGAGTTAAATGGCTTCGCAATTTCACTGAACATGAACACCCCAACTATTATTATCGTTCACCAAGACGTTCCTGGGATGATTGCCCATGTTACAGAAGCCCTTTCCCGCTATGATATCAATATCGCCCAAATGAACGTAACCCGCGAAAAAGCTGGTGAAAAGGCTATTATGATCATTGAAGTAGATTCTCGAAATTGTGACGAAGCGATTGAATTAATCCGTCAAATTCCCCATTTACACAATGTGAATTTCTTTCAATAAGGAGACCCCATGTTTTATTCAATTACCGAACTAGTTGAGCAAGCGACCCTCCACTATGAAGGAAATGTCGCAGAATTAATGATTGCTACCGAGTTTGAACTAACTGGCCGTGAGCGAGAAGAAGTTCTGACTCTTATGACACGTAATCTTGAGGTGATGAAAGAATCTGTCCACTTAGGCCTCAATGATCAGCTTTCTCGAAGTGGCTTGACAGGAGGAGATGCTGCAAAACTAGATCGCTATATTCAATCTGGAAAAGCCCTCTCTGACTATACTGTCCTAACTGCAGCCAAAAATGCTATCGCTGTCAACGAACACAATGCAAAAATGGGCTTGGTCTGTGCTACTCCAACAGCCGGATCGGCCGGTTGTTTACCCGCTGTTCTCACTTCAGCGATTGAGAAACTCCATTTAGATGAACACCAACAATTGGAATTCTTATTAGCGGCTGGAGCCTTTGGACTGGTAATTGCCAACAATGCATCGATTTCTGGAGCCGAGGGAGGCTGTCAAGCAGAGGTTGGGTCAGCATCTGCTATGAGCGCAGCAGCTTTAACGCTAGCAGCGGGAGGAAGTCCCTACCAAGCTAGCCAAGCTATTTGTTTCGTCATTAAAAATATGCTAGGCCTGATTTGTGATCCTGTTGCAGGACTAGTTGAGGTTCCTTGTGTCAAACGAAACGCTATGGGGGCAAGTTATGCATATATTGCGGCAGATATGGCCCTGGCAGGAATTGAATCCAAAATCCCTGTTGATGAAGTCATCGATGCTATGTATCAGGTCGGATCAAGCCTACCAACTGCCTTTAGAGAAACTGCTGAAGGTGGTCTGGCAACTACTCCAACTGGGAAACGACTACAACAAGAAATTTTCGGAGAGTAATCTATGAAGTATATATTTTTCGACTTGGATGGGACCTTAGTCGATAGTTCCGAAGGTATCGAGACCACCTTTCTACACACTTTTAACCTGCTGGGGGTTCCTGCACCTGATAAAGAGACTATTCGAACCTTTATGGGCCCTCCACTCGAGGTTACATTTACAAACCATGTTCCAAAAGAACTTGTCACAAAAGCTGTAGAAATCTATCGCACCTATTACAAAGAAAGCGGCCAACAGCAAACCTACCTCTACCCAGGTATCAAAGAACTCCTTCATCAATTAAAGGAATTGGGTTTCCACTTATTCATCACCACCTCTAAAAATCAGGAAGTGAGTCTTGAAATAGCCCATTCACTAGGAATTAGTGATTACTTTGAAGGGATTTATGGTTCTATCCCTGGATCCATGCACAAAGCTGATATCATTCAGCGTGTACTGTTGGATCATGAAATTCCAAAAGATGAGGCTTGTATCGTTGGGGATACTAAATTTGATATCATTGGAGGAAAAACCATTGGCATTCATACAATTGCAGTCAGTTGGGGTTTTGCTCCTCTAAATCAATTAAAAGAAGAAAGTCCTGATACCATCATAGACTCTCCCCTAGATTTACTCACTCATTTAAGTTGATAAAAGAGGTTTACAAAATTGTAAACCTCTTTTTTGTATAAAATCACGCTTGGGTAAGACTACACATCGGTCATCAAGGTTGACGAATACTATCGTACCTCTTTACAACTCTTTCCCGCACTTGTCAAGATAAGAAACAAAATAAAAAGAGGGTTTCCCCTCTTTTTTAGTATCCCCAAGCTGAAAGTCCTTGGTTTGAATAGGCATTATAAGCTGCTTGGATTTGATCATCAACTGTAGCAGTTGAACCCCAACCTGGCATTGTTTGGAAAAGACCACTAGCCCCAGATGGGTTTGCTGCGTTCACTTGACCATTTGATTCGCGGGCAATAATTGCTTCCCAAGTTGATGCAGGAACCCCTGTCATTTCAGCCATTCGAGCTGCTGCATAAGATCCAGTTTCTCCAGCAGTATTTCCATTTGCAAGTACAATCCCATTTCCAGAATTCGTAACAACTGGTGCCGCATTATAAGTAGCAGTAGTTGTTGTTTCTGCTGCAACTTGATTTGTAGAAGCTCCAGCTACTGGTTCCTGACTTGCTTTGACAGTATTTACTTTGTTGATCAATGAGTTTGAACGTTCACCCAACTCAATAATTTGACCAGCATGGATCAAATCTTGATTGCTGATTTGATTCAATTCAACAAGCTTTTCGATAGTAGTGTTATTCTTAATCGCAATTTCTGATAAAGTATCACCATTTTTTACTTCGTATGTTTCAGCATTCACTACCACACCAGTAACAAAAAGTGAAAGAGCTGAGATAATAGAAGTTAATGTCCATTGGACTTTTTTTGTGTTCATCAATACATTCTCCTTTCGAACATAATACTATCTTACACATTAAATGTTACAATTAGTTATATTTTATGTTACAAAGGTTACAAAAACATGTATTTTTCATGCAAAAAACGCTATAAATAGCGTTTTTCTTCATCTTTTTAGAAAAAACACCCTATATGTAGTGGTGGTATTCTAATATTTCAACCAAAAAATGATAGCACCAACTGCCACTATAGATAGAATAGCTATACTATCTAAGGCTTGCCATTTTAACTGCCTGTATCGGCTTCTTCCCTCTCCACTTTTATAACCTCTTGCCTCCATGGCAATTGCAAGAGCATCTGCACGTTTAAAACTTGATGCAAACAAGGGAATTAAAATCGGTATAAAAGAGCGAATCTTCTGAAGGAGATTTCCTTCTCCAAAATCAACCCCTCTAGCTCTCTGTGCATTCATAATGCGAATTGTATCATCCATCAGAGTGGGAACAAAACGGAGGCTCATAGACAACATGAGCCCAATTTCATGAGCAGGAACTTTGATCATTTTAAAAGGAGTTAACAATTTTTCTACTGCATCTGCTAAGCTTAAGGGTGTGGTTGTCAGCGTTAAAATCGTTGAAAATACAACAATGAGAATAAAACGACAAAAGATCACACCAGCTTGCGCAAGACCTTTATCCGTTACAGTCAAAAAATAAAATTGAAATAAAGTCTTACCACCAGTCGTCGCAAACAACTGAAAGAGGGTGGTGAATGCGATGATAAAGACCATAGATTTCAAGCCATTAATAAAAAAACGGAAGGGGATCTTAGCAATCAAAATCAAAGCAAGGGCCAATAAAAATAACAGGGCATTTGTCATCACATTATTAGCCCAAAACAAAATAACAATTAATAAGAAAAGTCCCAGTAACTTTGCTCTTGGATCCATACGATGGAGAATGGAATTACCTGGTACATATCGTCCTAAAATCATACTATTCATGTCCAATTAACTCCTTAAACTCCTGTAAAGTGATTGGTAAAATTGGCAAAGATAGTCCTTTTTGACGTAAACGCCAAGCAAATTTCGTCACTTTAGGTACCCCTAATTGAATATTTTCTAACCCTTCTACATCCTGAAATACATCCCTTGGGTGCCCAGACCTCACAATTCGTCCTTTTTCCAAAACATAAACAAGATTTGCGTATTCTGCCACATCTTCCATAGAATGACTAACAAGAACGATGGTCATGCCAGCTTGATGAAGTGACGCAAATAGCTTCATTAATTCCCGTCTGCCTGAGGGATCCAAGCCAGCTGTCGGCTCATCCAGTACCAAAATTTCAGGTTCCATCGCTAAAATGCCTGCAATCGCAACCCGTCTCATTTGTCCTCCAGATAATTCAAAGGGACTCCGTTCAAACAACTCTTCAGAAAGACCGACTAAACTCAATTTCTCCTTGGCAATGCTTTCAGCTGACTCTTGGTCTACTCCAAAATTTTGAGGACCAAAAGCGACATCTTTTACCACAGTCTCAGCAAAGAGTTGACTTTCTGGAAATTGAAAGACAAGACCAACTTTCCTCCGAAGGTTCTTTAACTCTTTTTGAGAGGACTCAGAATCAATGTGTAAATCATTCATTTGCACTTCCCCTCGACTAGGTAAAAGCAGACCATTTAATAATTGGAGAATGGTTGATTTTCCACTTCCAGTATGCCCAATTAGAGCTGTATAAGAACCGCTTGGGATTTCCATATTCACATCAAAAAGAGCCGCTCCTTCAAATGGAGTTCCTTCTTGATAGGTATAACTAAGCTGTTTTAAAGCAATTCCCATAATAGTTTTTCTAGCTCTCCTTCAGTCTGATAGGTTTCTCCTACTGGAAAACCTTTTTGATGTAACATGCTTCGCAATCGATTCGCGAAAGGTTCTTCTAGTCCAATTTCATCTAAATCATCTCTAGAAAAGAGTTCTCTTGGAGTCAGATCCAAGGTCGCTTTCCCTTTTTCAAAGAGAATAACCCGATCACTTAGGGAAACTTCCTCTAAATCATGGGTAATAGAAATAACCGTTAAACCGTATCGTTGTTTGACTTCTCGAACCGTCCGAATCAGTTCCAAGCGCCCTTCAGGATCCAACATGCTGGTCGCTTCATCCAAAATAATGATTTTAGGTCGTAAAGCAATAATTCCTGCAATCGCCACCCGTTGCTTTTGTCCACCGGATAACCTAGCTGGTTCTCGATCCTTAAACTCATCCATGCGAACCATTTTCAAAGCTTCATCTACTCGTCGAACCATCTCATCTCTTGGAATCCCTTGATTTTCTAATCCAAACGCCACATCATCTTCTACAGTAGCTCCAACAAACTGGTTATCCGGATTCTGAAAAACCATACCAATCTCACTACGTTTATCCCAAACGTTTTCAGGAGTTAGCAAATCTCCAGAGATATAGATTTCACCCGATTCGGGTTCCAACAAACCATCAATCAAACGAACCACTGTTGATTTACCACTTCCGTTATGTCCGATAATGGATAACCATTCACCATGTTTCACGTGAAACGAAATATCATTTAACTGATGGTTCTCATCTGTTTTTTGGTATTTAAATGTAAGATTTCGAACTTCTATAATATTATTCATTTATCTAAAGGTATCTTTAAAGAGGTAGGCACTGCCTTTAAAGTATTCATATCCAGAGTAGACTGTAAAGATTAGCGCAACATAAAGCGTCAATTGGCCCAATAAATCCCAATGAAAGAGAAGGAAAATAATGGAAAACATTTGTGAGAAGGTTTTAATTTTTCCAGGCATAGCTGCTGGCAAAACAACTCCTCCTGTTTCAACCAATAACAGACGGAGGCCAGTAACAGCTAATTCACGGCAAATAATAACTGCCGTAATCCAAGCCGGAACCATCTTTAATTCAATCATCATGATAAAGGCAGACATGACAAGAAGCTTATCAGCCATGGGATCTGCAAATTTTCCAAAGTTACTAACAACGTTCCATTTACGAGCTAGATAACCGTCTAAATAATCGGTGATACTTGCAACCGCAAATACGATAGCTGCTGCTACATGCCATCCATAACTTTTGCCAAATATTAGCATCAAAATAAAAATGGGAATAAACACAATTCGAATCAATGTTAAGGCATTAGGAATATTTTCTTTTTTCATTCTAGTCTCCTTACTAGTTTACATAATAGTTTACATCTAATTGACAAAACCGACCTCGATTTAATTCGACAAAATCATCATTCCATTCTTTTCCCATTATTTAGGGAAAATGATAAAGTCCGTCATATCACAAGCGTTGACAAAGTCTCGCCCAACCTTTACAACATCTTGTAAAGAAATACTTTGTAAAATTTTTGGAAGGTCAAATAGATTTTCACCCGTCTCAATTGGATTAAATTGAGTAGCAATATAATCCAAGGAATTCAAACCATGTAAAAAATCACCAAACATTTCGCTTTTAATCGTATCCAAATGCTCTTGAGTCACATCGGGATCTTTCTCAAAATTCTTTATGGCAGTTCTGAACTGATGGGATATACTAACAGGTTCAGAAGTATCCATCGTTAACATCACAAAGTGAAACGAAGACTCGACTTCAATTTCTAATGTCAAGGAGTTGTCAAGTTTACCAACTTCATAAAGCGACTGAAATCGCTTGGATGTCCACCCAAACATCATTGCAAACAATAATTTGAGGATAATCTTATAGCGATACTGGTAAAGAGGAGAAATTTGATTTCTTCCACGAATTCCAATTGCTAATTTTGGTGAAGCAACTTCCATCCGACTTGTCTCATTTTGAACAACTGGATTTAAGTCTACAGGTAAAATGTGAGGAAGAGGATTTGAAGAAGTTTTCATCTCAAATTCAGAAACAAGGTTAACAAGGCTGTCAAGTTCAAAATTTCCGACAACCACTAATTGCATATTGGATGGTTGGTAGAATAAATCGAAATTTTCCTGTAAACTCTCTTCATCAATTTGAGAGAGAGAAACTGTCGTACCTGCAATATCTTGGGCCAAGGGTGTATCTGGATAGAGATTTGCCAGCGCCCTAAAGAATAATTGATAGTCGGGACTATCTTGGTACATTTCGATTTCTTGTTGAATAATCGATTGTTCCTTCTTTAGAGAATCCTTTGAGAGATGAAGAGATTGTGTCATCTCCAGTAACAATTTCAGACTTTCATTGACATACGAGGTAGTCGAAAAGAGATAACTGGTCTGTGTAAAGCTAGTAAAGGCATTACTTTCAGCTCCCAACCGTACAAAATGTTGTAAATAATCTTGACCGTCTTGATCTTCAAATAATTTATGTTCAAGAAAATGTGCAATCCCTGCTGGAAATTCTTTTACACCTTCTACTCCATCCATTGTAAATCTTGTGTCAACTGAACCGAATTTAGTAGAAATGATTGCATAGCTTTCATTAAAATCCGTTTTTGGAATTAAATATAACCTCAATCCATTTTGGAGAGTTGTCTGATAAACGCATTCTCCAACAGCTGGATACTCTATTTTCTCCAAATCTTTCTTTATCATTCTCTTCCTTCCATAAAATAGACCGCTTGTAATTTGAGTGATTTGGCAACAGCCATAATTTCATCTTTCGTCACCAGTTGAATGGCTTGAATCCAATCATCAATTGACAAGAACTGTTTTCCTAAAGTGGATTTTAGATAAGCTCTTTCAATCAAGGTGCCAGGTCGATCCTGCGACAATTTTGCAGCATTTATTATCATTTCTTTTGTCAAGCGCAACTCTTCACTGGTAAACTTCCCTCTCTTCAAGTCACTCACTTGACGACTCATCAGAGTCATCGTCCGGGTTCTATTTTTTCTATCAATCCCTGCATAGATACGCATAAAATGAGAAAAAATATCAAAATGGCTGGAGATAGTATAAGCCAACCCTTCTTTTTCTCGGATGACTGTAAACAATTTTGAGTGAGAAAAAGTGCCTAGTAAACCATTTAAAACAATTAAAGCAAAATGCTCTTTCTCTCCATACTGAACAGGAAAGTGATAACCTAATTCTAAAATAGATTGATGAGTCTCTCGCTGCTCCAGTCCTTCTCTGACAACATTCGAGAAAGATTGTGTGTAAAAAAGGTTGACATTAGATTTACGAGGTTGTAAACCAAAGTTACTGATCTTTTCAATGACCGCTAGTTCATTGAAATCACCCATAAAGAAAAAGTCAATCAGATTTGTTTGAAGCATTTCTTGAAATGCTTGATAAGCTGACTCTTCATCCTCATTCTGAATCTGCTGGACACTTCCATACTTACTTAGTTTCATGTCAGCTTGATCATAAAACAACCGATTCAATTGTTGGTGAGCATAATAAAAATGATTTTCAATTTCTGCTTCTAGTTCTGTGATAAGATTTTTTTTCTCTACTAAAAAAGTTTCTGAATGAAAGCATCCATTTTCTGCAAGAGGAGCATTAAGAGATACCTTTAATAAATCCAACATCTGATCTGTCAAGACATTTTTCTTGCTCAAAAAAGCATCACGGACATAGGATAAATTAATATCAATGTAGTGTGTTTGGCCACGTTTGGAAACAGAAGTAGAAAAATTGGCTCCATACAAGTTCGCCAACTGTTCTCTAAATTGCTGAGAAGTTGGGTAAAGTTGATTGGCTGTTTCGATCATGCGTGAGGCTAAAACCCGTCCTGCTATTGTTTCTTCAGAAAGGGGGGCCGAGAATCGCACTTTTATCTCATTGGTCTTAAATTTTTCTGATTTCATAAAATGGATTCGAACACCAGTAACTAATTCCATCGTCATCCTCGTTCTAACAAATATTACTCTTCATTATATCATGAAATCCCAGTAAAATCTTTCCCAGACAGATTAAAAAACGTTTACACTGACTCGCCCTATTTTAGGTTTTTCATCCTTTTGTGGTATAATAACAATCATTGAGGTGAACTATGAACTATAAACTTTTTGATGAATTTATCACACTACAAGCCCTATTTAAAGAACTGGGAATCATCCAAAGCGGTGGAGCTATCAAAGCCTTTTTAATTGAAAATCAAGTAGAGGTCAATGGAGAAGTGGAAACCAGAAGAGGACGTAAATTACGAGTAGGAGATACAATCGAAGTAATTGGTGATAAGGAAATCGTAACGATTACGCAACCTAGTCCAGAAGAAATTGAAGACTACCAAGCGGACAAGCTAGAAAAAGAACGCGTTGCTCAATTGGTGAAGAAATTAAACAAAGAACAGAAACAAAAAAAAGACACAAAACCAAAAAAAGAGGAGAACAAACGGAAACCCGTTCGTTTCCCAGGGACATAATATGTGGCTTAAATCCATACATATTCAAAAATTTCGAAATTATAAAGAAGTAGAACTCCAATTCCACTCCGGTTTGAATATTTTCTTAGGCCAAAATGCTCAAGGCAAAACCAATCTCCTTGAGTCTATCTACTTTTTAGCCTTGACGCGTAGCCATCGGACTCGTTCCGATAAAGATTTAATTCATTTTCAAGAGGAACAATTTACCGTTTCAGGAGTGTTAGAAAAAAAGACAGGCTCTATCCCTCTAGAAATTTCCTTATCCTCAAAAGGAAGAGTCACTAAAGTGAACCACTTAAAACAAAGCAAGTTATCAACATATATCGGTAACATGAATGTGGTTCTCTTTGCTCCAGAGGATTTACAACTCGTTAAAGGATCACCTGCTCTTCGTCGCAAGTTTATTGATATTGATTTAGGTCAGATGAAACCCGTTTATCTATCGGATTTAACAGCCTATCATCATGTTCTAAAGCAGCGCAACAGTTACTTAAAAACGGCGAACACAGTAGATCCAACCTTTTTAGATGTTTTAGATGAACAATTAGCAGATTATGGTAGCCGAGTCTGCATCCATCGGAAAGATTTTCTTAAAAAATTAGAAAACTTTGGCCAGGAAAAACATTTTGAAATTTCCAATCAAGCTGAAAAACTCACCATTCGGTATGACTCCTCTGTTCCTTTTCAAGATGAAGAAACACTTCGCCCAACTTTTATCAAATTACTTCGAGAAAATCGGACCAAGGATCTCATCAAAAAAACAACCAGTGTCGGTCCTCACCGAGATGACATTAGTTTTTACATCAATGACATGAATGCGACTTTTGGTAGCCAAGGTCAGCACCGCAGTGTTGTTCTTTCATTAAAACTGGCAGAGATTTCATTGATTGAATCCTTGACGAATGAAAAGCCTATTTTACTCTTAGACGATGTCATGAGTGAACTTGACAACAATCGTCAACTACATTTACTAGAAGTTATCTCTCGTGACATCCAAACATTTATTACAACTACAACTCTAGATCACCTAAAAGACTTGCCTGAAGACTTAAAAATCTTCAATATTCACTCAGGTCAAATTGACGAATAATTAACAGTGTTGTCAATTTCAATTTACATCTTTTTGACACAATAAAAGTGTGAAATCATAGAATTTCACACTTTTTCTTTTTTATTGAACGGAGTAGTTTGGTGCTTCGTTGGTAATTTGAACATCATGTGGATGACTTTCTTTCAAACCTGCCCCGGACATTTCAACAAATTGCGCATTTTCATGCAATTCTTGAAGGTTGGCAGCTCCAACATAGCCCATACCAGAACGAATACCACCAATCATTTGGAAGACGATATCGGCTGCTGATCCTTTATAAGCAACCCGACCTTCGATTCCTTCTGGAACCAATTTGTTGGCTTCATTGACAGAACCTTGGAAGTAGCGGTCACTAGATCCCTTCTTCATAGCTGCAATGGATCCCATACCACGATAGGTCTTAAATTTACGTCCTTGGAAAATTTCAGTTTCACCAGGAGCTTCATCTGTTCCGGCAAACATGGAACCAAGCATAACTGCATGACCACCCGCAGCTAAAGCTTTTACAATATCCCCAGAATACTTGATTCCACCGTCAGCAATGATTGTTTTTCCATATTCACGCGCGACAGCAGCTGCATCATAAATCGCTGTAACTTGAGGAACCCCAACACCAGCAATTACACGAGTTGTACAGATTGAACCAGGTCCAATTCCAACCTTAACGACGTCAACACCTGCATCATAGAGAGCACGCGCTCCTTCAGCTGTAGCAATATTACCTGCAATCAAAGTGCGGTCTGGGAAATGAGCCCGAATTTCAGCAATCTTACGAAGAACCCCTGCAGAATGACCATGGGCCGTATCGATCACAATCGCATCTGCACCAGCTTCAAACAATGCTTCTGCACGCTCAAATGTGTCAGAAGTAACACCCACCGCACCTGCTACTAAAAGACGACCAAATTCATCTTTAGCTGCATTTGGAAACTCAATGACTTTTTCAATATCCTTAATGGTAATCAAACCTGACAAACGACCATTCTCGTCTACCAATGGCAATTTTTCAATTCGGTGTTCTTGGAGAATCCGTTCAGCGGTCTCTAAATCAGTACCGACTGGTGCAGTTACTAGATTCTCGCTCGTCATATGATTTGAAATTGGTTGATCATAATCAGAAATAAAACGCAAATCGCGGTTGGTCAAAATCCCAACTAGTTTACGATTTTCCATGGTTTCAACAACAGGTACACCACTGATACGGTAGCGTCCCATGAGTTCATTGGCTTCAGCAATGGTATGTTCAGGTGTTAAGAAAAATGGGTCAATGATAACGCCGTTTTCAGAGCGTTTTACTTTACGAACTTCATCTGCTTGTTGGGTAATGGACATATTTTTGTGAATAACGCCAAGTCCTCCAGCACGCGCAATGGCAATAGCCATTTGGCTTTCAGTGACTGTATCCATTGCAGCTGTGATGATTGGGATATTCAACACAAGGTTATCCGCCAATTTTGTACGAAGATCTGCATCGTTTGGTAATACATGACTTTCAGCTGGAATGAGCAATACATCATCGAAGGTATAACCTTTTTTCAAAAATTTAGTGTCCCAATTTGACATTCCCATTTTCCTCTTTTCTTTCTTTTTGAGCCAAGCTCGTCTTTTTTGATTGATAATATCATACCATTCTAAGATAATTTGTCAATCATTTGTACAATATTTCAAAAAGAGGTGTTGAAACCTCTTTTGAATCATTTATTGTATTAGATCATCTTCATATCAAGAGCTTATTTGAAATAGTTCAAACCCATAGCAGACTTGACTTGATCGAGCGTTTCTGCTGCAACAGAACGAGCCACTTCACTACCCTTTTGAAGCATATCATAGACTTGTCCCATATCTTTAGCAAATTCAATCCGCCGTTCGCGAATAGGACCCAACTCTCTCTCTAGAATCTCTAAAAGATAGCGTTTGGTTTTAACATCACCTAAACCACCCCTTTGGTAATGGTCTTTCATGTCTTGAATAGTCACCTGATCTTCTTCTTTTCCAAAAACATCCAAATAATGGAAAACCATATTTCCTTCGATTTTTCCTGGATCTTCGACACGAATATGCTCAGGGTCCGTGTACATACTCATCACCTTTTTCTTCAAGGTGTCCATATCATCCGCTAAATAGATGCCATTCCCAAGAGATTTAGACATTTTGGCATTTCCATCCAGACCAGGCAAACGACCCGCTGCCTCATTTTCTGGGAAAATTCCCTCTGGTTCAACCAAGACATCACAATGATAGGCATGATTAAAAGAACGGACGATTTCACGCGTTTGCTCAATCATGGGCTTTTGGTCGGTCCCAACAGGTACCAGATTGGCTTTAAAAGCGGTAATATCTGCTGCTTGAGAAACAGGATAAACCAAGAAACCAGATGGAATAGACTCTCCGAACCCTTTTTGAGCAATTTCTGTCTTAACGGTTGGGTTGCGTTCCAAACGTGAAACAGAGACCAAATTCATGTAATACATGGTCAATTCCGCTAGCTCAGGGATTTGACTCTGAATAAAAATGGTTGATTTATTTGGATCCAATCCAGCTGCTAAATAGTCTAGAGCAACGTTTCCGATGGATTCGACAATGGTTTGTGGGTCTTTAGCATGATCCGTTAGGGCTTGCTGGTCTGCTAAAAAGACAAACATCTGGTACTTGTCTTCGTTTTGCATAAGAACTCGATTCTTCAATGAACCGACATAGTGTCCAATATGGAGTTTCCCAGTCGGGCGATCTCCAGTTAAAATAATCGGCTTGGTCATTTTTCTTCCTCCCTGAAGTACAAAATAAAAGCCCACGCATAGCAAAAACTATGCGAGGGCGTCTGAGACACGGTGCCACCTCACTTAGAACAACATCTGCTGTTCCCTCTGGCTCATCACAAATGAGCTGCACATAAGGCCTGCTAGCCGAATCTCTATTGGTTCAGATTCTATTTGAATATCAGTCCATTTCATGCTAGTTCATTGCTTATTTTCAGCGACCATAAGCTCTCTAAAAAACGAATCTAGACTACTCTTCTGATTGATTTTCATTATATAATGACATCAAGGGAAAGTCAAGTTCTTCTCTCTTTTATCCTCCATAATCATCTCCCTCAAATGCTTAAGGGTATTCATTGAAAAATCAAGCGTTTTCTAGTAAAATAGGCTTATATAGACAGAAATAGAGGAGAAATATACGTGCTAACAGTAACAGACGTCTCACTACGTTTTAGTGATCGAAAATTGTTTGATGATGTTAACATCAAATTTACAGAAGGAAATACCTATGGTTTGATTGGGGCCAATGGTGCTGGAAAATCAACCTTTTTAAAAATTTTAGCTGGGGATATTGAACCAACAACTGGTCACATCTCTCTTGGTCCAGACGAACGTCTTTCTGTTTTGCGTCAAAATCACTTTGACTACGAAAATGAGCGTGCCATTGATGTCGTCATCATGGGAAATGAAAAACTTTATAGCATCATGAAAGAAAAAGATGCTATCTATATGAAGGAAGATTTTTCAGATGAAGATGGTGTCCGTGCAGCAGAGCTTGAAGGAGAATTCGCTGAACTAGGTGGTTGGGAAGCAGAAAGTGAAGCTTCACAACTCCTCCAAAACCTGAATATTCCAGAAGAGCTCCACTACCAAAATATGAGTGAACTAGCAAATGGGGATAAAGTGAAAGTCCTCCTAGCCAAAGCTCTCTTTGGTAAACCAGATGTCCTTCTTTTGGACGAGCCGACCAATGGTCTTGATATTCAATCCATTACCTGGTTAGAAGATTTCTTGATTGATTTTGAGAATACCGTTATCGTTGTATCTCACGACCGTCACTTCTTGAATAAAGTCTGTACTCACATGGCCGACCTTGACTTTGGAAAAATCAAACTCTATGTCGGAAACTACGACTTCTGGAAAGAATCATCTGAACTGGCTGCCAAGTTGTTAGCAGATCGTAATGCCAAAGCAGAAGAAAAAATCAAACAATTACAAGAGTTTGTGGCTCGTTTCTCTGCCAATGCTTCAAAATCTAAACAGGCAACTTCCCGTAAAAAGATGCTTGACAAGATTCAGTTAGAAGAAATTGTCCCATCTAGCCGGAAATACCCATTTATCAGCTTTAAAGCTGAACGAGAAATCGGTAATGATTTGTTGACAGTAGAGAACTTATCTGTAAAGATTGACGGTGAAACTATTCTTGACAACATCAGCTTCATCTTGCGTCCAGGTGACAAGACAGCTCTTATCGGACAAAACGACATCCAAACAACTGCCTTGATCCGTGCTATTATGGGTGAAATCGAATATGAAGGAACTGTCAAGTGGGGAGTTACAACTAGTCGCTCTTACTTGCCAAAAGACAATTCAGCTGATTTTGCTGGCAGTGAATCTATCCTTGACTGGCTCCGTCAATTCGCAAGTAAAGAAGAAGATGACAATACCTTCCTTCGTGGATTCCTCGGACGCATGCTCTTTTCTGGAGACGAGGTTAACAAGCCTGTAAACGTCTTGTCAGGGGGAGAAAAGGTGCGCGTGATGCTTTCAAAACTCATGCTTTTGAAGTCAAACGTTCTTGTACTTGACGATCCTACAAATCACTTGGATTTGGAATCTATTTCAAGCTTGAACGATGGATTGAAAAACTTCAAAGAATCTATCATCTTCGCCAGTCATGACCATGAATTCATTCAAACATTGGCTAACCACATTATTGTCCTATCTAAAAACGGTGTAATCGACCGTATCGATGAAACCTATGATGAATTCTTAGAAAATGCTGAAGTACAAGCAAAAGTCAAAGAACTTTGGAAAGACTAAATAATACTTTAAAACTCAGTTGGATTAACCAACTGAGTTTTCTAACATTCTATGAGGTAACATGAAAACATTTTTCAGAAACTATTGGACCTATCTTATTTCTTTCATTATTCCCCTAGTGATTATGTTCGGAGTCTATCTTTCTCAAGGTATCTACTGGAATAGTGATACTTCACCTTTATTAGGGGATGGATTTCATCAATATGTTATTTTTGATCTTAATCTTCGTAATATTTTACATGGGAGTGATAGTCTATTTTATACTTTTACCAGTGGTCTAGGTCTCAATTTTTATGCCTTGTCCAGTTATTACCTTGGTAGTTTTCTATCTCCTCTTGTTTATTTTTTTGATGTATCAAGCATGCCAGATGCAGTTTATCTTTCAACCTTGTTGAAATTTGGCTTGATAGGTCTGTCAACCTTTTTTAGCTTGAGTAAAATATTTAAAAATATACCAGCCCCACTTCGATTAGCTCTATCTACCTCATATGCTTTAATGAGCTTTACAGTTAGTCAACTTGAGATTAAAACCTGGTTAGATGTTTTTATTTTAATTCCCTTAATTTTAACTGGTTTACATCTACTCATAACGGAAAAAAAACGTATTCTATACTTTACAAGTTTGTCAATATTATTTATCCAAAACTACTATTTTGGTTATATGACTGCCCTGTTTTTGGTAGTTTGGTATTTTTGCCAACTTTCCTGGGATTTTAAAAGACGTAAGTTTTCTTTCCTTGATTTCATCATAACTTCCTTACTCGCTGGTTTAACAAGTTTCATCATGACACTCCCAACCTTGTTTGATTTAAGAACTCATGGTGAAAAACTAACCGCTATTACAAAAATAAAAACAGATGCCAGTTGGTATCTAGATCTATTCGCTAAACAATTTATTGGTGCTTTCGATACAACTAAATATGGTTCTATCCCAATGATTTTTGTTGGCCTCCTTCCTTTTATCTTAACAATTGTATTCTTTACATTAAAATCAATTAAGTTTCACGTGAAACTATGCTATGCAACTCTACTCATTATCATCATTGCTAGTTTTTATCTAGAAGCCTTAGATCTATTTTGGCAAGGAATGCACGCGCCAAATATGTTTCTTCATCGCTATGCGTGGATTTTCTCTACTCTTTTGATTTATATATCTGCGGAAGTTTTAGATAGATTTAAAGATATCAAATTATGGAATGTTTTATGCTCAATAACCTTCCTTTTATCTGGTTATCTAGCAACCATTTATTTTAAAAACCATTATTCGTTTTTAACTAATTTAAATATCCTTTTAACAATTGAATTTCTAGTGGTATACTTGCTATTGTTACTGGCATTTATCCGAAAGATGATTTCACCAAAAATCTTTTCAATTCTTATTTTGATTTTTACAATAAGTGAAATTAGTTTTAATGCTTCATCTCAACTAAATGGAATTACGAAAGAATGGGGATTTGCTTCTCGTAGTATCTATGATAAAGATATTCCAAGTATGGAAGCTATTTTGGAGTATACCAAACAGCAACCAGATACATTTACACGAACTGAAAAGTTACAAACTCAAACTGGAAACGATAGCATGAAATTTAACTACAATGGCATCTCACAATTTTCATCTGTTCGTAATCGTTCTGCAAGTACAACGTTAGATAAGTTGGGTTTTAAATCTTCAGGTACCAACCTTAATCTTCGTTATGCAAATAATACTATCATTGCAGATAGTTTATTTGGAATCAGCTACAATATTTCTGAAACCTATCCAGATAAATATGGTTTTCATCCAAGCTATCAAAAAGATAATCTAACCCTTTATAAAAATCAATTCGCTCTCCCAATTGCTTTTGCTACACAGTCTCTTTACAAAGATGTCACTTTTAATGACCATACTCTTGATAACCAAACTCAATTTTTAAATCAAATTGCTGGCTTAAATGAAGAGTACTTTTATCCGATAAATCATCATACAGACTCTGGTGACAACGTGGTCAATCTAAACGGAACTGATACTGAAGATGCAACTATCAGCTACAGTATTGAAGTACCTGATAATAGTCAGGTTTACCTTTCCATGACCAAGCTAAATTTTTCAAATGATAAGAAAAAGCAAGTTGACATCATTGTCAATGGTGAAAAAAAATCCTTTACCACAGATAATGCTTTTACATTTTTTAATCTTGGGTATACAGACCATAAACAAACTTTTGATATCCAAGTTAAGTTCCCAGGAAATGCTCAAGTATCATTTGAATCTCCAACTTTCTATCGATTAGATACTAAAAAGTATACGGAGGCAATTGCTAAAATAAAAGAAAATCCAGTAGAAGTGAGCTCTTATAAAAATAAAGTCATTGTTAATTATAAGGTAAAGAATGAGACATCAATTTTTTTCACAATTCCTTATGACCAAGGATGGTCTGCTTATCAAAATGGTAAAAAATTACAAATTCAACAGGCACAAACTGGATTTATGAAAATTGATGTTCCTGAAGGTGAAGGGACTATTACCCTTTCCTTTATACCAAAAGGATTTGTTGCTGGTGCAAGTTGTTCTCTTATAGCTATTATTGTCTTTATTTTTTATGATATTCAAAGAAAAAAATATTCTAGATAAAAAACTATCGACCGAATCGGTCGATAGTTTTTAGTCTTCTTCAGCTTTTTTAGGTTGATAGGCTAGCATTCCTAAAGCAACAAAAATCATTATTGTAAAGATAAGGAAAATAATCTGACTATGAATATTACCTGTCATAGAAATGGTTTGTCGTAGACCTGAAACTGAATAACTCATAGGTAACCATGGGTTAATAGTTTTAAAGAATTGATTCGTCAAAGCTAAAGGATAAGTTCCTGCACTTGATGCTAATTGAAGGAGTAATAAAATTAAGGAGAAGAAGGCGCCTAGGCGAGAATTCCAGGTTGTCAATGCTGTTACCATCGCCATGAAAGCAAGACTAGTTAAAATAATCAAAGCAAAGGTTTTGAATTCGTGAACTGCAGTAAGTCCAATTAAATGTACTCCACCATAAACTAATACTCCTGCCAAACCAGCAATGATACCGTTAATTTCAAAGCGAGACTTAAACCAAGCCCAGCGACTTTCTGGATGGCGCCCAGAAGGCAATTTAGCAAAAATCATATTAGTTGAAATAGCAGCAACAAAAAGAGCAACTGATATCATATATGGAGCCATGGCAATTCCATTAACTGCTACTTGATCCTTATCAGTTTTTGAAAGACTTAGAGGATCAGCTAGTAAGTCTGCATTTGTTGGTTCAGTTGAAGCCTGTTGCAATTGCCCCTCAGCCTCTGTCAAACCTTGATTTAATTGACTTGAACCATCACTTAATTTTCCAAGTCCTGATTGTAGAATTTCTGATCCTTGAGCAAGTTGATCTGCTCCACTAGCTATTTTTTCAGAACCATTAGATAGTTGATTTGCACCAGAAACTAGCTGGTCTGATTTATCAGCTAATTGTTGAGAGCCCGCTTGTAATTGATTAAATCCAGCAGTTAAATCTGATGTTTTATTATTTACTTGGTTGACACCTGATGCAAGTTTATCAATTCCTGTTGCTAATTCTGGTGCATTCTCTGCTAACTTAGCAGTAGCACCTGTCAATGTTGAAGATTTTTCTGTCAACTGATTAGAACCTTGTAGCAACTTATTGAAACTTCCTGTCAAGTTCGAATTTTTCGAACTCAACTGACTTGCTCCTAAAGCTACTTGGTCTACAGATTTTGTATAGCTGTCAATACCAGATGCAAGAGTTTGACTAGCTGGCAATAATTGACCATCAATTGCTGTCTGTACTTTTGTTAATCCACTTGACAAACTTGTCAAGGTAGCAGTAGTAGTTGGTAACAATTGCGCTGAACTTGTTTTTAAGCGACTAAGACTATTTACTTGACTATTTACATTCTCTAAAGAAGATTGTAACGTTTGAACTGTAGTTAAAATTGTTCGTGCTGACTCACTAGTAGAAGATGATGGATTAGAAAACACAGAAGTTATTTCTGCCTGTTGGTCAGGAGTTAAGCTTTGATAAGCACTAGTAGATTGAATAGCTGACAAAGTAGTTTCTTTTTCAGATTGATTTGAAGTAATGATGCTTTGCGCTGAATTTGCAATCGTTGATAGACCGCTAGAAAACTGAGTTGTTAACTCTGTTATGTCTCCTGTGTCTGACGTTTGAATAGCTTGATTCAGTTGCTCCAAACCAGTCACTAATTGATGAATCTGATCCCTTTGTTGACTTGATACACTTAATTGACTAGACAGTTCTTGAATTCCTTGATTAAGTTGGGTAAGTCCTGTACGCAAGGTCTCTGATTGTTTAGAAATCTGATTTGCACCTGATGATAGACTTTGAACTCCATTTGTATAAGTATCAATACCAAGTGAAAATTGATTTAATCCTGAATTTAATTGAGAAACACCACCTGTATAGGCTTGTGTGCCTGAATCAAGTTGAGTCAATCCTGATACCAGTGCCGGTGTCTGTGAATTCAGTTGGTTTAATCCATTGTCGATTTGTGAAATAGCGCTGGTATATTGATTTAAACCAGTATTAAAATTACCAAGACCAAGATTTAACTGATTTACACCAGCTGTATAGGTTCCTAAACCTGTAGATAATTGATCAGCACCATTAGAAAATGTGAGACTCGATTGAGCTAAGGTTTGAAGATTGGTTGATAAGGTTTGACTCCCATCCGAAAGTTGATTCGAACCATCAGCCAACTGTAAACTTGCATTTGCCGCTTGAGATAAACCAAGTTTTAAATCCCCCATCTTATCAAATAAAGCTTTGGTATAAGATTTTGTAACTTTAGTAGCCACAGTCTGTTTGATTTGTGTCATGGCAGAATCACTCATCTTGCTTGCAATAAAACTATGACCACTTGATGTCTGATAGTCAATCGTCATCTGTTCAGGATGATTTGTAAGGATAGAAGAAGCTTTCTCAGAAAGATTACTTGGCAATGTTACAACCATGTAATAATCTCCATCCCGCAGTCCTCTTTCTCCCTCACTTTCATCTACAAAATGAAAATCCAGACTATCACTATCTTTTAAATTAGACACCATGTCTTCACCAATAGTGAGTTTTTCATCATTATAAGTAGCAGCTTGATCCTTATTAACAATTGCTACAGGTAACTCCGAAAGTTTACCATATGGATCCCACATTGATGATAAGAAAATGATATTGTAAAGAGCTGGAATTAAGGAAATTCCTATCATGACAATAATAAATGTCGGTTTTTTAAAGATTGCTTTCCATTCTTTAAACATATTGTCTCCTTTTTTTAAACTACTTGTCTAAATTTCTGATATAATAGATTATACATAAAAAAATTAAAAAGACAAGATAAAAATTCCATTTTTAAACACATTGTCTAAAAATGTTCATCTGGAGGG
>ERZ772932.509-NODE-509-length-21291-cov-6.274440_pt1 | contig 21291 bp, 17 predicted proteins | sample MGYA00511684_ERZ772932 | MGnify/ENA primary metagenome ERZ772932 (study PRJEB29015, sample SAMEA2738078) | human oral metagenome | biome: human oral; feature: human-associated habitat; material: saliva | place: China | collected 2210 ...
TTTTATTGTTTGGGGATTAAATGATTTACATTGACTCGTAGTAATTCCTACATAATATTGCTTTGCGTTGAACTTTATTAGAAGGTTTGAGCCACCCCGATAACCACTGCTGCAATTAACTTCCAGTACAGAGAAATCAGCTATCGCTTTCTCGCAATTCACAATAGTCTTTCTATGACTATACGAGAACCAAGCATATATAAGGATGGCTAATAAGCCAACATTTAAGAATATAACTTTTTTCATTCAATATTTGTTGTCCTTTTTATTTTGATAACTCCTGATTTGGAGCATTATCCACAGTATCAACCGTTCCTGATAATACAATATCCTCTATGGGAGTTTGTTTATACCACATTTTTGTTATGTACGGATACCTTTTCAAAATCTGTTCTATAATTCTTTGATCATTTTCACCAGTCTTCCAGTAATCAAAACAAGAGTAATAGTTTGCATAATCAGAAATTATATCAAAAAATATTTTCCTATTATAATCGCTTGGGAAACTAACTGCCTCACTAATAAGATTTCTATCGTCAAGAAGTAAAAAATCATCAGAAAGATTATTCCTGCTATTTATCATCTCTTGCCCACATTTACTCGTAATTATATTAAGCAATTTATCTTTATCTATCACGAAAAAAAATAGATATCCTTTTTCGCGTAGCTTATCACATAAGCTATTTGCATTTTGTAGTTTAAATTGCTTGTTGTTTCCTCTTCTTAATTCATTAATGCCTTTATAATTATCTCTACAAATAACTCTTTTAAGCATTAAAAAGTGTTCATAAGCTAATGTATCCTTTTCTAAAAGAGATTTCAAGTGTACTCTAAGTTCTATTTTAGGAGCACAGATTCTCTGTGCATGTACACAAACTGAATATTGCAAAATCAGCAATAAAAAAAATACATTTTTCATTGTTTTCTTCCTTTCTTTTTTTGTTTCATCAGCTACATAAAGGTATACAACTTTAGCCTGACTTACCTAGAATAGCTAACTCCTTCTTTAGATATCATAATAAAAGTTTCCCTTCGATTTCCAAATATACCCCAGGTTTTATCCTGCTCGTATTTTTCATGGGTGTTGCATAATTTATTTTTTGTTTTTATTTTTAGATCTATTTGGCGATATTTGGTTACCATTATAATCAATCCCATTAACCTTTTTCCTGTTTTAGGATTTGTAACATCATAATGGTCTTTATGTTTTCTGTCTTTTTTCCAAATATTTCCTTTCTTATCTTTCCATCCCTGTCCACCACGCAATTTAGTTAGTTTACCTGGAGGTTCTTTAGAATATCTTGGGGTGCTTGAATATCTACTACCTTTTTCTTGCAGATACCCTTTCCTATTTTCCTTGATTCTTTGCGCCATTAACAGCCATCATTGAAGCAAGCTTGGTATTACACTCGAGTTGCACGATAATCCACATGGATGGTTTCGTGCTCGCCACTCGTTTTCATCGTGCGCTTACTATCGGCATAGTACCAATGCGAAATTTAATACTGTTGTCGTCTATTGTAAGCGGATAATTTCCATATTGGCAAAAGTATATAACATTCTTGAGAAATCCAAAGAAAGTTATTACTTATTTCAGATGTGAATGACATTGTTCTTAAATGATAGTATATTTTATGCTATAAGAAAAGCCCTGTTTTACCGACTCGGTATTTCCTTAAGTTTTAAAATATAGTATTGGTCATTAGTCCAGTTATAGTATTAAAACCTTCTCTACATGTACGTTTTTGAAGAGTCCTCGTGTCGATAATGTAAGAAATCAGGGTTATTATCCTAGTTTAATAGTCATTAAAAAACTTCCTTTCTGTATTATTTTAGTGCTACAATATTATATTTTCTATTTCTTTTGATCTCTCTAGAATATTTTTTGCCTTCTTCCTTATAATAATATATAGTTCCATATTTTTGGAGAGGGGATATATGGTTGTGTAAACATGGTAAAGCACGACTTGTGTTAGGCGTTAACACTATTTGTGTTAGGCTCAAGCACCGATAGTGTTGGGCATCAGCACATATGTAAAAAGTTATATCTAATGAGTTTATTAGTTCTTTCTTAATAGATGAAAAGTGTATAAAACTACGTTTAATAATATTTATTATCAAAAAAGTTATAAATCACTTTGTGATTAAGGGTGTGTTATTTAACTTTGCAAGTGATAATAATTTAAAGCAACAGATATGGTTATTCTTTCTCATCGACTAAGTATTATTATTCAAATTCGACTTCAAGATTGGAGTGGGAATGGTGAAACGTGGATGTAGATGATGAAACAAGAGTTATAAGCCTTTCGTACTTCAAACAAGTTTGAAAGGTTTTTTTTTTGAGTTTTAGATGGAGTAAAAAGTGTAGACAGTAGGCATATGAATGAAAGATTGTACATTTTCGACACAACTTTGCGTGATGGAGAGCAGGTTCCGGGCTGCCAATTGAACACCATAGAGAAGATTCAGGTTGCTAAACAACTTGAACAGTTAGGTGTAGATGTCATAGAAGCAGGATTCCCAATATCAAGTCCAGGTGATTATAATTCTGTCATCGAGATCAGTAAAGCGGTAACTTGGCCTACCATATGTGCGCTAACACGCGCAGTGGAGAAAGATATAGATGTTGCTGCAGAGAGCCTACAATATGCAAAACATAAACGAATTCATACAGGTATTGGGACAAGTGACTCACACATCCGATTTAAATTTAACTCGAGTAGGGAAGAGATTATCAAGAGAGCTGTTAGAGCTGTGAAGTATGCTAAGCAGTATGTTGAGGACGTAGAATTCTATGCAGAAGATGCAGGACGAACAGACAATGAATATCTTGCTCGTGTTATAGAGGCTGTAATCAAAGCTGGAGCAACAGTTGTCAATATCCCTGATACGAGACAAGATATTGTCTACCAAATGAATATGGTGCAAAGATTAAATATCTTATGGAACATGTTGACTCTATAGATAAGGCTATTATATCAACACATTGTCATAATGACCTTGGGATGGCAACCGCTAATACGCTTGAAGGGGTTCTAAATAGAGCACGTCAGGTTGAGGTGACAATAAATGGTCTAGGAGAAAGAGCAGGGAACACTTCATTGGAAGAAATCGCAATGATTCTTAAATGTCATAAGCATTTAGGAATTGATTCAAATATTAATACAACTAAAATTTCTCCCGTATCACGGCTTGTATCAAGTCTAATGAATATGCCTGTACAAGCTAATAAAGCTATTGTGGGTCGAAATGCTTTTGCACATTCTTCTGGCATCCATCAAGATGGTGTTCTGAAGAATGTTGAAACCTATGAGATCATCAATCCAAAAGATGTCGGAGTCGAAGATAATAACATCATTCTAACAGCCCGTTCTGGACGCGCAGCTCTTAAATATCGCTTACAGGCAAATGGTGTAGCATGTAGTGAAGAATATCTTGATGTCATTTACCAAAGGTTCTTAGAATTAGCAGACAAAAAGAAAGAAGTCACTGATGCAGATATTCTTATGTTAGCAGGTACTAATGTCTCTGATGACAAGGCATTGAGACTTGATTTCCTACAAGTAACAACTGGTAAAGGAGTCCGGAGTGTTGCAAGTATAGGACTTGACATTAGTGGACAAAAGTTTGAGTCTGCAAGTTCGGGAAATGGCCCTGTTGACGCAGCTATAAATGCTCTGAAGAGTATTATTCATAAGCATATGACATTAAAGGAGTTTACGATTCAGGCGATAAACAAAGGTTCAGATGATGTCGGTAAGGTACACATGCAAGTAGAATATGATGGACATGTTTATTACGGTTTTGGAGCTAATACAGACATCGTTACTGCTTCTGTAGAGGCATATATAGATTGTATCAATAAGTTTAAGAAATAAAATAAAAGCATTTATGAATACATTATTTGACAAGATTTGGGATTCTCATGTTGTACAGGTTGTTGAAGATGGTCCTACACAGCTATATATAGATCGTCTTTATTGCCATGAAGTTACATCACCACAGGCATTTGAAGGTTTACGTAATAGGAGCTTAAAATGTTTTCGCCCCGAAAATATCTTCTGTATGCCAGATCATAATGTGCAAACTCATGATCAAGATAAACCCGTGGAAGATACTATTGGGAGAAAACAGATTGATACTTTAGATGCCAACTGTAAAGAGTTCGGACTGACAGAGTTTAAAATGAATACGCGAGATAATGGTATAATCCATGTCGTTGGTCCTGAAAAGGGTTTATCACTCCCAGGAATGACTATTGTCTGTGGAGATTCTCATACTTCTACTCATGGTGCAGTTGGGGCGATAGCTTTTGGTATAGGGACCTCAGAAGTAGAGATGGTTATGGCTTCCCAATGCATTTTACAACAAAAGCCAAAGTCAATGCGAATCAGTATAAATGGCAAATTGCCTAAAGGAGTTGTTGCAAAAGATGTTGCACTCTATATTATGGCTAAACTGACAACAAGTGGTGCTACAGGATATTTTGTTGAATATGCGGGTGAAGTCATAAAAGATATGAGTATGGAAGGGCGGTTGACTATTTGCAACCTGTCAATAGAGATGGGCGCGCGAGGAGGTTTTATTGCACCTGATGAAAAAACATTTGAGTATTTAAAGGGTAGAGAATATGCCCCTAAAGGAAAAGAATGGGATGTTGCTGTAGAAAAGTGGAAGGAGTTAAAAAGCGGAGAAGATGCAGTTTTTGATAAAGAATACTTTTTTGATGCTGCAAATATTGAACCTCGTATTACTTATGGAACGAATCCTGGTATGGGTATCGGCATAACAGAGAGAGTGCCATTACTTGACAAAATTCCAAATGAAGAGAAACAAGGTTTTATGAAGTCTCTAGACTATATGGGATTTAAAGATGGTGAGAAATTAGAAGGCCATCAGGTTGATTATGTGTTCCTTGGAGCATGTACGAATGGACGTATAGAAGACTTTAGGGCATTTGCATCTATAGTAAAAGGACATAAGAAGGCACAAAATATAACAGCCTGGTTAGTACCGGGTTCATGGTTAGTTGATAAACAAATACGTGAAGAAGGACTTGACAAGATTTTAAGTGATGCTGGCTTTGTCATTCGTCAGCCAGGATGTTCTGCATGCCTTGCGATGAATGACGATAAAATCCCATCTGGTAAATATAGTGTATCCACCAGTAATCGTAATTTTGAAGGGCGACAAGGACCTGGAGCACGAACAATACTTGCATCGCCATTAGTTGCTGCAGCTGCAGCTATTACTGGGAAGATCACAGATCCTCGAACATTGCTTTAAAAATTTGTGTTAAGATAAAGATATTATTTAATCATAAAAGAGAAAGATTCTCATGAAACAGAAATTCAATATAATCAAATCAACCTGTGTTCCACTGCCATTAGAAAATATAGATACAGACCAGATAATCCCTGCACGCTTCCTTAAAGCAACTGATAAGCAAGGGTTTGGTGATAACCTCTTTCGAGATTGGAGATATGACAAGAATAATCAACCTATAAAAGATTTCGTTTTAAATAATCCCAAGTATGGTGGTTGTATACTTGTTGCTGGGCGTAACTTTGGATCAGGGTCTTCCCGTGAGCATGCAGCATGGGCCATTGCAGGCTATGGATTCCGTGTTGTTATTAGCTCTTTCTTTGCAGACATTCACAAAAATAACGAACTTAACAACTTTGTACTTCCTGTTGTTGTATCTGAAGGTTTCTTAAAACGACTGTTTGACAGTATCTCAGATAATCCAAAGATGATTGTAACGGTTGATTTACCTCACCAAACTGTGATAAACGAAGCTACTGGAGAGCAAGAGAGTTTTGAAATAAATGGATATAAAAAACATTGTCTTATGAATGGATTAGATGATGTAGACTTCCTTGTTCAAAATAGGAAGTGTGTAGAGGAATATGAAGCTAGGAGAAAGTTGGAAAAGACTGGATGATGACAAAGAGTACAAAAGATATTACATTGCAAGGGAAACAACTGTCTATAGAGATTATGGATAGTACCCTTAGAGATGGAGAACAGACAAATGGCGTATCATTTCTTCCTCATGAGAAGCTGATGATAGCTCGTATGCTTCTAAGAGACGTCAACATTGACAGGATTGAAGTTGCATCAGCAAGAGTTTCTGAGGGAGAAAAGAATGCTGTTACAATGATTTGTAATTATGCTCGAAATGCAGGAATGCTGGATAGGGTAGAGGTCCTAGGCTTTGTTGATGGGCATCTTTCCATAGACTGGATAAAAGATTGTGGAGGGAAAGTTATCAACTTATTAGCAAAAGGGTCTTTAAAACATTGCATTCATCAATTACATAAGTCGCCCAAGGAGCATATTAATGATATAAAAGATGTATTAGCTTATGCGAAAGAACAAGGGATGATAGTTAACTTGTATCTAGAGGATTGGAGTTCTGGAATGAAAGATTCGCCTGATTATGTATTCCAAATGATGGATGAATTGAATGATTCTTGTATAAGACGCTTCCTCCTTCCAGACACGTTAGGACTACTTAATCCTATAAATACTTTAGAGTATTTGCAACAAATGACTAGTAGATATCCACATTTTCATTTTGATTTCCACGCACATAATGACTATGATATGGCAGTCTCAAATTCTCTAGCAGCTGTAATGAGCGGTGTAAAGGGGGTACATGTAACAGTGAATGGAATGGGGGAGCGATGTGGTAATGCCCCTTTGGCAAGTGTTCAAGTGATACTTGCAGACCAACTTCATGTAAAGACAAATATTAATGAAAATCGTTTGAATGAAATTTCACGGCTCGTAGAGGGGTATAGCGGTATATCTATTGCTCCCAATCAACCGATTGTTGGGGAGAATGTCTTTACGCAGGTAGCTGGTGTACATGCAGATGGGGATAATAAAGACAATCTGTATTGTAACGATCTTGTACCAGAACGGTTTGGTAGAAAACGGTCTTATGCTTTAGGCAAGAACAGTGGAAAAGCTAATATTGCCAAGAATTTGGAAGAGCTAGGATTAGAGCTTAGTCCTGAACAGACAAAACTTGTAACTAAACGCATTACAGAGTTAGGTGATAAGAAGGAGCTGGTAACCCAGGATGATTTACCTTATATAGTATCGGATGTCCTCAGACATCAAGTACCAGAGAACCGAGTTAAGCTGATTAGTTATATGGTGAGTACCACATATGGTTTAAAGCCTATTGCAAGTGTAAAGGTGGAGATTAATGGTGAGGAATATGAATCAGATGATACGGGTGATGGGCAGTTTGATGCATTTGTAAAAGCTTTACGTAAGATTTACAAAAAAAATATGAGTCGGACATTTCCTATACTTCAGAATTATGCCGTAGGTATTCCTCCTGGAGGACGAACAGATGCTCTTGTACAGACAATCATAACGTGGGAAGACAATGGACGTACGCTAACAACGAGGGCTGTAGATGCAGATCAAACTGAGGCAGCTATAAAGGCTACTATTAAAATGTTAAACCTCTATGAGGAAGAACAAGTAGATAAAAATAAATAATTAAATTCGATCAGATATGAAATTAGATATTGCTATCCTACCTGGAGATGGAATTGGACCAGAGATAATGCAACAAGGTGTAGCCACCCTTGATGCCATAGCCCAGAAGTTTGGGCATGCATTCACGTATCATGAGGCAATCTGCGGTGCACATGCCATTGATGAAGTGGGGGATCCTTTCCCTGAAAAAACATTCAAGACTTGTATGGATGCTGACGCAGTATTGTTTGCTGCTGTAGGAGATCCACGATTTGATAACGATCCAACTCTTAAAGTATGTCCAGAAACGGGACTTTTAGCTATGAGAAAGCAGTTGGGATTATTTGCAAACGTGCGTCCAGTGGCAACTTTTGACTGCCTATTGCATAAATCACCTCTAAAAGATGAACTGTTGAAAGGAGCTGATTTTATTGTTATTCGAGAACTAACTGGAGGAATGTATTTTGGAGAAAAATATCAGGACAATGACAAGGCCTATGATACAGACATCTATTATCGTAGTGAAATTGAACGGATTTTAAAAGTTGCTTTTGAATATGCACAGAAGCGAAACAAGCATCTCACAGTTGTTGACAAGGCAAATGTCCTTGCAAGTTCTCGGTTATGGCGTCAGATAGCAAAAGAGATGGAACCTGTATATTCTGATGTAACTACAGATTATATGTTTATAGATAACTGTGCGATGCGCGTATTGACAGAACCAACTTTTTTTGATGTTATTGTGACAGAAAATACATTCGGGGATATCTTAACAGATGAGACTTCGTGTATTACTGGCTCTATGGGGCTGCAACCATCTTCAAGCATTGGAGAATATACGCCATTATTTGAACCTGTACACGGATCTTGTCCACAAGCAGCAGGTAAAGATCTTGCTAATCCTGTGGCTCAGATATTATCAGCAGCAATGCTACTTGAGCATTTTGGATTAGAAGATGAAGACAGAATAATCCGAGAAGCTGTAGAGGCAAGTTTACAGGCAAATGTGCGCACACCAGAGATTCAAGTCGAAGGTGGCAAGCATTACGGTACAAAGGAGGTTGGCAATTGGATTGTTAACTATATAAAAGAATCCAATTAAGGTTACTTCTAAAAGTAAATAGGCTATACTTTATAATTAAGGTATAGAAGGACATGATAGGATATTGAGTATTTTATATGTGGGAGGTAGAGAATTCTTACAAAATATGAAGTATGGATATTCACAAGAATAGAGGATTAAGTTATTTTCTTATTTTTATTCTTCACAATATCAGATAGTTATGATTAAGCAGCCCAAAGGGCATCTTTTACATTGTAAAAGATGCCCTTTGGGCAAGTAAAAGGTGCTCTTTCACTCTGTAAAAGGGCATCTTTCTGAATCTAATAGATACTTTTTTAAAATAGCAATGACTTTTATCTTACATTAAAAGTCATTTTGGATTAGTTCATTCCCATTGTTTTAGTTCTAATTAATTTGATTGAAAAGTTGAATGAAGACCTTTTTAGCAAAAATATTTTATATAGAATGATTTTATAAATGATAGCTTAATCTTTCTTATAATATTAATATTCAGACTCCTCTTATAATCAATTTAGTGGAGCTAATAACATATGTTTGAAATACAATTAATACTTCATTTATAATCAACATTATGATAAATATATTAAATTATAATCTTCTCTTATTATTCATATATATTGAGGATAAGAAAAAGAGGCAAAGAAATTATAGCTCCTTTGCCTCTTTCAGACTATACTAATTATGCGTTCTAATATCAAAAACGATATCCAAGAGTAAGTAATAACTGACTTCTGTCATTTTTTACTTTAGAACCTGTTGCTATATTTGATTCCGAAACTGTCGTTGTTGCACCTGTTGCTGGATTAGTAGATGTCACATTCACACCTCTAATATTAGAGAACGGATAGAAATCACCGCTTTGTGCACTATACTGGTAAGCTAAATCAATATTAAATTTCCTAAATTGGTATCCTAAACCTAAAGTAAAACGATTCGTCGCTTTCCAATCTGTGTAATCTGTTGCAGAAGCATAAGACGTTCCTAAAGAAGAAATACCTGGATCTTTCTGACCATCACTTGAATACATTGGGCTTACATAATTATATCCCAAACGCACAGCAAGGTTGGTTACTGGCTTATACTCAACGCCAAGTTTAAGGGTACTAACACCTTTCAGCACTTGGCGAGTATGATCATTCATATATTTATCAGGGCTTGAAGACTCATAATATTCACCGTAGTAGTAATCATAATAACCCCCATCATTGATTCTGCTGTTTATATTACTATAATCTTCGTATTCATATGTTAGCCCTAAAGCAATACGAGTACCGATTGTATGTCCGAGTGATAGACCAAATCTCCATGGAGTCCATATCTTGTAATCATAAGAGTTTGATATACCTTTTTCTTTTTTAGTTGTACCATTACTGTATGTAAGCGTAGTTATGTTTGACGTTGTCAAATCATACCATGTTGGTGTCTTTATATATGCGCCAATTCTAAAAGGAGATTCTGCAACAGGACGAACAATGACACCAGCTGTAACATCGAACCCAGATCCTGTAATCTTTCTATTGTCGCTGACAATAGCCCCTGCCCCATTCGAAAACGTCTCTGTATACTCACTATATGCATTGTAATGAACATCTTTCAGACCAAACGTAATACCAAGGTATACCCTATCGTTCAGATTTCCACTTACATTGAAATCATAATTGCCAATATATCCTGTATGAGAACGGTTAAAATCATAGGAAGAAGCTGGTTCGTAGTTGTAAGAGCTTGTTGTAGAACTTCCTGGAATAAGGGTATTCCAATAGAGATAGTCTATTTGACTCCAAGTATATGCTACAGATTTACCGGTTGCATTTATATATCCAATGTTTTCCCCATTAGTATTTTTGTCAATATAAAAACCGCCTTTACCCTCATCACCAAGTGCTCCTTTCAGATAAGACTGCTTATTTTGAGAACTACCGTTTAGTGAGTTCGCAGCATTGAGTATATAATCAAAGTTCTTTCCCTTATGGTAATTAAAACCAAAGTTTAGAAAAGACTTCTGTCCTGTGCGAGTAGAATATACTCCACCTATCTGATCAAAACTTGGATTAGTCTTATTGCCGTTGGCAAACTCTTTTCCATTAGTCTGCATAACTAAACCACCACTTAGGCTGATATTGCTATGACGAAAAAGTCCTAAGCCTGCAGGGTTAGTTCCAATAGTTGAAATATCCGCACCTAAAGCTTCCATAGCTCCACCCATACCAACATAACGTGCGGTTCCGTTTAGATCTTCTCCAGCTAATTTAGCATTCTCGTAAGTCTCTTGAGCATTAACAGATAATGCTGTGACCAAAGATACGGCAAAGAATATATATTTACTCTTCATAATACGATAATCATTATTAAATTATATTTTTATTTTGTATTATCTATGACCTCCAAAACCACTGCGTGAAGCTCCGAAACTGCTACCTCCAGCGCGAGACCCTCCAAAGTTTCCTCCTCCGAAGCTTCCTCTAGTTGTTTCACCAAATGAACTTCTTGATGGTTGTGAGAAAGAATTGTCTGGGCGTGAGTAAACCTGACGTGATTGATTATTATAATCGCTTTGTCTTGCACCTCCAAACTGACTTTGATACGTGTCCATACTCCTATCATATTGGTTTTGGCCTATATTATTACGGGGAGTAGAATAACCTGGCTGACCATAGTCATTATATGCTCTTGACCTTGACTGATTCCCAAAACTTCTTGGAGCATTGCCCCAGTGGTTAGCAGTGCCAGTATGACCATTATGAGAGTAATATACTCTCCTATATCCATAGTAAGGATAACCCCAAGCATAGTAACTATCCCAAGGACTATACCATCCATATCTCGCATATCCATAATAATATGGATAGCCATAATATGGATATCTGCCATAATAACTATAATATGGATATCCACCATAATATCCATAATAGAATGGATCCTCATACCATGGATCATACCAGGTACTATAACCATAATATGGTGAATGCCATCCCCATCCTAAATAAAAAGAAGAGCGAGCTGCAAGCCAGGGATCATAGTATCCACCCCAAAATCCATCAAAACGACTCAAACGTCTACTGTATGCAAAATCGTCATTATCCCCTTCATATTTGCGAGTAAAGCCACTATAAATAGTGTCTAAAACAACAGAATCACCATGCTGTGTAGATACTTTTGACATAAAAATATCATTTCCTAAAGAATCAACACCTATTTTTTTATATGTATACTGTCCACGGCGATTATATTCTTCATCTGTTTTACCAATACCACTATAATAATCTGAACGCTCAGCCTCTATTTTAGCTTGCTGATAGGCAGATTGTTCAGCCTTTGAAGGGGTAAAATATAGATCATCTTGCGCCTGTGATAATAGTGGCAAGGCACTAAAAAAGACCGAAAATAATATTGCTTTTCTCATAACATATATACTTTATTACTTTTTGTTCCTTATATCTAAGTATCGTATATTTACGTTTTCTATAATGCAAAAATAAAATAACTTATACTGCAAATGTACGGAAATTCCCTAATCCATGATAGGTTTTTCCCTAATTTTTATAAATTTGCAACAGTTTTTATAAAGTAAGATGAAATATATACAAGTCAAATTTACCATAGCCCCTGATACCCAGGATGTAAGAGATATTCTTGTTGCATTGGCAGGTTCTAATGGTTTTGAATCATTCACAGAAGAAAACAATGAGCTTATCGGGTATTGCCAAGAGAGTGTATTTAATCTACATTCTTTAAAAAAAATACTAGATGAATTTCCTATTCCAAATATACAGATAACATTTTCAATCAATAAAATTGAAGATAAAAATTGGAATGAAGAATGGGAGAAAAATGGGTTTAATCCTATTGTTATTGATAATCGTTGTGCTGTAATATGTAAAAATACGATGGAGAAACAATCTGTGCAAACTTTAATAGCTAAAAGCCCAATGAAGGTTATCATAGATGCACAGCAATCTTTTGGAACAGGCACGCATGAAACAACACAAATGATAGTATCTTTATTGCTCAATCAAGATATGCAAGGTAAAAGGGTTCTTGATTGTGGGTGTGGTACTGGTATTCTGAGCATTGTTGCTGCCAAATGTGGAGCACAAGATGTCGTGTGTTATGATATTGATGACTGGAGTGTCCGTAACACAAAGCATAACGCAGAGTTAAATAATGTGAAGTTAGACATACTTGAAGGGGATAAAAACGTCTTGTCACATGTAAATGGTATTTTTGATTTAGTATTAGCTAATATTAATCGCAACATAATTATTGAAGATTTAGAAACCTTTTATAGTGTTATGTCGGATGATGCAAAGATTATTTTAAGTGGATTTTATCAACAAGATTCTAAAGTTATTCTTCAACAGGCAACAAGGATTGGATTGAAGGAGAGTCAGCGGCTATTGAATCAAAATTGGTGCTGCTTACTCCTTGAGAAGGCATAACTTCTTGGATGAGTAACTGTTGTAAATCGTAAAAGCTCCCGTTATAAATGTCCAAATCAACATAGCCATTTATGCCAGGTAGCCTTCCAGCATCAGTATGTTGCCAGAATTTCCAATCACCTTTATATTCCATTTTGTCAACATAGTAATGTGCTATCCAATAAGGATAATCGTCAAAACGGGAATCTGATAAATAGAGGTCTTTGAATTTATAATAAGTATATATGATAGGTTTGACATGATATTTGTCTTCAACAATATGAAGCCACGTGAGGATATTCTGCTGAAATTCTTCTGTGGATATATTCTGGGGTTTATTTTCAATATCAAGTACAGGGGGGAGATCTCCATGTTCTAAGTGAACCATGGCTAAGAAATAATAAGCTTGTCTACGTGCGGTCGAGTTATTGCTCCAAAAGTGATATGCACCACGTATAAACCCTGCTTCTTTAGCATTAGAGAAATTCTCTCTAAAGTTTGTGTCTATATGGTTTCCTCCTTCAGTTGACTTAATAATAATAAAACGGATAGGGGAACGTTCTATCATGGCATTCCTTAGTCTACTCCAATTTATAGTTCCCTGATACCTACTTACGTCGATACCATGAATGGTATATCCTATAGGGTAATCAGGATCACCATATATAGCACGCCATCTAAAACCTGTAGGAGATACAAAGAGGTTATAAAATAAAATACTATATATAGAACAAATAAACAAAAATATCCCCCATTTTACCCAATTGGATAACTGAAAGCAAAGCCTAAGACATGAGTAAAAATAATTGGAGTTAGGCATGAATCTTTTATGCTTACCTTATGAATTATTCTATATATAGAGGAGGAGAAATAGAAAGAGACTCTCTCACTATTCCTCCTCATTTTTTTTATTTCTGCTGTTCTAACTCGAGTGTTTTAGTTGTTTGGTCACATACAGAAGAAGGACCCCAGTACTGAATAGGGCCAGGATATACGTAGCATGTCTCTTTTGCCCACTTTTCACGTTGAGCTGAAAAAGATTTAAATGGAGCACCATCAAGTTCAACAAGTGCTTTACGAATAACTGGTTTCATTTCTCCGTTACGTCTCTCCATGTTCATCATCATAGTGATTGGCACCCCCCCAGCCTTCCATTGATCTGTACCTGCGGTGGTGTTTTTTACTATTGCCATATAACCAGTTTTACCATTAGCAATCAATTGAGCTGCTGATGAACCAAGGGCATAGCAGTAGTCTGCATCGAAGTTAGAAGGAGCCGCACAGCGACCTTCGTATCCAAAGAAGTGATGCTGAGCTGCAAATTTGCCTTTATACTTACCTTCTTTCTTCCATAGATCTAATTTAGTAGCGACCATTTCAGAAATAAGCTTCTCAGTCTCAATGAGAGAAACCTGTACATTTCCATGAGGATCACGATCAAGAGAAAGCTGACGAGCAACACCTTCTGGAAGAGTTTCGAAAGTAGCCTTGTTCTCAGTTGACAGATGTTCGAGGATATACTTACGCTGAGCATCCTTATCAAGATTCATGTAATCAGCTCCGTGAGCAGCCAATAAATCGTTTAATTCTTGGATAAGACGACCGATGGCAGGGATAAATTCTATAAGGCCTTCAGGGATTAGAACAACACCGAAGTTATTACCCTTTGCAGCTCGATAAGCAACAATATCAGCAATATATTCAACGATATCATTCAATGTCTGATCCTTGGCTTGAATTTCCTCAGAGATAAGACAGATATTTGGCTGGGTCTGTAAGGCACATTCAAGCGCAATATGAGAAGCAGAACGTCCCATCAATTTGACAAAATGCCAGTATTTTCGAGCAGAATTACAATCGCGCTCAATATTACCAATAAGTTCTGAGTAAGTTTTAGTTGCAGTATCGAAACCGAAAGAAGTTTCTATCTGATCATTCTTTAAGTCACCATCAATAGTTTTAGGACAACCTATTACCTGTATACCATAGTTCTTTGCAGCATAATACTCAGCCAAGACACATGCATTTGTGTTAGAGTCATCACCACCAATAATAACAATAGCCTTTATATTGAGTTTTTTGATAATTTCAAGACCCTTCTCAAATTGGTCTTCTTTCTCTAACTTAGTTCGACCAGATCCTATCATATCAAACCCACCTGTATTACGGTAAGCTTGGAGATTCTCTTCTGTAATCTCAATATAATTATGATCGACAAGACCACCTGGCCCCATAAGGAAACCATAAAGCTTATTTTCTGGATTCAACTTCTTAATTTCATCAAAAAGACCTGAAATGACATTGTGTCCTCCAGGTGCTTGACCACCAGAGAGGATTACACCGACATTTATGTTTGCATTGTTGGCTGAATCTGCTGGCTCAAACTCAACAAGAGGCATCCCATAAGTATTAGGAAATAGTTTCTTAATATCTTCCTGATTGTCAACACTCTGTGTAGGAGCACCTTCTTTTACCTTTACCGCACCCTGAAGAGCTTTAGGCAGCTTTGGCTGATAATTTGCTCTTTCTTTCTGTAATGCACTTATTTCCATTGTTTAATTAAATGATTAAATATAAAGATTTACTTTAAAACTATCTACTATATACGCTTTGCAAAATTACCTTTTTAATCCCATATTAGAAAATAAAAGATCTAAAATTAATTTTTTAACTCTATTTTCATTGAAGAAATACTTGCTTTTCTTTTTTTTTATTTATCTTTGAGCAATAATTAAGTATAATATAGATATTTGGGATTAAGATGAATAGCAAAAGAAAATTAAAACGTACCATAAACTACGTTTGTAGTGATTTGTTCGCAGAAGGTATAGCAACCTCCCTCTATAGCGACATACATGATTCTAGTAATATAGAGGTTCTTTTAACATCTATTCTAGTAATACATAATAATTATATCAGAAGAGTATCGCATATAGAGCCTGGTATGTCAGCTAAAGTATACTTTAAAGACCTAAAAGAGAAGTTTACTAAAGAGATAAACGAAATAACAGATCAACTTAACAACATTTCTTAATGTTACAGACATTATCTAAGTTCTTGCTTTATAAATGTATGGGGTGGAAGAAGGATATTAGGTTTAAATTACCTAAAAAGGCTATAATTTGTCTTGCACCTCATACAAGTAACTGGGATTTCTTTATAGGTCAATTATATGCAGAGGCAGAAGGATTACGAGGAAATTTTCTTATGAAGAAAGAGTGGTTTATAGGACCTTTAGGTGTGTTTTTTCGAAAACTTGGAGGCATCCCTGTATATCGAGACAAGCATACAAGTATGACAGATAGATTGGCTGAGATGGCAAAAGAGGTCGATAAGTTTCAGCTTTGTATTACCCCGGAAGGTACGAGAAGCCTAAACTCGAATTGGAAAATGGGATTTTATTATATAGCGGAAAAAGCTAATTTACCGATTTTTTTATATGGATTAGATTATGAAAGGAAGCTTATTGCCTGTACAAAATTTATTAATCCTTCTGGTGACATTGATACAGATATGCAAGATATAAAGTCATATTTTAAAGATTTTAAAGGTAAATACCCAGAATTATTTACTGTAGGAGAAATAGGCTAATCAATGAAAAAGATATTTTTGTGTACACTCTTTATAATATTAGTTTTACAAGCTTATGCACAAGCTGGTAAAATGACATGGGAGAAAACAAATTATCAAGATGCTCCCTGGGTATTTAATGCATCTCGTCCAAACCAAATTTCAGAAGGATTACAGAATAGACACCTCTCTGTTTGGTCTTCGCATGGTAGATATTATGATGGAAATAAAGGCGTTTGGAAATGGCAACGTCCAGTTTTATTCGGTACGACAGAGGACCTTTATACTCAGACTATAGTTCTTCCCTACCTCATCCCTATGCTTGAAAATGCTGGAGCTATAGTTTTTAGTCCACGTGAAAGAGATTGGCAAAGAAAAGAGATTATAGTTGATAATGATGGCCATAGCAATGACTATAAAGAGGAAAGTTTAAAGAAGAAATGGAAAAACACCTCAACTCAAGGGTTTTCTTTTCATCTGGGAAATTATAATGATGGGGAGAATCCTTTCATATCGGGCACTGCTCGGCAAGTAAAAGCTAGGACAAAAGATACAAAAATTAGTTCTGTTATTTATCAGCCAACAATACCAGAAAATGGGAAATATGCTGTTTATGTGAGCTATCAAACACAAAAGAAGAGTGTTGTAGATGCTGAATATATTGTTTTTCATAAAGGACAAGAGACTCATTTTCGTGTGAATCAACGTATGGGAGGTGGTACTTGGGTCTATCTTGGAACATTCGAATTTGATAAGGGTAATAGTATCAACAACTCCGTGGTATTAACGAATCATAGTTCTCATAAAGGGATAGTTACTACAGATGCTGTTCGATTTGGGGGAGGAATGGGAAATATATCACGTGGTGGTTCTGTTAGTGGCTTATCTCGTTCGTTAGAAGGGGCAAGATATTTTGCACAATGGGCAGGGGCCCCTTGGAACGTTGTAAGTAAAAGCAATGGTGCTAATGACTATAATGATGATATAAACTCACGTTCTTTGATGACAAACTGGCTAGCTGGAGGTTCTTGCTATGTACCTAACGTAAATGGTGGTAAAAATGTCCCAATTGAGTTAGCATTAGCTGTTCATAGCGATGCTGGTGTAAAGCTTGATGGGAGTTTTGTAGGAACACTGGGGATATGTACAACACAACAAGGAACTAGGACTTTAGGAGATGGACTATCTAGGCAAGTGTCTAAAGCTCTTGCACAACAGCTTGTTTCCAATGTAAAGACGGACTTAGATAAGGCTTTTGAGATAAATTGGGTGACTCGATCTGTGTGGGATCGTAATTATAGTGAAACCCGTTTGCCAGAAGTACCTTCTGCTATAATAGAAACGCTCTCTCATCAAAATTTCCCTGATATTAAGTTGGGGCAAGATCCAAATTTTAAATTCACAATAGCGCGCTCTATTTATAAGACTATCTTAAAGTATGAAGCTAATATGCACCATACTAAATATACTGTACAACCGTTAGCACCTGATAATTTCAGAATTGAATTTATTACTCCAAAAAGAATACGCTTGCAATGGAAATCAACTTATGATGCGGAAGAGCCTACTTCGATCCCAGCTTCGTATAATATTTATACTTCAAAAGGAAGAGGTGGATTTGATAACGGAGTAAATATTACTAACTCATATTATGAGATAGATCTTACTCCAGGACTTATATATAATTTTAAGGTTACAGCTTGCAATCGCGGTGGTGAAAGTTTTCCAACAGAGGCCCTCTCTGCAGTGTGCCGTGATGGTGCAACACAGACAATTCTTGTAGTAAATGGTTTTCATCGTTTATCTTCTCCTGCTATTATTAATTCTGATACAGAGCAAGGCTTTGATATCGAAGCTGATCCAGGCCTAACTTATGGGCCTACCGCTGGCTGGAGTGGTAGGCAAGCAAACTTTGATAAATCAATGATAGGTAAGGAAGGAATAAATGCACTTGGTTATGGCGGAGAAGAATTAGTTGGGAAAATTATTGCCGGTAATGATTTTAATTATGTAAAGGAACACATTGAAGCTTTATATCATGCAGGTAAATACAACATCGTAAGTTGTTGTAGTAAGGCAGTAGAGGATGGTGAGGTTAATCTTGTTAGATATACATTAGTAGATTTACTCTTAGGTAATGAGAAAGATGATGGTCATAGCTTGTATTACTACAAATCTTTTAAGCCTGCACTACGCCAACAAATAGCTAATTATCTTAATAAAAATGGAAAGTTATTCGTCAGTGGCTCTTATTTAGCTTCAGATATGCAAAGTTATGAAGAAAGAGTATGGATTCAAAATAACCTAAAAATTGCATATGATGGCAGTAATGTTGATAATTATAATTCCTTTGTTAGTGGTATGAGTATGAGTTTCGACGTGTTTCGTACAATCAATGAACAGCATTATGGCGCATATTCTCCAGATAATATTATACCTGTCAACAATGCTTTTAGTGTATTGAATTATGCAGATGGGCATAGTGCTGCTGTAGCCTATAAGGGACTTGATAATTGTGTCTTTACAATGTCATTCCCATTTGAATGTATAAAGGATGTGGCTGCACGCAATAGTATTATAAAGGGTATTATTACTTATATGACGAACAAATAGAATATTAGGGCACTGTCTCTTATAACAAAATAGTAAAAAATCTATGTATAAAATTAAAGCAAATGCTTCTGGTACACGAACTATAGTAGTAACGGAGAAACATCTTGAGACAATTCAAAAATATTCTCTCTTCTCTGGACTAGTTGATTCCAACGGGATAGTAGATGAAGATATCGTTAACAAGCTAAGATTCAATATTAGAGGCCTGTTAGAATCCGAACCTGGTAAAGATAAAGATTTACTAGATTTATGTCTAGATGTAATTTATAATCAGAATATGAAAGCAATTGGATTAGATAATCTGGTAACACTATATAAGGAATGGTCTGTGAGGCAATTACCTTCTCAAGAAGTAAATAACACCCCTGTCACTGAGTAGTCATAAAAAAGAAAATTGAAAAATTCTAAACAAGATAGAATAGCCATTGTTGCACAAAAGAAAGGATATAAAAAAATAGATGTTCATAAGTCAATGTCAATTCATTCAAAATATAAATTGACAGATTTCCTTCCGACAACAAAAAAAGAAGTAGAACTAAGAGGGTGGGATCAGCTTGATATCATTCTTTTTAGCGGAGATGCATACATTGACCACCCTGCTTTTGGAGCAGCTGTTATTGGTAGAACACTTGAGGCTGCTGGTTATAAGGTTGCGATAGTACCTCAACCAGATTGGCATGGAGATTTCCGAGACTTTAAGAAACTCGGACGACCACGACTATATTTTGGCATAGCACCTGGCGCAATGGATTCGATGGTGAACAAATACACAGCTAACCGCCGTTTACGCTCAGAAGATGCCTATTCACCTGACGGAAGACATGACTTGCGCCCAGAATATCCAAGCATAGTCTACTCTAATATTCTCAGACAACTTTATCCTGACACTCCTATTGTCTTAGGTGGAATTGAGGCATCTTTGCGTCGTCTTACACACTATGACTATTGGAAAGACCGTCTCCGCAAGTGTATTCTTTGCGATGCACATGCCGACATGATTATCTATGGTATGGGCGAGAAACAAGTAATTAGCATTGCACAGGAGTTAGAGAATGGTGCTCACATCAAAGACTTGAAGCATATCCCACAGACTGTTTACCTCTGTAAGGAGGATGATATTCCAGGCGGAACTAAAGAGGATGACATCATCCTTCATTCGCATGAAGCATGTCTTCATAATAAGAAATATCAAGCGGAAAACTTCAAGCATATAGAAGAAGAGTCTAACAAGAAACACGCACAACGTATTCTGCAGTCTGTCGACAACGTTTATGCTGTTGTCAATCCGCCCTATCCTACTATGTCAACAGCAGAGGTAGATGCAGCTTACGACCTCCCATACACACGTGAACCACACCCAAAGTATCGTGGTAAGACAATCCCAGCATACGAGATGATTAAGCACAGTGTGAACATTCATCGAGGATGCTTTGGTGGTTGTTCGTTCTGTACCATTTCTGCACATCAAGGCAAGTTTATTAGTTGTCGTTCAAAAGAGAGTATATTGAAGGAGGTAAAGCAAGTAATACAGATGCCCGACTTCAAAGGTTACCTCTCCGATCTCGGTGGCCCATCAGCGAATATGTATGGTATGGCGGGCAAAAACCAGAAGGCGTGTGAGCACTGCAAACGTCCAAGCTGTGTCAATCCTGAGATTTGTCCTAATCTTGAAACCGACCACACCAAACTACTTGAAATCTATCATGCAGTAGACGAACTACCCCAAATCAAGAAGAGTTTTATTGGTTCAGGTGTACGCTACGACTTACTACTTCATAAGAGTAAGGACGAGAAGAGTAATGAAGCAGCTAAACAATATATACGTGAGCTGATAACACGCCATGTCAGCGGCCGTCTGAAGGTTGCACCAGAGCATACCTCTGACCGGGTACTGCATCTAATGCGCAAACCTTCTTTTCAACAGTTTTATGCGTTCAAAAGGATTTTCGACCGCATAAACCGTGAGGAGAATATGCGACAACAGATAATTCCTTACTTCATTTCCTCCCACCCTGGATGTCAAGAAGAGGATATGGCCGAGTTAGCAGTACTGACGAAGGACCTCGACTTCCACCTCGAGCAGGTGCAAGACTTCACCCCTACCCC
>ERZ772932.510-NODE-510-length-21279-cov-6.644365_pt1 | contig 21279 bp, 20 predicted proteins | sample MGYA00511684_ERZ772932 | MGnify/ENA primary metagenome ERZ772932 (study PRJEB29015, sample SAMEA2738078) | human oral metagenome | biome: human oral; feature: human-associated habitat; material: saliva | place: China | collected 2210 ...
TTCAGCACAAGCTTCACATTCTTCGTGACAAGACAACCACCACTAAGCAGTTCCGTGAGCTTGTCAACGAGCTTGCAATTCTTGAGAGCTATGAGGCCATGCGCGACTTCCCACTTGAGGACGTCGAGGTAGAGACTCCTCTTGAGACTATGACTGCTAAGCGCATTGCTGGTAAGAAGGTTGCTATTATTCCAATTCTTCGCGCTGGCCTTGGTATGGTTGACGGCATTCTTGAGCTGGTTCCATCTGCTCGCGTTGGCCATGTTGGTATGTACCGTGATCCAGAGACCCATCTTCCTCACCAGTATTACTGCAAGTTCCCTGCAGACATTGAGAACCGTACCTGCCTGGTTGTTGACCCAATGCTAGCAACCGGCGGCTCTCTAACTGCTGCTATTCAGTTCCTGCGTGAGGCTGGCGTCAAGGATATTCGTTGCTTGACCATTGTTTCTTGCCCTGAGGGCGTCAAGGCAACTCTGGACTTTGACCCAGAGGTACGCCTCTATACGTGCACCGTTGACCGTCAGCTGAGCCCAAATGCTTACATTCTCCCAGGCCTTGGCGACGCGGGCGACCGTATTTACGGCACTAAGTAATCGATTCGATTTAATTTGTTGGACAGAACTCACGTTTACCTATCGGTAAGCGTGAGTTCTTTTATTGAGAAGATTCTGTAATTTTTATATTTATACAGGTAGATTAGATATATCTGACTGTGGCTAAAACACTTTAGTCAATCACCGATTTTTAATTGTGTAATTCTAGTAACAATTAGATAATATATAAAAATTAAATAAAATTTTAAATTCGATAGCTTGTTTCTCGTGCTAATGGAGATACATCAAATCCTTTGGGGAGGGTGACAATATGACTCCTAATGTGCCGCGCATAGTCCAACCATCTCAGTGGCTTGAGATGGTTGGTATGGGGACCCTTCAGGATTATCAAGATTGCTTTTCTCGTGAGATGGATATTCCAATCCACCTACTCGATAGAAATGGAAAATCACTTTTAATACCGTCAAAGAAATTATTTTTTTGCGACTTTGTTGAGATGAGTAGTCATCATAAATGTAGTGGTGTAAACAGAATAGATGTCAAGGAAGTTGCCAGCTGGTTTGATAAAACTCACAGCTTTGAACCATTAGTAAAGTGCTGTGATTATGGTATTGCAAGCTTTCTAGCCCCGATTTATTTCAATGGCGAATTGATCGCGTTTTGGCATTGTTCTGGATTTACATTTGATGATTCTCCGCATTCTAAACAACTAAATCTAAAATTTGATTTACCTATTCTGAGTCATGAAGATTTTTCAAGAGCTATTAATAGCCTGACAATCGTCTGCCGACTACTGGACATCCATTTTGAATGCGGTGTGATTTCAGAAGAGCCTATGGGACCCAAGTGTAATCCAATATCAGATTTATTAACTCAACGAGAAAATGAAGTTGCAACACTAGTGTGCTCGGGAATGTCAAATGCACAAATTGCAAACAGGCTGTTTGTAAGTGAAAAGACAGTAAAAACCCATCTAAGTAATATCTTTTCGAAGTTGGGTTTGAAAAATCGAGTTCAACTTATTTGCGAATTCGCTCCTGCAGCACTAGATTCATAGTAAAAATAAGGGTTCTGTAATGTATAGACCACGAGTTCTGTTTGTGTGTACGGACGAAGAAATCAGAGAAAGCTTTAAACAAGAGCTTATTTCATTCGGTTACGAAACTATTCTTTGTTATCGAGGAGAAGAAGCGCTAAGAATTATTGACGATCAAGTTGTGGACGTATTGATTTTTTCTGTCGAACTTCAGGATATGAATGGATTTGAGGCTTGTCGTTTAGTTCGTCAGAAATTTGATTTCCTTGCTTGTCCTGTTGTTATTCATGGACCACAAGATTCTGATCAATTAAGACTTGCAGCATTTAGAGCTGGCGCGAATATTTTTATGTTTGCACCAATAAAGTTCGATAGGCTTCATTACGTTCTTTCGCTTCTCGTTAATGGCCGCCGCAGGTACAAGAGGAGTCTCCCTGCGGAGGAATTTTTAAGAATAGTCGATAGAGAATACTGTGCAGGAAAAGAAATAGAAGATTGCATTACTACTGATACTGGCAGCATCAGCAAATCGGATATTTTACGTTGGACAAATGTTCTTGCAAAGGAAAGCGGTCTTTCTAAAGAACAGCAATCAATTGCGCATGAAATGATTAATTACACACTTGATTTACTTACAACATACGGTTCTATAAAAAATGTCCTTACATACCTTAATGAGTTATGGGCTGGGACTAGTATTTGGTTTGAATTTAAAAAATTGTTTGAATTTAGCACTGGAAACTTACGTCTTGATACTGTGGACGTTCATACAACGGACGGCATAACGGGCCTCGTCCTACTATTGTGCGTTAATTTGTTATCAGGAAAAACTCCAGCAGAAGCAATTTCTTCACTCTATGAGATTGAAGAAATTAATGTCGATGAAGTTGAGGTCCTCAATCGAGTTATATCTGCAGATTCGTTTATGAATCAAATTTTTAATCAGCTTGAGTAACTAAAATGGGGTATCGCTTCCGACATAACATTTGATTTTTTTATCAGTTAGGACTTTTTTGAGCTTTGCTAGAGTATGCGAAGATGTGGGCTGAGTGTTCTTGAACTTATAATCTAGGCCTAGCTCTTCCCACTTGGAAACACCTAGGCGATGGAACGGTAAGATATTGAACTCATCTAGACCAATGTCGTTCATGAAGTCAGCAACTTTGGCAAAATTTTCTTCAGAATCATTAAAACTTGGAATAATAGGAGCTCTTAAGATAAGTCGCGTTTTGCTTCCTGAATTCGCAAAAGCACGAATGTTATTAAGAATACGCTCGTTCCCAATCCCTGTGTATGCTTTATGGAGCTCAGAATCCATACACTTTAAATCATTAAAAGCAAAATCCATGTAACGCATTATCCTCAAATACACAGCAGTGTCAGCAAGAGCTTCTGTTTCGATAGCTTTATGGATATACAATTCCTCACAACATTTAAGAACAGATTCAAGAAATTCAGGTTGAAACATAGGGTCACCTCCAGAAAAAGTTACGCCTCCTTTTCCTGACCAGTAGTGACGGTCTCTTTCGAGAATATACATAATCTCGCTAACGGTGTACTCTTTCGAAATATTAACGAGTGCATCGTTTAAGCAAGCATTAACACATTCTAGTGATTGGCAGTTGTGGCACAGTTGCCAATCAAAAATCATCGGATGATTTTTATCTTGAGAATTGTTGCGCACCGCTCCATAAGGACAAGCTTGGATGCATCGGACGCAGGCTTTATCTTTGGAATTGATACATTTCGATCCGAAAAAAAGCTTTCCTTGTTGATTGAGAAAACTTTCAGGATTACAGCACCATGCACAGCGTAAAGGGCATCCGGACATAAAAATGAGAGTCCTACATCCTGGACCGTCATGGACGCTAAATGATTGAATATCAAAAATGCGACCCTTTAGTTCGCTGCAGCCCTGATTTAAGGGGGCAGAAAGACTTCTTCTCATTAGAACCTCCCCGGAAACCCTTTTGACTATCAGTAGAATTATCGAAATAAATTTATATAAATATGTACAGCTAGAGTCCTATTTAGATGCTTATTTTGAAGTTAGGAGCTAAGACTTTTGTACTAGGAAGTTCTGTAGTCTGATTTTTGTAAAGAAAGATACAACTTTTTATTAGGAATTTCGCCTGATGTAAATCAAGACCTCTTCTTTAAAAATCATTTTAACGGCAGGCTAAAGGGGCTTGCCAAGAATGTTTTAAGGGAGGCTTGGAGATGGCAACACTTCAACCGATGAAGCTGAGCGAGGTTCTTGCTGAGCGCGGTCTTTCCCTTGAGAGCCACGCAAACGGAGAAGCACCAGCTGAAATCACCGATCGAGAGATCAAGAGGGAGCCAACCCCACGAGCTAACTACCTCCGCGATATCTACTTCGACACACTCTCTTCGCTGGACATCCAGGAGTCCTATTGGTACTCCCGTGCAGCTATGGAGCATGAGGGCGAAGTTCCTATCATGCGTCGTGGTTATGCTCTAAAAAGCGTATTTGAACATTTGGATACGCCAATTTGGCCACACGAGCAGCTTGTTGGAGCAAAGGCAGGATTTTACCGCGGTTCTGCTCCACTGCCATGGCTGACAGAGAGCTTCTTTATGGATAAGGATTCTGACCTGTATAAGGCTGCCCTAGATACAGGCGCAGAGTCCAGCGCAGAGGTCTCTCATTTTGGCGCGGGTGGAGGAAATGTAACAAAGAGCTTTGGAAATGTTGTTTCTGTCGGCGGAAAGTACGGAGTTCGTCTTGAAAACGTACCAGCGATGCATCGTCTCGCATATGCATGGGCAGGCAAGTCTGTAGAGGACGTCGCCCGCAAATATGAGCAGATGGTACCTGAGTACAAGATTAAAGAAAACATCATGAAGTCTGTCGTCAGTAATTTTGACTCCGGCTTTACCATTCCTCAGGGACGCGAAGTTATGAATTACTACTTCGTCCTGGAGCATGGCTTTGATGAACTAATTGAGATTTGCAAAAAACGTGCAGGTGAAGTAGCTGGCGAGCCTGGCGGCGACGGAATCTCTGGCATGGATAGGCTGTATTACTACACCTCCATGGGTCTTTTGGTTCAAGGTCTTTCAAAGTGGTTCGAAAATTATGGCCGCGAAGCTGATCGATTAATTTCTATCACAAATGATGAGAATGAAATCGTGGAACTTGCGGAGATTTCTGAGCGTCTTCATCGCTTGGCTCACGAGAAGCCTAAGACATTTAAGGATGCTTTCCAGACTATTTATCTCCTGCATCTAGCTGAACTCAACGAAGATGCAATGTCAGGTCTTTCACCAGGACGCATTGGTCAAGTTCTCTATCCTTATTTCGAGCAGGATATTGAGAATGGAACCATTACTGAGAAAGAAGTTGAGGAGTGGCAAGAGCTTTATCGTGTCAAGATGACCTGCATTGATGCATTTGCATGCACAGGTGTTGTTGGTGGCGTTCTATCTGGCAATACATTTAATAATGTTTGTATTGGTGGCGTAGATCGCGATGGTAAATCTGCCGCTAATCGTCTTGAAATGATTATGCTTGATGCTGGCATTAATTGCCAGACCACTCAGCCAACGCTCTCTTTGCTCTATGATGAGTCTGCTCCAGAAGAATTCATTATGAAATGCATGGAGTGCGTAAAGACAGGTGCTGGTTATCCTGCAATCATGAACAACCGTATTGCAATGGAGTTTTTAATTAATCAGTACGGTCATGAAGGCATGACGGTTCAGGAAGCACGTGCTTGGTCAGTTGGTGGTTGCCTTGAAACTTCTCCTGGCACATGGATGCCTCTGCATCTCAATGGAAAACTACACTGGATTCCTGGCGGATCTGCTCAGCCTACGTCTGTTGGTATTCACTTCATTAACAATCCTAAGATTCTTGAGCTTGTTTTGAATAATGGCTTTGATAAGCGTACGGGACTGCAGGTCTTCCCACCGCACGACAAGTCTTTTGAAACATTTGAGGAACTTGATGGACAGTTTAAGGCCTATTACCAGAAGGCTTGCGAAGTATTGAACAAGTGCATGAATATTCAGCATGATGTATGGCGCAAGTTCACCCCATCTATGGTTAACTCACTTCTCAAACCAAATTGTCTTGAAAAGGGTCTTGGTATTGCTCAAAAGGGCTATCGTTACAACTCCACATTTAATATTGAGTGCTGTGGAACCTGTAACCAAATTAACTCTATGGCAGCAATTAAAAAGCTGGTATACGAAGACAAGAAATATACGCTTGACCAGCTTAAGGACGCTCTTGACAATAACTTTGGATATAAGACTTCAAAGGAAGTCGGTTCTGAATCTCTGAAGGATCAAGAGAAGCGTGCTGACGATGACGGACGTTATGATGAGATCCACGCAGATTGCCTAAGGGCGCCAAAATATGGAAATGATGATCCATATGTTGACCAAATGCTCTATGACTGGGAGCAGTGGTTCTGCAATGACTTGCCAGCAACAATAGAGAATCTATATGGTGAGCCATATTATGTCTGCCAGATGTCTGTTTCCACGCATGGTCCAGAGGGTGCTGTTACTGCTGCAACAGCAGATGGTCGACTCCAAGGAACTACGTTCGCAGACGCTTCAATGTCCGCCTATCCAGGCACTGATACTCATGGACAGTATGCGCTCTTTGAGTCTGCAACTGGTTGGGATCACTCAATGTCTCAGAACAGTCAGATGAATCTTAAACTTCACCCAAGTGCTGCAAGAGGTATTGAGGGATCTAGAAAGCTGATGGACCTCACCAGGGCATATATGCGTAAAGGTGGCTTCCACATCCAATACAACATTATTGACTCCCGAGTTCTTAAAAAGGCACAAGCCAATCCAGAGAACTATCGCACGCTTCTTATTCGTGTGGCAGGCTTTACGCAGTATTGGGTGGAAATTGGTAAGCCAATCCAGGATGAGGTTATTGCTCGTACAGAGTATGAATCCATCTAACTTCGAGTGCTTGAAAGGAGACTCTAATGTGCAAGTATCGTGACTGCGATTTTTATATTCCCATCGATGTTGTTAAGGGCATCGACCATGCTCATGGTGACGTTGTTGTAATGGGCGATGATGAGATTGATGATGCCGAATTTGTACCAGCCCACAAGTGCAAGTTTTGCTCACACTATCAGGCATCTGAAAAAAATATGGGAATTTGTAGCGGTTTTGAAACTGAGTATTGGGCGTTTGCCGAGAATGGAGCTTGCAATTGCGAGGCATTCGAAATGGCAGCAGAGGCCATTAAGGCTTAAACCATACTAACCATCCTTCTCAGGAAGGCGCCTCGGATTCTCGGGGATACCGAGGCGCCTTATTAATTGCAAATGATTGGGGGCATCTTATGAAAGATGCTAAGTCGACCTCTCGAAAGGTAGTATTAGCAGCCTTCCTTGCTTGCTTCTGTTTATTTGGTTTCCGCTCGACCTTTTCAATTCTTCAGGTCCCTATGGGAAAAGACCTAGGATGGACTGGATCTCAGTTGTCTATGGGATACTCTCTTATGATGATGGTTTATGCGGTAACTGCCTTTTTTGCAGGCAAGATTGTTGATAAAAGTGGCTGCCGTCCTGTTTATTTTGCCGGAGCCGTGTTTTGTTGCCTTGGAATGGTGGCCACTTCGTTTATTAATGACATTTATATTTATTTCTTTACTTATGGCGTGTTTGCTGGAATTGGTACAGGCATGTTGTGGGTATCTTCGACAACATCATGTCGTAAATGGTTTATAGGTGATCGATACTCAACCGCATGGGGAATTGCCTTCGCCGGCGCTCCTATCTCGCAAGTATTACTAACCTTATTCATGAAGCCATTCCTTGCTCAAAACGCATCAGCTTGGCGTACTGTTATGTTGATTATGGGCTTTGTATTTTTGGCGCTGCTTTCAGTTTCCGCGCTTGTAGCTCAGCGTAATCCAGGTGACCTTGGATTGGAGCCATTTGGTCAGCTCCCACAAAAGAAGGAAGGAAAAGCCCATGACTTCACAGTTGCAGAGGCATTTCGTACCAGAGCGATGTGGTGTGATATTTTAGCCTTCCTTTTTGCCATGCTTGGAGAATTCCTGATTTGGTCCCAAATTGTTAAGTACTGGACCGTAAATCTGAGCATGGATTTAGGAACTGCCTCCAATATGTATATCATTATTGGAGTATGTGGAATATTTACCATGCCTCTACTAGGTAAGGTTGCCGATCGACTTGTTAAGTCAAAAGGAAATGAGCCGGAGGCAAGACGACTTGTTCTTATTGCCGGGCCAATTGTAGGCGCAATTGGTTGTGTTCTTCTCTTGATGATGAAGGCGGATCAATTATGGCTGGGCGCAATTTGCTGTGTTCTATTTGCTTGTTACTGGGCAGTTGAGCCAGGTGGTTGTGCTGGCTATGCTGGCGCAGTTTTTGGAAATAAATATTTCGGCAAAGTTTGGGGATTTGCAACGCTAATTGTTATGTTTGTAGGTCCAGCAACTGGATCTTTTATGGGTGGTTTTTTGGCCGATATGACAGGCAACTACACCGCGTCAGTAATCTTTGCTCTTTGCGGGTTTATCCTTTCTGCAGTCATGGCCCTACTACTTCCGAAGGAAGTTAAAGCTCCCGTTGTAAGCGAAGAGGCTCAACTTGAGTTTTATAAAGCATCGGTAGCGATTTAGGGTTAAGTTAGACCCCTTCCCGCACGCGCAAGAGATAAATAATTTCTTGCGCGTGTTTGTTTATTGATTGGGGCTGAATATAAATAACTAAAAGAAACTACTTAAGTAAGCATATCAAGACACATTTCTCTTGCTGTATAAATACTTACTGAGAAAAGCGACGTAACAGCAGTTTATTAGTGTTATAGTTGAATGAATCAATAACGGCAGCTAACACGAAATGTGTCAGTAATGTGAGAGTTTGAGCATAAGTCAATTATTTGATTTTGTAATCGTGACTATGCATTCATTTAGTGCTAGTATCGCCGTTCGTCGCAAATATGCACGCCGAGTGGTAGATAATATACTCCAAGTGGCATATTCTTGGCATCTTACGTTGCGTTTCAAGTATGCTGAGCAGTGACGGGCAATCTGAAATGGTTGCAGATTGTATGGGGAGGTTGAGACAGAGTGGATGTTCTTGCGCAGTTGCCAGCAGAGATGGCCGAGCTGCTCGAAAGTTTTTTGCCACACGCATTGGTTGGTAACACCACCTTTGGTTTCACGAACTACATTTTCTATTTCTTAATCGCTGCTGTGATTTTTCTGATTGTCTGCTTTAGGTTTAAGAAGAAGCAGGCAGAGAGCATTGCTCCTCAGGGACGCTTTGTTAATGGCGTTGAGTATCTGATTGAATACATTAGAGATGACGTCTGCAAAGCTTCTCTTGGAGAAACGTGGCGCACACACTTCCCATTCTTGATTACCATGTTTATGTTTATTCTGATCAACAACATTATTGGCCTTATTCCTGGCGCACACCCAGGTACTGGCACCATTGGTGTCACCGCCGCTCTTGGTCTTTGCTCCCTTGGATACTTTATGTATGTTGGTGCAAAAAAGATGGGCGTTATTGGCTACATCTTGAGCCTTGCACCAAAGGGCGTTAATCCTGTTATCGCAGCAGTTATCTGGGTTATTGAGGTCTTCTCAACATTCCTTCGTCTGGTTACTCTGGCTGTCCGTCTGTTCTGCAACATGTATGCAGGTCACATCGTTATGGGTACGTTTGCAATTCTTGCATCTATGTACTTTATGCCAGCAATTGAGAACTTCTCCGCATCAACAGCTGCTCAGGCAGGATTTTCGATTTTCTGGGTTTTGCTGTTGATTATCATTTATTTGGTAGAAACTATTGTTGCTTTCATTCAGGCATACGTTTTTACCCTACTCTCTACTGTCTACATCCAGCTGGTAGAGTCTGAACACTAAGCAAAACGCTTAGTTGGTGGCATTGCCACACTGTGGTGCCAAACGGCACAAAAGATGAAGTCATCTGAGCCCACGCTCAGTTGATGATAGGTATGTATATTGGTCGCCTTGAGAGGGGCGAGCGAAAAAGGAGGAATCGTGGGTATTTTCGGATATGCTCTTTGCGTTATGGGAGCAGCAATTTGTATTAGCGTCGTAGCAACGAGTGCCGCTAACAACATGGCTCGTCAGCCTGAGGTTCAGGGTCGTCTCTTCACAGTCTTTATTCTTGGCTGCGCATTCATCGAGGCACTTACCCTGATTGGCTTCGTTGTTACCTTGATGGTTAAGTAAATTACTGTTTGTAACAGCGAAAACGCTACGTTGGAGGAATGCATGAATACGATTTGTAAGGGAGTTAAAAAAGCCAGCACAGTAGGCGCAACTGCTGCTCTACTTGTGGCAATGGCTCCCTCAGTCGCACTTGCTGAAGAGGGTGCAAGTGGTGCCGATATTCTTCTTCCAAAGCCCGCTGAGTTTGTTCCTGCTCTGATTGCGTTTCTGATCATCTTTGCTGTTGTAGCAAAGTTTGTATGGCCTTCCGTTCTACGTATGCTTGACAAGCGTCAAGAGAAGATCCAAGGCGATCTGGACGCTGCAGCAAAGGCTCGCGAGGAAGCCAACAAGGATCGTGAAATCGCAGCAGCTGGTATCGACGCAGCTAAGCAGCAAGCAGACGAGATTGTTTCTGCTGCTAAGCGTGAGGGCGAAGAAGAGCGTGCTCGTATTATCGAGCAGGCAAAGGCAGAAGCTGTCGAGATTATTACTAAGGGTAAGGGCGTTGTAGAGTCTGAGCGTCGTCACGCCATGGCTGAGCTTTCTGATTCCGTTGTTGATCTTGCCGTCGATATTGCCGGAAAGATTATTGGCAACGAGCTTTCAGTAGAGCAGCAGCGTGCTCTTGCCGAAAAGTACCTTGCGGAAGTAGGTACTCCAGATGAGCACTAATAAAGACGATCAAGACAGAAAAGTAGAGGGCTATACCAGGGCACTCCTGGAGGCTGGCCGCGCAGAGGGTCGTGCAACTGCAGACCTTGTACAGGTGCAGCACGCAAAGAAGTTCTCTCCAGAAGTTCTTGAGACTCTTGGTGCTATGCAGGCGAGTGAGGATGTCAACCTTATCAATGATGTTGCCGCTACGTTCCAGGAGCTTCTTGAAGAAGAAGACAAGACACTTACAGTAACGGTAACTACTACAATGCCTCTTGATGATGAGTTACGTGCAAAGGTCACCGAGAAGCTCGAGAAGAACTTCAATACTCAGGTGTATCTTATTGAGCGTGTTAATCCCAAGATTTTGGGCGGCATTGTAGTTGAGGCACGTGATCATCGTTATGATGCATCGGTAAAGACACAGCTCACTCACATTAAGAGTAGGCTCTCTTCAGATCACGTTGAAAGTGAATTGTAATGACTGATAAGACCACTATACAGGAAGGAACGCTGAGCTCAGATGCCGTCATGGCACAGCTTAGAGAGCGCCTTTCTAAGGTCAATTCAACTGTATCCCAGCAAGAGGTATCTGCTGTTATTGAGGTAGCAGACGGTATTGCTCGTGTTGCTGGTCTACGCAGCGCTATGGCAGGCGAGTTGCTGGAGTTCACTAGCTCCGTTACGGGCCACAGCGTATTCGGTCTTGCTCAGAACCTTGATGAAACTTCAGTCGGCGCTGTTTTGTTCGGCGAAGTTTCTGAGATTAAGGAAGGCGACGAGTGCCGTACAACCGGCCGCGTCATGGATATTCCAGCTGGTTTTGACATGCTTGGTCGTGTTGTTAACCCACTGGGCCAGCCTATTGATGGACTTGGCGCTATCCACGCTACACATCGTCGCCCTATTGAGTTCAAGGCTCCTGGCATCATGCAGCGTCAGCCTGTTTGCGAGCCAGTTCAGACTGGACTTCTGGCAATTGACGCTATGGTTCCTGTCGGCCGTGGTCAGCGTGAGTTGATCATTGGTGACCGTAAGACCGGTAAGACCGCTATCGCAATTGACGCAATCGTAAACCAGAAGAACACCGATATGGTTTGTATCTATGTCGCCATCGGTCAGAAGGCGTCTACAGTTGCAAACATCCGCGAGTCTCTTTCCCGCCATGGTGTTCTTGACAAGACCGTCATTGTTGCAGCTACCGCAGCTGATTCTGCTCCAATGCAGTACATTGCCCCTATGGCAGGCGCTGCTATTGGTGAGTTCTTTATGTATAACGATAAGGACGGCAAGCCTGCTGACAAAGATCATCCAGGCGGACACGTTCTTGTTGTTTACGATGACCTCTCTAAGCAGGCAGTTGCATACCGTCAGATGTCACTGACGCTTCATCGTCCACCAGGACGTGAGGCATATCCTGGTGATATTTTCTACCTGCACTCACGCTTGCTGGAGCGTGCATGTAAGCTCTCCGATGAAAACGGAGCAGGTTCACTTACAGCACTTCCAATTATTGAGACGCAGGAAGGCGACGTTTCTGCATACATTCCTACAAACGTCATTTCCATTACAGACGGCCAGATTTATCTGCAGTCTAACCTCTTCTTCCAGGGCCAGCGCCCAGCAGTCGACGTAGGTATTTCCGTATCTCGTGTCGGCGGCGATGCTCAGGTCAAGGCTATGAAGCAGGTTGCAGGTACACTTCGTCTGGACCTTGCAAGTTATCGTGAGAAGCAGGCATTCTCGCAGTTCGGATCCGACTTGGATGCAACTACGCAGTACCAGCTCAACCATGGTGCTCATATGATGGAGCTTCTCAAGCAGCCACGTTACTCAGCTCTGGACGTAGTTGACCAGATTTGCGCAATTTACGCTGCAAAAGAGAACTTCATTGATGACGTTGATCTTGAGAACGTTGCCCTCTTCCGTGATGGCCTTGCTCAGTACATGAGTGAGTATCACCCACAGCTCCGCAACTCTCTGCGCAACGGAAAGATTTCTGATGAGCAGGCAGAGCGCTTGAGTGATCACATTAAGCACTTCAAGGCTAAGTTCTTGGAAGAGCATCCAAACAAGGTTGTGGATGAGGCAGAAGCTAATTCAGATACACCAGGCTCTTTTGACGCAGTAACCCAAGGTTCATTGCAGGAGTAATTATCAATGGCGAACCTTCACGAAATATCGAGGCGTATGAGCTCCATCAGGAGCACCATGCAGATTACGCGCACCATGTCGATGATTTCGACAGCGCGTGTCCGCAAGGCACTTGATAGGGCCGAGGCTGCTTCGCCATATAAGGAAGCTATTACCCTTATGCTTGCAAATGTAGCAGGCGCTGGCTTTAATCCTAAGAAACAGCCTCTTCTTGCTACACATAAAGTCGAGAAGAACGTGCTGTTCTTAGTCATCGCATCTGACCGTGGCCTTGCAGGCGGATTTAACATCCTGCCTCAACGCGAGGTTGAGCATGAGATGGCACGTCTTAAGGCTAAGGGTGTGTCGTCCGAGATAATTACTTGCGGACGCAAGCCAACTGAGTACTTTACGTATAGAAATATCAAGCCCACCATGTCTTATGTAGGCATTTCCTCTGAGCCTACAGCAGACCAGGCTGATCGTATTGCCTCCTATATCATGGATGGCTATATCAAGGGTAAGATTGATCGTGTCGTAATCAAGTACTGGCATGCAAAGAACCGTGTTGACCAAGAGCAGGTTACAGAGCAACTTCTTCCTATTTCGCGCGATAAACTCACGATTCCTAATAAACCACGTACCGAAGAAGCCCTCTCACAGGTGAAGACGTATAACAAGAGTGAATATCAATTCTCGCCATCTGCTTCTCAGGTACTTGATTCGTTGATGCCCGCTTATATCAAGACGGTCATCTTCCACGCACTTCTTGATTCTGCTGCAGCCGAGCATGGTGCACGCCGTCGTGCAATGCAGTCTGCAACTGATAATGCTGAGAACGTCTTAGGCGCTCTTAGCCGTACGTACAATCGCGAACGCCAGGGCGCAATTACCACTGAGCTCAATGAGATTATCGGTGGTGCTGCAGCATTGGAGGATATGTAATGTCAGATATGCAAGTAGAGACTTCTTCCTTTGAGGAAGCTATTCTCAACAAGCGCAATCAGCACGTTGACGATGGCGTAATCGTTCGCGTAGTTGGACCAGTTGTCGACGTTAAGTTCGACGGACCTGTTCCAAGCATCTATACCGCACTGACGGTAGAGGATGACACGCCTGTTGGTCACGTCAGCACCGTTCTTGAGGTTGAGTCTCAGCTTCCCGGTGGTGTTGTTCGTACCGTCGCTATGTCGTCAACCGATGGTCTTCAGCGTAACCTTCGCGTTAAGGACACCGGCAAGCCAATGATGATGCCAGTAGGCAAATCTACGCTGGGCCGCGTCTGGAACGTCATGGGTCAGCCAGTCGACGGTGGAGATATTCCTGAAGACGTTGAGTTTTATCCAATTCACCACCCAGCACCTCTCTTCGAAGAGCTCACTACTGAGACAGAGATTTTTGAGACGGGCATCAAGGCAATCGATCTTCTCGAGCCTTATGTTCGAGGCGGAAAGACTGGCCTCTTTGGTGGCGCTGGCGTTGGTAAGACCGTTCTGATTCAGGAGCTTATTAACAACCTGGCTCAGCAGCACGGTGGTACATCCGTATTCACCGGCGTTGGAGAGCGTACTCGTGAGGGTACCGACCTCTTCCTCGAGATGACTGAGTCTGGCGTTATTAACAAGACCTGCCTCGTCTATGGTCAGATGAACGAGCCACCAGGAGCTCGTATGCGTGTTGCTCTTGCAGGTCTTACTACTGCAGAGTACTTCCGTGATCAGGGCCAGGATGTTCTGTTGTTCATCGACAACATCTTCCGCTTCTCTCAGGCAGGTTCTGAGGTTTCCGCACTTCTTGGTCGTATGCCTTCCGCAGTTGGTTACCAGCCAACCCTGGCTACAGAGATGGGCGAGCTTCAGGAGCGTATTACTTCCACCAAGGAAGGTTCTATTACTTCCGTACAGGCAGTTTACGTCCCTGCAGACGACCTTACTGACCCTGCTCCTGCTACAACCTTTACGCACTTGGATGCAACTACCGTTCTTTCTCGTGCTATTACCGAGCTTGGTATTTACCCAGCAGTTGACCCTCTGGCCAGCTCCAGTTCTGCTCTTGATCCATCCATTGTTGGTTCAGAGCACTACCGTGTTGCTATGGCAGTTCAGGAGACTCTGCAGGAGTACTCCGACCTTCAGGACATCATTGCAATTCTGGGTATGGACGAGCTTTCTGAGGAGCAGCAGCAAACCGTTGCTCGCGCCCGTAAGATTCAGCAGTTCCTCTCTCAGTCATTCCACGTTGCCGAGAAGTTCACCGGTAACCCTGGCGTGTACTGCACCGTTGAGGAGACTGTCCGCTCGTTTGCAGAGATTATTGATGGTAAGTGCGATGACCTTCCTGAGCAGGCATTCCGTTTTGCAGGCACCATCGAAGATGTTCGCGAGCGCGCTGCAAAGATGTCCGCTTCGGATAGCTCACAGAACTAGGATTTCTCATGGCTGAGTTGACTTGTCAGTTTGTCAGACCAGATAAGCTCCTTTACGAAGGAACTGTTGAAAGTCTGATTCTTGCTTCATCAGATGGAGAGTATGGTGTGTGGCCAGGCCACGCACCAGAAATCATTGCGCTTGGCGATGGTGTTGTAAGACTGCACATGTCTCATCCAGAGAATAAAGAAGAATCTATGACCAAGATAGTGATTTCTGGTGGATACGCAGAAATCGATCCAACAGGAGTCATTATCTTGGCAGATCATGCTCGTCGCGTTGACGACATTGATGCAGATGTTGTGCGTGAGACAAGAGATGACGTCATTGACCAGATGCTTTCTCTTCCAGAAGACGATAATCGTCGTGCCTACTACGAAAAAAAGATAGACTGGTGTAATCTACTTCTGAAGCAAGTGGTTGAGGAGTAAAATTCTCTCACTGTCGTTTTCGGAGGTTTATGGACGTCATAAAAGTAGTAGGTGGCCGTTCTGTCACAGGAGAGGTCACTGTAGAGGGTGCAAAAAACTCTGCCCTCAAATTGATGGCTGCAACCATCATGGCTCCTGGTGTTACTACACTCACTAACGTTCCTAATATTGCAGACGTTCACGTCATGGGCAAGGTGCTCAAGACGTTAGGCGCTCGCATTGAAGTCGTTGGTCTTCACGAGCTCAAAATTGATACCACAGATATTACAAGCTGGGAGACTCCTTACAGTCTTGTTGCACAGATGCGTGCATCAACTGCTGTTTTGGGTCCCCTTATTTCTCGTTTTGGCAAGGCTGTTGTGGCGATGCCAGGCGGTTGTAATATCGGTGCTCGCAAAATTGACATGCACATCCTGGGCCTCGAGGCTTTGGGTGTTGAATTTAAGGTTGAGCACGGCAATATTCACGCAAGTGCTCCTCACGGCATAACCGGCGAGACCGTTTCTCTGGCCTTTGCTTCCGTTGGTGCAACAGAGAACCTGATGATGGCATCAGTTTTTGCCAAGGGTGTAACGGTCATTGATAACGCAGCTCGTGAGCCAGAAATTGTTGACCTTGCTAATATGCTCAACAAAATGGGCGCTAACATTCAGGGTGCTGGATCTCCTGTTATTGAGATTCACGGTGTCACAGAGCTGCATCCTGTTGAGCATGAAGTTGTTGGCGACCGCATTGAGGCTGGTACCTTCCTGGCTATTGGTGCGCTTACTGGTGAGCCTATTACTGTTCACGGTTTTGAGCCAAATCACCTTGGTCTGGTACTTAAAAAGTACGAGCAGATGGGCATTACCATCGAGACCGGAGATAGGTGGGCAAGGGCTTCTCGCCAGCAAGATCTTAAAGCTATCGACATCCAGACGCTGCCATTCCCGGGTTTCCCAACAGATATGCAGGCACAGACTATGACGCTGCTTGCTCTGGCTAAGGGTACCTGCATCATTACAGAAAACGTCTTTGAGAATCGCTTTATGTTGGCGTCTGAGCTTTCTCGCATGGGAGCCGATATTACCATTGAGGGCCATCACGCTATTGTTCGCGGCGTCTCCGGCTTTGAGGGGGCGCAGGTCAAGTCACCAGATCTTCGGGGTGGCGCCGCGCTTGTTATGGCTGGTCTTGTGGCCGAGGGAGAAACAATCGTTTCTGCCATCCATCACATTGACCGCGGTTACGAGGGATTTGTCGAGAAACTCGTCGCGTTGGGAGCAGATGCTCAGCGCACTACCATTCCAGACGACGACTTTATCGAAGGATAGTTTGTGTCAACTAAACCAAAGCATGCAAAACTGCTCGACAACGGGGCCGCACAGGGCACCTCGGCTGACACTGCACAAAATACCGCTACGGGAAGTACCCAAGGTACTGCGCCAAGCGCTGCAGCCAATACGTCGCAGAACGCTGCAGTGAGCAACTCTCCTTTTAGCCGCACGCAGGCAGAGGGCTACCACAAGCGTCGTAAGCGTGTCTTCAGAAAGCAGATGGTAGTCAGGTCGCTTCTGGGCATCTTTGCTGCTGTTTTTGTTGCCGCTGTGGTGGGCGCAGGTATCTGGTATGCAAGCGTTCAGGCGCAGCTCAATAACTCGCAGGTCATTACTGCTGAGCTTCGTCAGACGCTTCAGGAGCCTTCTGCACCAAGCGACCCCTATTATATGCTGCTTCTAGGAACCGACGGCCGACCTGGCGAGACTGAATATCGTGCGGATTCCATTATTTTGGCGCGCGTTGACCCTATCCATAAGCGTGTGACTATGCTTTCTATTCCACGAGATACCCGTGTCTTGTGGAAGGGTTCTTACATGAAGATTAATGCCGTCCACTACTATGACGGCGCAAATGGCATGGTACAAGCTGTAAATGAACTGTGCGGCGTACATATTGCCCACTATGCAGAGGTCAACTTTGACGGTCTCGCAGGCATTACAGATGCTCTTGGTGGCGTAACCGTAAACGTTGAGCAGTACATGCGCGATACAGAGAACTTCAGCGACGTTGTTGAACTGTACCCTGGTGTTCAGAAACTGAACGGCGCTCAGGCACTCTTCTTTACTCGTGTTCGCTACGCTTTTGCAGACAGCGATTACACCCGCATGCGCCATCAGAGAACCTTCATCAAGGCTATGATCGCTCAGATTCTGAACACAGGAGACCCTGTAGCCATTGCAAATACTGTCAATTCAACGGCAAGCATGGTTATTACCGATCTCTCTGTTTCAAACATTATTTCTTTGGGCACTCAGATGATTGGCATGAACACTGACAAGGATATCTATACGGCATACGTACCATCCGAGGGAACAGAAATTGACGGTCAGTCGTATGTCATTGCAGATGAAGATGCACTTGCAAAGATGATGAAAGTAATTGATGCAGGAGACGATCCGTCTAGTTTAAACGGACAAACAGATGCCGAGGCAAATGCTGAGGCTGCCGAGAAAAGTTCAGAAGAGTCCTCAGAATCTTCAAACAGCTCTTCTCGCCAGTAAAACTAAGCGCCGTTTTTGGGTATCATTCAAGTGTTAGAAGTATTATCGTTGCGTAGCGCAACTGATTTTGCATGAAAAAGACTGTCAAGCAGTCGTCGGAGGAGAGTTATGGCCAACGATAACGTACAAAACGACCACACACTGACAAAAGCCGGCGAGGACTATCTCGAGGCAATTTATCGAATTGCACTTGAGCAGCCAGATGACGATAAGAGCGTCCGCTCCGTTGATATTGCCGAGAGCCTTGATGTTTCCAAGGCAAGCGTTAACAAGGCTCTATCCCAGCTTAAAGAGCAGGACATGGTTGAGCAGAGCCGATATGGTCGTGTCACGCTGACCAAAGAAGGCGAGGCAAACGCCCGTACCACATGGCGTGCTCACCGTGCGCTTCGCACCTTCCTTGAGGAGGACTTGGGTGTAGACACAGAGACTGCAGATGCAGAGGCTTGCCTTATGGAGCACTCACTTTCTGTAGACACACTGGCCAAGCTCATTGAATTTCTTGAGAAGCGTGGAATTGAGATTCCAAGCAAGTAACGCACCCTGGCGCTTATGCAAACTAGATACGTATAAAGGCGCCTGTCATTTGAGTTTATCGGCGGCAAAACCGTCATTCTTACAAGCGCATGTTAGGTGTGCAGAGCCAACAGGGCTCACAGGTGAAAGGTAAACACATGAAGGCAATTATCCCAGCAGCAGGTCTAGGTACGCGCTTTCTACCTGCAACAAAGGTAACCCCTAAAGAGCTGTTGCCTGTTTTGGATAAGCCCGTCATTCAGTACGTAGTAGAAGAGGCTCTTGAGCCAGAAGAGGTTGATGAGGTAATCATCATCAATTCTCGCGAGAAGCCACAGATTGAAACCTACTTTGCTGAAGACCAGAAGTTTGAAGCAGACCTTTCTTCTCGTGGAAAGCAAGATCTTGCCGAGAAGGTCCATGCAGCTTCTGCACTTCCTGTTTCCTTTACCTATCAGGACAATCCTCGTGGCCTTGGCCATGCCGTGCTTTGCGCTGCAGACGGTGTAGGTGACCAGCCATTCTTTGTACTTCTCGGCGATTACTTTGTTCCAGACCGTCAGATGTGCATCCGCATGGCAGATATTTCCAAGCAGCACAATGGCGCATCCGTCATTGCAGTTGCTCCAGTTCCTGCTGATCAGGTGAATCGCTACGGTATTATCGCAGGTGAGTGCATCTCTTCTCCTTCAGATAACTCTGAGGGCGAGGGTGCTATTTGGAAGGTAACAGGCCTTGTCGAGAAGCCTCGTCCAGAGGACGCACCTTCTCACCTGTTTATTGTTGGTCGTTACCTGCTTTCTCCAAAGATTATGGAGCTCCTGGCAACTCAAGGTCCTGGCGCCGGCAACGAGATTCAGCTGACAGATGCAATGGAGCGCCTGCTTGCTGAGGAAGAGATGTATGCGCTGGTAATCGACGCGGAAGAGGGCTGCGATACCGGTACTCCTGCAGCTTGGGCAGCAACTAATGCTCGTATGGCACTCTCTGATCAGAGCTCTGCAGCAGCATTTAAAGAGGCGCTCGGCAGCTATGCCAACCGCATTGGATAAAAGACCCGACATACTCCGTTTTGGCAGCGATGGCTGGCAAGCCCGCTATGATAAAGGCTTTACCAGGGATAATGTAGTTAGACTTGCAGAGGCCCTTGGTACCGTCTGGTCAGAGGAGCTGCCTGGCGGTATTGTGTTTGTCGGCTTTGACACACGCTTTGAAGCAGATTCGTCTGCTCTTGAAGCCGCTGCCACATTGGCTTCCTTTGGTTTAGACGTGCGTGTGTCCGAGACTTTTTGCCCAACTCCATCTGTTTGCTGGGCCTGTGCACATCATAAAGATGTAGCTGGTGGCCTCATTATTTCTGCAACTGAGCTTTCCTGCGAATATTGCGGCATGATTATTCGCGCTGCTAATGGAGGGCCTGTTTCTCGCGATTTTCTCCAGCGCGTGGAATCCGCAACGCCGCTTGAGCCAACAGATCAGCGTGGAACTTTTACCACAACAGATATTGTGACGCCTTATAAAAGTGCGCTGCTTAATCAGATTAATGTGTCTGTTATTAAAGAGCTACGCCCGAGCGTGGTAGTTGATCCTATGTATGGTGCGGCAACAGACCTGCTTGCTGACGTACTTTCCGCAGCTGGATGCGTTGTACATCAGATGCACCAAGGTCCTGTCAGGGATTTTGGTGGCATTCACCCACAACCAGCGGACCCTTGGGCTGATGAGTGCTCTTCGATGGTGGTAAGCCGCCATGCACAGCTGGGCCTTTTGCTTGATTGTGACGGAGACCGCGCTGCTGCCGTAGATGAAACCGGCCGACTCCTTAGCCCACACGAGCTTATTCCGCTTATCACACGCCATCTTGTACAAAATAGAAAGCAAACCGGTCGCGTTGTTTCTACACTGACCTGTTCGGCAACGGTATCCAGGCAGGCAGCTCATCTTGGACTAGAGTCTGCAAGCGTACCTGTTGGATTTGCTCGACTTTATTCAGAGATTGAGCAAGGAGACGTCCTTCTCGCCGCAGAGGAGTACGGCGGTATTTGCATTCCAAGCCACCTGTTGGAGCGAGACGGCCTGCTTGTAGCCCTGCTTATCGTCGAAATGCTAGCGTATACCCATAAATCGCTTGCACAGCTTGTCTCTGAGGACGAGGCTGAACTGGGTCGCATGTGTTATAGCAGGCGAGGAGTGCGACTTGATGCTGCAGCTACTCAGGCGTTCAGAAATATCCTTCCAGGCCTCAATCCAGAAAACGTTGCAGGTAAAGTGCCTGTTTCGGTAAGTCATGCCGATGGCCTTAAGCTTCAGTTTAAAGACGATTCTTGGGTGCTCATTCGTCCTTCTCGTATGGATGCGCTGGTACGCGTGTATTCTGAGGCCTCAAACGAGACACTTCGCGATCAACTTCTTGATGCAGCTTGCCAGATTGTAAAAGACGAAATTTAGCCTCATTAAATCGCGAGAAAAGATGCGATAGAAGACGTATAACAAGGGCGTGTGAAAAGTCTCGATAAAAACAGTGAATAGCGCGCGGCAAGACAACGTAAAAAGATAATAAAGACATCGTAAAAAATGACAACACTATATATAGTAGAAAAATAAAGTGTTACTACTAGACGATAAAGGGAATTCAGTGCCCAATATACGCACTAGTTCACTAAAGACTACGAATTGTGTAGAAATTGTGGAGGAATTAAGAAGATACAAAATCTTCTTCACAAACGAGTCGTAAGTGCGTATAGTTAATCCCCGCGCCGCGCACCACGCAA
>ERZ772932.512-NODE-512-length-21177-cov-10.118786_pt1 | contig 21177 bp, 15 predicted proteins | sample MGYA00511684_ERZ772932 | MGnify/ENA primary metagenome ERZ772932 (study PRJEB29015, sample SAMEA2738078) | human oral metagenome | biome: human oral; feature: human-associated habitat; material: saliva | place: China | collected 2210 ...
CGTCGATGACCAGGAACACGTCGCCGTAGCCGTCGTCGTAGCGTCCTTCCAGGCGCCCGCGACGGTAGGTGTCCATCGAGTCGATGCCGTGCGCGCGGAAGTAACGCTCGCGGTCGTCCATGATCGCCGCGATCTCGGCGATCATACGCGTGCGCACCTCCTCGGTGTCGCGCGTCGCGATGCCTGCCACGTGCGGGGCGCCCGCGAAGCCGGCGAACGTGCCGCCGCCGAAGTCCATGACGTAGAACTGAACTTCCTGCGGCGTGTAGGTCAGCGACAGGGACTGGACGATCGTGCGCAGCGCCGTCGACTTACCCGTCTGCGGGCCGCCGACCAGCGCGAAGTTACCGCCCGCGCCCGACAGGTCGAGGACGAGGGTCTCGCGACGCTGCTCGAGCGGCAGGTCGACCGTGCCCAGGGGCACGCGCAGGGTGCCGGACTCGCGCCACGCGCGCGAGACGAAGCCGAGCTCCGGGTCCGGGCGCAGGTCGGGCATGAGGGTCGCGAAGGTATCCGGGACCTCCAGCGGCGGCAGCCACACCTGGTGCGCCGGGTAGCCCTTGCCCTTCATCTTCGCGACGGCGATGTCCATCTCGGACATGTCCGCCCAGACCTCGTCGCCAGCCAGAACGACTTCCTGGTTCTGGTCGACCTCTTCCTCCTCGCCCAGGTCCTCGCGCGTGATGACGGGAGCGACCGTAAACGGCAGGATCTCGATCGGCGCGGTTGGAGCGCCGGCCGTCGAGCCCTCGGAAATCGACGCGAGCGTACGCGCCGGCGGGGGAGCGGCCACGTAGGACGCGCGGAAACGAACGAGGCCGTCGCCGCCCGCCTTCAGGAAGCCCGAACCGGGCAGCGGGGGCAGCTTCGCGGCGTCGGGGATGCCCAGGACCTCGCGAGAGTCATTCTCCGTGAAGGTCTTCAGGGCGATGCGGTACGACAGGTGCGACTCCAGGCCGCGTGCCTTACCGAGGTCCATCTTCTGCGAGGCGAGCAGCAGGTGCACCGACAGCGAACGACCCAGACGACCGATCATGATGAAGACCTCGCCGAACTCCGGCTTGGCCATCAGCATTTCCGTGAACTCGTCCAGGACGATGAACAGGGCGGGCAGCGGCGGGAACTCGTGCTTGCCCGCGAGGCGATCCGCCTCGTAGTCGGACACGTTCGCGTAGTTGCCCGCCTGACGCAGAACCTCCTGGCGGCGCACCATCTCGCCCTGCAGGGCGTCCTGCATACGGTCGACGAGGGAGAGCTCCGACTCCAGGTTCGAGATCATGGCCGACACGTGCGGCAGGTCCGACATGCCGGCGAAGGTCGCGCCACCCTTGAAGTCGACGAGAACCAGGTTCAGCTGCTCCGGGGAGTGTGTGAGCGCCAGGGCCAGCACGAGGGTACGCAGCACCTCGGACTTACCCGAACCGGTCGCGCCGATCAGCAGGCCGTGCGGACCCATACCCTGCTGGGCGGATTCCTTAATGTCCAGGACCACGGGGCGGCCCTCGGGCGTGACGGCGAAGGGCGCGGCGAGGCGTTCGCGGCCCTCGCGGCGTCGCCACTGCTTCTCCGGGTCGAAGTCGCGGATGTCACCGATGCCGACGAGTTCCATGAGGTCCATCTGGCGGGCCTCGTCCGAACGGCCCACGGGCGTCTCCGCCTCTTCCAGGTTCTGCTGGGTGGCGAAGGGCGTCATGCGCCGGGCCACGGCCTCGGCCTGCACGGCGGTGAGGCGGTCGGCGAACGCCTGCTCGGGCAGGGAGTCCATGGTGACCACGTCGACCACGTCTGCGCCCTTGTGATCAGGGTTGGGGTGGATGACGAGGCGCAGCGCGGTGTGCGACTTCATGGGCGTCCACTCGCGGGCGCGGGACATGATCGTCACGCCGCGCACGCCCACCGCCGAACCGAAGGGGGAGTTGGGCGGGAACTCGGCCCCGTCCAACACGAGGAGGAGGTGGGGCCACTCGGGCATGTCATCGCCCGGGCGGTACGCGCCGCGCATCGCGACGTCGGGGCCGATCATCTCGGCGAGCTCGCGCGGGTCCGTCGAGATCATGCGGCCCGGGCCCACCGCGTCGCGCACGATGGAGGAGCGGGCCTGGGGCATCCACTTGACCCACTCCCAGTCGCCCAGTCGATCGGCCGAACACAGGACCGCGATCTTGAGCTTGGAGGGGTCGATGAAGCACGCGAGGTGCATCATGATGGCGCGGATTTCGTCGTAGGCGCTTTCGCCGTCGCCGACGACCTCGATGTGGCTAAAGTCGCCCAGGTACAGGAACTTGCCGACGTTGTCCGTGTGGTCGTGGACGCCGATGAATCGGTCCATAGCGGACAGACACACGACGTCCATCTCCGTCATCGGGTCGATTGGGGGACGCTCGAAGATGAGGCCGAGGGGCTGGGTGCCCGAGCCGTAACGGAACGTTAGTAGGTCGTACGTGTTGCCTTCGCGCGACCACAGGCGCGAACCGTTGGCGGCCAGCGTCACGAGGGCGTCGGGGGAAGGGTAGACCCAGTTGTAGTAGGCGCGCTGTTTCTTCGCGACCTTGCGCACGGACTCGCGCGTCTCAGTGAGGTAGGAGAGGTATTCGCGGCGCTGCGTCTTCACGCGCGTGCGGTACTGGGAGAACTGGCGGTACATGTTGAAGCCGACCATGCCCAGCATGGCGACCAGCATGCCGCCGCCCATGAGCATCGAACGCGTATTGTCGGGGTTCTGCATGGCCATGAAGACCATGACGCCCGTCGAACCGAGCATCGGGACGACCATCATGAGGACGTTACCGATCGATGCGGGCTCGGCCTTCTCCGGCGGCATCTGGATCGCCAGGGTACCGGAGGGCTGCTCCGGAACCGCGGCAGTTCGCCGTTTCTTGCGTGTAACCATTAGGTCTCCTCGCGCTGTGCGCGTACGTGTTCGATGCGACTGCACCCAGTGTAGCGGAGTGGACTTTCAAGTTTTAACCGACGGTTAGCGCCGGTGCATTACACTGGGCACTGTTGTTTACTTGAGAACGGAGGTTACATGAGCGCCACCATGGTGTCAGTGACTGTTATCGACTCCGATGGCACCTCCGATTTCGCGGCTCCCGAGGGGACGACGGTCGCGGGCCTGTGCGCCATGCTGGAGATCGATCTGTCCCTTCCCTCCGTGCGTGTCTCCTACGCCGATGGGCGTCCCCTCGACGGCGCCGCTGTCCTCGGTCGTGACCTGCCCGCAGGCTCGACGATCACTCTGTCCAGTCGCGTCCTGTCCGCTCAGCAGGTCAACGAGGCCTCGGAACGCCAGGAGAACCAGTGGCTGTCCCCGGTCCTCGCCCTCCTCGGCTACTGCTTCATCGTGATCGGTGCGGTCAGCGCCCTGTGCCTCCTGCCGATGCTCGGAGATGCGGCCCTGATCGGCTTTGCTCACCCCGAGGACGGCCCGAAGTGGGCCGTCGAAGCCACGAAGATCCCGCTGTGGGAGCGCGGAACGTGTGCCGCCGTGTGCTGCGCTGCTTCCATCCTCCCGCTTTTCGCCTCGCGCGCGGTCCGTTCAAGGCCCGCCCTGCTGCTCCTGATGCCCGCGTTGGCCGGATATAGCGCGATCGGCTTCGTGTCGATGGCCGGCATTCATGCGCTGTCGGTCGCCCCTGTGATCGGCGTGTGGGTTGCCCTCGCGGTTTCGCTGGCGGTCGTGTCGTTGACGGCGACTCCCACTGCGCTGAGCGGCCTGTTCGCGTGGATCGGCGCCACGGCGCTCGTCACGATTGGTGCGTACCCGATGTTCAGCCTCATCGACATCGCGCCGCTGGCTCTCCTCCTCGGGGTATTCCTGTTCCTGATGGCACCCCGTTTTGCGCTGCGTGTGCCCGACAGTCAGCTTGTTGACTCCGCGTCGGTGCAGACGATCGCGTCGCGTATCCGCCAGCCTCCCGCGCAAAAGCCCAGTACGGTGACCGGCGGCCGCATGGCGGACGCCCTCGGACATACTGATGCTCGGTACACGCTGCTGGTGGCCGCCTCGACGCTGTTCATCCTGGTGGGCGGTATTCCCCTGGCATACACGGTGACTCCCGCGATCACGTTGGGTCGAGGCCTCGGAGGCTTCATCTTCGTCATCATGTCCATCCTGGTCCTGTTGACGGCACCTCGGGGGATTCGTGCCCACGCCGGTCAGATCCTGCCTCGCATCGCCGCGGCGGGCGTTGGCTGTGCGTTCCTGTTTGGTACCTGGGCGCAGTCCTGGGCGGTGGGGAAAGGAAAGGACACGCAATCGTTGTTCCCCCTGCTCCCGCTGGCGATTCTGCTCATCATCGCGGTCGCGATGGTCCTGTGGATGACGCTGCATGTTCCCAAGGGCCACGCCGCCCTCGCGGGCACGATCCTCGACTTCGTGCAGACTTTCTGCATCTTTACACTTCTCCCCGCGGCGGTCATCTCCTCGGGTCTCTTCGAGTTTGCTTGGAGGGCAGTCCTGTAATGGCTGATACTACGAAGACTCCTTTCGCCCACGCGCCCGCATCGAGGCTCGTCGGCGCGTATCTCATCGACCTGCTGGTCCTCGGGGCCCTGCTTGGTGTGACGTGGTACGTGCACTTCACGGCGTGGACGATCGGGATGATCACCGCCGAGGCCGTGGTTGCCTCCGCGCTCATGCTCGGCGCATCGGGTCGGACCCCGGGCATGGCCCTCATGCGCGTGTGCCTCATTCGCGACGAGGACGACGCGCAGACTCCGTCGCTCGGCGCGGCGCTGGGCTACACGGCCCTCGCTGCGCTCCTCCAGGTCACCGTCGTGGGTCTGCTCGCCTCGTATGCGATGGTCCACGGCGGGCGTACGTGGCTGAACGGCCCCACCCGTACCCGCTTCGTCGACCTGCGCAAGCACGCGGCGCTCGCCGCGGGCCCCGGCGAGGTTGAGCGCTCCGAGCGTTCGAGCAGGGCTCCCAGCGGTTTCGACAGTGTTCGTGAGGGAGCCGATCAGTGGAGTGCCCCCGCCGCGCCGCTGACGCCCGTGCCTTCCTCGGCACCGGACTATTCTGCGCCCGGTCAGCGTGTGAACGACCCCTACGGGGAGGACTACAGCGCACCCGCAACGCCGGCGGTCTCCCCGCTGCCCGCCGCACCCGCCATGCCTGCCGCACCCAGCATGCCTGCTGCGCCTTCGGCTCCCGCTGCGCCTGCTGCGCGCGAACCCAACGAGTTCGACGCGCTCCTCGCGCCGCCCCAGGGAGCTCCGGACACTCACCGCCCTGCGCCTCAGCGTCCCGCTGCTCCGTCCATGCCGACAGCCCCCGCGGTGGCTCCGCTGCCCGCTGCGCCCGCGGTGCCTGCCGCTCCCGCCGCTCCCGCCCAGGTTCCCGCTCCGCCCAGCTGGGGAGCGCCCGCTCAGCAGGTGCCCCCTCAGCCCGCCCAGGCCTCGTACGGTGGGGGAGGACAGTACGCTGCTCCCGCATCCGGCGTGCCCGGCCCTCCTCCGAGCCGCCGCGACGTGCAGGCTGCGCAGCGCTCCGGTGCGTCTCAATGGGGTGGAGCAGGTCAGTCTCAGTGGGGCGCGCCCGCGACGCCGCCGCGCATGCAGCTCCTGTGGCTCATCTTCGACTCCGGGCAGCGCGAGCTCATCGATATGCCGGTGACGCTTGGGCGTGCACCCGCAGCCGTCGAAGGGGCGCGTGCAGTCGTCGTTCCTGACGCGACGATGTCGCTCTCGCGCACGCACATGCGTGTGGGGCCCACGGCTTCCGGCGCCTGGATCGAAGACTCTTTCTCCGCGAATGGCACGCAGATTCGCACGCCCGATGGTCGCGTCATGGAGCTGACGGGCGGACAGGCGGTTGAGGTGCCCGCCGGTACCGAGGTCATCATGGGGGACCGGAGGGCCACGATTGTCTACGCCGATGCGGACTCAGTGCACTGACCCTCTGTAGGCAGGGTGAGCCCCTCGCCGCGTTGATTCTCGGTGCGCTCATCCGGTCGCTGCGCAGGCCCTGTCTCCGCCTTGATCGTCTCTGCGCGCCGATGCCTTGAATAGTTGCCGCCGCCGTCCTGATAGGGGACGGCGGCGGTTTTCTCTGTGCTCGTTCCCGCCACGATTTAACCGACTGGGAAATTCTTGTGTGCGGGAGTCGGCACAACGTAGCTGGCCGCTTGTGAGTGTGGAGACGCACCGCTGTGGCGCGGAATCGGACGCTCGTGGGTACCGAAAAGGGCCGCCCCAATGGGACGACCCTTTTCGGTAGCGCTAGGCGCTGATGCTCTCAGAAGCGGGCAGCGTTGGACTGGTCCGTCGACTGGTAGTTGGAGCGAGCCGAATCAACGGCGGAGGAGGTGCGGCGCAGCACGTCCTTCAGGCCCTCGAGGCCCTCGTTCCACTTACGCTGAGCAATGTCGTAGGCTTCCTGCGTCTGGCCTTCCCACGACGAGCGCAGCTGGTTCAGCGTCTGCTCGAGATCGTCGAGGCAGTTCTGCAGGTTAGCGGCACCGGTGTTGATGTCAGCGGCAGCGGCGTCAAGAGCAGCGTAATTTACCTGGAAATCCATGTCAGTCTCCTAATCTAATCTCTCACAGGCCGCCGAGCAGCTGAGAGAACGAGTTCTCGGTCTCGGACTCGTTGGCTTCCATCGACGAATCGGTGGCGCGCAGGTTGTCCGCGAGATCCTGAAGCGCCTGGTTAACCTTCGCTGCGTTCTCCTGCCACTGAGTCATCAGCGAAGTGAACTGCACCGAGGCAGCGCCCTGCCAGGAGCTACCGATGGTCGACAGATCGCCCTCAAGACGCTTGAGGTGGCTGTCGATGTCGGCCTTGGTGGACTCAACCGCCGAGAAACCCTGCTTTAGGGCGCCTTCTGCGGCCCTCTGGTCTGCCATGTGAACCTCCATTTGTATGAGTGGACTCTCTCGCCGGGATGCGTGAGAGCATGGGGACACATGAATACTAACCATGTTTTCATCATTTTTTTCAATGTTACGGAAAAATCATGACAAAACCTGACCGAGAATCTAGACTTACAGGGTTGTGTCGTGTAGCCAAAAACCCCATCACGCGGCATTCGGGAGGACCCAATGGCATCGAAAACATCACGAGGAGTGGCGCTGATTCCGCTCACGATTACGTACGGCGTTGACCGTAGTGACGTGACGCTTCCGCAGTCGATCCCCCTGGTGGAGCTGCTCCCCGGAATGGTTGAAACGGTGGGAGCTTTCACTGATCAGCCAACGAATGACGGCTTCGCGGTGCGTACGGCCTCGGGCCGTCTGCTCGATCAATCCAAGTCTCTGTCCGCCCAAGGAGTGCGCGCCGGAGCGGCGCTCACCCTCGAGCCCCTGGGTGAGGGTGCCGCCGACATGGTCTATGACGACCTCACGGAGGCAGTCGGTCAAGTTGTCGAACGAGTGTCCACTCCTTGGACACGTGAGGATGCTCGCACGCTCGCGGCGCTCGCCGCTGCCGGCCTCGTATTCGTCGCCGCCCTCCTCCTGGCGACCACGCCCCCGGACGCCCTCACCGCCTTGGATCCCAAAGGTGTCACGAGGTACAACTTCATCGCCGGCGCGATCGGTATCGTGGCGGCCCTGCTCGTGACTGCGACGTCCGCCGTGATGGCGCGGAAGTACCCGCAAGCAAGCGGCATCGCGCTGGCACACTCCGTCCCTTTCCTGACGGCCGCAGCTGCTCTGCGCCTGAGCCAGAGCCACTGGGACACCGCCGGCTGGGCGTGGACGGGCCTCGGCCTCCTGATTGGTTCCCTCGCCGTTCTCACGCTGACCAAGCGCTACCGAATCTCCATCGCGGCCCCTCTCGTCGTCGGGACTGTCTTGGCGGCCACCGGCCTCCTGGTTCGACTCGGTCAGCTCTCTCAGGCAGGCGTCTCCGCTATCCTCTTCGCACTGATGATTGTGCTCCTCCAGGTCGCGCCCTGGATCGCGCTGGCTCACATTCCCGTGCGCATCCTGGACGCGGACACGACCGAGCAGATTCCCGCGAAGGGCATCACAGACCAGGTCAGCACCTCCTTCGTATTCGTCGTCGCTCTGCGCTCCGGCGGGGCGATCGCTGCGCTCTTCCTGACCGTTTCTCTGATGACAGCACCCGAACCGCGGTCGGTCTCCCTGCCGCTGACCCTCATCATGCTCGGTGCGGTGTCACTCGTTCTCCAGACGCGTTCGATCCGTGCTCGCGTCGAGGTGCTTCTCGGTGCTCTCACCGGCCTCGTCGTGATCCTCGTGGCCACTGTGCTCAGCGCCTACAAGGACCCGAGGATGATGCCCTGGCTGACGCTGGCGGCGATTGCGACGGCGCTCGTCCTCGTCGTCACCAACGTCGTCGGGCCTCGTGCTCGCCCGCACCTGACGCGCATCGCCGACACGATCTCCGTGCTGTCGCTGTTTGTTCTGCTTCCTCTGGCCGTCTACCTGTGGAGCTGAGTTATGCCGTCGAGTAAAGACATTCTCGAAGCCCAGCGCTTCAATCGAAACCGCCTGATCACGGCCTTCACCTCCGGCACGCCCGACGGGCGCGAGGTCGACACGCCCTCGCCCGTGCGCCCCCTTATTTTCGGGCTCGTGGTCGCCGTTATTCTCAGCGTGGTGGGGATCGGCATGCGTGTCTTTGCGCCGAACCCGAAGCTTGGCGAGGCGCAGTACGAGCTCATCGACGTGAAGGGGACAGGTGCCCGCTATTTCTGGGCAAACGGCGTCCTACACCCCATCGCGAACGTGACCACCGCTCGGCTGCTCAGCCCGGATTCAAAGCTGACGACCGTCCAGGCCTCTGCGGCGTCACTCGAGAACATTCCGCGCGGCGCCCAGATCGGCCTGCCTGATGTGCCCGATGATGTGCCACTAACCGACATGCTGAGTAAACAGTGGCTCTCCTGCGACATGGAGTCCGGCTACCACACGTGGATCGCCAAGGAACTGCCTGCGGACAATTTCCCGGTCAAGCAGGCGACATCCGCGCTCGTGCAGGCGACCGGCAGCGGAGACAAATACTTCGTCGATCGGAAAAAGGGCAAGAAGTACTACATCGACTCCAGCGTGAGCCGCCTGGGTGACTGGGCGCTGTCCTTCCAGAACCTCACCAGCTACCCGATCACCGTCGAACCCGAGTGGCTCGACCTCTTCCCTTCGGGCACGCCTCTGCGTCCCTGGAGCTACAACGACATTGAGAACGCTGGGCAGCCGGCCAAGAACCTGCCGGGCGACCTGAAGAACGAGGGCATCACCATTGGAATGGTCCTTGATCAGGTCGATTCCGCCGGTCAGGTCAAAAACTCCTACCTGGTGATCGACGACTCGAATCTGGTGGTCTTCAACTCGACTGCGGCGCGACTGTATCAGGACGCCCCGCCCTCGAAGAAGTTCCCCACCGAGATGTTCAAGTACGTCGAGCCCGTCCGGGCCGTCTTCGTCGGTGACGATTGGCCTGACGTTGAGGACTTTGAATCGCCCGAGTGGTTCGATGAGAGCCGCGACGCGTCCAACCGGACGGTCCTGTGCGCCGCGATGGACACCACTGATCGCGCTAATCCGACGTTCGACCTGGTCACCATGCCTGAGAAGCGTGCGATCGAAGCGTCCTACGATGCGGAATCTCTGCAGTCCCCGAAGGGGCCGTCCACGACGCGCAACGTCACTGTTGCGGGCGGATCTGGCGCCCTCCTCGCCCTCACGTCCGGCGGTGGCGGCGAGGCCGCGTCCTATGTCTTCGTCTCCGACCTGGGCTTCCGTCACTCCCTTGGCGATGTTCCGGCCGTCTCCATGAACGCCCTCGGGTGGCAGCCGTCAGAGGCTGCGTCGGTCCCGCGCGCATGGGGCGAGCTCATCCCGCCGGGTTCCGAGATGTCGCCGAAGGCCGCCGCCACCTCAGTGGGGATCAAGTGAGCGCCCGCCGCGCGCGTTCCCGGTCCCTGGGCCGAGGCCTCGTGGGGGCCTCGCTGATCGCTGGACTCGCGCTCGTTCCTATCGCTGCGCCCGTCGTCTCGCCTGATGACTCCGGTACGTTCGGCCCCGGCGTCGCCCACGCGGACCCGGTGCCGACCCCGAGTGTGCGTCCGACGCCGACTCCTTCATCGTCGGCGACGACGCCCGCAAGTGAATCCGAGGGCGGCGAATGCTCGCAGAACTCGCCCTCCTACATCAAGCAAACGCCCGCCATCTTCGACGCCGTTGGAGTGCGTCGCGCCTGGGAGGTCTCACGAGGCCGCGGCGTGACGGTCGCGATCATCGACTCGGGCGTAGCTGCCGGCAACCAGCACTTCCAGGGGCCGGACGGTCCCGTGGTACTCCCCGGCATCGACCTGAGCGGTGAAAACACCGACGGGCGCGTTGACGTCGGCGAACACGGTACCGCCATCGCGGGTGCGATCGCCGCGCAGGAGCTGCCCAAGGAGATGGGATCGGGCCTCGTCGGCGTCGCCCCCGAGGCGAAGATCCTCCCGGTGCGTGTCGAGACCGGTCTTCAGGAAAACCGCCCGCAGAAGGAAGGCGAAGAGACCTTCATGTCGAAGGTGGGCCGTGGGATCCAGTGGGCCGCCGACCATGGCGCGCAGATCATCGTCGTCGCGCAGTCCGCCCCCGATGGCGACCCCCAGCTGGAGGCAGCCATCAACGCCGTGCGCGGCCGGGCCCTCGTCGTGGCTTCGACCGGCAACGTATACCAAGGGCAGGAAGCGAATCAGGTCGTCTACCCGGCCGCGTACCCGGGTGTGCTCGGCGTGACCGCCTCGAACGCCGACGGATCTGCTTCGGAGCAGCAGGTGCATGGCGCGCACGTCAAGCTCGCTGTGCCCGCAGGCGTCATTCTCACGACCTGGTTTGACCAGGCCGACTGCCTCGTCGGCGGATACGAGGGGGACCAGCCTCTGCCGTCGTCGTCCTATGCGACCGCATACGCGGGTGGCTTTGCGGCCCTCGTGGCCTCGGCCTACCCCGATGAGGGGCCCGACATGTGGAAGTACCGGCTCGAAGTGACCGCCCTGCGCGGCACCGCCGATCAACGCACGGACGCCCTCGGCTGGGGTGTCGTCTCGCCTTTCGATGCCCTCACCTTCACCGACATCGGCACCAGGTACGGGCCCGAACATCCCAACGCCGCAGAGCACCCCGCCCCTGCCCGGCCCGCCGTGGCCTCGGCGGACCTGACGTCGCGAGACAACAACCTGACGATTCGCGCCTACATCGTGTCCGCGATCGCGGTCCTCGGGGCCTCGTTGCTCGGAGGCCTCGTGATCCTCTCGCACCTGCGTGGCAGGCCCGCCGTCGTCGAAGACTCGGAGGAGGACCTGTCATGACGACTTGGACAACACGACGCTGGGGTAAGAGCGTCGGGGTCCTCGCCGGCACCATCGCACTCAGCCTCGGAGCGACCCTTTCCCCGGCTGAGCCGGCTTACGCGGCCGATCCGCCGATGACCGCTGATAAGCAAGACTACTTCAAGTACTACAAGCTGAAGTCCATCCATGATCAGGGAATCACGGGCAAGGGCGTCACCATTGCGGTCCTGGACGGTGCCGTGAACCCGAACATTCCCGAACTTAGGGGCGCGAACATTCAGGATCGGACGCCCTGCGTCATGACCTCGGCCCCCGAGAATGCGGCACACGGCACCACGGTCGCGCAGATCCTGGTCTCGCCCGAGTTTGGCGTGGCACCGGGCGCAACGCTCTACACCTACACGATCCCCCTGTACGGCGATTCCCCGGGATCGAACTGCACGATCTCCGGCTGGACGGGTGAAGCAGTAAACGACACGCCGCTCCTCATCGAGCAGGCGATCAACGACGGCGCCGACATCATCACGATCTCTAGTAGCTTTGGTGACACCGAATCCATCGACCTCCGGTGGGCCATGGCCCGGGCGCTCGCCGAGGGTGTCATCGTTGTGGCCGCGATGGGCAACGAGACCACCGAGAACCCCACCGATACGCTGGCCTTGTGGAGGGGAATCTGCGGCATCGGAGCGACGACCCGTTACAACAGTCTCACGGAGTACACGAACTGGGGTAACGGGTTGCTGACGACCGCGCTGGGTACAGTTGTGACGCGTGACGTGTCGACCGGTCGCGTCGAGGAAGCAGAGGGAACGTCTTTTGCGACCCCGATTATTGCCGGCTTCTTGGCGCTCGGCTGGGAGCACTTCGACGAGGACGTCAGCGCAGATCAGATGCTGCAGGCGCTGGCTGTGACGGGCAGGAGCGGTAGCGAGTGGAACAAGCTCACCGGCTACGGCCCCGCCGACCCGATCGCGTTCCTGCGTTCGGACCCGTCGCAGTACGCGGACGAGAATCCCTGCGTTGCGAAGAACTACTACGAGGCAGCGCCCTCATGGGATGACGTCGCCGACTATGCGGACGGCGTCGTTAACCCCATTCTGATTCGTAATGATGATGTCTACGTCTACCGCGGCGTGAACGAAGAGGCTGCACTCAGCCGCGAACACGGCTACCCGACCCACATCGGCACCAGCCCCCGGTACCACAGTCAGTGACGGGCCTCGGCTTGCCCGAGTGCCCGAGTGCCTGAGTGCCCGAACGAAAGGAACAGACACAATGATGCGATCGATTAGTCGGTCCCGAGGCCTGCATGCCCTATCCGTTCTGGCATCGGCCTGCGCGCTGGCCCTGACGGCGGTGCTTTCGCCGGTCGCCCCCGCTGCCCCTGCGACCGCGGTGGATCGCAAGGTGAGAGTCTCGGATGAAGAGTACTACTCGCGCTACGACCTGGACGCGCTGCGCGCCCAGGGGTACACGGGCGAGGGCGTGATTATCGCGGTCATCGACGGGCACATCGACACGTCCATTCCCGAGCTGCAGGGTGCGGACATCGTCGATAAGAGTACGTGCGACGTGCCCGTGGACGCCGAAAATGACGTACACGCGACGTACATCGCGCAGCTCTTGGTCGCACCAGACTTCGGCATCGCGCCGAAGGCCACCATCTATAACTACACGACGATTCTGGATCCACAGAAGAGCAGCGATGACTGTTCGCTGGGATGGACGCGGGCAGGGCGAGCCGATACGGACTACCTCATTGAGCAGGCGATCAACGACGGCGCTGATATCATTTCGATCACCTCCACTTATGGCAAGACCGAGAGTCAGGGGATGCGGTGGGCGATTTCTCGGGCGACTGCCTTGGGTGTGCCGATCGTTGCAGGCGTCGGTAATGATCGGACCCGCGATCCCGATAATGCGCTGGGAATGTGGGGAGGCGTCATCGGCGTCTCCGCCCTCGATACAAGCGGTAACTTCGCAGACTATTCGAACTACGGGGAGGGGGTTACCGTTTCCGCTGTGGGGGTTGTTGTTGGTAGGTCGACGCTGGACAATCAGCTTAAGCGGGTGCAAGGTACTTCTTTTTCGGCGCCCATGGTTGCCGGTTTCCTGGCCCTCGCGTGGCAGCGTTTTGGCGATGGTGGGGTAAGTGTGCGCCAGGTTCTTCAGGCCATGGTGGCTACCGCGTGGGGGACGAACGGGCAGTGGAACGAACGCACCGGCTATGGCGAGATCAACCCGGCGGCTCTGCTGTCTGCCGATCCGTCGCAGTACCCGGTCGAGAGTCCGCTCCTGGAGAAGGGTAGTCGCTTCGCCTTCCATGAGGATGATATCTACGACTACTACTACGGGCTGGCGAATCCGCGCGAGGTCCTGAACGACGACGGGTACGTGTATCGCGGCGTCGATGAGGCGAGTGCTCTGAGTGAAGGGCAGGGGTACGAGGTCCACCTGGGGACAAGCCCGCTCTACCACTACCAGGGATGAGCGCGCAGTGACCCGCGACGCCCTTGCGAATGTTGAACGCCCTGCCGACATGCGCGGGCCTGAGGGGCAGCGGGGCGTCTCGTCCCGTGAAGTGTTGTACGTAGATCAAACAAGTCAGTTAGGATAACCGTATGGTAGATGTGATGGGGCGTACGCCCGAAGAATTTGAAGAGATGCTCAACGCCCAGATCGCCGAGGCTGAACGCAAGGCTGCGGCTATGGACGAGTTCGTGACCACGCTCAAGTCCGCTCGCGTTACTGGTTTCGACTCCCGCCGTGAGGTCGAGGTCGAGATCAGCCAGGAGGGGACCATGACCCGCGTGTCGATCGACGACGAGGCCCTCGAAGGCAGTACCTCGGACCTCGAGGAAGCCATCATGGAGGCCTACTCCGACGCCGGTAAGAACATGAGCCGCTTCCTGCGCGAGCAGGGCGACCGCCAGTTCGGCGGCGGGGACTCAGCGATGGGCGAGTTTGTCGATCAGATTAGCTCGCGCCTCGAGCAGCTTGGGCGCTGATCGCCATGGGTCACGATCTCGCGATTAACACCGCCCAACTTCAGTCGCATGCGACCGAGGTTGACGCGTGTGCAACCACGATCGAGAGCGCGCAGAACATTGCGGCCGGCACACAGAACCAGGTGTCGCAGAACGCCTTCGGCCTCATGTTCCTTCCTTATGCGGCCGTCGCGCACTTCGGCATCAAGAACCTCTCCGCGATGATGAAGGACATCTCCGAGGCTGAGCACCGTCTCGCTGTGTGCCTGCGTCAAACGGCGGCCGAGATGAAAGCCGCTGAGGATGGCAATAAAGACCCGATGCAGAAGCTCGAGGAAGAGGTTCAGGACCCCGGCTGTGGCCCCGGCGGCGGTGGTGGCACCGGCCCCGGCGGCGGTGGCGGCTTCGGCGGTGGTGGCGGCGGCTTCGGCGGCGGAGCTACCGGCGGTGGCGGCGGTGCGTCGCTTCCGACCCCTCCCGGCGGCGATGCATCGATCGGAGACGACAAGGACAAGGACGAGAAGAAGGAAGACGATCTCGCCTCCCTTCTGGGTGGCAACGACAAGATCTCCGTGACCGACGACGAACTGCGCGCCTTCCTCGAGAAGCAGCGCGAGGACGAAAACGATGACCTGAAGACGTTCTACGAGCGTCAGAAGGAGGACCAGGCGAAGGCCCTCGAGCGCTACACCGAGGCCCACCCGGGCGAGGACGTCTCAGAGGTCAAGTCGCTCATCGAGCAGAACCAGCAGGAACAGCAGGATGCGATGACCGACTTCCTGGCGAAGCAGCGCACGGATGAAGAGGCGCAGATTCGCGAGTGGGTCAAGGACAACCCGACGGCGACCAGCCGCGAGTTCGACACCTTCATGTCCAAGCAGCGCACCGACCAGCAGGCCAGCTACCGCACCTTCGTCGAGGAGCAGCAGAAGGCTCAGAACACGCGTATCGAAGAGTTCACGAAGGCGCACCCGGATTCGAAGCCGGATGACGTGAAGTCCCTCTTCGAGAAGCAGGATCAGCACGGCGATCAGGACATCGACACGTTCCTGAACCGCCAGCGTCAGGACGAGGAACGCTCCCTGCGCCGCTTTATCTTCGAAGGAGTTAAGAAGTGACTGTGAAGCAGCCCGTCTACACGCCGAGCCAGGGCATTCGCGGCTCCGACCCGATCATCAACGCAGCCGAGGACCTTATGTCCCTGGCTAAGTCGCCGAACGTGGATACTGCCTTGCAGGCTGCGAGTTCCGCGGTGGACGCGGCAACGTCCGTCGTCGGATCGATGACCAGTCCCATTCAGGCAGGTGTCTCGTTTGCCACTCGCCTTGCCCTCGAGTACGTGTACCCGCTGAACAAGTGGATGAACGAGCTCACCGGTGACTCCGCTCAGGTGAACGGCATCGGCATGTCCTGGCAGTCCGTTTCCGAGTCTCTGTCGTCGATCGCGGACGAGCTGGAGTCGAGCGGTCAGAGTGCCATGGCGGAGATGTCGGGCGAGTCGGTGTCCGCGTACCTGATGCGTCAGGGCCAGGTCGTCAACGCCACTCGCGGCGTCGCGGGCACCTCCTCGAAGTTCGGAAACGCCGTCGCGACGGTTGCGACCCTCGTCAAGAAGGTACACGACCTGATCTGCGCGGTGGTCTCCGAACTCGTCGGCATTGCCGCGGACGCTGCCTGGAAGGCTCCGTTGACGTTGGGATACGCGCTGTGGGAGGCCTGTAAGGAGATCGCGGCGAGGGCCGTTCAGTGGGCATCCGAAATCAAGAACATCCTTACGATGGTTGAGAACGCTTTCAACGCCATCAAGGCGATGGTCGACATGATCGGCACCGCGATGTCGAACCTGACCTCCTCCATCCGCGAGGTCGGCAAGGATTGCGTGGATCCGGGCGGCGGCTGCTGCGGCGGCAGCGACTCCTCCTCGGACAAGTCGTCCTCGTCGAAGACTCCCGAGACCCCGCGCAAGTCGCCGGAACCCGACATTCCGGAGCCCGCTCCCGAGACCCCGAAGAAGAAGGAAGAGTCTTCCTTCTGGGACCGTGCAAAGAAGGCTGGGGAGATCCTTCAAAAGGGCTGGGAGCTTTGGAAGAAGTGGAAGGAGAAGAAATCTGGCGGGGGTGTGAAGCTCCCCGAGGTCAAGGGACCGATTGGGCCGAGCAGCCCCTGGCCGAGAGTTGACCCAGTCGGTATCCTCCCTAAGCCGGGTGACGGCCCCAAGCGCAGGCCCATGCTTCCGTGAGTGTCCCGCCTGATGGCCACAGTGCGCCGCGTTGAGCCGTAGCGCTGGCAATGGTTGCGGCCCCGCACAGAAAATTCTGTGCGGGGCCACAACCGTACTAAAAGGGCCTCAGGGGCGGTTCGCGAAATACTCCAGCAGGTGCGAGTCGCCCGACACGATGATCTCGTCGTCGGCGTTGATACGCGTCGACGAATCCGCGTACTCAAAGCGCTGCTTGGGGCGGCGGATCGCCAGCACGTTGACGCCGTAGCGGCCACGCAGGTCGAGTTCCTCAAGGGAGAAGCCACGTACCTCCTGCGGGGGGCGCAGCTTCATGATGGAGAAGCCATCCTTCTCCATCTCGATGTAGTCAACCATGCGGCCGCCCACCAGGTGCGCCGTGCGCTTGCCTGCGTCCAGGTCGGGGTAGACAACGTGGTGGGCGCCCACGCGGCGCAGAATGCGACCGTGCTGGGAGGATGTCGCCTTCACCCAGATCGAGGAAATGCCCATGTCGACCAGGTTCGCGGTGATGAGCACCGCCGCCTCCAGCGAAGAGCCCACACCGACGACGGCGCTGCGGAACTCGCGCGCCCCCAGCTGCTCAAGGGCATCCTTGGAGGTCGCGTCGGCCTCGACAAGGGGGAAACGACCCGCGAAGGCCTGCACGCGTGCGGGGTTCTTTTCGACGGCCAGGATCTCGTAGCCCAGCTGGTCCTGCGTCACCGCGACGGCGGACCCGAAACGGCCCAGCCCGATGACGAGCGTTCCCGACTGGAGTTCCTTTGACTCGCGTTCATCTGCCATGCCCCCATTCTTCCCTGCGCACGCCCCCAACGCGAACGCTGCGGCCGTCAACGCGGTCCGAGACCTGCCTACATTCGGCCGGGAGGGTGGCGTGGCCGTGAGCGCGATGGTATTTGTGGTGTCCGTGCCCGGATGGGGCGGTGAGCGTGAAACGAGCGTGAAACACGCTTACTTGGCTGCTAACGTCCTACCTTCGTGCGGATGGCGACCAGAACCTGTGAAAGAAAGAGGGTTTTGTGACGGGCGTAGTTCGAGGTGACAGTGAGGTTGGCTCGCTTGTGAAACCGGTGTCGCCTTTGCGGGTTTGGTCGGTGGGGGTGGTGAAACCGGCGTCGCCTTTGCGGGTGTGAATGGGCCTGTTTTGGGCGGTTGGAGCCGTGCATTGGTGTCACGGGTTTCAAACGTGAGTGTCGGCCGCCGTGCATTGGTGCTGTGGGTTTCATGCCGGGCTGTATTGCTCGAACTATCTCAAAGTGTTTCCAGCGCACGGCAATATGCTGTCTGGGAATTCAAAGATGGCATGAGTCATGCGTCAATCAGATCGTCGTCTTCTTCAGTTTCCCTTCTTTGCGCGGATGGCGACCAGTACCTGGGCGACGACCTCGTCGATGACGCGCAGATCCGACCAACGGACACGAATGACTGTCCACCCGGCGCGTTCGAGGTCTCGCTGTCGTCGCTGTTCCGCCTCGATGCTCTCGTGAACTTCATCGACCGTGTCCCCGTATTTGATTCGCCCGTCGAATTCGATAGCGATCTTCAGGTTGGGCAGTGCAATATCGATGAAGTACGTGTGGTCGGCAACCTGGACCTCCTCTTGAGTGGTCATGCCGTTGATGCCCGCGCGCAACAGCGCGAGCAAGACGAGGGCCTCGCCCGGAGACTCGCATCCAGCGTCGGCACGATCAATCATCCATCGAGCCCGCTCGCGTCCGATGGTGTTGAGGGGAGTGTCAGCCAGGGTCTCGTGGAATTCTCCGCGCGCCTTCTCCTGGCGGGCGCGCGACCCATCCTGATGGAAACGATCAAACTGGCACGCCCGTGCCAACCCTGCGCAGGCGATGGGAAACCCGTGCTGTTCGTTTAGTAGACGAGCGCAATCAACGACAACTCGCGCCGGTGTCGCGATGCGGAAGCCCAAGTACTCGATTGCTGGAACAGGATGGCTTGGTCGGCATGTGCTGATTGTAGTTCCGGGAATTTTAGTTCCATCAGGAGCTACAACATGAGGAAATACGATCCTTCGTGTTCCACTAGGGCTGCCTGTGTACACAAACAGATCCTTCAAGCGGCACTCCGCCGGTAACCCCAGGAGAAAAGCGGCACTCGGTCCACTCAGGACATACGTGGGATAGCGGATGCTCAGGGCGGCTAAACGCGCGATGAATGTAATTTCTTGGCGTTCGGTTGATGAGGTGTCGGTGAGGATTCCTGTTGGCAGGTAAATTCCTGGCATGATCCTCAGAACGTCGCCGTTCTTTCTGAGGCGATGCAGCTGCACTTTCGTTCCATGAATGCCAACAACGCGAAGCGACGATCTGACGGATGTGACGAGTTCAGGTAACAATTGGACACCACCATGTGTAGCTGCGGATATGGGCCTGATTGATGGATGATCTCTCTCCGAGAATGAGATGAAAAGCTGGAATTGTGCCCCTGTGGATAACTGGCGTTCAGTATCTCGCCTGTGGATAAGTCGCGCTGATGGGAGTCGGGGGGCTGGGGGCGGTGTCGCCGGTTGTGTTTGTCGGCCGTTGGTGAAACCGGTGTTGCCTTTGCGGGTGTGAATGGGCCTGTTTTTGGCGGTTGGAGCCGCGCATTGGTGTCGTGGGTTTCAAGTGCGAGCGTCGGCCGCCGTGCATTGGTGTCGTGGGTTTCATGCCGGGCTGTATTGGGCCTTGTGGTGGGACTACCGGTTGTGTTTGTCGGCCGTTGGTGAAACCGGCGTCGCCTTTGCGGGCGTGGTTGGTGCGGTGCGTGAAACCTGCGTCGCCTTTGCGGGTGTGGTTGATGCGGTGCGTGAAACCTGCGTCGCCTTTGCGGGTGTGAATGGGCCTGTTTTGGGCGGTTGGAGCTGTGCAGTGGTGTCGTGGGTTTCAAGCGCGAGTGTCAGCCGCCGCGCAGTGGTGTCGTGGGTTTCAAGCGCGAGCGTCAGCCGCCGCGCAGTGGTGTCGTGGGTTTCAAGTGCGAGCGTCAGCCGCTGTGCATTGGTGTCGTGGGTTTCAAGCCCGAGCGTCAGCAGCCTCGCATTGGTGTCGCTGGTTTCAAGCGCGAGTGCCAGCCGCCCCAGCAATCAGCCGATGATCGGCCGCTCCTCCGGCATGCGGATGACACGGGAGCGCTCGCGCAGGGCGAGCGCCGCGGCCACCGTCATGGAGCCGGTACGGCCGGCAAACATGAGGAAAATCAGGACGTACTTGGCGCCGACGGGCAAGATCGGGGTGATGCCGGTGGACAGGCCTACGGTCGCGAACGCGGAGGCGGTCTCGAACAGGATGATGTCGAGAGAATAGCTCGTCATTGACAGCAGCAGGACGACGGACACGGCCACGAGCGCCAGGCCCAGCAGCGACACGGCAACCGCCAGTCGGACGGCGCTCGTGGGGATGCGTCGCCCGAAGGTCTCGATGTCGCGGTCGCCTCGCGCCTCAGCGATGACGGCCAGGACAAGGACCGCGAAGGTTGTGACCTTCACGCCGCCCGCCGTGGATGCGGAGCCGCCGCCAATCATCATGAGGATGTCCTGCACGAAGTGGGTCTGGGTCTGCATGGCGCCGACGTCCAGGGCGGACAGACCGGACGAGCGGGAGTTCACGCCGGCGAGCATCGCGTTGAGGATCTTGGAGGGAGTGTCGATCGCGCCCAGGGTCGCGGGATTGTTCCACTCGGTGAGCGCCAGGGCGAGTGCCCCCACGAATGCGAGGATCAGGTAGGTCGACAGGGTGAGCTTGGTGTGGAGCCGCCAGCGCCGGGGTGTACGCAGGTTCTTGGCGACGTCCATGATGACGGGGAAGCCGATGGCTCCCACGGTGGTGCCCAGGATGATGGGGATGAGCATCCACCAGTCGGTGACGTGGGGGGAGAGGCCTTCGGGCAGGATGACGAAGCCTGCGTTATTGAACACGGAGATCGCCATGAAGACGGCATCCCACACGGCGCGTACGGGGTCGATGCCCATCGACAGGAAGCGCGGGAGGAACACGGCGGCCAGGAGGGCCTGCATGGTCAGCGATGTCGCGATGACGGCCTTGAGTAGGAGAGAGATTTGGCCCATGGCGCCGGTGCCGGTTTCCTGCGTGGCGAGCATGCGCTGGGTGAGGCCGAGGTGGCGCGAGACGGCGAATCCGAGGATCGATGCGAGGGTCATGACGCCCAGGCCGCCGACGACGATACCGGCGGCGATGACTGCCTGCCCGAAGGGGGACCAGTAGGTCGCGGTGTCGACGGTGGTCAGGCCGGTGACGCAGACGGCGGACACGGCGGTGAAGAGAACGTCGACGAAGGGGGCTGGCGTGTCGGACGAGGAGGAGATTGGCAACATCAGGAGTGCCGTGATGACAGCGATGATGAGCGCGAATGTGCTCAGGGCGAGGCGTGCAGGTGAATAGCGGGCCTGCTTGGACAGCCACGCGCGCACGCGCTGCACGGTTGTGGTGGGTACCTCGCCGTGCGGGTTCTGGGGGCCTTCGGGGACGCGTCGTACGACGGGGGAGGGCTGCGGGCTCAGCGGTTCTTCGGAGAGCGCGGGGGATGAGGCCGTGGCGCGCCCGCGCATCAGGGAGCGGGTGGCGCCGGGTTTGGGACGTAAGCGAGGTGTCTTCCTTCGCTGCTGACGACCCTTGTGTGCCGGTGTCATCGATGCTCCTTAACGACTCTGCAACAAAAGTGGACAAAGTTGCAGTTTCCAT
>ERZ772932.513-NODE-513-length-21166-cov-10.667946_pt1 | contig 21166 bp, 11 predicted proteins | sample MGYA00511684_ERZ772932 | MGnify/ENA primary metagenome ERZ772932 (study PRJEB29015, sample SAMEA2738078) | human oral metagenome | biome: human oral; feature: human-associated habitat; material: saliva | place: China | collected 2210 ...
CTTCAGTTTCTGGTCGTTTCCTGAACGACTTCCGAATGGTCGCTGTTGATAGGTCAAGTGGTTGGTGTGACCTCGAACCAATTGTAGACCCGGGGAGTCTTGGAAATCCCACAAAACTGGGGAACTGTGTGGTTGTTGCTTGAACAGAGGCAGCAGCCGGCGACTCCTCGGTGAGTCGGCCTGTGACATGAAACGGGGCGGCGACAGGTGCCGCCGCCCCGCCGTCGGGTCAGAGGAAGGCGAGAGGATCGAAGTCCTCCAGCGGGATGATGCACACGCGCGGCAGCGGGATGGTGAAGGCCTTGACGTCACTCTCCAGGTCGTAGATCGTCAGGCCCTCGCCCTCCAGGGCGGCCAGCTGGGCGTTGAGGAACTCGCGGAAGCACAGGATCCCCACCGTGGCGCCGGCCTGCAGGAGCCGCTCGATGTGGGGGATGTAGTCGCCGTCGTGGCTGCCCAGCAGGACGTGGGCGTCCTGACCGGACTCGACCCGCTCGGCCAGCGCCTCCAGGGTGCGCTGAATACCGATGTCGACGACCTTCTCGTCGTTGCTTCCGGACCCGGCCAGCGGCACGGGGCGGTAGTCCATGGCCAGCAGGGCCTGGATGAAGCTCATGGGCATATGGCCGCTGGTGGCGTTGAGGAAGAACAGGGCGCGGGCCTCGTCCCCCTCACCCTCGGCGGCGTCGGCGGAGGACAGTTCATCGCAGTATGCGAGGACTCGGTCCCAGCGGGGCCGCTCCTCAGGTTCGGGACGCCGCCCCAGCACACTCATGCCGAGAGTGGCGTCAATGTTCTCGCCATCGACGAGAAGATAAGTCGGTACGCTCATGAGGCTCATGCTACCGGTCACGGCGTCCACTAGCCTCCGGCGACGCTCGATGACACCGCACCGATACCGGCCTCCTGATGCCCGTGACACCGATGGGTGCGGTCTGCGCGGTCGGGGACAAAACTCGCCCGGCGGGGACGTTCGACGTCGTCAGGTGCGGTCTGCGCGGTCGGGGACAAAACCTTCCCGGCGGGGACAAAACCTTCCCAGCGGGGACGATCGACGCCGTCGGGTGCGGAAATCCTGTCCCCGCAGGCGTGGGATGTCCCTGGCCGGGACGGACTGTCCCCGGGCGCGCGGAATGTCCCCGGCCGGGGCCCGTGTCGGCCCGGGGCGGCCCGGGTCGGCCTGTGTCGGCGGGCGTCGGCCGACGTCGAGGCGCACGAAGCCGCCCGATGCTCATCGGGATGATGAGCACCGGGCGGCTTGCGGGGCTGAGGCGCCGGGGGTGCGGCGAGGTCAGATCAGATCAGTAGGAGGAGGTCTCCTCGCCGGCCGGCTGACCCTGGTTCTTCAGGGCCGCGAAGGCGGCGTTGATCGCCTCGTCGTCACCGTCGGTGATCTGGGCGGGGGCCTGCTGCTGGGCGCCGGGAAGGGCCGGGTTCTGCCCGGACTTCAGGGCCGCCAGACGGGCCTCGGCCTCCAGGCTGGTGCCGGAGGCCTCGAGCTCGGCGAACTGGGACTCCAGGGAGGAGCCGGCCAGCTCCATCTGCCCGGCGGCCTGGGCCTCGACCCGACGCACCTGGTCCTCGTAGCGGGACAGCTCGCTGGTGGGGTCCAGGACGTTGATGGAGCGGATGGCGCCCTGCACCTTGACCTGGGCCTCGGCGGTCTTCTGACGGGCGATGAGCTGGTCGCGCTTGGAGCGCAGCTCGCCGAGCTTGACCTCCATCTGCTGCAGGCCGGTCTTGAGCTGCTCGACGACCTGGCGCTGAGAGGCGATCATCGGCTCGGCGGCCTTGGCCTCGTTCTCCGCCGTGATCTGCTTGGTCAGCGCGATCTTGGCCAGCGAGTCCCACTTGTCCGCGCCGGCCGTGTCACCGCCGGAGCGCAGCTGGTCGGCCTTGCGGGAGGCGGCCAGAGCCTTGTTGCCCCAGTCCTTGGCCTCGGCGACGTCGGCGTCGTGGTCCTTCTCCGCCAGGCGCAGGTTGCCGATTGTCTGGGCGACGGCGTCACGGGCCTCGGCGATGGACGCCGTGTAGTCCCGCACCAGCTGGTTGAGCATCTTCTCCGGATCCTCGGCGCGGTCCAGGAGCGCGTTGATGTTGGCGCGGGTGAGCTGGGCGATGCGCCCCAGGATCGACTGCTTCTCAGCCATGGTTGTTCGTCCTTCCGTCGAGCTGCGACGTCGGTGTGGGCAGGTATGGGCAGGTGTGGACCCGGCGCTCGCCGGGTGGTCGCCAGGTGGTGGCCGGTGGGCCAGGCGGATCAGGCGTCATGATCGCAGGTCCCGGCGTCCGGCGTCATGCGGGCGGGGGTCGCATCGCTCAGGGCATGACTGGAGCGCGACCGGGGGCGGACGCCGGCAGGACGCGGCTCAGAAGTCGCCGCCGCCGTCGAAGAAGCCGCCGCCCCCACCCGAGAAGTCCCCACCGCCGGAGAAGAAGCCGCCGCCTCCGCCCCAGTCGCTGTCGTGGTGGTGGGAGCTCCAGCCGCCGTAGTTGTGGCCGCCGCCCAGCAGCAGCCCGCCCAGCAGGAGCGAGCCCAGGTCGAGCCCGCCGCCTGAGCGGCCGTAATCGCGGGAGTAGGAGTAGCGCTCACCGGAGTTCGGGCTCCACGAGCTCGACGACCCGCGCACATCGGCCTCGGCCAGGGCCTGGGCCTGGGCCACGAGCGGCTCGGCCGCCGCGACCTCCGCCAGGGCCGCCACCGGGTCAGTGGTCTGGACGGTGGTGGCGGCCGTGGCGTGACGGGCGGCCTCACTGAGCGCGGTGCGCGCCGAGGGGCCCACCGCCCCGCGATAGGTGGTGATGTAGGAGGTCACGGACTCCACCTGGGAGTTGAGGCGGGCCAGGCGCGAGCCCAGGGAGGCCCGGGCGCGCGAGTCGTTCTCCTCGCGCTCGCGGGCCGGGGCCAGGGCGGCGTCGATGGCGGCCTCGGCCCGGGCCAGGTGGTCCAGGGCGGCCAGGGGGTCGCCGCTCGGGTTGGCGCCACTGGCCTGACGGCCCTCGGCGACGGCGGCCTCGGCGTCGGCCACGAGCGGGGCCAGGGTCGCCGCCGGCACCGCGCCCTCCAGGCGCTTGGCGTCCACCAGGTCCGAGGAGATCGAGGCGATGGCCGCCTCCAGGTCCTTCGCCGCGCTCTGAAGGCGCTCGCGGGCCCCGGTGACCTGCGCGGCCAGCTGGCCGGCCTGGGCGATGGAGCCCTGGGCGATGCGGACCTGCTCGACCGCCGTCGCCTCCTGGGAGGCCTCGACGCTGGCGCGGGCCTGGTCCAGGGCGGTGCGCCCGGCGGCCAGCAGGCGGCGGGCCTGCTCGGGGGCCTGGGCCACACTGGTCAGAGAGGAGGCGGGGTAGGCGGCGCTGAGCGTCACCAGGATCGTCTCGGCCATGACGATGGCCTGCTCGGTCTCGTCGGCGCGCTGGGCGGTCTCGGCGATCGACGTCGGCAGGTTCGCCTCGATGCCGCGCCGCTTGTTGAAGGCCTCCTCCTGAGCGCGGATCTCACCGACCGCCTCCGAGCAGTGCTGGAGGATCTCGGTGTACATCTGGCGCTGCTGCGGCTCGGTCTCGGGGATGTCGTCGTCGAGGATCTTGCGCAGTTCGAAGCACCGCGACAGGTGCTTGCGGGCGCTGTCCAGGGCGGCGGTGAAGGCGTCCGTGGCGGACAGGCCGAACTGCGCCTGCGCGTAGGACAGCTCCTCGGCGGCAGCGCGCACCGTGTCATCGGCCTGGACCAGGGCGCTGCCGGCCTGGGTACGCAGCTGCTCCACCGTCATCGCCGCGGGGCCCGCGGGCTGGTTGCCGGGGGCGCCGCCCTGATTCCTGCGCTTGCCGAACAGCATGTCGTCGTTCTCCTTGTTCTTCCTGCGCTTGTACACCGTCCAGGCGGCGGCCCCGCCGGCCGCGACCGCGCCCCCGCCCAGCAGGAGCGGAAGCGCCGAGGAGCCTGAGTCACCTGAGCTGCCCGAGCCCGATGAGCCGGACATGTTGTCCGGGATGGCGGCCACGGCGTCGTCGTAGTTGCCCGCGCTGAGCTGCTTCTTGATGGCCGAGTCGATCCGCTTGTAGTCGGACTCGGAGAACTTCGAGGAGTTGTCGTGCGCCTGCAGCTTGTAGCTCTTCGAGGCCGAGCCGTCGGAGGGGATGTTGATGACCAGGAGCATGTCGTCACGCCCCAGCTTCGTGTCCTTGAAGGCCTGCGCGGCGATGGCGGAGGCCTTCTGACTGGAGTCGGAGACGGTCAGCACCCACAGGCCCACGCCGTACTTGGAGGACATGGTGTCCACGGCCTGCTGGGCCTTGGAGGCATCCAGGATCCCGAGCTCATCGGTGACGTGCTCGGTCAGGGTGGTCGACGCCGCCGGGAGGGCCCGGGGTGCGCCCGCCGAGGCGGCCGAGGTCTGCGCGGAGGAGGCCAGGGCCAGGGGTGCGGAGCCGGGCGTCGTCGGAGCGGCCGCGGCGCCGGCAGAGAGCCCCAGCAGCCCCAGGGCGGCCGCCGTCGCGACGCCGGAAAGGGCCATCTGGTGCCAAGGACGGGGGAGTGGGGGCTGCTGGTTCTTCATCCGGGCCATCGTCCCCGCCGGGTCAGGGTGTGAGCAAGTCGTTTCGCCTCAGGCGGCACGCCTGCGCCTGTCACCGCGCGCAGGCAACCGAACCGGCGGCAGAATGTCGCCCATGACTGACACGCTCACGATCACCGTCATCGAGCCCGAGGAGCTCGCGCCCGTGGGGCGCCTGGGGGAGTGGCTCTTCGCCGAGGGCGCCTCGCTGCGCATGGTGCGCCCCTGGCGGGGCGAGCCCATCCCCTCCCTGGACGAGATCGGCGACGGCCTCGTCGTGCTGGGCGGCTCCATGAGCGCCCACGACGAGGGCGAGCACCCCTGGCTGGCGGACCTGCGTGAGCTGCTGCGCGGCGTCGTCGCCGACGACGTCCCCGCCATCGCCATCTGCCTGGGTGCCCAGGTGGCCGCCGAGGCCCTCGGGGGCTCCACGGCCGTGCCGGCGCTGGGCAACGACGAGGTCGGCGTCGTCGAGCTGACCATCACGGCCGCCGGTGAGAGCGACCCGGTCTTCGGGGCCGTGGCAGCCGAGGCCATCCGCGCCGCCCACCGCGCCGGAATCTCCACCTCCGACGGCACCCGCCTGCCCGTCATCGTCTCCCACCACGACGCCGTCACCCACCTGCCCGAGGCCGCCACCCTGCTGGCCTCCTCCGACCGCTCCCCTGTCCACACCTGGCGGGCAGGCCGGCTCCTGGCCTTCCAGCACCACCCCGAGTCCGACCCGGCGCGCGTGGCCTACTGGCGCACCCGCGACGCCCTCAACGACCTGGCCGGCACCATGGACGCGGCCTCACTCCAGGCCGCTCGCGACGCCCTGGAGGTGGCCGCCGGCCGGAGCGCCGCGCCGGGTGCCGCCGGAACCCACGGGGCCACGGCCGCCGACCTGCCCGAGGCGGCCGCCAACGCCGGGGCCGCCGTGCGTGAGGAGGCCGAGAGGGTCGACCCCGCCATCCAGGCCTTCGGCCGCAGCCTGGCCCGCGTCCTCGTGCGCAACGTGCGCGCCCGCCGCCTGGCGCGCTGACCGGGCTGCCGGCCCTCGCTGGTCCGGCTGGCTCGGTTCGTCCGGCTGCGCCTCGTTCGCCGTCGGGCAGGGCTCAGCTGTTCCCGGTGAGGTCCTCGGCGTCGATGATGGCGTAGGCGTAGCCCTGCTCGGCCAGGAAGCGCTGGCGGTGGGCGGCGTACTCCTGGTCGGCGGTGTCGCGGGCGACGACCGTGTAGAAGTGGGCCTGGCGGCCGTCCTCCTTGGGGCGAACGATCCGTCCGAGCCGCTGGGCCTCCTCCTGGCGCGAGCCGAAGGAGCCCGAGACCTGGATCGCGACGCTCGCCCCGGGCAGGTCGATGGAGAAGTTCGCGACCTTGGAGACCACAAGCGTGCGGATCTCCCCGCAGCGGAAGGCGTCGTAGAGGCGCTGGCGCTCGCGCACCGTCGTCGCCCCGGTGATGACGGGGGCGTCCAGGTGCTCGGCGATCTCGGTGAGCTGGTCCACGTACTGGCCGATGACCAGGGCCGACTCGCCTTCGTGGCGGGCCAGGAGGGCCTCGATGATCGGCAGCTTGCGCGGTGAGCAGGCGGCCAGGCGGTAGCGCTCCTCGGGCTCGGCGGTCGCGTAGGCCATGCGCTCACCGGCGTCGAGGGTCAGGCGCACCTCGGTGCAGATCGCCGGAGCGATCCAGCCCTGGTTCTCCAGGTCCTTCCAGGGGGCGTCGTAGCGCTTGGGGCCGATGAGGCTGAAGACCTCGTCCTCGCGGCCGTCCTCGCGTACGAGGGTCGCCGTCAGACCCAGGCGGCGGCGCGCCTGCAGGTCCGCGGTCATACGGAAGATCGGGGCTGGCAGGAGATGGACCTCGTCGTAGACGATGAGCCCCCAGTCGTGGGAGTCCAGCAGGTCCAGGTGCGGGTAGACGCCTTTGCGGCGAGTGGTGAGCACCTGGTAGGTGGCGATCGTGACGGGGCGGACCTCCTTGCGCGAGCCGGAGTACTCGCCGATCTCCTCCTCGGTCAGGGAGGTGAAGCGGATGAGCTCCTCCTTCCACTGACGCGCCGAGACCGCGTTGGTGACCAGGATGAGCGTCGTCGTCGAGCTCTTGGCCATGGAGGCTGCGCCCACGAGAGTCTTGCCGGCCCCGCAGGGCAGGACGACCACGCCCGAGCCCCCCGCCCAGAAGCTCTCCACCGCCTCGCTCTGGTAAGGGCGCAGCTGGAAGGTGTCGGGGGAGTCGCTCAGGGTGATGGGGTGGGCCTCGCCGTCGACGTAGCCGGCCAGGTCCTCGGCCGGCCAGCCCAGCTTGATGAGCACCTGCTTGAGGTGGCCGCGCTCGGAGGGGTGGACGACGACGTCGGCCTCCCCGAGCCGGGTCCCCAGCAGGCCCTTGGAGCGCTTGGAGCGCATGACCTCCTCCAGGACCGGCACGTCGGTGGCGTGCAGGACCAGGCCGTGGGCGGGGTCGGTGAGCAGCTGGAGGCGGCCGTAGCGGCTCATCGTCTCGGCGATCTCGGTGAGCAGGGCGTGCGGCACTGGGAAGCGCGAGTAGGTGATGAGCGTGTGGACGACCGTTTCCGCGTCCAGGCCTGCGGCACGCGCGTTCCACAGGGCCAGCGGCGTGATCCGGTAGGTGTGGATGTGCTCGGGGGCGCGCTCCAGCTCGGCGAAGGCCGCGATGGCGCGGCGGGCCTGCCCGGCCTGGGGGTGGGCGACCTCCAGGAGAACGGACTTGTCGGACTGGACGATGAGCGGGCCGTCGGGGGCGGACGGCGCCGGGGACGCAGGATCGCTGGGCGTGGCGGACATGGGCGGGAGTATCCCAAGCCGGGGCAGCGCGCCGCCGTGACGGAGGAGACGTTCCTCTTCCAGCGGGAGGGGCGGCTTCCAGCGGGAGGGGTGGGCCGTCAGGCGTCATACCCGGGTGCGCGTGGCGGATGGCTCGGATCCTGGGCTGCCGCGGAGGCGCGCAAGCCGTGGGGTGCGGGCCCGAGCCCCGGACGCGGGTCGGGAGGCGCAACGAGGGGCCAGAAACGGTGACATCTGCGGGGGTGTGTCCAAATCGGAAACAAAGGCGCGAGGCGCGCTGCGGCCTGCGAAAGAAAACCGCATGATTCTGCGGTTTGTGTTGCTGGCCTCAGGGGCGGTGAGGTCCCTTTGTATCCGATTTGGACACCGGCGCCCTTCATCCAGGCTCCCCGCTCTGTCCGTGACTGGGGCGGGGGCGTATTTTGGTGCGGATGAGCCCTTCCGCCTCCACCCAGGACCTCGCCGTGCACCTGACGGCGCTGCCGGACCGCGAGGTCGCCGCCCTGCTGGTGGCGCGCCCCGACCTGGCCGCGCCGCCGTCCTCCTCCTTCCTGGCGCTGGCGACCCGCGCGGGGGCTCCGGGCAGCATCGAGCACGTCCTGGCCGGGCTGGATGCACCGACGCTGGCCGTGGCCGAGGCGGTCGTGGCTCTTAACCGGCCTAATGGGTCGGGCCGGGCGGGCGGAGCCGGGCCGAGCAAAGTCACCGAGGGCATCGAGGCAGCCGGGGATGGACTCGCCGAGGTGGCCGGGAACGGGCAGGCCGGCGGTGCCGGTGGAGAACCTGCCGGTGGTGAGCCGGCCGATGACGAGACTGTCGGCCATCCCGCCGACAATCCGGCCAGCCTGGACAGTGCGGCCAGTGTTGACCTGGCGGGGCTGATCGCCGCCCACCTCCCGCTGCCTCCTGAGCAGGTCTCCGAGGCGCTGGAGCACCTGGGCCGGCTGGCGCTCGTCATCGAGGGCAGACCCGTGGCCGCACTCGAGACCGTCTTCGGGCCCCACCCCTTCGGCCTGGGGCCCTGGGCCGTCGTGCCCCTGAGCACCGAGCAGCTGCCACCCACCCTGGAGGAGCTGAGCGAGCACTCGGCCGGCGGAGCCGGCGGTAAGCCGGTCGTCCCGGCGGCGTCTGTGGAGATGCTCCAGGCCCTCACCTGGGGGCCGCCCGCCGGCATCCTGCGCGCGGGCGGGACCGCACCGGGCGCGGCCCCGCTCATCGAACGCGGCTGGCTGGAGCGCAGCAGCGATGCCCACGGGCGCACCCGCTTCATCCTGCCGCGCCAGGTCGCCCTCGCCCTGCGCGGCGGCCGCCTGACCCGCGAGTCCCTGACCGTCCCCGAGGCCGGCGACCTGGAGACGGTGGGCGCCGACGTCGTCGCCTCCGAGTCCTCCTTCCACGCTGAGGAGGCCGTCCGGCTCGTGGCCGCCCTCCTAGAGGAGTGGGGCCGCGAGGGCGGCACGATCCGCCGCACCGGCGGAGTGAGCGCGCGCGCCCTGGCCCGCACCGCCGACGCCCTCGACCTGGAGGCCGACGCCGCCGCCCGCATCATCGAGATCGCCGCGGGCGCCGGGCTCCTAGGGCTCGACGACGACGGCGCCGCCTGGGTGCCCTCCTCCCTGGCCGCCGGCTGGCTCACCGACAGCCTCCCCCAGCGCTGGGCGCCGCTCGCCCTGGCCTGGTCGGGCAGCGCCCGCATCCCCTGGCTGACGGGCACCCGCGACGATGACGGGACTCTGCGCGCCGTCCTCAGCCCGGACCTGGAGGCCGGGTGGGCGGCGCGACTGCGCACCCGGGTGCTCGCCCTCCTGGGCGACCTCCCGCCGGGGGCCAGCGCGACCCCCGCCTTCGTGCGGGCGGCCCTGACCTGGCAGAGCCCTCGGCGCACCATCCCCGGCGGGGCGATCTCCGCGGTCCTGGCCGAGGCCGAGACCCTCGGGATCACCGGCGGCGGGGCGCTCACCGAGGCCGGCAGGATCCTCGCCCGACGGGCAGCAGCGAGCCTCGACGAGCAGGACACTGGACTCAGCGGCGGCTCGGGCGGAGTCAGCGGCCCCAGCCGCTCCGAGGAGGTGGGCGGCGAGGCACACACTGAGCCGCTGTCGGACGACGAGGCCCTCACCGCCCTGGAGGCGGCGCTCGCGGCGGACCTGCCGGCCGCTGTCGAGATGATCCTCGTCCAGTCCGACCTCACCGCCATCGTGCCGGGCCGCCCCGCCCCCGAGCTGGCCGCGCTGCTGGAACGCACGAGCGTCGTCGAGTCGCGCGGCGGGGCGCTCACGGTGCGCTTCACCCCCGAGTCGGTGCGCGGCGCGCTTGACGTCGGCTACCGGGCCGAGGAGATCACCCAGGAGATCGGCCGCTACAGTCCCACGCCCCTGCCGGACTCGCTGAGCGTTCTCATCCAGGACGCTGCCCGCCACCACGGGGCGGTGCGGGTGCGGGCCGTGTCCGCGCTGCTGCGGATCGGCGACGAGGCCACGGCCGCCGGGCTCCTGGCCGAGCCGCGCCTGCGGGACCTCGGCCTGGACCAGGTGGCGCCCGGGATCCTCGTGGCCACCGCAAGCGCCGGGCAGGTACTGCGCGAGCTGCGCGCCACCGGGCTGGCGCCGGTGACCGAGGACGCGAGCGGCCACCTGGTGGTCGGACCGGCCAACGCGCAGCAGGCGCGCCGGGCCCCTGAACCCTCACGCCCCGGCAGCGAGCACTCGGTGCGACGACGTCGGCCCGGGAGGCGCGAGCTGACGACCCTCGTGGGGCGGCTGCGCGTGGGGCAGGAGGCGCTGCAGGCCGCCGGGGAGACGGCTGTGGCCACCGACCCGGTGCACGCCCTGGCGGTGCTGCGCCAAGCGCAGTCCTCGCGCTCGCGGCTGCGGCTGAGCCTGGCCGGCCCCGATGGCGCCGTGCAGGAGCGGCAGGTGCGGGTCATGGCTGTGGAGCCCGGGCGGGTGCGCCTGCGCGACGTCGTGCGCGAGACCGAGCTGACCGTGGCTGTCCACCGCATCGTCTCGGTCGAGGCGAGCTGACAGTTCTCTCACTCACCGACAAAAACTTCACAATCGACGCGTATCTGTGTCGATTCTGAAGATTCGGTCGAAGTGTGGGCGGGCGGGGTGGTGTGCCCAGGCCAACCCGCGCCGGCCGGGGCAGTTCCAGGAGCCTCCCCTACACTGGCCGAGTGACCGACACGATCGACTCTCACACCGACGCCTCAGGCGAGCCCACGACCGGGACCGACTCGGGTTCTCCGGCGGGCGCCGCCACCGGGGCGCGCACCTCCACGGCGACCCTGGAGCGCCCGGCCCCGGCACCGGACGCGGCCTCACCCTCTCCGACGCCTGCCGCCGTGCCGCGCGCCGGCGCCCTGCCGACTGCGGCTGAGCAGGCCCTGGCCGCCAAGGACAAGACCCTCACCTCCCCGGCGGCCATCGAGCTGGCCCGCCACGCGCTGGAGGAGGTCACCGACCCCATCACCGTCGGCGAGTACGTGGCGGCCGCCCCCGAAGCCGAGCGCCTCGTCACCCACCTGTTCGACTGCACCCTGAGCGGCTACCGCGGCTGGCGCTGGGCGGTCACGCTCAGCCGCGTCCCGCGCGGCCGCACCGCCACTGTCTGCGAGGTGGAGCTCCTCCCCGGCGAGGAGGCCCTCCTCGCGCCCGCCTGGGTCCCGTGGGCCGAGCGCCTCGAACCCGGCGACATCACCCGCTCCGACCGCCTGCCCCGCAAGGAGACCGACGAGCGCCTCGAGCCCGGGTGGGAGGCCACCGGCGAGGACGCCGACGCCGTCGCCCTGGACGAGCTCGACCTGGGCCGCCCCCGGGTCCTGAGTGCTCAGGGCGTCGCCAGCGCCGCCGAGCGCTGGTACGGCGGCGACCACGGCCCTGAGGCCGAGGGCGTCCGCAAGGCCCACGCCACCTGCTCCACCTGCGGCTTCTTCGTGCCGATGGCCGGTGCCCTGCGCGCCATCTTCGGCGTGTGCGCCAACGAGTGGGCCACCGACGACGGCAGCGTCGTCTCCCTGGACCACGGCTGCGGCGCCCACTCCGAGACCGACCTGCCCGACCAGGGGCCGGAGTGGCCCATCAACCCCTCACGGGTCGACGACCATCTCATGGTGCCGCTGAGCACCAACGGGCTCGACCTGCGCGAGGGCCGCAGCATCGCCGAGCTCGACGCCGAGCAGGGCGACGACGTCGACGCCGAGCCGGGCGGTGCCCCCGCCGAGGACTCGGTCGATACGGCCGCTCAGGGAAGCGGTACGGAGTCCTCCGCTCAGAACGCCGACGCCCCGGCCGACGCCGTGAAGACCACCACCGACTCCGACGCCCAGGAGGCTCAGGCCGAGGACGGCGCTGCCGGCACTGATGCCACTGCGCCCGCGGCCGAGGAGCAGACGGAGGAGCCCGGGACGAAGACCACCAAGAAGTCCGCCGCGTCCGAGCAGAAGCCCGCCGCGAAGCGCTCCCGCCGCGCGGCCACCTCGACGCGCCGCCGTCGCACGGCCGACTCGCCCGAGGAAGCCTCTGAGGAACGTAGCAGCCGCCTGGTGGAGCTCGACCTGGGAGAGCTCGAGCGGGCGACCGCCGCGGCGTCGGCCTCCTCAGCCCCCGATGCCGCGAGCACCGCCGAGTCTCTCGAGGCAACCGCGGATCGGCCCTCACCGGCCCCCGCCGGCGGCGAGTCCAGTGACACGCCCGGCGAGCGCGCCGCCTCGGCCCGAGCCGCCGTCGCCGACCTGTCCCTGGCCCTGGGGATCGATGTGCCCCAGGACGACGCGGCCACCGGCGACACCGAGAGTGCCGAGACCGACGCCCCTGCGGAGCAGACGCCGCGGACCCTCGCCGAGCTCGAGGCCATCCTGCCCAACCGCTCCTGATACCGCGTCAGCCGCAGCCCGTCATCATGCCTCAGCGAGGCGCTTGGCGGCCTCCAGCACCTCATCGAGCATCGCCTCGGTGAGCCGACCGGTGAACGTGTTCTGCTGGCTGGGGTGGTAGCTGCCGAGCAGCGTCACCGCCCTGCCGTCGGGCCTGGTCAGCTCCGCCGTCGCCCCGTGGCCGAAGCGCGGCTGGGGGCGAGGGAGGGCCCAGCCGGCCTCCCGGGTGACCCGCAGCACCGCGCCCCATCCGATCCCACCCAGCGCAAGCAGCACCTTGACCTCAGGCATGAGGGCGATCTCGCGGGCGAGCCACGGCGCGCAGGTGGCGCGCTCGACGGTCGTCGGCTTGTTGGCGGGCGGGGCGCAACGCACGGCGGCGCCCATGCGCGCCCCGACGAGCCGTTGCCCGTCACCTGCCGCCGTCGAGGTGGGGGACGCAGCCAGGCCCGCCCGGTGGAAGGCCGCCCACAGCCAGTCCCCGGAGCGGTCCCCCGTGAACATGCGGCCGGTGCGGTTCGCCCCATTGGCCGCGGGTGCCAGCCCGACGACGTAGATGCGGGCATCCGCCGACCCGACACTCGCCACCGGTCGCCCCCAGTACGGCTCATGGGCGAAGGAGGCGCGACGACCGGTCCGGGCCACCTCCTCACGCCAGGCCACGAGGCGGTCGCAGGCACGGCACACCGTGACCCGGGCGTCAAGCGCGGACAGTTCCGACGATGCACCGGCCAGGCGCGCCACGTCGGCGGCCGATCGGGCCACGGGGGTGGCGGCAGTAGCGGGATCGTCTGGCCATCCGGTCCCGGGAGGGACCGGGGAGTCGAAGAACGCTCCGGTGACGGGGTGCGGATCTGCCATGCCCTCAATTGTGAGCGTGTCGAGCGCACCGTGGGCTGAATTCCGTTACCGGTGAGGAGTCGGCCCACTCATCGCCAGGTGGCCCCGGAGGTGCCGACGGCGAGCCGCATCCCTTTGGGGTCGCGCACGAATCCGGCCTGACTCAGGAGGTCGCTCACGGCCGGCGCCAGCGTGGTGACCCCGTTGAGGGTCTCCACCACCGTGCGGCGCCTGATCGCCGCCCCCTGGCGCGCGAACGTCGCCTGCCTGTCGGCCGCCAGCGCGGCCAGGGCGCGCACCAGCTCCTCACGCTCGGACGTGTAGGAGATGAGGACCTTGAGGTTCTCCGAGGCGTAGAGCACCGGGGCACCACCCAGCACGACGACGCTCGCCCCCTGGCGCCGGACCGGCGGGCCGCTCGTCTCCTCACCGTGGCCCCCGGCCGACTCGCCGAGGCCAGCAGGTAGCACCGGCTCGGGCCACCGCACCCCGCGCCCGACGAGACAGGCCGGGTCCTTGAGATCGAGGACGACCGGTGTTGCCGCCGCGCCGTCGGGGCCGTGGCTGAGGGACCGCAGCCGGTCAACGCTCTCCCGCTCGGCGAACTGCACCGGCCCCAGGCCCTCAATGAAACCGCCGCGCAGAACCACCCCGGTCTCCTCCATGCGCCGCAGCACCGGCATGAGCGGCCCGAGCCCTCCCGCCCCGCCGAAGGCCAGGGCGAGATCGCGGCAGACGACCCCGTAGCGGTCCAGCAGAGACTCCACCTCCGCGATCGCCCGCTCCTCATCGCCCGCCGAGGCGGAAGACAGCCTCACCCAGGAGGTGGAGGTCACCACGGAGGACAGCCGCCCGGCCGCCGTTGCCTCCCCGGCGCGCGGCATCTCCATCATGAGGCGACGTCCCCGGCGGCTGCGCACCCGCCGTGAGGACGGGGCAGTGCGCGGCCCTGCCGCAGGCGCCAGCACCCGACGCACCGGCTCGAAGGAGCGGCCCGTGGCGGCCCCCTCACGAACCAGCTGCCAGAGCTCCTCCCCGGTGACTCCCGTCTCCCTGCCCGTCGGCGCCTCCGGCTCACCCGGGGCAATCGCCTCCCCGGCGACCGGCGCCAGGGCGGAGTCCGTGGGGAAGAAGGCGATCTCGCCCGGCGCGGGGACGTCGTCGGCCCCGGGCCTCACCCGGGCCGCACCGGATCGGGACGCCGCATCGCTGACGGGCCGCGCCTGCCAGACGACCTCCCCGGCAGCGATGAGCTCATCAAGCATGGCCGGCCGGTAGTCGGCCACGCGCGCGGGCAGCACCACCGACTCCCACAGGCCGGCCGGCAGCCACACGCCCTCCAGCGCCGCCAGGGCCTCGGCCAGGGTATCCACGCCGCTGCCCGGCTCATCCAGGCCCGCCCTCTCCAGCACGAGACGCTGGAGAGCCGCAGGTGGCACCGGTGCGACGGCGGCCCGCGCCCGGTCCAGGGAGCGGCGGCGCACCCGGGCGAGGATCGCCGACTCCATCCATCCCGCCGCACCCAAGTCCACCAGGGAACCATCCCCGGACAGCTCGGCCAGGGCTCCCTCCGCTACTGCCGCCCCCAGCCCGAAGGCCTGCGCCACACGCTGCGGCGTCACGGTTGTGTGGGTGCGCGCGTAGCGCAGAAGCAGGTCGTTCAGCGGCGAGCGGGCTGCCGCCTTCCGCTCGACCGCGCCACCGGCCCGCTCCAGCGCCCAGTCGGGGACCTCCGCTCCCAGTGCCTGCCGCAGATCCGGGGCGTCCTCGGCCCGGGCCCACAGCTCGCGCCCGCCGACCCGCACCACGGCGGCTCGGCGCGCCCCGGCCAGCTCGGCGAGCGCTCGATCGACCTCGCGCTCGACTGCGTGCGTGTCCGCGCGGTCGCCTTGCCCGTCCTCCCCCGGGACCCGCCCGCCGACGTCGGTGCACCGCTCAGCCAGCTCGGCCGCGCTCAACGGTCCCAGCTCACGCAGAAGATCAGCGATCCCCTCGGCGTCGGCGCGTACCCGTCTGCCGGGGGCCAGGTGCTGGAGCTCGGCCTCCACCTGGGCCAGGACCTCGTCGTCGAGCAGGTCCGCGATGCCGGCGTCGCCCAGCAGGGCGTCGAGCGCCTTGGGGTCCAGGGAGAGCAGCTGGGCCCGGCGCTCGGCGTGGGGCAGATCCTCCTGGTAGATCAGGGTGCTCGCGTACCCGAACAGCAGCGGGTGGGCGAAGGGCGACGGCTCACTGGTGACGGCCTCGACGACGCGCACCCGGCCGGAGGCGAGACGCTCCATGAGGTCGGTGAGCGCGGGCAGGTCGTAGTACTGCTGGAGGCACTCGCGCGCCGCCTCCACGCTGACGGGGAAGTCCCGGAACTGGCGGGAGGCCTCGAGCAGCTGTCCGGCTTTGACCCGCTGCAGCCACAACGGCGTGCGGCGCCCCGGGCGGGCGGCGGGCATGAGCAGGGCGCGGGCTGCGCACTCGCGGAACCGGGCCGCGAACAGCGCCGTCGTCTCGATCCGGCTGCGCACCAGGGAGGAGATCTCCGCGGCGTCGAAGGTGATGAGCCTGGCCCCCGGGAGGTCGCCTTCAACTGGTGGGATCTGCAGGACGATGCCGTCGTCGGCCACGATGGTCTGCGGGCGCACCCCCAGCAGCTGGTGCACCCGCTCCCGGATTGCCATCGCCCAGGGCTCGTGGACGCACCGACCCAGTGTGCTGTGGACGATGACCCGCCAGCTGCCGGACTCGTCCTCATAGCGCTCCAGGACCAGGGTCTCATCGGTCGGCAGGGCGCCGGTGGCTCGGTACTGCTCGCGCAGCAGCGCCAGCAGGTTGCTGCGCGCATGAGCGTCCAGCCCCGCCTCCGTGAGCCGCCGCAGCAGCGACCGCTCGCCCTCCGACTCCCCGGCTCCCGCCTCCGACGGCAAGGAGTTCTGCGCCTCACGCAGGAAGACGCCCTTGGCGAGCCCGGTGGCCGCAGGCCTGCCCAGCCCCTCGCCCTTCCAGAACGGCAGACGGGCGCTGCGCCCCTCAGCCGGGTCGACGACGACGCGGTCCCCCGTGATCTGGCGGATCCGCCAGCTCGACGTCCCCAGCGTGATGATGTCGCCCGGGCTGGACTCGTGCACCATCTCCTCGTCGAGCTCCCCGACCCGCCGCCGCCCGGCATCCTGCGCCCCCTCGGGCAGCACGACGGGGAACATGCCCCGGTCCGGGATCGTTCCTGAGGAGGCCACCGCCAGCCGCTGCGTGCTGGGCCGGGCACTGAGTTCACCGGTGGCGCGGTCCCACACGATCCGCGGCGAGAAGTCCGCCAGATCCGCCGAGGCGAAACCGCCGGCCAGCAGCTCCAGGACCGAGTCGAAGGCCGAGCGCGGCAGCGAGGAGTAGGGGGCCGCCCGCCTGACGGTGGTGAACCAGGCCTCGGCCGTCAGCCCCTCCGCCACACTCACCGCGGCGACCGTCTGCTGGGCCAGCACGTCCAGAGCGTTGGACACCAGCTCGGTGCGCTCGATCGCCCCGGCACGCATCCCCTCGGCGGCGACGACGGCGTCCACCAGGTGAGTGCGCTCCACGGGGTAGATGACGCCGCGCGGCCGCCCGCCCACCCGGTGGTCGGCGCGCCCCACCCGCTGCAGGCCCGCCGCGACCGACGGGGGCGGCGCCACCTGGAGCACGAGGTCGACCGAGCCGATGTCGATGCCGAGCTCGAGGGAGGCCGTGGCCACCACGCACCTGAGCTCCCCCGCGGCCAGCTCCCGCTCCACGCCCAGACGCTGCTCCTTGGAGACTGACCCGTGGTGTGCCTTGGCGATCACCGGGGCGCCCGCCGCCAGGGGCTCGGTGTGCGAACCGGTTCCCATCTCCCAGGACTCCCGGTGAACCGGTACCTGCGGCGCTGGCGCCACCGCCCCGAGACGCGCGGCGTAGGCCTCGTTGAGGTGCGCGGTGAGCCGCTCGCAGGCGCCCCGGGAGTTGACGAAGACCAGCGTCGTGCGGTGGGCCAGGACCTGGTCGAGGATCGCGTTCTCAAGGTGCGGCCAGATCGAGGCCGACACCCGGGCGGGCACCCCTGCACCGGGCCCGTCAGTCCGCCCCGCCGCCATGGCCCGGCCCAGCGCCTTATTGGAGCACCAGGCCTGCGAGGACCCTGCCCGCCCGATCCCGGAGGGCCGGGAGTCGCGGCCGCCACCCGCGCTCGCGGGGGCTGCCAGGGCCCGCTCCATCCGGGTGCGCCGGTCCGAGATCGCCGGAATGCGGGCCATGTTCTCCACCGGCACGGACACTGTCACCTCCGGTGTTGCCCGGCCGTCGTCGGAGATGATCGTCACCGGGTGCGGCCCGCCGAGGAAGCGGGCGACCTCCTCCGGCGGCGAGACGGTGGCGGACAGGCCGATGCGCTGCGCCGGCCGCCCCAGGAGGTCATCGAGGCGCTCCAGGGACACGGCCAGGTGCGTGCCGCGCTTGGAGCCGGCGAAGGAGTGGATCTCGTCGACGATGACCGTCTCCACCGTCCGCAGCGTCTCCCGCACGGTGCTGGTGAGCATGAGATAGAGCGACTCCGGCGTTGTGATGAGGATGCTGGGCGGGTGGTTGCGCAGCCGACGACGCTCCCGCGCGGGCGTGTCCCCCGAGCGCACCCCCACCGAGATCGGGCGGGTGGGGCCGACGGCGCGGATTCCCGCCAGCGGCCGGCGCAGGTTGCGCTCCACGTCCGCTCCCAGCGCCTTGAGCGGGGAGATGTAGAGGACCCTCACGCCGTCGGCCTCAGCCCGGGCACCCCCTCCCGCCGCCTCGGCCCCCTGTTCCTCCGCGGCCGGCTCCCGCCCCAGGCGGTCGATGGCGGACAGGAAGGACGCGAGCGTCTTGCCCGAGCCGGTAGGGGCGATGACCAGGGCGTTCTCACCCCTGCCGATCGTGGCCCAGGCTCGCTCCTGCACCGAGGTGGGGCCGGTGGGGAAGGCGTCGAGGAACCAGGTGCGGGTGGCCGAGGAGAATCCCTCCCAGCCCGGCTCGTGCGGACCCGCGGCGGCGGCCGGGTCCCCTGCTGCCTCGGTCACGGCCATCACCTCCTCCCGTCTGGTCTCACTGACCATCCTTCCACGAGGGTGTGACAGTTATTCCGGGGTCTAATCGACGGGGGAGTGCCGGCGGGAGCGGTGACGGCAGCGCTCAGTTTCGCTCAGCGCGTGATGATCTGGAAGAATGCCGCCGTGAGCACACGTACCCCGACGAAGGCCTCATCTTCGTCCTCGCCCAGTCAGGTCTCTCGACTGGATCGGTTTTTCCACATCACTGAACGCGGTTCGAGCATCTCCCGAGAAATCCGTGGCGGCATCGTCACCTTCTTCTCGATGAGCTACATCCTCGTCCTCAACCCCGCGATCCTGTCCAAGGCGAGCCCCCCGGGAACCGAGGCCCAGCTCGCCGCCGGCACCGCCTTCGTCGCCGCGGTCATGACGATCCTCATGGGCGTCGTCGCCAACTACCCGATGGCCCTGGCCGCGGGCCTGGGGATCAACGCGATGGTCGCCTACACCCTCGTGGGCACCCAAGGCATGACCTACGCCGACGCCATGGGCCTCATCGTCATCGAGGGCATCATCATCCTCGTCCTGGTGCTCACCGGTTTCCGTGAGGCCGTCTTCAAGGCCGTCCCCGACCAGCTCAAGACCGCGATCTCGGTGGGCATCGGCCTGTTCATTGCGCTCATCGGCCTGGTGGACGCCAAGATGGTGCGCCGCGGCGGCACCCCCCTGGAGCTGGGCCTGGGTGGCTCCCTCCAGGGCTGGCCGGTCCTCGTCTTCCTCTTCGGGCTCTTCCTCATGGTGGTGCTCCACGTGCGCAAGGTCCGCGGCGCCATCCTCATCGGCATCGCCTCGGCCACGGTCCTGGCCATCATCATCGACGCCGTCACCCACCTGGGCCCCTACAACGACGAGACGATGCCCGGTCCCGACAACCTCACCGGCTGGTCCCTGTCGGAGCCGCGCCTGGACGGCTTCCCGGTGGACCTGCCGAGCCTGTCGACGCTGGGCCACTTCAGCCTGCTGGGCAGTGTGCACAAGGTCGGGATCGTCTCGGTGATCCTCCTGGTCTTCTCCCTGCTGCTGGCCGACTTCTTCGACACGATGGGCACGATGGTCGCCATCGGCGCCGAGGGCGACCTGCTCGACGAGCACGGCAACCCGCCCAAGACGCGCGAGATCCTGGTTGTCGACTCCCTGGCCGCCATCGCCGGCGGTGTCGGGGGCGTCTCCTCCAACACCTCCTACGTGGAGTCCGCCGCGGGAGTGGGGGAGGGGGCCCGCACGGGCCTGGCCTCCGTGGTCACCGGCTGCATGTTCGCCCTGTCCATGTTCTTCGCGCCGCTGGTCAAGATGGTCCCCTACGAGGCGGCTACCCCGGCGCTGGTGGTGGTCGGCTTCCTCATGATGATGCAGGTGACCGACATCGACTGGAAGTCACCGGAGATCGCCCTGCCGGCCTTCCTGACCATCATCATGATGCCCTTCTCCTACTCGATCACCAACGGGATCGGGGCCGGCTTCGTGTCCTACCTGGTCATCGAGGTGGCGCAGGGGCGGGCGCGGAGGATTCACCCGCTCATGTGGGTGGCCTGTGCGATGTTCGTCGTCTACTTCACCCTCGCCCCGATCAAGGCGATCCTCGGCGTCTCCTGACGAGGGTCGACGGCCTCCGGCGGACGCGCCGGAGGCCGTCCCTCATGGGGTGAGGACGGTGTCAGTGTCCATATCTGCAGCAAAGGCTGTGAACGGCCTCGCTCCTTCGGATGCAAACCGCATGATTCCGCGGTTCCTGCTGGTGAGGTGAGCGGTGTTGAGTCCCCTTTGCTGCAGCTATGAACACTCCTGTTTCTGCGGGCGACTTTCCGCTCCTCTCAACCCGTGCCTCGCGCCCCCAATACTGGGGCGTCTTCACGTACTTCGGAGGCCGACGAGGGGCGGAGTCGGCGGTTCCGCTTGCTGACTGAAGCGGGCCGCGCGCGGTGGTTGGATATCACCATTGGTTGAGGATGGTGGGGTAGGTGTCGGGGGTGCCGAAGGTGAAGATGGCGCCGTTGGCCACGGGAGCGGTTGTGGTGGCCAGCTGGGTGGCGCGCTGGTAGTGGGGCGAGTCGGAGGCGAAGAACATCTTCCAGCCAGGCAGGTATCTGAAGGGCTCTGGGGTAGGGCTGAGTGGGATGTCTTCACGGGTCAGGGCGCCGATGACGCCGGGGGCGAAGATGCTGGCGGTGGTGTGCATGAGGGTGTCGGCCAGGTCCTCGCTGGCGTCCAGGGCGGCCCCGAGTGCCTCTCCGATCATGAGTCCGATACTGGCGTCTCCGGGGTTGGGCATGTTGAAGCTCAGATCGAGTTTGTTGCCCTGTCCGATCTGTCCGGAGAAGGCCGGGGCGAGGCTGAAGTCGGGAAATCTAGAGGTGGATCGGGCATCGTGGATGTACTGGAGGAGGTAGTCCTGGGTGATGGGGGGTGCCTGTTCGGCTTCCTGGGGGCTGTCGGCGGTGGGGCGCCACAGGTCCAATGAGGGGTGCAGGGACCTGACCTGCTGGATCCACCCCCACACACGCCTACCCTCCGAAGTTGGGTCACCAAGCGCCCGCCACCTAAGGCTAAAATCCCATCTCATGACTACTGTCCTCTCTGGTCGGGACTGTGCATAGGGTGTGTCTTGGTGAGTGACATGCGTACTCAGTTTATGAGGACTGATGGGGTGGCGCGATCCAGGTACCAAAGCCAGAATGTGCGACGAGCATTGACGCCGAGATCCTGGGGGTTCTGCCAGCTCAAGCCGAGCGCCACTGCGGTTGAGCATATTGCCATTCCCGGGGCTTCCTGGGAATGTTTGCGTGCCACACATGCGGAACGTGGTGCGCACATAAGGAGTTAAGGGTGACGCGAGTCCGGTGTAACCATTCTGGGGCGTCGGTGTCGAGCGTCGCTCTCCAGATCGCAACATGTCTTTTTAGCGACAGGATTCCTTCCGGGTGGGTGGAGACTTCGACTCGCCGGTGCTTGACTGTCTGTTGACTTCTTCGAAATTTGTCATATTCTCTCCCGTTTCGGGCAGTCCTTACCTAGCGCGCCGAGAGCTCCATT
>ERZ772932.516-NODE-516-length-21103-cov-6.608229_pt1 | contig 21103 bp, 13 predicted proteins | sample MGYA00511684_ERZ772932 | MGnify/ENA primary metagenome ERZ772932 (study PRJEB29015, sample SAMEA2738078) | human oral metagenome | biome: human oral; feature: human-associated habitat; material: saliva | place: China | collected 2210 ...
TAAACTCTATAAAATTCATTTCGAATTTCCACGCGACCACAATTCACTAATAATGTTCTCCTCAAAATTTTAAAATTAATGTGTTTCCGTTAACTATTTCAACATTAATATTATGCTATAATTTATTACTCTTTTTCTATAATTTCATCAAATTTAACTACATTTGATTTTTAAAAATCCATCGTAATTTCACTTAGATATTACTTGAAATTTCGCATGTTATCATTTATAATTATTAAGTTAATGAAATAACTATAAACAGGAGAATTTATGTCGAAGGAATCTATGTCGAAAATTAAAAAAATTATAATATTATTATCTTCTCTATTTTTAGTATCCATAGCTGCTCTTTATTATTTAAATAAAAAAATAAATATATATAAACCTAATTATTAACGTTTTAAAAGAACTAAAGGACTAAACATAAAGCGGTAAGCAACACAAAAGAGAAACAAATAACGACCCATATAAGACAGAGAGGACAGACAAGAAGGCTGCAAAACACAGAGAAAGGAAACAGGATCAGAGGAAGAAAAAAGACGTTTCACCAGCAATGGAGTGGGGAAGACTACTTGTGAAAAGCTTAAAAGCGAACCGAACAGGGCTAAGAAAGCAGTATAAAGCTGCTGCAAAGTATGGCAAAGAAGACTGTTTAAGATATAAATAATTAAAGGTATAAATATATAATATATTAATAAAGAGTACTTTACAAGTAATCATTGAGACTAAAGTAGCAAACACTTCAGGACAAAGAGAGAAAAGAAAGAGCATCCAAGAAGTCAGGGATTAGCACAAGAGAAGTAGTAAAAAGCAATACTATTAGAACGGGAATGACCTTAAAACCGCACAATAATATATAAACACATTATTATATATAAAACACGTAATCAAGTATTTAAGTCCCATTAGGCGCAACTATATAACAAGAAGAAGAGAAAACAAGTAGGCAGAAAACAAGAAAAGAGAAGTATTAAACTGTAAAACACTCATAAAACACATATAAACGGTTCAATAATGAGCCAAAAAGGCTGGAGAAAAAAAGACGAAGAAGAAAAGAAAAAGGAATTAAACCAGAACGAAATAGATTCTTAATAAACACCAAACACAAAATATTACTCATTTATATATTTATATATTATATCGATATAACAAGATACAAACATATAGTATATATTTAATTATTTATTCTTTTATACTATCATATAAATAACTATAGATATAAATACGGAAACAAGTAATTAAGCATATAACAATGTATTTATATATTTACTTTTATATTCTTTCATGTATAAAAATAACAACATAAGTAATTAATCATATTTTCATTTATATACATCTTTATAGAAAGGAATAAATAATACAAGGAATAAAACCACAAAAACGTAAATAAATTAATCCGTTTATATATATTTATATTATTATACGTACATAAAAAAACATGACGATCGGGTGAAGTAGGTAAAGAAGAAACAACGGAAGGAGGATAAGAAGAAGGTATTAGGGGAAAGAGAAGAGAGAAAATAAAAAGTAATGAATTGGTCGACTGAAGCAGCTGCTGCTGCAGTGAAGGACAAAAAAGGGGTATTTTGACGAAAAATAACGTGCTCATATTTTCAATATTTGCGAGCGAGTGGGGGAGTGGATGGAAATATTTGAAAAATGAAAAGCGAGCCTCCCCAAGCCCCTCCAAAACAAAAAAGAGAGAGAAGGAGGGCCTCCCCAAGCCCCTCCGAGGGAGGGGATGTGCCTGGCGGGGTAGGGTTGGGAGTCGTGGTTTGCTGGTGAAGAGTACTGCAGAAGCGCATATTTCTCAGTACTTATAGGCTGCTTTTATGAAAGGATGAACAACAAAGAAACGATGAAGTTGCCGCTTTGGATGGTGGTAGAGAGGAATAAAGGAAAGGGGGGATGGGGCCTCCCCAAGCCCCCTCCGAAGGAGGGGATGTGCCTGGCGGGGTGGGGGTAGGAACGGTTGTTTGCAGTTGAAAAACAATTAAATTCCTTATTGAGAAAGGAAGAAGGACAAGCCTGTACGGTGCAAAAACTTTACCATAGAAAAGGGGCTGAACCATAAATAAGTTCAACCCCATGATGAAATAAGTGTGAATTATCTCAACACTACGGCATAAGAGACAAAGAAGACTGCCTTATCCTTATACAAATCACCTCTGTAATCATTGTATCTAACGCCCAATCCTATCTCAGAAAAAAAATCGTCAAACACGAATGATGTGGTATAAAAATCACTCTGATAAAAAGAAAGGACACATTTACCACTGTAAGACGACGGAGGAAAGTTGGTGTTATGGACTGCGATGAGTAGGTAAGGATAAGCGGCTGGAATGTTTTTCAGTATGTTCCAGACGGTGGGAAGAGGCTATTGCTGACAAGATTTTTCATGATTGGTCTTCAATAGATGCTCTTTCGGGTTGTAAAAGAGCACCTTTTGCACGGTAAAAGATGCCCTTTTGAGATGTAAAAGACGCCCTTTTGCACTTCAAAACATGCCCTTTTACAACACCATGTGTAACGCATTGAGAATCTAAGGGTTACAAAGAGAGGAAAAGAAAGATTGGGGAGAAAGAATAAAAAATAAGGGGGAGGAAATGTAAAGATAGTTCAGGAAGGAAAAGAAAGGAGAGAGAGAAACAGCCTCCCCAAACCCCTCCGAAGCAAAAAAGGTGAGAGGAGGAAAAGCCTCCCCAAGCCCCTCCGAAGTAAAAAAGTGAGAGGAGGAAAAGCCTCTCCAAGCCCCTCCGAAGTAAAAAAGTGAGAGGAGGAAAAGCCTCCCCAAGCCCCTCCGAAAGGAGGGGATGTACCTGGCGGGGTGTCGTGAATAGTATTGGGAAAAGAAAAAAATGGGAAATACAGGTTGGGATGTCTGTATTTAGTGTCTGAAATGAAGGCAATTTTGCATGTAATTCGGGCAATTTTAGAGTTAAAATAGGAGTAAGCAAGAGAATATATTAGGAGGAATAAGAGATAAAATAAGGAGTAATGCAGGATTAAAATTCAATTTTTAGTAGCTGAAATGAAGGTTATTTTGCATGTAATTCGGGCAATTTTAGAGTTAAAATAGGAGTAAGCAAGAGAATATATTAGGAGGAATAAGAGATAAAATAAGGAGAAATGTAGGGTTAAAACTCAATTTTTAGTGGCTAAAATGAAGACAATTTAGCTCGTAATTCGTGTGGTTTTTAGACTCAACAATAGGAGTAAGCAAGAGAACATATTGGGAGGAAAAAGAGATAAAATAAGGAGTAATGTAGAGTTAAAATTCAATTTTTAGTGGCTGAAATAAATGCTTTTTTGCATGTAAATCGTGTGATCTAAGAGCCATAAATAGGGCTGATCTTGATAAAATATTGCGAGAAATAAAGTATAAAATAAGGAGAAATACGGGGATAAAATCCAATTTTTAGCGGCTGAAATGAAGGCAATTTTGCATGTAATTCGGGTGATATTAGACTCAAAAAAAGGGGTAAGCAAGAAAATAAATGGGGAAAATGAAATGATAAAATAAGGAGAAATATAGGGTTAAATTTCGATTTTAAGTGACCAGATTAAGACCAGATTTCGCAGAAAGTGTGTACGCATTAATCGCCAAAATTGAGGATAACAGAATAAAAAATACCAAGTATGAAGCCATAAAATCAGGGTGCATTTTGCTGATTTTACCGCTATCCTGTCGGAAAAAAGACAGGCTTCAGCATCTTTCCAACGACATATTGGGAGTAAAAACTTGATGGATAAGAAAGTGAGAAAGCGACAAAAAGGGAGTGTTTTTTAGGAAAATGAATTATAGGGTGGGCCAAACTATGCGACAAAATAGGAACATGTTTCGGGCAAAACGGATGTGCGACAAATAGGGAAGTGATTTTATATAATTATAGAAAGATGGTAAACGATTGAAAATCAGTATATTTACATAGTGCATTAAAGGCGAACGGCGACAAAAAAGTGACAAGTTTTGTTTACATTTTAATCTTTCATTCAATCAGAAAGATATAACATTCGAATTATCAAGTACTTAAGTTATAGCATAAAAGGGTATTTACGAGTCTATATGTTCCCTTTTTGTCACCGTTGAAGGATGTAAAACGGGGGATAAAAAAGTAAATTTCTGGGCATGAAAAACAGAAAAACGACAAAAAGGGAGTAAAAACTCAATTGCAAAACAACGTAGATTAGAACCCAAAACAGGGGTGAATTGGTGAACGATCAGAAGACTAACGTAGGGCACAAATCTGTCAGCCGTTTTACCGATGCAGGCCACTCAGCATGTCAAACGATTTATACTGTGCTGCCCATCATCGACAATGGCGCAACCCACTGGCGCATAAACCAATAAGCACCATGGCAGAGGGGGCGACAACGTACGGAAAAACGAAGCGCAAAAGATAACTGCGACAAATAGGGAGGGTCGCCCCAAAACCTCTTAGTTAAAGTCATCTTCCCCCACAGAAGAGAATCTCTTCTCTCTTAAAACACAAAAATTCTTCTTCAGATTAGATTATCATTAATATATCTTTATAAGATATTATTTAGGAGGATGTAACCCTTTTAGGTTCAGAAAGTTACACAGATGACTAACGACACAATGGGAAGTTAGCGACGACATATTAGTAAGTATGGTGCGACAGATAGGTAAGTATGGTGCGACAGATAGGTAAGTGTTAGGGGGTATGGTGCGACATGTTGGGAGTTTTGGTGCGACGGATAGGGAAGGAGTTGGCTTATTAGATGAAGAAAGTAGACAAAATACATACTTTATACGCTTTTTCTCTCCGCAATCTTTAGTTATCTAAAGTGGATTAGGGGTGAATGTGTTGATTTTTCATGGGCTCTTATTTTGTAAATAAAAGTATATATACTGTTGATAATTAGTATTTTATATCATTTACAGTACTAAAGCGTTGACAAAAAGGGAGGGTTTTGTGCAGGGGATGTTGCACCATTGGACGACAAGAAAGGAAGGTTAAGAAAAGAATTTACAAAGAATAGAGGGAAGGAGGACGGAAAGTAGGGGCCTCCCCAAGCCCCTCCAAAGGAGGGGATGTGCCTGGCGGGGTACAGATTGAACACAAAAGAGTGAGAAAATAAGGGTTAAAATGAGTATTCTAAACAAGGCAATAGGGGATTTGAAGAAGAGAAGGACGACCTCCCCAAGCTCGTCTGAAGGAGGGGATGTACAGATAGAGTGTGGGTTTGTTAGTCTGTTGGTGGTCTGGGATTGCCTCTTTGGGCGGTGGGGATGTGCCTGGTGGGGATCTGATGTTGGATGTTGGGATAATGAAAAGGGCGAAGAATCGGGATCGGTGTTCAATGTTTAATGCTCGAAACTTTGAAGGTTAGGGGCAGGGCGATGGCATTTGACAGATAGTTCGGTTGCTTGTTAAGTTGATGAGTTGTGTCCTGTGTCAGGTAAGTCGGTCTACTGAACACATAAGTTGGTTGCTTGTTGACTCGAGAACTTGTATTCGATAGCACATAACCTCTTCTACTGAACACATAAGTTGATTACGTGTTGACTCGAGAACTTGTATTCGATAGCATATAACCTCTTCTATTGAACACACAAATTGATTACGTGTTGACTCGACGATTTGTATTCGATAGCACATAACTTGTTCTAATGAACGTGCAAGTTGGTTACGTGTTAAGTCGTAAAGTTGTAATTTTTGGTACGCAAGTCGGTCGGTCGTCAAATGGATGACTTGTATTTCATGATGCGCAATTCATTGCTTGTCAATTCGATGACATACATCCTATGGTAGGCAAGTCGGTCCATAGGAAACACAAGTTGGTTACTTGTCAGCTCAAGAACTTGTGTTCTGTGACGTGCAAGTCGTTGAGTTGTCAATTCGAAAACTTGTGTCTTATGGCGCACAATTCATTTGCTTGTCAACTCTAAATTCGTCCACTTGCCAGTGCAATGCCTTGTCAAATAAAATCCTATTCTTTGTTTTTCCTGTCACTCCTGTCACCTTTTTGTGTTCTGTAGAGGGTTGTTAGTGTGGAAGTTAACCAAAGAGGCAAAAGTGACAGCAAATGAAAAAAAAAATAAAATAGGGAAAAAGTATTACTGCCATACCCCCTTTGGTTGGAGAGGAGAGAGAGGGTTGAGCTATGGAAGACGAGTTGTTATGATTTGAAAGCACCCCACGTGTTTGTCAGTTTACCCACAATTACGATATGTCGGATATGAGTTTTAATGAAGTTTTAATTGTGTAACACTTATGAAATTATTACATTTTTATACGCTTTTGTGTGCAATGTTAATTAATAAATTTTATAAGTAAATTTAAAACACCATGTATAATTATTACTTAACTTTGCACCGTGATTACTCATGTAACCCAAAGAAACGAAGACGACTGGTCTTAGTCACCATGCCAGCTCATCCCTTGTAAAATATGAAAAGGGGCAAGGCAAGAAAGAAACGAGGTGACGGAATGATCAAAACAAGAGAGGTAATAACTCCTATTGTATGCCACTTACCACTAACAAAGTCGTATAACGACCGACATGTGACAAGTAACGATAATCATTCTACCATATAAATTGAGATATAATTCAAAAGATTAAAACCATAAAGTTACTCAAATGGAAATTAAAAAGTATTTGAAACCGTACATTGAATGTACGAAAGTTGAAACGGAGTATGCACTATTGGCTGGTGGCAGTGGTGGTGCTGGTGGTGGTGGATTAACCCCTGGACCTGGTGGTGGTGGCGGTGGTCATCATGCCAAGACTAATCCTTTTGATTATGAGGATGATCAAGATGAAAACGAAAATGACGAGAATTAACTATACGTTTAATTAATTAAACTCTAAAACATGACCATTAAGACTATCTACTCAGCCCTAATTAGTCTGGCAGTTCTCGGCTTGGCAGCATGCTCAACCGAGGTGAACAATGAACAATCTCAGGTGATAAACCCAGAGACATCATCTACTCGTGCGTTTACGCTTACTCCTAAAGAAGGTCCACAAACACGTACGGACGTTAGCATTGGGAGTCGTAATAAGTGGACAGCTGGCGACCGCCTCATAGCTTATAACATTACAAATCCAGAGGGTTATGACTATGTGACGGCTACAGACGACAGTATTTATACTAAGTTCAAAGGTGATATCCATTGGAAAGAAGGCGATGAATTGGCGCTCTTCTATCCGTTCCGTTATAACACGAAGGAGACTCCTATGGGTATTGTTCCACTTGGTTTGAAAGAGAATACCATTCTCGTTAATGGTAAACCAGTTACTGGACATCAGAACGGAACGATAGCAAACTTCAAGTACTTCGACTATATGTGGGGTAAACTGAAGAATATTCAGACCGACGGACACAGTGCATGGGAAGACTTTTTGATGAATAAGCAGTACTGCTTTATCCGCTTGAACATTATCTTTAATGGTAAACCCGTTAAGGATATGACACAGGTAACGATCAAGGACATCTATACTGAAGGTGACTTTAACCTCTCAACAGGTCAGATTACCTATACAAACAAGGGTGAAATGACTGTTACAGCAGACAAGCCACTTGAGTATTTCGATATCTTGTTGCTACCTGATGCACATCTCAGAGCCAGCTTTATCATCCAGACCAAGAGTGGAATAACATTCCACGCTACTATGGAGCAGGAGTATAACTACGAGAAAGCGAAGTATTATCCTTACACCATCACAGTAAAAGACCCTGATCCATTCATTCCAATAGACGGTGTGAAGTGGGGAAAGTACAATCTTCAGTACGAACCAACAGAACATCAGAATGGTTGGGTAGAAGGTTATCGCCTCGCAAAGAATGCTTGGGACTACTTCTATACGAACAATGACCCATTCAATCTCTATCCAGAGTTCCTCCCACGTGCGTTCAATTGTGTTGCTTTCGACCACTTCCGTTGGGGAGACATTGTTTATGCGCACAACTATAGCCATGATGCAATGCATTATTACTCAACTTATACGGGTAATATCCAGGGTCAGCAGCTGAACAACTGCTATGGTGACCTTGCTTATTATGCATCAAAGGGTGACTGGAAGTTGCCTACAACGAACGATTTCCGTAAGCTGATGGCGAAGACAGGAGAGTATCTGGGATACTATGTTGACAATGGAAACGTTGTAGTAGGTGTGCTCTTCGATCCTACAGTACCTGAGCATCTCAAGGGAAAGGTACTTGATAAGAACGGAAGAGTTATCGGTAGAACCAATCAAACGAATGCTATCTACGTTGGAGACTACAGAAAAGCAAACTGTACACGTATGAAGCACTTCACAAAAGAGGATATCGACAAGGGCGTATTCCTGCCATGTGCAGGTGCATACACCGAGTATAATGACGGTGCACCACGCCTCCAGCGTCCAAGTGCTCAGGCTCTTTACTGGACATCTGACGGCAAGTCATGCGACTACAGATTGGCAACAGCCTTCTCAGCTTACTATATGACTAATGGTTGTTTCTTCCCTGGAACAGTCAGCGGAAGCCGTAGTACGAACAATCCTAAGTGGAGTATGTACAGCATTCGTCCTGTATATGCAAAATAAAAGGTAATCAGGGAGAGTGCACGGGGATATGGAAACGGTCCCTTCAGTTCTCAAAATGTGGCTCTCCCCCTTGCCCTTTCATCGTTGAAGGGAGAAGAATTACCACGGAAAAACGATAGTTATGGGAGTCAGAGGATATACTATACCTCTGGCTTCCATTCTTTTTTACCGTCTCAGAGGCAGCAGATGCATCGTAAAGGTGCGCAGCAGGCTTGCACTGTCATGCTATCCTTTCCGCTGAAGCAGCATGTCTTATGTTGTAAATACAGCCCCCAGTTTGTTTTAATCACACCGTCTTGTTGGTCAGATAGCGTGGCTTTTCCTATTAAAGCCAGCCATTTTATCAGTCAGAAAGCGTGGCTTTTCCTATTAAAGCCTGAAATATTGTTGAGCAAGAAAGCGTGTTTTTTATATTAAACCTTACTGTATTGTTTATGAGAGCGTGCTGACTTCCCTGTTTATCCCTATCGTTTTCTTTATCAGGAGGAGATGGTTCTCATATCCAGCCCCATGGTTTCGTTTGTCAGTGTGTGCTGAATTTCATTTCAAATGCTACTGCCTTATTTATTAAAAGTGGGTGGTTGCCATGTTAAAACGACCCCTCATATTTGTTAAAAGGTGGTTGCTTCGAAGTTAAATTTTACTGTCATGATTGTTAAAAGAATACAGTATACTTAACAAAGATGTCCAATTTGTTTGTTAAAATCGGGTGGGTTGAGTGTTAAATAACACCATCTTTTTTGTCAAAAATTAGCACTTCACTACTTATATCCCATCCTTTCATTTGCGAAACAGCCCCTGATACTGTGTCGGATGATGGTGAATTGTACATCAGACGGTGCTGAAATTGTCTTTTCGTGTAGCTTGGTTGTGATCAGTAATACCATTGAACAATTCCGAAGCCCTATTGCTACAGCGTGTTTATCGCCCTTTCCGTCTGCTTCATACACCCTTTCTGTCCCCTTAATAAATAAGGTCTGCAGCGGGCATACACAGCAAAGTACAAACGGGAAAAGTACCAATAGGAAAGTTGTCCATTATTGATACAAAAGTTTTATTAATGTTAAAAAAAAGATTTTAATGCTTTTCGAGTACGTATTAATATATCTATGGTTGTATTAATAGTACAGTGAGTTATTTTTTTCTTGTGTGAAAACCGATACACATTAAAAACTATTTGACTCTAAATGGCCACTATAACTGAGACGGGCGCACCAGTATTACTGATGTGCCCGTTTGTTTTTTCTGTCTTTTTTGGTGTGTTTATGGGTTTACAAGTTAACAGATTGTGTTTCTTAAGGTGTTGGCTTGGATGCTAAGCACAGCCCTTTGCCCTTTTACTATTTCACCTTTTTACTTTCCCCTAAGACTTTTTTCTCTTTCCTTTAGGGCTTCTTTCTAATTTCCCTAAGGCTTCTTTTTATTTTTCCCCAGAGATTGTTATCTCCCCAGCGATGGCTTTTTTCATGTATTGGCGTATGGTTTCAGGGTCATCATAGAGTGCCTGAAGATACATAAGCTTCGTAACGGCAGCCTCTACCGTGCTATCGTAACCACTGATAACGCCTGCATCCTTCAGCTGATAACCCGTATCGTAACGGCTCATCTCAACCTGTCCGCTGATACATTGGCTGATATTCACCACGACAATACCCCTGCGTGATGCCTCTTTGAGCATGTTCATCAGCCAAGGTTTCTGTGGTGCGTTCCCACTTCCGTATGATCTCATGACGATACTACGCAGTTCCGGAGCGTCAATGACATGCTTCACGATGTCATCTTCAATGCCTGGGAAGAGCGAAAAGATAACTACATTCGCATTAAGATCCGTATGTGGGATCATCGGACGTGTATAGTCGGGCTTCAGAATACGGTGTTCGTCAAAGGTAAAGTTCACTCCAGCCTCACAGAGATGCGGATAGTTGAACGAATCGAAGGCGTTGAATTCATCAGCATTCTGCTTCGTTGAGCGGTTGCCACGCAGCAGATGTCCACTGAAATAGATGCACACCTCCGGCACCATTGGCGTCCCATCGGCATGATGAGCAGATGCAAGTTCGAGGCTTGTCATGAGGTTTTCCTTCCCATCCGTGCGCAACTGTCCGATGGGAAGCTGTGATCCCGTGAGGATAATAGGCTTGGTGAGGTTCTCAAACATAAACGATAGCGCCGAAGCAGTGAATGCCATGGTGTCCGTACCATGCAGGATTACGAATCCGTCATAGTCATCATAGCGTTCAGAAACGATGTTCACGAGCTGTGCCCACCGTTGTGGCGTCATGTCAGAAGAGTCTATTGGAGGGTCAAACTGGTAGGTGTCCACTTCAGTTGGTATCAGTCTGAACTCAGGAACATTGTCAACAAGGTGGTTAAAGTCAAGTGGTTCCAGTGCTCCTGTTACCTTATTATGACCCATACCTATGGTTCCACCAGTATAGATTAGCAGTACTTTGTTTGTTCTCGTCATAATGTATCAGTTTGTTATTTTGCAAAGTTAATAAAAAAATGCGCACCGTTCTTTATTCTATATATACTTTTTTCTTTTCCTTATCGCTTATTTCTTGATTTCTATTTCGATGTGTTGTGGAATGTGAAAATTGACTGTTAAATTTAATGGATAGCCCTAAAAAGTTAACGATAATTTGCTTTCTAGAAGTGTAAATAATCGTTTTTGTGCACTGATTCACCCTCGTAAGGGGTACATTATCAACTAATTAGCTGATTGGAATATATAAATTAGCATGATACCCTTCGTTTTTTTATTTGCAAGGGAATGGCTGTTAACTTATAAAAGCTATGAAAATAGAGTTTCCTGGACCTATAATAAGGCTCTTCGGAGTGTGCAGTCGTTTTGTTTTAGGGGCTTTGTGAGTTACTGTTTCAGGTGGATGGAGGGAGTGATAGGGGATGGAAAGGGAAAGGTGGAAGGGTGGAATGAGACAAGGGAAGAAGTGGAAAGGAACAGGGAAGAGGATGGAAGGGAGCGCATGAATTATCCTTACATAATCTCAACCCTGTTTGTTCCTGTTTGGGTGGTTAGTGGTTGATTTTCGGGTTTGTAACCATTGGATTATCAAGGGGTTATGGATGGGGTTGTAAAAGGTGCCCTTTTGCGTTGTAAAACATGCCCTTTTACACTGCAAAAGATGCCCTTTTACGATGCAAAAGGGCATCTTTTAGAAGGCAAAAGGGCGTAGATTGAAAAGTAAGAAGGAAAGAAATTGACAAAAAACAAAAAGCACACACCAAAGAGAAACGGCCTCCCCAAGCCCCTCCGAAGGAGGGGATGTGAGAGGAAACAGTGGGATAGAGAAGGGTGAACAAGTCCTGAGAGGAAGCCTCCCAAGCCCCTCCAAAGGAGGGGATGTGCCTGGCGGGATACGTGTTTCCTATTGAGGGGTAAAGGTTTTAGAGCTGTTTGAGTTGTTGAAGGGACAGAAGTCGTTAGGAGAAATGGGGTATTCAATTCGTAAACTTGTGTTCTGTAATGCCTGGTTTGTTGGTTTTTTGACTCGTAAAACCTGTTTATTTAGCATGCAGCCCAACGGCTTCCAACTCGTAAACGTATGTTCTTTAAGATGTGAATTGTTTGCTAAGCGCACGGCTTACGGGCGTGTTTATGTGTCGGGATATGTTTTATGATGGATGATTTGTTATGTGTCATGCCGTCAAGTTGTTGGGTTTTATGCCCTTCAGGGGGGCAAGAAACGGTGGGAAAGATAATAATTTTTCCATGGAACGGTTTTCTTTTGCTATTTTATCGTGTTATCGATTTTTTTCGTAACTTTGCTCTCAGAATCAAAATTATAAAGGAAATTATTATGCTTACATTAAAGCTCATCAGTGAAGAGACCGAACGTGTAATCAAAGGATTGGAGAAGAAACACTTCAATGGAGCGCGTGAGGCAGTTGAGAAAGTACTGGAATATGACCGTCTGCGTCGTGAGACTCAGCAGAAGCTTGATACAAACAAGCAGCAGCAGAACCAACTTTCGAAGCAGATAGGAGGGCTGATGAAAGAAGGAAAGACCAACGAAGCTAACGATATAAAGGAGAAAGTGGCAGAGCTGAAGTCGGCTGACAAGGCGCTACATGAGATCATGGAGACGGCGCAAAAGGAGATGACGGAGGTGTTGCTGACCATTCCTAACGTTCCGAACGATGATGTTCCGGAGGGAAAAGACGCCAATGACAACGTCGTTGTGAAGGAAGGTGGCGAGAAACCGAACCTCCCTGCTGACGCACAATGCCACTGGGACTTGCTGAAGAAGTTCAATCTTGTTGACTTCGACCTCGGTGTTAAGATCACCGGAGCAGGCTTCCCGTTATATATTGGTAAGATGGCTCGCTTCCAAAGAGCACTGGAAGCATTCTTCCTTGACGAGGCTCGCAAGAGCGGTTATCTGGAGGTGCAGCCGCCATTGGTGGTCAATCAGGACTCAGGACTGGGCACCGGACAGCTTCCAGACAAGGAAGGTCAGATGTATCATGCCAACCTTGACGACCTCTATCTTATCCCTACGGCTGAGGTTCCGGTGACGAATATCTTCCGGGATGAGATTCTTGACGAGAAGGATCTGCCTATCAAGCGTTGCGCTTATTCGGCTTGTTTCCGTCGTGAGGCTGGTAGTTACGGTAAGGATGTACGTGGATTGAATCGTCTGCATCAGTTTGACAAGGTTGAGATCGTACGCATTGACAAGCCAGAGCATTCCTATGCATCACTCGATGAGATGCTCAACCATGTTGAAGGACTGCTGAAGAAGCTGGAATTGCCTTATCATATCCTGCGCCTTTGTGGTGGTGACATGAGCTTTACATCAGCCATCTGCTACGACTTTGAGGTGTGGAGTGCAGCCCAGGAACGCTGGTTGGAGGTGTCAAGTGTTTCAAACTTCGAGAGCTATCAGGCGAATCGTCTGCACTGTCGGTACCGTCATGCAGAGGATAAGAAGATTGAACTCTGCCATACTCTTAACGGTTCGGCGCTTGCTTTGCCACGTATCGTTGCCGCAATCATTGAGAACAACCAGACGCCAGAGGGCATCCGTGTGCCGAAGGTGCTTGTTCCTTATTGCGGATTCGAGATGCTCGACGACAAGATGGACTAAGAATAAAACCCTCTGCCGTCCTCTCCTGATAAGTGGAGGGGTACGGACAGAGGGCTTTTCATTTGCTAATCCCGAAGTGGATTCTACACATCTGTTTATTACTACGAAAACCTACAGAGCTTAGAACAAGGCTCAACAAATAACAAATCATCATACTAACATATCACAAAGACAGTATTCCGCCATCTTTCCTCATACCGAAAGGGGCACGACGTGGGGTCTGTCGGATAAAAAACAACAGTATATCATGAACAAGATTATCAGCAAGAAACAGTTTTCGGAGAAGGTTTTCTGCATTGAAGTGGAAGCACCTCTCATCGCAAGGAGCTGCCGTGCAGGCAATTTCATCATCGTACGCGTTGATAAAAACAGTGAACGTGTGCCGTATACCATTGCTAAAGCTGACCCGGAGAAGGGCACACTGACAATGGTTATACAGGAGGTGGGGCGTTCATCAACGAAGCTCTGCGACCTGAAGGTGGGTGATGAGGTGGCTGATATCGTTGGTCCGCTCGGTACTCCGTCACATATTGAGAACTACGGAACGGTGGTCTGCGCCGGTGGTGGTATCGGTATTGCTGCCATTCTCCCTATCCTCACGGCGCTGAAGAAGGCTGGCAACAGAGTAATATCCGTCCTTGCGGGTAGGACGAAGGAGCTGGTTATCATGGTGGATGACGTGAAGGAGTATTCGGATGAGGTGATCATCATGACCGATGATGGCTCATATGGCGAGAAAGGGGTTGTCACGGTGGGCGTAGAGAAGGTTATTCAGCGCGAACATGTGGACAAAGTGCTGGCTATCGGACCTCCTGTGATGATGAAATTCACGTCATTGCTGGCAAAGAAATACGGTATTCCTAACGACGTGTCATTGAACACCATCATGGTGGATGGTACGGGAATGTGCGGTGCTTGTCGACTGACGATAGGCGGAAAGACGCGCTTCGTCTGCATTGATGGTCCTGAATTCAACGGTGATCTGGTGGATTGGGACGAGATGTTCAAGCGTATGGGGACGTTTAAGAACGAGGAATCACTGGCTAACAATGCTGCAGAACCAGGACACACTGCTGCCGATCAGGGGAAGAAAGACGGTGAGGAATGTGCTCTGGGAGCTGATAAGAAGACTTCGGAGGGCGTTGCTGCTGCCGTCAATGAGACTGAACCCGAGGTGTTGAAGCCCAAGGAGAGAGTGGCAATCCCACGTGTTAAGATGCCGGAACTGGATGCTGAATATCGTGCCAAGACCCGTTTGGAGGAGGTAAACATCGGCTTGACACCTGAGATGGCTATGCAAGAGGCAAAGAGATGTCTTGACTGTAAGAAGCCATCGTGCGTAGAAGGCTGTCCGGTAAACATCCAAATACCAAAGTTTATCAAGAATATCGAACGTGGAAACTTCCTTGAAGCAGCACGCGTTCTTAAGGAAACATCAGCTCTACCAGCCGTTTGCGGACGCGTTTGTCCACAGGAGAAACAGTGTGAGAGCCGTTGTATACATCTTAAAATGAAGTCGCCAGCTGTCGCTATCGGCTATCTGGAACGCTTCGCAGCCGACTATGAGCGCGAGAGTGGGCAGGTTGCACTGCCTGAAGTAGCACCATCCAACGGCATCAAGGTGGCTGTTGTGGGTTCAGGACCATCTGGTTTGAGTTTCGCAGGAGACATGGTGAAGCGTGGATATGAGGTGTATGTCTTCGAAGCACTGCATGAGATAGGTGGCGTTCTGAAGTATGGTATCCCTGAATTCCGCCTCCCTAACAAGATTGTTGATGTTGAAATAGATAATCTTCGTCGGCTTGGTGTACACTTTCAGACCGATACCATCATCGGTAAAACCATCTCTATCGACGAGCTGAAGGCAAAGGGTTTCAAGGGAATCTTCGTTGGTTCGGGTGCAGGATTGCCTAATTTCATGGGTATTCCGGGCGAAAACGCTATCAATATCCTGTCAAGTAACGAGTATCTTACACGTGTTAATCTCATGGATGCAGCCAATCCGGAGACCGATACACCTATTATAATAGGTAAGAAGGTGCTCGTCATCGGTGGTGGTAACACTGCAATGGACTCTTGTCGTACGGCAAAACGACTCGGAGCTGACGTCACTCTGGTCTACAGAAGGTCTGAAGCGGAGATGCCGGCACGTCTTGAGGAGGTGAAACATGCCAAGGAAGAGGGTATTAACTTCCTTACATTACACAATCCAAAGGAGTATAAAGCGGATGAAAACGGACGCGTCTGTGCTGCAATATTAGATGTAATGGAGCTCGGAGAACCTGACGCAAGCGGCAGGAGACGCCCTGTTGAGACGGGAAAGACCATCGCCGTGGACTGTGATCAGGTCATCGTTGCTGTCGGAGTATCGCCCAATCCGCTCGTTCCTAAGTCTGTTGAAGGATTGGAACTGGGCAGAAAGAACACCATTGTTGTCAATGACAACATGCAGAGTTCCCGTCCTGAGATATACGCTGGAGGTGATATCGTACGTGGTGGTGCCACTGTTATCCTTGCAATGGGTGATGGTCGACGTGCCGCAGCCAGCATGGCTGAACAGCTGAAGGCGTAAGAACGACTTATCATATAGCGTGAGCCCTGTATCTTTCTGCACCCTATTGTTGGTTAATAGGCAATGGGGTGGGGGAAATACAGGGCTCATTCGTTAAGCTTTTATCCGTCATGGTCAGGACTTTTTGGCTCGTTTTCTGGTGTTAGAAGTGTTTTTATAGAACACAAAAGTAGCTTGGGAAGACAGTAAATGTTTGCTGATGAGGCTGAATAATACAGGCGTCTCATGCTCAAACTCCGTGTTTATTAGCGGTAAACAATTCTCAATAGGGCAAGACTGCAGCTTGTTTTGTGTCCTGATTAGCACGTAAACAAGTAGCACACCACCGTAAACCATACGAAAAAAGTGCCGAAAGCATGACGCCTCCGGCACTTACCTTATATCCGTTGTTGTAGCTATCGCATGGGAACCAACACCCATGTCAACGGTCTCATAATGTTTTTACAACCTTAGAAGTTGTTCTCCTGGAGCTGGAAGAAGCTCTCTGGGTGGTTACATGTTGGGCAGATCTTAGGAGCATTCTTGCCGATCTCGATGTGACCACAGTTGCGGCACTGCCAGATTGAATCACCATCACGTGAGAAAACAACCTTGTCATCGATGTTCTTCAACAGCTTGCGATAACGCTCCTCGTGGTGCTTCTCTACCTGACCAACCTTGCGGAACTTAGCAGCAATACCTGTGAAGCCTTCTTCCTGAGCCTCTTCAGCCATCTTAGTGTACATGTCTGTCCACTCATAGTTCTCACCTGCTGCAGCGTCAGCGAGGTTCTCTGTTGTTGTTGGAATACCACCATCGTGCAAGAACTTGAACCAAAGCTCTGCGTGCTCACGCTCGTTGATTGCTGTCTCCTCAAACAAAGCAGCAATCTGCTCATAACCATCTTTCTTTGCTTTTGAAGCATAATAGAGGTATTTTGTGTGTGCCTGGCTCTCTCCAGCGAAGGCATTCTTGAGGTTCTGCTCAGTCTTAGTACCCTTCAGTTCTACGCTCTTGAAAGCCTTGAACTTGTTAGCTTTAGCATGACAAAGTGGGCACTCCTCTGGTGCTTCAGTACCTTCATAGATGTAACCGCAAACGGTACAAATAAACTTTTCTTTCATAATGTTTTTGTATTTATATATTAATTTTTTTACGTATATGTCCTTTTCGACGCTTCGATACTGACTATTGATAATCAGTAGGATACGTATTGAATATGTTTCTTGTAATTATTTCAACTTTCTGGGTGCAAAGTTATGAATTATTTTCGATATATTCCAAATCATTTAGCCATCTTTTTACTGAAAACAAGCTATTTAGACGTTGAATAATTAGGAATTATCCATCAAAAAGAGCAGAACTGTTAGGAATCAAAAAGCTTTAAACTATTGACTATTTGGGGGCTTTGCCATCCCTGTCCGTCGGCTCATAAGACCTGTCCGTTTGCCCATAAGAAAGGATATAGTCCCCAGATGAGCAAACAATGATAATCCTTGTGCCCTGTAATCACAAAAGAATAAAACTCCAAGGAGCCCTAGAATAAAGAACCTATGGACCCTAGGAAAGAGCCAAGGAGCCCTAGAATAAAGAACCTATGGACTCTAGGAAAGAGCCAAGGAGCCCTAGAATAAAGAACCTAGGGACCCTAGGAAAGAGCCAAGGAGCCCTAGGATAAAAACCATAGAAGCCCTAGGAAATCCCCTCTCCAGAAGCCCCATAACTCCCTAAAATAGTTTCATTTTCATTTGCTGTCACTTTTAACACTTCTCTTAATCACCTATGTTCTAAACCTTTACAGCCCCATAACGTGTGACAGAAGTGACAGGAAAGTAAGGAGAAGTCTCCCTTCCTGGTGTTAATATCATAGTTCCCGTTTTAACTTCCGTACGTTTCTGATAGACTCCCCAGTTGCAAATGTAACAGCTATCGCATTCTTTCTTTTTAGGATTATTCCCAATATATAGAGTTCTTTCTTGGTAAATGTTTTGGTAGGGAGCTATGTTAGATGGAAGATTTGTGGACGAATTATTCTACCGCAAAGTCTCTATTCTCTCCTTTCTAAGAGCAAACATACAGTCCGAAGGGAACTTATGTGCATTCTTGCACATTGCTTCATTGATGCGATGGGTTCCTACTCCATATTAAAAGGGCAGCGTCAGCATCATTAAAAAGGGCAGCGTCAGCATCATTAAAAGGGTAACATCTGTATCATTAAAAGGGCAGCGTCAGCATCGATTATAATTTGTTTTCCTTGGACGAAAACAATACTTCGTTGAACGTTAACAAGCAAAAGGTTACTCAGGCGTTCCTTTTTTCATGATCAGTTGGTTTTTATTTCTGTATGCAAATATACATATTTATAATGTGTATGACAAGAAAAAGGGAGGTTAAGATGGGCTGTACGGGATCTTTTGGGGGACAGAAGGAAAAACATTTATTCCTATAAACATGGGAATATATATATATATAAATGGCGACAAAAAAGTGTAAAGTTTCGTTATTTTCAGCAAACTCCATATTTGTCGCATATAGATGGAATATCATAAGGAAACAATACTACTAATTTGTCGCAGTGGTTTATAACCCATTAGTGTACAGATGGTTATAAAATACACAATAGATTGTAATACAGAAAACAAAGATTGAGAAGTGAGAGAAAGACAAAGAGAAAATGAATGTTTTGTAAAATAAAACGAACAAAACATGAGATTGCCTCCCTATTTGTCGCCCTCTACCTCCCAATCTGTCGCAATAGGTGGGAAAGACCCTCCCTTTTTGTCGCACACACCTTACTTGATTGTCGGAAGAATGTTCCTTAGAAGTCGGCTGAAACCTACTCATTTGTCGTGCGATGGCTTTGCAATCACTTGATAATCAATGCTCTATGTCAGCCTAATTAATCTTTAATAAGAGATTACTAACGACTGTCTAACCCCAAGACGGGTTTTGTTTTAGAGGTTTTTTTATCATGATTGCTGTGCCATCTGCGTACTCATGAGCCACAGTGTACTATCCTTCGGAGCGTTAAGTGCGGTGTGAGAGCCGATGGGGGAGCGCCTTTCCCTTCGTGTCTACCTACAAGAAGTGACACCCAGAGAGGTTGCGATGGCAGTGATAACCGTCACAGCGATTTGCAGAATGAGTTTCCAAGTTGATTGTTTCATAATTTAAAGCATGATTAATGTCTGTCCCATCCGCCCCAAAGGCGAGTGATGTGTTTGTGTGAAAGTCCTCATTTTCAATGAGATGCGCCCACCATTAAGGGGCAGATGACGACAGACGGTTAGACATTAAAGAACTGATTAGGGGTTGTGCGTCTCACTTCCGCCAGCGCCGGGAGTACCTTCTGCGCCCCCTTCAGCCGCCTTCTTCTTCCCTTTCTTCGGTGCCCCGACGTATTTCTCCGCCTCCTGCAGCTTCAGATTGCTGAGTAACGTTGCCACACGCTTGTTCGTTCCGACCTTCATTGATGCTGGAAGGAAGAGCACATGAGGACTGAAGATATCCTTCTGAACATTGAAGTCGTCGGCTTTCTCCACCCCATGCGAATGGATTCCCACACGGAAAGTTCCCAATCCGTCGACTTTCACCTTGCTGCCCTGCGTCAGTGCGTAGTTCATTTCGGTGACAAGTGCCGAGATAACAGCCAGGATGTCAGGCTCCGTCACCGTACAGCTGTTGCTGATGCGGGCTGCAAGTGCCTTGATATCAACGCAGTTAGTCACTACAGTACGGGCGTACCAATGCCCCTTTTTCTTACTGTTCTTACGATTGTCTTGGTACAAACGATAATTGATTGACATAAAATTAAAGATTTAAAAATGTAAATAAATAAAGAAATGAATACATATATATATAACACAATGATTATATATCTCCGATAATCTGGTGTCTATTCTCCCCGTTTCGTCGATGGCTGATGTGTATCCATCGTTTCAAATGACTGTCGAGAGGTTCGAGAATCATCTGGTCGAAGTCGGTATGTTGAAGGATATTGACGTACTTCTGGCACATCTGTCGTCCCGAAACGTAGATGTCAGCAGCCTCTCCCGAGAGGTGTTGCGACTGCTCCGAGCCTTCAAGAGCACGGTTCAGCGCCGTACAACGATAGCCACTTGTCACAATAACCTTCCCAATTTGTCGTCGCAAAGGCTCCAAAACCTTTGTACAAAGGGCTTGCAAGTTGCTGATAACGGTCTGTTCCGACAGTCCCGGCTGGCAGGGATCACACCCCGGAAGGTTCTTTATCCGTAGTCTTATGGCAGTCCCCGACCGTAGCATCTCACCCACTGTGAAGTGTTCAGAGAGCTGTTCTTCGTAGTTTATGTGTTGCATAATGATGATGAAGTTTAGTTTACAAATCAATCAACGGGCAGGGGCTGATTGCCATAGGCGCATCCATCAGTTTCCCCTTTCCTCCCTATTGACATTGCAAAGGTACTATCTTGCGAAGGCGAAGTCAAGAAAACGTAGGATAGTCAATACAATAGTCTTGGCAATAGACGCCGAAATGCGCCTGAAAAGGCTATATATAATAAGGTATAAGGCACTGCTTCCGTTGCCTTTCTCCGTAGGATCCTCTGCCGTGTGGGGGTAGACTGACTGGGATATATGGACATACTGACAACGATATGGGAGCAGACTGAGTGTGAAGTGAGCACAGAGTAACTTTGAAGTGAGCACATACTGCCCACGGATCGTCCCTCCTATAGCTGCCGAATGCCCCTGCTGACCATCCCCTGATGGACATAACAAGCACCATGAAATATCCTTACATTCCGTAAACCCTATTTTCTTCCTTTTCCAACTATAATCAATAAAAACCGCCTTTGTAACCATCAAGGAATCAATAGGTTACAAAGAGGGTTGTGAAAGGTGCCCT